>Ga0163163_10004379_pt1 | contig 12032 bp, 10 predicted proteins | sample S65metaG_FD_119766 | JGI IMG/M metagenome (GOLD analysis project Ga0163163, IMG submission 119766) | Switchgrass rhizosphere microbial communities from Kellogg Biological Station, Michigan, USA - S6-5 metaG | ecosystem: Host-associated > Plants > Roots > Rhizosphere > Soil | place: USA... | reverse complement strand
GCGGCAGCGCCCTGGAGATAGCGTGTGTGGCCCACGTGCAGCAAGTCGAAACAGCCGTTCGCGAACGCGATCCTGCGTCCTTCGACACGATCGTGTGCCACGGCGTCCATCAGCTCGTTTTCCGTCACGATTCTGCCCACGATTCGCTGCCTGTCCGTGTCATGCGGGTCTGACGCCGCCTTTCCCCTGCGGAGTCGGGCCCCGGAGCCTCTAGCCTCTGACTCCCGACCGCCGTCCCTGTTCCGGTCCTTCCTGCGACCAGTTCTCGAGCGTCGTGTCGTGATCACTTTCGACGGCGTCGCTCAACTCGCGTGCCGATACTGTCGCCGTCCCGCGTTTCATCACCACCAGACCGCCCGCGTAGTTCGCAAGCCGTGTGGCTTCGTAAAACGACGCGCCGGCAGCCAGCGCGAGCGTCATGGTGGCCATCACGGTGTCCCCGGCGCCGGTGACGTCTGTCACTTCGTCGGGCCCGAAGATCGGCACGTGGACGGTGGGCTGCTTGGGTTCGAAGAGCGCCATGCCGCGGCTGCCGCGCGTGATCAGCACGGCGCGCATGCCGGTGCGGCGCAACAGCGTCCGGCCCGCCTGCTCGAGCACCGCCGGATCGTCGTCGATTCGGACGCCAAGGGCCTGTTCGACCTCTGACTCGTTGGGCGTGCAGGTTGTGAGCTGCCGGTATTCGAGCAGCCGGTAGCGGGAGTCGACGAGGATGGGAATCGGGCGCCGCCGGCCTCGCTTCCCCATCGCGCGCGAAATCGTGGACGCGAGCGCCGGCGTCACGAGACCCGACCCGTAATCGGACAGCAGTACCGCGTCGCACTCGCCGAGCGCGTCACTGAGCTTGCCGGCAAACGCCCGGCTCACTGCCGCATCAAGCGGCCAGCCCGATTCGCGGTCGATGCGAACGATCTGCTGTTTGGCCGAGTGAATGCCGCCGGCGAGGATTCTGGTCTTGACCGGCGTGCGATACCCGTTCGCCTTCACCACCCGACGGCGATCGATCTGGCGCGTCAGACTCGCCAGCAGGCGCTTCCCCGCGTCGTCGGCGCCCACCATGCCGGCCAATGCCGCGGTGCCGCCAAGCGCGGCGACGTTGTTCGCCGCGTTACCGGCGCCGCCGGCCACGATCTCGGTGGCGTCGTACTTGAGGATCAGGACCGGCGCCTCACGCGACACGCGATGCACGTCGCCGTAGATGAACTCGTCAGCGATGAGATCGCCGACTACCAGCACGCGGCGGCCGCCGAAGCCGTCGATGAGCGACATCAGCCGCGCCTTGCGTTCGGCTTCCCCGGGTAATGGATGAACGGATCGAGCGATCTGCATTCAGAGTGACTGTGGGCGTCCGGCTTCAGGAGCCAACTGTTTCAAGTATCCAGCTCGCGGCTTCGACAAGATTGTTCACGACCGCGTCGGCGGACAGTCCGTCGGGCGCGCGGTGTTCTTCATCCGCACCGTACCCCGTTCGCACCAGCACACCTCGTCCGCCGATGTTCTTGGCCAGCGCGACGTCGAGCCAGCGATCGCCGACCGTGAACGACCGGGCCGGATCGACGCCGAGCTGCTGCACCGCGCGATCGACCAGACCGCGGCCTGGCTTGCGGCAATCGCAGGCAATCGCATATTCAGCGATTTTGCCGTCCCGGTGGTGCGGACAATAGTAATACGCGTCGATATGAGCGCCGCCGCCGGCGAGCAGCCCGCCGATATGCCGATGGACGTCGTCGACGACGGCTTCGGTAAAGAAGCCTCGAGCCACGCCGGACTGGTTGGTGATCACGACGATCGGGATGCTGGCGTCGTTGAGCGCGCGGATGGCCGCGACCGACCACGGAAACAGCCGGACGCGGTCGACGCGATCCAGGTAGCCGACCTCCTCGATCAGCGTGCCGTCACGATCGAGAAAAACCGCCGGTCGCCCGGTCATAGGCGAGCCCTGGTCGCGGCCAGCACGCCGTCGACGCCGATGCCGGTCATGCACCGGTGCGTCAGCGGGCATTCCCGCAGCATGCAGGGACGGCACCACACGCGACTGGTGAGCACGGCATGACGATCGCCAATCGGATGGGTCTCTCGCTCACGGGTCGGACCAAACATGACGACGATCGGCAGACCCAGGGCCGCCGCGAAATGCATGGCGCCTGAATCGTTGGTGAGGAGCGCGCGGCATTGCGCCAGCACGCCCGCCAGGGTCGGCAGATCGGTCCGGCCGACCAGATTCAATGGCACATGAGACGCGGTTGTCGCCAGCAGGACTTCGGTCGCGGCCGCGCGATCGGCCGCGGCGCCAATGAGAACCGCCCGCACACCGTCGGCGGCCAGACCGTCGATGACGGCGGCAAACGAGTGGACGGGCCACCGCTTCGCGCCGCCAAACGCCGCGCCTGGCGCGACGGCGACCAGCGGCACCCGGCCATCCCAACCCTGCTCGGAGAGCATCGCCGCACCCGCTTCCCGCTGGCTGTCGGTCAGCGCCAGCGACGGCTCGATGACGGTCGTTCCTCCCAACCCTAACGTGCGCACAAGGTGCCGATAGTACTCGGTCTGGTGAAGGCGCGTCGGCGCCCACACGCCCCTGGTCAGCAGCAGCGATCGAAAGTCGGTCCGGTAACCCCATCGCTCGGGAATGCCGGCGCGCCACGCCAGACGCGCGGTGTTGAACGAATTGGGCAGGAGCAGGGCCGCCTGATAGTGCGCGCGCCGGATGTGATCGACTGACCTATCCGGTTTCTCGATGGCGATCACGTGGTTCACGAACGGCACCATCGCGAAGAGCGGCGCGATCGACGGCCGCGCCGCGACGTCAATCGTCGCGTCCGCCATGTGTTGGCGGACGTCGGCGATCGCAGGCAGCGCCATCACCGCGTCGCCCAGCCAGTTCGGCGCAAAAACGAGCAGCCGCACTCTACCTGCTCCTGTTGGTCCGGCTAAAGCCGGACACCGCGGCGGCGGGTTGTGGTACGGTTTCAGCGTCGATGTCGACCGCCCGCCTCAGACCGCTGCCAGCCAATCCCCTGCTTTCGGTGGTCATGCCGGTGTACAACGAGCGTACCACGGTCGAGGAAATCATCCGGCGGGTGTTGAAAGTACCGCTGCGAATCGAATTGATCGTCGTCGACGACGGCTCGAAGGATGGATCGGCGGAGATTCTCGACCGCCTGGCGAAGGAACTCCGCTTCACGCTGCTGCGCCAGGCCAACGCCGGCAAGGGGGCCGCGCTGCGCAACGGCTTCACGGCCGTCACCGGCGATCTCGTGGTCATCCAGGATGCCGACCTCGAGTACTCGCCCGAAGAATATCCCGACTTGATCCAGCTGATTTGCAAGGGCGCCGCGGACGTCGTCTACGGATCGCGCTTTCTGGGCCGTCATCGCGTCTTTCTATTCACCCATTACCTGGGCAATCGCATCGTGACGCTCGCCACCAACATCCTCTACAACACGATGCTCACCGACATGGAGACCTGCTACAAGGTGATGCGGATCGAGGTGTTGCGATCGTTCAAGCTCGAATCGAACGGCTTTGGCATCGAACCGGAGATTACGGCCAAGATTTTCAAGCGCGGGTATCGCGTCTACGAAATTCCCATCACCTATGCCGGCCGGGGATACGATGAAGGGAAGAAGATCACGTGGACGGCGGGCCTCGGGGCCCTATGGGTCCTGCTCAAGTTCAGATTCGTCGAATAAGGTAGCGGACTCTGTAGGGGACGGCCTTCAGGCTGTCCCATCGTCTGTAGGGGACGGCCTTCAGGCTGTCCCATCGTCTGTAGCGGACGGCCTTCAGGCCGTCCCGTCTTGAACGGCTCGTCACAGTGAAGATTGCACTCCTGCAAATCAATCCGACCGTCGGGGACCTCGAAGGCAACGCACGCCTGATCGCCGACGCGGCCTGCGAGGCGCAACGCCTCGGCGCCGACCTCGCGGTCACGCCGGAACTGGCCCTGGTCGGTTACCTTCCCCGCGATCTGCTCCTCTCCGGCGATTTCGTGGCGCGCAGCTGGGATCGCCTTCATCAGCTGGCGACCATGATCGCCAACGGTCCGCCGACGCTGGTGGGGCTGCCGGAGCCCAATCGCGGCGACGAAGGACGCCCGTTGTTCAACACGGCGGCGCTCGTCAGGGCCGGCTCGGTCGAGCACCGGTTTCGGAAGGCGCTGCTGCCGACCTACGACGTCTTCGACGAGGACCGCTACTTCGAACCCTTTCATGGCGCTCAGACGCTGGATATCGCCGGACGGCGCATCGGCATCAGCATCTGCGAGGACGTCTGGAACGATCGCGATTTCTGGAAACGGCGCCGCTACCACCACGATCCGATCGAGGAGCTGGTGCGCGCCGGAGCGCAGGCGATCGTCAACCTGTCGGCTTCGCCGTTTGCCGTCGGCAAGCACGCCATGCGCGAAAAGATGCTTGGCAGCATGGCGGCCAAGTACGGGGTGCCAATCCTCTACGTGAATCAATTCGGCGGCAACGACGATCTGGTGTTCGATGGTCGCAGCTGCGCGTTCAGTTTTTCCGGTCACGCGATCGCGCGCGGCCGGTCGTTCGACCGCGATGTCGTGATGTGCGACCTGGCGAGCGCCGCACCGATCAAGGCGGCCGGCGATCTCGGGGCCGAATCGGAAATCTGGCGGGCCCTCGTGCTCGGCACGCGCGACTACGCGCGCAAGTGCGGATTTACCCGCGTCGTGATTGGCTTGTCGGGTGGAATCGATTCGGCGCTGACCGCAGCGATCGCGGCCGAGGCGCTGGGCGCGTCGAATGTGCTCGGCGTATTGATGCCGTCGCCCTTTTCGAGCCGCGGCAGCATTGACGACTCCCTGGACCTCGCCGGTCGGCTGGGCATTGAGACGCTGACCCTCCCCATCGATGCGGCCATGCGCGCGATGGAGGACACGCTGCACGACGCCTTTGCCGGCACCACTCGCGATGTGACCGAAGAGAACATCCAGGCGCGCATTCGCGGCAACCTCTTGATGGCGCTCTCCAACAAGCGCGGCGCCCTTCTGCTCACGACCGGCAATAAATCCGAGCTGTCGGTGGGCTATTGCACGCTCTACGGCGACATGTCGGGAGGGCTCGGCGTGATCGCGGACGTGCCGAAAACAATGGTCTACCGCGTCGCGCGCTGGCTGAACATGACGGCCGCCAGTCGGTGATTCCGGAGCCGATTCTGACCAAGGCGCCGTCAGCGGAACTGAAGCCGGACCAGACCGACCAGGACAGCCTCCCGCCCTACGACGTGCTCGATGAAATTCTTCATCGCCACATCGAGCAGCACGAGCCTGCCGATCAGATCATTGCGGCGGGGTTTGCGGCAGAAACCGTGCGCCGCGTGCTGAAGCTCGTTCGCCTGGCGGAATTCAAACGCAAGCAAGCCGCTCCCGGACTGAAGGTCACCGATCGGGCGTTCGGCACCGGCTGGCGGATGCCGATCGCGGCAAAATTGACTGGGTAATCAGCTGTACCGTGGGCACGAAGTCACGAAAACACGAAGCCAGATCATTCATTTCTTCTTTCGTGATTTCGTGGTTTCGTGACCACTGCTGTCTACGTTCGCCACCGCCGGTGCATCCACAGCCACAACTCCGGATTGCGCCGGACGTACATCTCGAGGACGTCGGTGCAGCGCTGGGTGAATTCCTTCAGTGGATGCTCTGATGTCGACGCGGGTGGCTCGACCGGATGCTCGTAGATCATCCGGAACCGCCCACCGCCGAGCGGCAGCGCGAACAGCGGGACGACGCTGGCCCCGGTCCGAAGCGCCAGCGCCGCCACCGCTGACGTCGTCGCCGCCGGCCGGTTGAAGAAATCGACGTAGATGGCGTCGTGACCGAGAATGTGCTGATCGATCAGCACGCCGACGCCTTCGCCCGCCTGCAGCTGCCGCATCGCGCGGCGAATCGTTCCTCGCCGGTAGATCACGCTGTTTCCGGTTCGCGTCCGCATGCGCTCCAGCAGCCCGTTGAGACCAGGATTGTCGAGCGCGCGCGCCATCACCGCCATCGGCGGCAGGCGCAGCGCGTGCACCATCGCCTGCAGTTCCCAGTAGCCGAAATGTCCGGTGACGAACAGCACCCCCTTGCCCTGCGCGTAGGCCGCACGCACGCGTTCCTCGCCCTCGAACTCGACACGCTTCAGCATCTCCTCTGGCGCCAGCGTGCTGAATTTCAACAGCTCGAAGAGCAGGCGGCCGAAATGCTTGAAGGCCCCGCGCACGATCCGCTGATGCTCTCGAGACGACCGCGCCGGGAACGCTGCCGCGACATTCTCCTGCGCGACGCGCCGATGTTTGGCATCGGCTGCATAGGCAACCAGACCGACCATCGCACCGGCCGTGCCGACCAGGACGCCCGGCATCAGCCGCACCACGATGATCAGCAGCCGAACCGTCAGGTACTCGACGCGATGCTTCATGGCCGGCGCGAGCTGCGAGGCGTGGACGGCGACCGTCGTGGGGGGGACGCCTCCTGCGGCGCTGAGCGAGACGGGCGCTTTCGCGACGCGCGCAGCCGATCGACCAGCCACGACAGAAATTGCGAGGCCGGCTCGATGGCGACCGTGATCGGAATCGTCTGCACCACCAGTCCCTTGAAATTCAGCCCTTCGAGGCGAACCGCGTCCTTCTCCGTCGTCATCGCGATTGTGGCGCGCAACGCGCGGGCGCGTTCGACGATGCGATCGACGTCCGGCTGCGTGTACGGGTGATGATCCGCAAAACTGAGCGTTTCGGCGATGGTCCTTCCGGACGCCGACAAGTCGGAGAAGAACCGTTCCGGTCTGGCAATGCCGGCAAATGCGAGCACGCGATCGGCCGCTCCGTGCGCCGGAACCGGTTGGCCGAGCGTGCGCGGCTTATGAATGACGCGCAGGACCTGGAACGCCTGGGGCACGCCGACGGCATGGGCAACACGAGCGACCGCGCCGGCATCGTCTGAAGGAACGAGCAGGGCGTGCGCCGCGCTGGCGCTGGTCAGCGGTTCCCGGAGCCGGCCGGCGGGAAGCACGCGATCGTTCAAGTCCTGATCGCCGACCAGCAGGAGGTCCACGTCGCGCGCCAGCGTCAGATGCTGGAACCCGTCGTCCAGCAGGTGGACTGTGATGGTGAAATCGCGCTCGGCCTGCTGACCGCACTGGAATCGGTCGTCGCCGACGAGCACCGGTACCGGCAACGACTGCGCGAGCATCAACGGCTCGTCGCCGGCCGATCCGACATCGGCGAGAATCTTTCCGCCGTTCGACACCACCGTTACGCCCGCGCTCGGTCGCGTGCGTCCGTAGCCGCGCGTTAGGATCGCGGGACGCTCACCTTGCGACAGCAGCAGCTCGCAGACATGCGCGACGACCGGCGTCTTCCCGGTGCCGCCAACCCGCAAATTACCCACGCTGATGACCGGTTTGGTCAGCCGTTGCTGGCGCGACGGATTCCCGGAATACCAGCGGCGCCGCCACGAGGCCGCAGCGCCGTAGACGGAACTGAAGACGTTCAAAATCAATGAACCAGTCGGAAGGGCCGCACGACGCCGCTCGTGCCCGCCGGCGGGAGCACATCGGCAATCACCGAAAGCGTTTTGTCCTTGGCGCCACGGTTGGCCTCGACCAATGCGCGCGCCGCCGCGCCGAGCCGGGCCCGGCCGACCGGGTCGGTGACCAGCGTGCGGAGCGCCTCGTCGAGCTCGCTTTCGGAATGGACCTGCAGCGCGGCCGCGTTGGCCACGAACGTGTCGGCGATTTCCTTGAAATTCTGCATGTGCGGGCCAAATACGATCGGCTTGCCGAAGACCGCCGGCTCGAGGATGTTGTGCCCACCGTGATCGGCAAGACTGCCGCCGACGAAGACCGCCGTGGCCAGCTGATACACCTGCGCCAGCTCGCCGAGGGTGTCGAGCACGACGACGTCGGCCCGCGGATCGGCATCGATCGGCAGATCGGATCGCCGCGCGGTGACGAAGCCTTCCTCGCGCGCCAGACGCTCCACCTCTCCGAATCGATCGGGATGACGCGGCGCCAGGATCAGCAGCGCGCCGGGGGCGAGCGTCTTGATGCGGGCGAAGGCGCGCAGCACCGCCTGATCCTCGGTCTTCATCGTGCTGCCGGCCACGATCACGACGCGGCTCGACGACACCCGGAAGAAGCGCAGCACGCGTTCCCGCGGCTTGCCGTGCGAGACCGGCGTCGGTACCTGGAGCGAATCGAACTTGAGGCTGCCGGTGACCGTGATTCGCGCCGGGTCGGCGCCGAGATCGATCAGGCGCCGCGCCGACTCGTCGCCTTGCACGCAGAACCGATCGATGTCATCGAGGACGCGACGGAAAAACGGGCGAATCGCTTTGTAACGCGGATAGGAGCGCGAGGAAATCCGCCCGTTGATGAGCACGGTGCGGACGCCGCGCGCCCGGCAGGTGCGCAGCAGGTTCGGCCAGATCTCGGTCTCCATCATGATGAACACGCGCGGCTTCACGATGGCCAGCGTGCGCCGGACGATGAAAGCCCAGTCGAACGGAAAATAGAAAATGCCATCGACCTGCCCGAGATTTTTCTTCGCCACCTGCTGCCCGGCAATCGTCGTTGTCGACAGGAACAACCGCAGACGCGGATAACGGGCCTTCAGGTCGGCCACCAGCGCGCGGGCGGTGAGTGCTTCGCCGACCGACACGGCGTGAATCCAGATCGATTCGTCGCCGTCCACATTCAACCCGATCGGCAGGTAACCCAGGCGCTGACGCAGGCTGCCGACATACTTCCGATAGCGCACAGCCTGGTAAAGAAAGTACGGCGACACGACGACGAAGACCGCAAAAGTGAGGAGACTGTAGAGGAAGTACATCGGTCTTTAAGACCGTGCCTTTCAAGGAGTTAGCGAGTTCGAAGTATAGCCGGGCGGTTTGACCCTCCGCAAGCGCGTTCATTAGAATTGAGCGTTTGTCGCAGCCGCACGAGCAGCGACTGGCGACTGGCGACTGGCGACTAGCGACTAGCGACTAGCGACTAACAAGGGAGCCTCAATGAAGGTCAGGGTTGGCATCAACGGCTTCGGCCGCATCGGCCGCAACATCATGCGCGCCGCGCTCGGCGATTCGAACATTGATTTCGTAGCGGTCAACGATCTCACGACACCCGCGACGCTCGCGCACTTGCTGAAGTACGACTCGGTGCTCGGCAACCTCCACGCCAAAGTCGAAGTGTCCGGCGACGGCATCTCGGTCGATGGCGATGCGTTCAAAGTGCTCTCGATGCGCGACCCCGCACAGCTTCCCTGGAAAGACCTCGGCGTCGACGTCGTCTTCGAGTCGACCGGGCTCTTCACCAACCGCGATGATGCCGCCAAACACCTGACCGCCGGCGCGAAACGCGTCGTCATCACGGCCCCTGCCAAGGGACCGGATGTGAGCGTGGTCCTCGGCGTGAACGAGGAAAAGTACGACCCGGCGAAGCATCACATCATCTCGAATGCCTCGTGCACGACCAACTGCCTGGCCCCGCTCGCCAAGGTCATCCATCAGACCTTCGGAATCAAGAAAGCGTGGATGACGACCATCCACTCATATACCAACGATCAGCAGTTGCTCGACTTGCCGCATAAGGATCTCAGACGGGCGCGCGCCGCTGCCCTGTCGATGATTCCGACGACCACCGGCGCCGCGGTCGCTGTTGGCGAAGTGCTGCCGGAGCTGAAAGGCAAGCTCGACGGCATCTCGATGCGCGTGCCGACGCCCAATGTCTCGGTCGTCGATCTGGCTGCCCTCGTCGACAAGAAGACCACGGCCGCGGACGTGAATGCGGCCCTCAAGGCCGCCGCCGATGGCCCGTTGAAGGGCATCCTCGAATATTCAACCGCCGAACTCGTATCGATCGACTTCAAAGGCAATCCGCACTCGTCGATTGTGGACGCCCCCTACACAAAGGTAATGGACGGCGACTTCGTGAAGGTCCTGTCCTGGTACGACAACGAATGGGGTTACTCCAACCGGTGCGTGGATCTGCTGAGGCTGCTGGTCAAGAAGGGGCTGTAGTTGCCCAAGCTCTCGATTCGCGATCTGGATCTGCACGGGAAGCGGGTGTTCATCCGCGTCGACTTCAATGTGCCGATCAAGAACGGCGTCATCGAAGACGACACCCGTATTCGCGCGTCGCTGCCGACCATTCAGTACGCCATCGACAAAGGCGCGACGGTGATCCTTGCGAGCCATCTCGGGCGGCCGAAAGGCAAAGTCGCGCTCGAGTACAGCCTGCGTCCTGTCGCTGAACGGCTCGGGCAGCTGCTGGGCCGGCCGGTCGTGTTCGCTGAGGACTGCATCGGGGAAAAGGTGACGCGCGCCGTGGAGGAGGCCAGAAAGTCCGGAGCGGTCGTCCTCCTCGAGAACCTCCGGTTTCATCCTGAAGAGGAGAAAAACGATCCGAAGTTCGCGTTGGCGCTCGCCGCAACTGCTGACTTGTTCGTCAACGATGCGTTCGGCGCCGCGCACCGCGCCCATGCGTCGGTGGAAGGCATCACCCACCACGTCAGCCGCGCCGCTGCCGGCCTCCTGATGGAGGAGGAGCTCCGGTATCTCGGCCATGCCCTCGAGTCTCCTCAACGGCCGTTCATTGCCATCCTCGGCGGCGCGAAAGTCTCCGACAAGATCGAGGTCATCCAGAATCTTCTGAAGAACGTCGATCGACTGATCATCGGCGGCGCCATGGCCTACACGTTTTTCAAGTCGCGCGGCATCCCGGTTGGCAAGTCGCTGGTCGAGGACGACAAGCTCGACGCGGCGCGGCAAGTCGAAGCCGACGCGAAACAACGCGGCGTCCACGTCGAGTTGCCTGTCGATCACGTCGTCACCGAAAAGATCGACGCAGCGTCACCGCATCAGGTACTGGCGATTGGCGACCCTGCGATTGGCGAGCGTCTCGGCGTCGACATCGGTCCCGCGACGATCAAGGCGTATTCGGCACTGATCGCGTCCGCGAAAACGGTCGTCTGGAACGGCCCGATGGGCATTTTCGAAATCGACGCGTTCGCCAGCGGGACCAACGCGGTGGCTGACGCCGTCGCGCAGGTGCACGGCACGACCATCATCGGCGGTGGCGATTCGATTGCGGCGGTGAAGAAGGCCGGCATCGCCGACCGGATCACCCACATCTCGACCGGCGGCGGAGCTTCGCTCGAATTTCTCGGCGGTCGTACGCTGCCGGGAGTCGCGGCACTCACAGACAAGTAGTCTGTCCGTCCTGCCGATCGCGCCCTCCTGCCCATCCGCCGTTCCTGCCCTTCCTGCCCTTCCTGCCCCTCCTGCCCTTCCTGCCCTTCCTGCCCTTCCTGCCCCTCCTGCCTTAAGATGCTGCCCATGCGGATGCCTCTGATCGCCGCCAATTGGAAGATGTATAAGACGGTGACCGACGCCGTCGTCTTCGCCAAGGAGTTCCGGATCGCGGTCAAAGATGTCGTGGACGTCGAGATCGTGATCGGTCCGCCATTCATCGCTCTGCATTCCGTCGGCGAGGCGCTCAGGAACAGCAATGTCGGCGTCGCCGCGCAGAACATGTATTGGGAGCGCGAAGGCGCGTACACGGGCGAAGTATCCGCCGGGATGATCAAGGAAGCAGGCGCAGAGTACGTGATCATCGGCCACTCGGAGCGCCGGCGCCTCTTCGGAGAAACCGACGCGTCCGTCAATCGCAGGCTGGTGGCCGCCTATGCGGCAGGCCTCTGGCCGATCGTCTGTATCGGCGAGACCCTCGAAGAGCGTGAACGCAACGAGACCAGTGCCATCCTCGATCACCAGCTCAAGTTCGGCCTGGACGGCATGTCGGCTGGGCAGATTGCCGAACTGGTGATCGCCTATGAACCGGTCTGGGCGATTGGCACCGGCAAGACGGCCACGGCCGGGCAGGCGCAGGAAGCGCATCAGCATATTCGCGGCCGGCTGCGCCAGTGGTTCGGCGCCGATGCGGCAGAGAAATGCCACGTGATCTACGGCGGAAGCGTGAAGCCGGACAACATCGCGGAATTGATGCGCGAACCCGATGTGGATGGCGGCCTGG
>Ga0163163_10004377_pt1 | contig 12034 bp, 9 predicted proteins | sample S65metaG_FD_119766 | JGI IMG/M metagenome (GOLD analysis project Ga0163163, IMG submission 119766) | Switchgrass rhizosphere microbial communities from Kellogg Biological Station, Michigan, USA - S6-5 metaG | ecosystem: Host-associated > Plants > Roots > Rhizosphere > Soil | place: USA: Michigan... | reverse complement strand
CTACGCGGGTCAGCCGCTCTCGACTCTCGGTCCGAAGGGCAAGGCGTTCATCGCCGGCCTCCGCTCGTACGCGAAGGTCAAGGGCCAGATGCCGCCGTACCCGGTGTACCAGGGTCAGTCGGCGCAGGTGCTGCTCGACGCGATCGCACGCTCGAACGGCACGCGCACGTCCGTGAGCCAACAGCTGTTCAGGACGAACGTGAAGAACGGCATCATGGGCACGTTCCACTTCGACAAGTTCGGCGACATTGCGCCGAACAAGTACATCACCATCGAAGTGCTGAAGGGCAACGCGGGCGTGTTCGCGGGTGTTGTCGTGACGAAGACGAAGACCTAGCGAGACGCAGCTCAACGAATGGGGAAGGGCCCGAGGGCTCTTCCCCATTCGCATAGGAGGCCCATACGACCACGCAGGCACACGTGGAAGCGGTACCGGTTCGGAGGCGGCAGCGCTCGACCTCGGAGATCGTCACTTCGACGATCGGCCTGACGCTCGTCGCGCTCGTCGTCGTCTGGCTCGGGATCAACTTCGTGAAGGACTGGAGCACGTTCGTCGAGCTCACCTTCTCCGGCCTCGCGCGCGGTTCGCAGTACGCGCTCGTGGCGCTCGGATACACGCTCGTCTACGGCATCCTCGAGCTCATCAACTTCGCCCACGGCGACGTCTTCATGATCGGCGGCATGGTCACGGCGACCGTCGTGATCAACATCTTCGCCCTCGACTCCAACCCGTCGGCCGGGTCGCTCCTGCCCGTGATCCTCATCTCCTTGGCCGGAGCGATGATCGTGTGCGGCGTCCTCAACGCGACGATCGAGCGAGTCGCGTACAAACCGTTACGAGGCGCGCCGCGCCTGGTCCCGCTCATCACGGCGATCGGGGTCTCGTTCATCATCGAGAACGTCGCGTTCATCTGGAAGGGCCCGAGGCCTGTTCAGCTTCCGCCCAACACGCTGCCGCACGACGTGATCTTCACGCTCGGCACCTGCCCGAAATGCGCGACGTTCCGGTGGGATCAACTCTTCGTGATGCTCGTCACCGTTCCCGTGCTCCTCGGCCTCGTCTGGCTCGTCCGGTTCACGAAGCAGGGAAAGGCGATGCGCGCGACGGCTCAGGACAAGGACGCCGCCACCATGATGGGGATCGACGTCAACCGCACGATCTCCTTCACGTTTATCGTGGCCGGCGCGCTCGCCGGGACAGCGGGCGTGATCTATGCGTTGTACGGGACGGCGGTGCAGTGGGACGACGGGTTCACGCTGGGCCTCATCGCGTTCACGGCCGCGGTCCTCGGCGGGATCGGCAACCTGCCGGGCGCCGTGCTCGGCGGCCTCCTGATCGGCCTCATCTACGACTACAACGAGGGCCTCTCCTGGTACGCCCCCGGCTCCTCGTGGTCGCAGACGATCGTCTTCGGCATCCTCATCCTCATCCTGGTCTTCCGTCCGCAGGGGCTTCTCGGCGAGCAGACGCCGGAGGGCGGGTAGGTGGCGTCGCGGCACGGCCGCGCGTACCGCGGCTTCTTCCGCCTGCTGGAGAGCGTCGGAGTGAAGGACGCACGCGCACGCTGGGAGCGGAAGTCGCCGTTCCTCCAGCGGGCGGTTCCACCGCTCGCGATCGCGGCGGTCGTCCTCGTCCTGGTGTTGCCGTTCCGGACGCCCGACCCGGCGGCCATCGTCTTCCTCGCGATCGTCTACGCCCTCTACATCATGCCGCCGCGCTGGAGGAAGTGGGCGTTGCCTGCGACCGTCCTCACGATCGCCGTCCTCTATCCGTTTCTCGTCCAGCAGCTGGACTACCAGCGATTCCTCTTCGAGATCCCGATCTTCAACACGTTCCCGACCATCGACACGATGGCGGTGATGGCGATCTACGCCATGATGGCGGTCGGCCTGAACATCGTCGTGGGCTACGCCGGCCTACTGGATCTCGGCTACGTCGCGTTCTACGCGCTGGGCGCGTACACGGCCGCGTGGCTCGCCTCCCCGCACGCATCGCAGTTCCACATCAACGGCAAGCCGATCGACCTGAACATCGGCGGCGTCGGCGTCACGGAGGGACTCGGCGGCATCCACATCTCGATCTGGATCGTGCTGCTCGCTGCCGCGATCGTCACGGCGGTCGGCGGCATCCTGATCGGACTGCCGACGCTCCGGCTGCGGGGTGACTACCTCGCGATCGTGACGCTCGGCTTCGGCGAGATCATCGCCGAGGTCGCGAAGAACGGCGACTCCATCACGCTTGGGTTCAACCTCACCGGAGGGCCGCCGGGGATCAACCCGCTCGATCCGCCGGGGTGGGGGACGTGGCTGGCCGACCATCTGGGGCTCCCGGCGAACTACCTCGAGAAGTCGGGCCAGTACGTGAACTTCGTCACCCTCGTCTACTGGTCCGGCCTGGTCCTCCTCTTGCTCACGATCTTCTGCAGCCTCCGAATGCGGGACTCCCGCCTCGGACGCGCCTGGATCGCGATTCGCGAGGACGAGGTAGCTGCCGCGGCGATGGGCATCCCCCTGATGCGCACGAAGACCTGGGCATATGCCTCGGGTGCCTTCTTCGGGGGAGTCGCCGGCGCCTGGTTCGGCTCGTTCAAGCAGGGTGTGTTCCCCGACGACTTCTACTTCCAGATCTCGATCTTCATCCTCTGCATGGTCATCCTCGGCGGGATGGGGAACGTCTGGGGAGTGGTCGCCGGCGCAGCATTCCTGACATACCTGAACCAGGAGGGGCTCTCGAGCGTCTCGACCTGGTTCAACGACAAAGTGCTCCCGTGTGACCCCAACACGGCGGACCCGGCCAAGGTCATCAGCGGTGGCTGCGTGAACGCCCCGTTGGTCAGCTTCGGGATCTACGGGCTCATCATCGTGCTCGTCATGCTCTTCCGGCCCGAAGGGCTGATCCCCGAGCGGCGGCGCAAGCTCGAGTTCGAGACCGGAGTGCACGACGAACCGCTCATGGACCTCCGACACGCACCCGAGAGTTGAGCGTGAGCGAGCTCCTTCTCGAGACGATCGCGCTTCGCAAGGAGTTCGGCGGCCTGGTCGCGGTCGACGACGTGGACTTCACCATTCCGCGCGGGTCGATCATCAGCCTGATCGGTCCCAACGGAGCCGGCAAGACGACGTTCTTCAACATGCTGACCGGCGTGTACAAGCCGACGGCCGGTCGTGTCGTCTTCGACGGCGAGGACATCGGGGGCAAACCTCCGCACGCGGCGACCGAGCGTGGCATCGGCAGGACGTTCCAGAACATCCGGCTCTTCGAGCAGATGACCGCGACGGAGAACGTGCTCGTCGGGATGCACTGTCGGCTCAAAGGGCGGATGGTGCCGAGCATCTTCGGGTTCCCGGGGGTCAGGCGCGAGGAGCGCGCGGCGCGGGAGCGAGCTCGCGAGCTCCTCGCGTACTGCGACCTCGCCGGCCACGAGGACGACTACGCGCGCAACCTCTCGTACGGCGACCAGCGTCGGCTCGAGGTGGCTCGCGCGCTCGCCACGCAGCCGAAACTCCTGCTTCTCGACGAGCCGACCGCGGGCATGAATCCCCAGGAGACGCTCGAGTTCGTCGATTTCGTCTTCAAGCTTCGCGACGACGAGGACCTCACGATTCTCCTCATCGAGCACGACATGAAGCTCGTCATGGGCGTCTCCGACCGCATCACCGTGCTCGAGTACGGCGCGAAGATCGCCGAGGGGCAGGCACAGGAAGTTCAGTCGGACCCGCGGGTGATCGAGGCATACCTCGGAAAGGCGGCCGTCTCGTGAGCGATACCGCGAACGGCGCCATCCTGCAGGTCGAGAACGTCGATACCTACTACGGGAACATCAGGGCACTCAAGGGCATCTCGATCGAGGTGCGGCAGGGCGAGATCGTGACGCTCCTCGGTGCGAACGGCGCCGGAAAGACGACGACGCTCCGCTCGATCAACGGCTTGAACCGCGCGCGCCGGGGAAAGATCACGTTCCTCGGCCGGGACATCACGGGACTCTCCGCACACGGGATCGTCAAGCTGGGCATCTCCCAATCCCCGGAGGGGCGCAAGCTGTTTCCTCGCATGACGGTCGTGGAGAACCTCGAGATGGGCGCGTTCCAGCGCAGCGACCGATCCGAGATCAAGCAGGACATGGAGCGCGTCTTCACGCTCTTCCCTCGGCTGGCCGAACGTCGCACGCAGAAGGCGGGGACGATGTCGGGCGGCGAACAGCAGATGTGCGCGATCGGACGCGCGATGATGGCGAGGCCGAAGCTGCTGATGCTGGACGAGCCGTCGATGGGGCTCGCGCCGATCTTCGTCGAGCGGATCTTCGAGACCATCGTCGAGATCAACCAACAGGGAACGCCGATCCTGCTCGTCGAGCAGAACGCCCTCATGGCGCTCGAGGTTGCGCATCGTGGATACGTGCTCGAGACGGGGTTCGTCGTCCTCGAGGGTCCGGCCGACGAGCTCAAGACCAACGATCAGGTCCGCAAGACCTATCTCGGAGAGGGCTAGCTCCCAACGAGCAACGGCGCGTAGGGCGGCGCCAGCAGGACGCCCACCCGAGCTTGCCCGCCTGCGAGCCCATGTGCCACCTCGAGCGCGCTCGCGATCGAGTGGCTCGGGACGAAGCCGAGCGCGCGTGCCGCCACGGCGTCGCGACTCCCTGCCACGACCACGCGGCCGATGCGCGCCAGCGCCGGCGCACAGCCCGCCCAGTCGGCGTACGGCTGGAGCGGATGGCACGTTCGCCCGGCCCGGTAGGTGGCAAGAGTGCTCTCGTCCGCGGCCGCGAGGAGCTCGGACATCCGTACCGCGTCGGGATCGCCGATCGTCAGTGCGTCGAAGAGGCGGTGGTACGGGTCGTGCCGTCCGTGGGCGAACGTGCGCGTCAGGGAGTGCACGAGGACGAGCGTGCCACCGTCGCGAATCGGAAAGGCGTCACGCCACAGGCGGAGCGCGTGGCCGAGGACGACAGCCGCGGACGTCACGGGGTTCAAAGGCTCGCGCGGCAGGTGCGCCCCGATCCAGGGCACACCGATGACGAGTGCGTCGAGGGGCTCGCCGACATGGATCCCTCGCAACTCGACCGTGCGAACGAGCGACTCCGCATGTGCGACCGACGGGCGCCCGGCAAAGACCGCCGTCGTTGCGAGCGCGCGGTGCTGGTCGCGCAGGACGTCGCGGCGCAGCGCCGCCGGGAGGAGCGAGTACAGGCGACGGAGCGGTGAGGTCGAGACGTGCTCGAGCGACGCCGAGGTGTGCGGGTAGCCACGGAATCGCCCGGTCAGCCGCGGATGGTCGAGCGTGAGCGACACGCCGAGAACCGGGACGCGTGCGCGTACGGCGTCCTCGATGGCGAGCGCGAGGTCCCAGGCCGGCTCGCCCGCTGCCTGAACGAGCGAGTCGGCCGTGGCTCCGCGGCGGACGGTCTCCGCATCGCAGGCCGAGAGGAGCGCTGCCGGGCCGCCGTCCGCAACTGTCTCGGCTGCTGTCACAACGACGACGAAGTCGGCATCGACGAGCGAAGGTGCAAGCCGTGCCTCGGTGCCGTCTCCGAGGTGCACCGGCACGAGCCCGTGATCGGCCGCGTCATGGACGACGACCCGACCTCGAAACGCCCGTGCCTCGGGTGGCGGTAGCAACCGTTCCAGGTCGCGCTGGCCCAGCTTGCGAGAGAGTCCCCCGGACACGAGGATCGTCTGGCGCTCGTCCCGGACACCGTTCGCGGTCAACTCGTCGAGGACGGTCGCGAGCGCCTCTCGCCGCGAGTCCGCCTGCGCGCCGGGAAGGGGGAGGGCCGGGGGCTCCACGACGATCGTCACCCGCGCGGTGGCGGGCAGCCTCAGCTCGGTGAACGGGGGCTCGTCCAGCGGGAAGCGCAGGGCGTCCCTGACCGCGGCTCGCACGTCGACGACCCGAGCCGGTGGTGGGGGCGGCTGGAGGAGGACGCCGTCGTCGCCGAGGGGGACGTGGACGACGCGCGAGCCTGACAGCAGCGGGACGCGGCGCACGTCGCCATTCCACCAGCCGCGGCGTACGTCCACGGATCCCGGCGAGGGTCGCTTGCGGGCCGGCGCCGCCCGCGAGGGCCGCACTAGAGTCCATGCGTGGCCCCGAAGACGCTGACGGGCGAGGAGCTCGTTCTCGACGACGCACCCGCACGCGACGCCGAGCTCTTCCTCGTCGACGGGAACAACCTCGCGTACCGCGCGTTCTTCGCGCTCCCGGAGGAGCTGCAGACCACCGACGGTCAGCCGACGAACGCGCTCCTCGGCTTCACCAACATGCTCTTCAAGCTCCTGTCCGACTACAAGCCGCGCGGCGTCGCCGTCGCGTGGGACACGCGACCGGTGCACCGCAAGGAGATCGACGCGGAGTACAAGTCCGAGCGGAGGCCCATGCCGGACCTCCTGCGCGAGCAGTTCCCTCACTTTCGACCGATCGTCGAGGCGTTCGGGTACCAGAACCTCGAGTTCGAGGGGTGGGAGGCGGACGACGTGATCGCGACGCTCGCGACGCAGGCTGACGAGGCAGGCGTGAAGACGTGCGTCGTCTCGACCGACCGCGACGCGTTCCAGCTCGTCTCGGAGAACGTCTGCCTGATGATGACCCCGCGCGGCGTCGCCGACGTCCAGGTGTACACGCCGGAGCGCGTCGAGGCGCGCTACGGGATCCGCCCGGAGCAGATCCCGGACTTCATCGGGCTCAAGGGAGATACGAGCGACAACATCCCGGGCATCCCCGGCATCGGCGACAAGACCGCCGGTCAGCTCGTTGCGCAGTACGGCTCGCTCGAGGCGGTCGTCGAGCATGCCGCCGAGCTCTCGCCCGCTCGTTCGAAGGCGATCGCCGAGAATGCGGAGCAGGCCGCCGCGTCGAAGCTCCTCGCGACGATGAGGCGCGACCTCGAGCTCGGCGCCGATCCCGCGACTTTCGTGCTGCAGCCGCCGGACCGGTCGGAGCTCAAGGAGATCTTCCGGCGCTTCGAGTTCCGCGCGCTGCTCGGACGGATCGACACGCTCGACGAGGCGCTTCCGGCCGCCGAGCGCCCGCAACCCGCGAAGCTCGACGCGGTGCCGTGGCGCGAGGGCGAGCTCCGGGGCGTTCACGGTCGGGTCGGCGTCGCGGCCGATGCGGAGCGAGTCGCAGTCAGCACCGACGCGGGTCAGGTGGTCATCGCGCCGCGCGGCAACGGCGTGATCGTCACGCAGGACGGACTCCAGGTCGTCGCGCACGACGCGAAGCAACTGCGGCTCGGTGAGCCGGCCGCCGACGACACGCTCCTCGCGGCGTATCTCATCGACCCCGGTCGCGCCGAGTACGACCTGGACGACCTCATGGCGGAGTACGGGGTCGAGCTCGATCCCGACCCGCCCGCCGAAGAGGAGACCGCCGCTCTCGTCCGTCATGCCGAGGCAGCGCGCAGGCTCGCCGGCCCGCTCGTCGGGAAGGTCGAGGAGCGCGGATCGGATCGGCTGTACCGCGACGTGGAGCTCCCGCTCTCGGTCGTCCTCGGAGCGATGGAGGACGCAGGGGTCCGCATCGACACGTACCGCATGGGCGAGATCACCGCCCGGCTCGCGGACCGCATCGAGGAGCTGGAAGCGCGCGCCTACGATCTCGCGGGCGAGGAGTTCGTCCTCGGGTCGCCGCAGCAGCTCGGTCGGATCCTCTTCGAGAAGCTCGAGCTGACGCCGGGTCGCAAGGGCAAGACCGGCTACTCGACGGACTCGAAGGTCCTCCGGGCGATCCGCGGGGACCACGAGATCGTCCCGGTGATCGAGGAGTGGCGTGAGCTGACGAAGCTCGTGAACACCTACCTCGGGCCACTGCCGACGCTCATCGGCGAGGACGGGCGCCTGCACACGACGATCAACCAGCACGTCGCGGCCACCGGGCGCCTCTCGACGACGAGCCCGAACCTGCAGGCGATCCCGATCCGAACCGAGCTCGGGCGGGAAATCCGCTCGGCGTTCGTGGCGGAGCCCGGCTCACGACTGCTCTCGGCCGACTACTCGCAGATCGAGCTGCGGATCCTCGCGCACGTGTCCGGCGAGCCGAAGCTCCGCGAAGCCTTCGAGAAGGGCGAGGACATCCATCGCGCGACGGCCGCCGAGGTGCTGGACAAGGACCCGGCGACGCTCACCTCGGGGGAGCGCGCCATCGCGAAGATGATCAACTTCGGAATTGTCTACGGGATCTCCGCTTTCGGCCTATCGGAGAACCTCGACATCCCCAAGGAGCAGGCACAGGCATACATCGACGCGTATCTCGCCCGGTTCCCGCAGGTGCAGGACTTCATCGCACGGACGATCGCCCAGGCCGGCGAGGACGGGTATGCGACCAGCCTCCTCGGCCGACGGCGCCCCGTCCCGGAGCTCCGCGCGATGAATCGGCAGACGCGGGGGTTCGGCGAGCGCGTCGCCGTCAACTTCGTCATGCAGGGGTCGAACGCGGACATCATCAAGGTCGCGATGGTCGCGATCCACGCGCGGCTGCGCGCAGAGGGTCGAAGCGCGCGACTCGTGCTTCAGGTGCACGACGAGCTGCTCCTCGAGGTCCCCGAGACCGAGGTCTCGAAGGTCCGCGAGCTCGTCCGCGACGAGATGGTCGGTGCGTATCCACTCGATCCGCCGCTCGCCGTCGACATCGGCCTCGGGGACGACTGGGCCGAGGCCAAGTCCTAGAGCAGCGCAGTCCCGTCCCTGGCCGATCGGCTCGTTGACCGGCCCTGACCCGGTCACTACGGTCAGAGCGTGGCGAGGAGAAGGATGGGTGTCGTTGCGGTGAGCGCGTTGGGCGCGGTCGCCATCGCGACCGGAGTTGCGGGCGCGGCGGGGACGCTGTTCCAGCCGTACCAGGCGTTCGCGACGGGCTCGTGGCCGGAAGCGGTCGCGATCGGCGACGTGACCGGTGACGGACGAGCCGACGTCGTGATGACGACCGGCTTCTATTTCGACTCGGCGAACGACTACCGCGTCTGGGTGTTCGCGCAGACCGCCGCCGGGACGCTCGCCACGCCCGTCGCCTATCCCACGGGGTCCACCGCAACGCCGCAATCCGTCCAGGTCGGCGACGTCACGGGGGACGGCCGCGGAGACGTGGTCGTCGGGCTCGACGGCCTCGGCGTGCAGGTGTATCCGCAGCTCGCGTCGGGCGCCCTCGGCTCACCGACCCTCACCGCGACGGTGGACGGGCGCATCGTGCGGCTCGGCAGGTTGAACGGCGATCTCCGGCTCGACGTCGCAGCGGTCGGCTGGGGGACGAACACGGTGAGCGTGCTTTTGAACGACGGCTCCGGTGGGCTGCAGCCGCCCGTCCCGTATCCGGCGCAGCATGCGGGCTACGACGATCTCGAGGTCGCCGACGTGACCGGGGACGCACGTGACGATCTCGTCGTCATGTCGGGGCAGACGTATGCGGTGCCGAACCTCAGCGTGCTTCCGCAGCTCGTGAGCGGCGGCTTCGGGCCGGCGGCCGAGTATCGCGTCGCGCCGAACACGAATGCGAGCGGCGTCGGCGTCGGCGACGTGACCGGTGACGGTCGCAAGGACGTCGTGGTCAGCTTCGGCGGGAACCGCCCTGCCTCTAGTGTCGCCGTGTTCCCGCAGGCGAGCTCGGGAACGCTCGGTACTCCGGTCGTGTACCCGAGCTACGACATCCCCGAGCCGGTCGAGGTCGCGGACGTCGATCGCGACGGCCGCGATGACGTCGTCACGCTCCACGGAGGCTGGAACCGGGCCGGCGTCTATTCACGGCTGCCGGCGGGCGGGCTCGGTGCCGAAGATCTCTACGCGATCCCGTACGCGAGCCACTACGAGGCACAGGGCCTCGCCGTGGGCGATGTCTCCGGCGACGGGAGCCCGGATCTCGCTATTGCGGACTACAACCACGGACTCGTGGTTCTCTACGGGGCCGCGCCTCCTCCCGTCGCGGACATGTCCGTCGACGTCAGCGGCTCGGATGCGCGCGTGAAGCCCAAGAAGGGATTCTGGTTCGACGTCGCAGTGCGGAACGGCGGCCCGGATCCCACGTCGGCGTCTCTCATCGTGCAGCTCGCTGGGCAGCCGACCGGGGTCTCCGTCGGCGATTCGCGCTGCTCGCTCGCAGGGTCGGCGGTGAGCTGCAACTTCAGCGGCCTCGCCACGGGCTCGACCGTGACGGTTCGGGTCGCAGGCACTGCGCCGTCCAAGGGCACCCTGTCGGCGTCGTCGACGGTCGATGGAGCGGTGAGCGATCCAAACGCGGCGAACGACACCGACAGCGCCTCGATTCAGATCCGCTGACGCTCTCCCCGTGACGGATGCGGCGGTCGGCGACGTAGACGTGGCATGACCTTCGCCACGCTCGCGCGTCTCGGGGCGGTGCTCGTCGCCGGCGGCACGGTTCTCGTCCTGCTCGACGCGTCGTCGGCGAGCTCCCGTGCGACACCGGCGTCGTATCCGAGCTGCGGCACGTACTGGAACAAGAACACGCCGGTGACGTCGGGACAGCGTCGTGTCAACTCGTGCATCATCGTGGCGGCGCGCGAGGGCCGGCGCGCTCGCGCGGTGGCGGTACTCACTACCGTCGAGGGCGATCCGATCCCGACCTACGTCTACGTCCGCGCGACGGGAGACCTTCTCGTCGTGACCGATTCGACGCGCGACAAGTTCGGCTCCGGGGGCTGGGACCGCTCGCGTTGTCGGACGCTGGGTGCCGAAGGCGGACGGCTCGGGTTCGGCGGTTGCCGCGCGCTCGGCACCGGCAAGCCATCCTGGCTCGTGCCGATCCGCCTGCGCTCTTAGGCGATCTCGAGGGTCTCGCCGTCGGCGGGTACGAGCACGTCGGGCAGCGAGGCTCGAATTGCCGCGCGCGTCAGGTAGCAGTGGTTCAGTGCCTCGAGGTGGACGGCCACGACCGTGGGGACGCGAGCGGCGACCTCGCGGACGTCGTCGATCCCCATGATGATCAGCCCGCCCTCGGCGAACTCCGCGCCACCGGCGTTGACGACCGCGACACGAGGCTGGTGGCGTTCGATCGTGGCTTCGACGCCCTCGTACCAGACGGTGTCACCCGCGATGTACAGGCCGCCGAGGACGAAGCCGCTGACCGGAGCGAGCGCGTCCGCGATCGGCCCTGTCCCGTGACGCCCCGGTGTGCGCACGATCCGCAGCCCGCCCCAGTCGACCTCGTCGTCGACCGCGCGCGCATCGACGCCGAGCTCGCGTAGCGCAACCTCGTCCTCCGGTTGGCAGAACACTGGTACGTCGCGCGGCAGGAGCTCCTCTGCCGTTCCGTCCAGATGGTCGCGGTGTCGGTGCGTGACGATGACGGCGTCCAGCCGGGCGACGACCTCCTCCGCGGGCATCGGGAGCGGCGCCGTCGGGTTCGGAACCGGGTTCCGCGTTCCTTCGATCGGGGGACGCGCGCCCTCGTCGTCGAGCATCGGGTCGACGAGAACGCGCTTCCCGGCCAGCTCCAGGAGCAGAGTCGCGTTGCGGACGAGGGTCAGCTCCACGGCCCGGTTTCTACCTCAACGGCGACTGCGGACGCTCGATCCGGATTTCTGCTGCATCCGGCTATACTCCGCGATCCGATGGCGAACGACATCGCCGAAAAGCCTGCTGCCGCCGAAGAAGGAGTCTGGACGACGGGCCCCGACGGGGAGCTCATCCCCGACTACGACGCTGCCTTCCCGGAGATCAACGAGGGAGAGGTCGTTCACGGCACGGTCGTGCGCGTCGACAAGGACGAGGTGCTCGTCGACATCGGCTACAAGTCGGAAGGCGTCATCCCGGTCGCCGAGCTGACGATTCGCCGATCTGTCAACCCCGCCGACGAGGTGTCGGTGGGTGAGGAGATCGACGCGCTCGTGCTGACGAAGGAGGACGCGGAAGGCCGCCTCATCCTCTCCAAGAAGCGCGCCCGCTTCGAGCTCGCATGGAAGCGCATCGAGGCCGCTGCGGAGTCCGGCGAGCCGGTCATCGGCAAGGTGATAGAGGTCGTCAAGGGCGGGCTCATCCTCGACCTCGGCGTACGCGGCTTCCTGCCGGCGTCGCTCGTCGACATCCGGCG
>Ga0163163_10004375_pt1 | contig 12034 bp, 11 predicted proteins | sample S65metaG_FD_119766 | JGI IMG/M metagenome (GOLD analysis project Ga0163163, IMG submission 119766) | Switchgrass rhizosphere microbial communities from Kellogg Biological Station, Michigan, USA - S6-5 metaG | ecosystem: Host-associated > Plants > Roots > Rhizosphere > Soil | place: USA... | reverse complement strand
CTTCTCCGACGCCATGAACAGCCGCCAGTCGAGCCTCGGCCTGTTCGTCACGCGTGATACCTACATCGGCAGCAACGGCTATTCGCTGCGGATGGACGGACTCGAGCCCGGCTTCAACAGCCACGCCTTCGATCGCGCGATCGTGATGCACGGCGCCCCCTACGTGGACGCCGTGCGCGCCAAGCAACAGGGACGCATCGGCCGGAGTTGGGGATGCCCGGCGCTGCGTGAAGCCGTCGCACGGCAGGTGATCGATACCGTCCGCGGCGGCGGCGTCATCTTCTCGTATTACCCGGACGAGAAGTGGCTGACCACGTCGAAGTTCCTGCACTGCGGGAACTCATCTCCGCCGCATGTTGAAGCCCGTCAACATGCTGATCCTCGTTCCGTTCTTTGATGGCACGATCGCGACATTCACCGGAACGTTCAGATAGCCGTGTCTGAAGGTCACGCCGCCGGCAATCGCCAGCGCTGACCCTGCCGGCGAGAAGTTCGGTCCGATGCCGAACTCGGCGCCGGTGGCGCTGCGCAAACCGACCAGCCACGTCATGCTTGGAATCTTCAGATCCTGCTCCAGGCCTCCGAGCAGCACGACCCACTCGCTGAGCGCGGCGACGCCGCTGTCCGACCGGTAGAACGCCCTCTCCGTCTGCCAGCCGAACTGCGAAATCATCGGCGGCGCCTTCAAGCCGCGTGCGGCGAGGTCGTTCATCACCCCGTCGCTGAGTGCGGTGATACCAAATCGCGGACCTGACAGATTCACCTCGTTCGGCGTTGGCGGCGGAAGCAGGACGTTCTGCGCCGCAGCCGGCATCGCCCACATCATCAGCACAATCGACAGCCACATTCCGTTACGCATTCAGCACCTCCATGCCGGTCATGCTGCGACCCCGACCGGTCTGAAGTCCTGAAGCGCCCGCTGAAAAGAGCTGAATATCAGCGCCTCGTGTATAGTTGGCCCCTTTTCGAGGAGGAACGAATGCCGAAGTATCTGATCAAGGCCTCGTACACGGCCGAAGGGATCAAGGGGGTCATGAAGGATGGCGGCACGAAGCGTCGCGCCGCAGCGGAAGCAGCCGTGAAGAGTACCGGCGGAAAGCTCGAGGGGTTCTATTTCGCCTTTGGCGACTCCGACGCGCTGGTCATCGTCGACGCGCCAGACAACGCATCGATCGCCGCAGCATCCATGGCCATCGGTGCCAGCGGACTCGTCAGCGCAACCACCACCGTGCTCCTCACCCCGGAAGAAATCGATCAGGCAGTGAAGAAGGGCGCAAGCTACAGCGGGCCTGGGCGATAGCGATCGCGCGAGTTCAGTAGGTGACGCGGTAGAGGAGCCATTCCTTCAACCACGTCGCCTGCCGCCTCGTGTAGAACTCGCGCGCCAGCGTATTCCAGTCGAGCACCGTCCACTCCATCCGTCCACACCCGCGCTCGGCGCCGAGTGTGCGGACGTGCTCGAACAGCGCGGACCCCGCCCCCGACTCTCGCGCGTCCTCGCGGACGAACAGATCTTCCAGATAGATAGTTGGCTTGGCGAGGAATGTCGAATAGGTGTGGAACCAGGTGGCGTAGCCGACCGCCGTGCCCGCCTCGTTGAACGCCAGCGCGGCTTCGAACCGTGGCTGCGGCGCCAGGGCATCGTGACGGAGCCGTTCAATCGCCGCGGCGTCGGGCGGAGCGAGGCGCTCGTAGTCGGCAAGCGCCCGTATCAAATCGATGAAGTCGTCAAACCGAGCGGTGGTAAGCGGAGCGACGGTCATGGGATCGGTATGCTACACGCGCGGCTCCCTCGATTCGCCCACTGCGTAGCGCCGCAACAGCCACCACACTGGCAGTCCCAGCACAGCCAGCCACAAGAGCAGAACCGGACCACCGCGCAGAATCGAGATCGTCACGGCCAGCACGGACATTGCCGCGGACTCGACGCCGTCGGCAACGGCCTGACGCAGTCGGGTTGGAATCGGAATCGGCCCGAGGTTCACGCTTGCGCGCTGCTCTTCATCTACTTCGAGCGTGATCGTCGCGTACTCGATTCGGCCGTCAAGCTGCTTGCGCTGTGATTCCATCTGTTCGATTTCGGTGCGGACCCGCATGATCTCGCGCTCGACTTCGAGCACATCGGACAAACGCCCGGTGCGGTTCTGAAGCACGTCGCTCAGTCGTTTTTCAGTGGCACGGGCGTTGGAGATTCTGACGTCCAAATCGACAACCGTTGACGTGACGTCTTCGGCGTTCTGCGAGTCCTCGGTAACGCGACCCAGTCCGCGCAGCGCGGCAAGAGCCGCATCGAATCGTCCGCTGGGAATGCGAAGGTCTCCGTGAATCGAGCGCGTCGCGCCGGGCCTGTCGGAGGCTGTGATCGACCCGACAAATCCCGCGCTACTTTGCAGGATGCGATCGATGGCCGGCCTGACGGCGTTGAAGTCGGTGGCGACAATGTGCAGCCGCGCCGTGCGTACGATGCGCGGGCCGATCTGAGCGGGCTCCGCAACCGACTGACGATCCATGCCGTTCTGCCCTTGCTGACCCTGCTGCGCTTGCTGGCTCAATGCGAACCCACGCGGCACAAGCGACCCACCTAACCTTTCCGCTGACGAAGACGCGACTGTCACGACCGACGATTTCCGCGCCGGCTGAATCGTGATGGCGCCGACGATCGCGACGGCGACCACGGCGAAGGCGCCGGCAATGAGCGGACGACGTGTCAGGTAAGTCCAGACTCGCAGACCGAACCAATCTCTGCGAGGTGGGTTCTGTCGCGGCGCCGGCGCAACGAACGTCAAGCGCACGTCTTCCACGCTCCACTCGCGCAGCTGCATCGAGCCTTCGCGCAGTTCCGCCGAAAGCCGCTGACACTCAGGGCAGCCAGCCAGATGCGCCTGGATATCGCGCGCCTCGTCGCCGTTCAGTTCCCCATCGAGGTACGCCATCACGTCTTCGGGCGGCAGTGTGTGGGCGGCCTTCATCGTTTCACCCTCACTGAGTCCTCTGCAGGAACGAGCGCCGCTTTCAACGCCATGCGTGCGCGGAACAGGCGCGAGCGCACCGTATTGAGCGGAAGCTGACGCAGCGCGGCGATCTCCTGGTAGCTCAGCTCGTTGTATTCGCGCAGCATGAGGATCTCGCGGTCGTCCTCATCGAGCTGCGCCAGTGCCCGGCGGACCCACAGCCCCGCGTCCGGATCGCGCGGATCGGAAGCTGGCTCGAAGTCGAGCGGATCCGAACGGCGGCGGGCTGCCTTCCGCCGATCAGCACTGAGCACGTGGTAGGCGATACCGAACAGATAGGCACGGAACGCCGTCCGCGCCTCATACCGGTGAGCACCTTCGAGCAATGCCACGAAGGTGTCCTGCGCGAGCTCCTCGGCGCGGGCAGCCTCCGGAATGCGTCGCCGGAAGAACTGCCAGATCGGCCCGCGATAGCGTTCGAATAACGCTTCGAACGCCTGACGCGAGCCTGCGCGGACATCCCGAATGAGCTGATCGTCGGTCACCAGCCTCTCAACGACAGTAGTGTCCGCAGAGGAAGGAAAGTTCCCGACACCTTGCACCCCTTGCACCGACGAGCGACAGTCGCATTGCACCGACGAGCGACAGTCGCATTGAACCGACCAGCGACAGTCGCATTGAACCGACCAGCGATCAGTCGCATTGAACCGACCAGCGTTCAGTCGCGTTGGACCGACGCGTGAGTCCTCCTGGACCGACGAGTCTTACGTTCTACGCGACGACGTCGAAGTCGAGATTCTCCGTGATCCGCCGGCCATCCGCCTTGAACGCGTCGCGCAGCAGCACGATGCGCCGCTTCGCTTCGGCGAGATCCGTCACCCCGAGCGTGATGTTCAGGAGGTCGATGTACCACGGCAGCTTCATCGGATCGAGAACGTAGGTCTCGGCAATCTCGCGCGCGATGGGCAGCGTGGTCTTCTTCGAGTTGTCGTGCACGTCGCGGTTGCTCGCGTTCTGCAGCTTGGCGTATTCCTCGCGCAGCAGGCGCTCGAACAGCTGGCGTGAGAATACGTCACCAGCCTTCGCACCGGTCTCTGCGTCAGCGTCGCTGAGCAACGCCCCCTTGTGCAGCCACTCCCAGAGGATGCTCAGCCGGATTTCACCGGTCGCCATGTCCTCCATCAGATAGAGGACATCCTCGTTGCCGAAGAAGTCAGCGGGCTTGAGTGCGGCTGCCTGGAATCCCTGCAGGAACGCGTTGCCGTACTGCAATGCCACGCTCAGGAGGTCGCGGGCACCCCGAACGGTTCGCGGCGCCGGTTCCAGCAGCGTCAGGCCCGCGGCGTCCTCGGCCGTGTACGTCAGCGGCGGGAATTTGCGCCCCATCTGATTCGCCTGCCCGACTTTTTCCCACACGGGCCGGACGATGTGGACCATCTTCCAGTGGGCGACCCACTTGCCGTTGGCGCCTTCGCGCTGCTCGCGTTCCGCGCCAGCCACCGCCCGCTCCATCGCGCGGGTGACGCCCGTTTCGGACCCGACGGGAATGTTGGGCTCCATCCCGCCCTGCCACAGCGCAAAGCGGCCGTTCTGATCCGGCGTGTTCATCGCCCGGCGCACCCGGTCCTCGTAGTTGCGCATGTAGCCGTAGGTCATCGTGATCGCATCGATGTTCGGGTTGATGAACTTCGGGTCCCACGCGAGCGCGTCGGCGACGCTGTTGATGTAATCCCAGCGGCCGGTGTTGAAGCCGATGAAATGGACACCGAGGGCGGCGCGGATCTCCATCAGCTGATACACCGCTTCCAGCTGTTCCACCAGCACATACACCTTGATGGCACCGACTGGCAGGCCGACGTGCCGCTCGAGGGCGCTGATCATGTCGTTCCAGAGCGCGGCTTCTTCGGCGGTCTGAATCTTTGGCAGATACAGGACGATCGACGCCCCGCTGTCGCGCAGCGCTTTGTGGTTGTTGGCGACGTACAGCGCCATGTCGACGATCGAGGCAGAGAAGCCGCCGCCATCCGCACGGCGAACGTGGCGATCGTCGAGGTGCAGGCCGCGGGCGCGGAAGATTTTGGTCGTGAAGTCGAGCTGTGTCTTCCAGTCGCTGATCGTCTCGCGGCCGAAAAAGCCCTTCGCCCACTGATTCATCTCGCGCGACACTTCTTCTGCCACTCGCATGAACAGCGGGTCGCGGTGGATGGCCAGCTTCAGGCAGCGCTGGTTGTCCAGCGACATCGTGGCGACCTGGCCGAGCGCGTCCTCGCCGTCGAACATCCAGCCGTCGGCACCCGACAGGAGCGCATACGCGACGTTGCGAATGCTCTTGTCGATCGGGGCGCCCGGCTTGGCACCAGGGCCGGTGCCCTGAATCCACTGCCGCTGCAGATCCGCCGGAATATCGCTGCCCACGAACTTGCCGTCGCGCGCGTCCTGCACGCGGATATTCGTGCGCGCGATGGTCGCCTCCGGATCGAGGAATGTAATGCGTTGCCTGGCGGCGGCGCGTGCGCGTCGTCGCTCGATCCGCGACGCCATGACGGCATGCCGCTCGTCGTCCAGCGGCGCCAGCGCCTTCATCGCCTCGATCGCCTCCGGCGTGTAGACATCGGAATAGGCGGCCCGTGCCGCCTGTCGAATCTCAATCATTGAATCCCCTCAGGACGACTCCCAATTTCCAAGTGCCAACTGGCGATTATAGACATCCTCCCTATTCAGGTGATCCGCGAGCGCGCGGCGAAGTGCGACGATCGGCCATGCGCGTCGAACACGAGGTTTCCAATCAGAGCGACCAGGCGCTGTTAGACGCCTACTCTGCTGCGGTCATCCATGCGGTCGAACAGGTCGGATCGGCCGTCGTTCGCGTCCAGACGGGTCATGGCGGGGGATCAGGTGTCGTTTTCACGCCTGATGGGTTCGTGCTGACGAACAGCCATGTAGTCGGCAAGGGCACCAGTCCGATCACGGTGACCGTCCCGGACGGCCGCTCGCTGCCGGCCGACCTGATCGGACGCGATGCGGACACCGATCTGGCGGTGCTTCGGATCGATGGCTCGCGGCTGCCATGGGCGCGTCTCGGTGACTCAAAGGCTGTTCGCGTCGGGCAGGTGGCCATCGCCATCGGCAACCCGTACGGCTTCGATCATTCGGTCACCTCCGGGGTCGTCAGCGCCGTCGGCAGGTCGCTCCGCGCCCGGTCGGGGCGGCTGATGGACGACATCATCCAGACCGATGCGTCGCTTAACCCCGGCAATTCGGGCGGACCGCTCGTCACCACTGCTGGTGAAGTGATCGGGATCAACACGGCGATGATCATGCCGGCACAGGGCATCTGCTTCGCCATCGCCAGCAACACCGTACGCTTCGTCGCCTCACGGCTGATGCGCGATGGCCGGATTCGCCGTAGCCGAATCGGCGTCGCGGGACAGCAGACGACGATCCCGCGAGCGCTGGCGCGAGCGAATCAGATGGCCGTCTCTTCAGGCGTGCTCGTGGTGTCGATCGAAGAAGACAGTCCGGCGTCGCGTGGCGGGCTTCTGAAGGGTGACGTGATCCTCGGCTTCGGCGGAACACCGGTCAGCGGCATCGACGACCTGCACCGGCTGCTCACCGACGAGCGCATCGGCACGCCAGCGGCGCTCGTCGTGCTGCGCCGCGGCGAACGCCGGCAACTGGTCGTCGTGCCCGCCGAGGCGTCGCACGCGTAGGGCACCTTTAGGCGTGCCCACTCACAAGGTGATCAGTCCTCGTCGCAGCGCCCGGCGCACGGCGTCGGTCCGATTGATTGCCCCGAGCTTGCCTGACAGAGACGTGAGATGGAACTTGACCGTCTGGTCAGAGATGCCGAGCCGCGCCGCGACAGCCTTGTTCGACAAGCCTTCCGCGACAAGCTCGAGCACTTCGACTTCGCGAGGCGTCAGCGATTCCACCGTGAGTGCGTCTTCGAAATCTGGGGCGGCCGACGGCGCGGCGACGACGAATGCGTCTGCGTCGATGTCGGAGCCTCGCGCCTCGGCAAGCGAGCTGAACTCGCCCACCACGTCTGGCGCAGACGTCTCGATCTGTTCCCGCAGCTCCTGACGTTGTCGCGGCGCGCCTATGACGATTAATCGCATGTGGTGAGTGAACGACGATAGCGCGGAGGCAACGGATCACCGTTCCTCCGGCTCCCCCGTTATCTCCTCTCGGCGGCGGTCACTGCCAGGTCGGTGACGACGCCGCCACGCAACACTCTGGCGCCGACACTCTTGCCCACGCGATCGCCGACGAGCAGATCGAACAACTCGTCCGGCGACGACAACGTGCGGCCATCGACCGACAGGAGCAGGTCGCCGACGAGCAGTCCGGCCTCGTCAGCCGGAGTCCCTGGCTTGACGTCGACCACGAGCAATGCGCGATCGACGCCGGCGGCACCCTTCTGTCTCTCTGAGACGCGTGCGGGCTGGGCGGCGATCCCGAGATAGCCGCGCTTCAGGGTGCCGCGCCGGAGCACCTCGGCGGCTGTGCTCCAGGCGAGCCCGGCGGGAATGACCACGCCGAAGCCTCGGATTGAAGCCGCAGTCGTCACGCCGAGGAGACGACCGTCGGTGCCGAGCAAAGCCCCACCCGCAAACCCCTCGTGCATCGGCGCCGACGTACGGATGACCTGCTCGATCGCTCGCCGGCGGCCGGTTCGCAGCGGTCCGCCGATCACCGACACAAGACCTGCCGTGGCCGTGATGGCGTTGCTCCACGACCGCGCCAGTGCAATCGCCATCTCCCCGACTCGTGGCAGTTCACCAGCAGTCACTGCCGGCAGTTGAAGCCCCGGCGCTTTCAGGACGACAAGGCGCGTCGCTGGATCCCAGCCCGCGATCTCCGCGTCGATCGCCTCTCCTCCGGCCGCACGCACACGCGGGTGCTCGCTCTCCCCAACCGCGCGCGCCGTCGTGATGACAACGTCATCTCCATAGACCAGCCCAGACGCCGGACGCCCCTGACCTTCGACCTGAACGACCGACGGCGCCACACGGGCGACGAGTTCTGCAATGTGATTCGAAAGTTCGTTGACCATATGCCGATCCTTGCAGGACACCTCTCAACGTCGCATCACCCGAACGGGCAGTCAGGACAACCGCCGCTCCCAACTTCCAACCTCCAGCTCCCGACACAGTGCGCTACCATCCTCAGGCATGCGCCGTCAGCTGGTCGCCTCGGTCACCGCCTCTCTCGCGATTGCGGCATCCATCGCCCTGATGCAGGCGCAGGGCTCGCCGGGCGAGCAGGTCTTCAAGGACCGCTGCGCCAGCTGTCACACCGGCGCTGCTGACTCGCGCGCGCCCGCTCCCGAAGCGCTTCGCGGTCGAACTCCACAGGCAATCGTCGAAGCCCTCGTCAACGGCGCGATGCGTGCGCAGGGCTCACGCATGACCGGCGCCGAACGCCGTGCGGTCGCGGAATTCCTGACCGGCCGCTCGGTCGAGGGTGATGTCAGTGGCGCGGCGACGGGACGATGTGCAACCGCGCCCGCGGCAGAACGCACGGGCTCGTCGAACTGGCGCGGTTGGAGTCCGACTACCGACAACACACGGTTTCAATCCGCAGAGGGCGCCGCAATCACGGCGGCAGAGATCCCGAAGCTCACGCTGAGATGGGCCTTCGGATTTCCGGATGCCTCGTCTGCATGGGCGCAGCCGAGCGTTGCCGACGGCCGCGTGTACGTCGGCAGTCAGAACGGCACTGTCTACGCACTCGATGCGCGGAGCGGTTGCGTCCGGTGGACGTTTGCTGCCGCGGGTGGCGTGCGAACCGCTGTGACACTCAGCAGCGGCATCGCGTACTTCGGTGACACCGCGGCGAACGTCTACGCGGTGGATGCGCAGACAGGAGTGGCGCGCTGGCGTAAATCAGTGGAGCAACATCCCCTCGCGCGCATCACCGGCTCAGTGACTGTGCACGACGGACGGCTCTACGTCCCGACCTCCTCGTACGAAGAATCGCAGGGCGCCGATCCTCAGTACCCATGCTGCACGTTCCGCGGCAGTGTCACCGCGCTCGACGCCGGCACAGGCGCGGTGGCGTGGAAGACGTACATGATTCCCGAGGAGCCGAAGCGGCGCGGTTCGAGCAGCGCCGGCGTTCCGCTGTGGGGACCATCCGGCGCTGCGATATGGTCGGCGCCAACGATCGACGCGCGACGCGGACTGCTGTACGTCGCGACCGGTAACCTGTATAGCGGCCCGGCCCACACTGCCGGCAATGCGGTGGTCGCGATCGATCTCAAGACCGGGTCGGTACGCTGGTCGAAGCAATTCACGCCAGGCGATGTTTACGTGAGCAACTGCCGCGCGGGTAATCCAAACTGCCCCGAGGCGAACGGCCCCGACTTCGACTTCGGCAGTCCGCCGATGCTGGCGCGGACGTCAGCGGGTCGCGATTTGATCGTAATTGGACAGAAGTCGGGGGTCGGCTTTGCGCTCGACCCGGAGAAAATGGGCGAGGTTGTCTGGGAGTACCGCGCTGGACGCGGCGGCGTATTAGGCGGCATCGAATGGGGCTCGGCGGTGGATGCCGAGCGCGCGTACTTCGCGGTCTCCGACATCCTGCTGCCTCAGCCCGGCGGACTGCACGCCGTGACGCTCGCCACCGGGCAACGCGCCTGGTTCACCCCGCCCCGTCCGCCAGCGTGCGGCAGCGGGCGTGGCTGCAATGCCGCCCAATCCGCAGCGGTGACGGTGATTCCGGGGGCCGTGTTCTCGGGGTCGAACGACGGCGCATTGCGCGTGTATTCGACCGCGGACGGCGCTATTCTCTGGGAGTTCGACTCGAATCGCGAGTTCACGACGGTCAACGGCGTTGCCGGACGGGGCGCTTCGATGATCGGTCCGGGACCCGTGGTCGCCGGTGGCATGGTGTTCGTCAGCTCCGGATATGGAGCATTCGGCGGCCGCCCCGGCAATGTGTTGCTGGCATTCGCCCCGCAGTAGTGTCCGGCCGAAACCGGACCGGAGTGCGCAGATGAAGCTCAATTCACTGATCGCCGGACTCACCGTATCGCTGGCACTGGTTGCCATCGGTCATGCGCAAGCGCCGAACCGCGCCGCGACCGACCCAGGCGCGCCAACGTTCACCAGGGATGTCGCGCCGATCATGTTCACGAAGTGCGCGAGCTGCCATCGTCCGGGAGAGGTGGCGCCGATGGCGCTGCTCTCGTACGCTGATGCGCGGCCGTGGGCGAGCGCCATCAAACAGAAGGTCAGCACGCGCGCGATGCCGCCATGGCATGCCGACCCGGCGCACGGCTCGTTCCGCAACGACCTCCGTCTGAGCGACCGCGAGATCGATACCATCGTGAAGTGGGTTGACGGTGGCGCGCGTGAAGGCGACCCATCAGCGCTGCCAGCGCTGCCGAAGTTCCCAGAGGGCTGGCAGATCGGCAAGCCAGACGCAGTGTTCGAGATGACGCAGGACTTCGAGATCCCGGCGTCAGGCGAGATCGCCTACCAGTACTTCGAGGTGCCGACCAACTTCACCGAAGACAAGTGGATGCAGGCCGGTGAAGTTCGTGCCGGCGATCGCTCGCACGTCCACCACATCATCGTCTACGTGCGGGAACCCGGCCGTACCGTGCGACCCAATGTCGTCACAGTGCGCCCGATCATCAATGCGGCGGCGACGCAGCCGGCGGCGCCCGCACAGGAGCGAGTTGCGGCAGCAGCGGTGACGGCCGCTCAACGCCCGGTCGTGCCCGCAGCACAGGGCGCTGGACGACCGCCGGGCGGCGGCGACGCCATGCTCGTCAACTGGGCCGTCGGCGAAGACGCGCCGGTTCATCTGCCCGGCACAGCGAAGCGGATCCCGGCCGGCTCGACGCTGATCTTCCAGGTTCACTACACAACCAACGGCAAGGCCGGACGCGACCGCTCGAGAATCGGACTGGTGTTTGCCAAGGAGCCACCGCAGCGCGAGATTCGAACCGGACTGATTTCGAACCCGGTGTTTGCGATTCCTCCCGGCGCTGGCGACCATCAGGTCGAAGCCGAAGCGACGTTCAGTGACGATGTGAAGATCTGGAGCATGCACCCGCACATGCATTTGCGCGGGAAGGACATGACCTACACCGCCACGTACCCTGACGGCCGCAGCGAGATCCTGCTGCGCGTGCCGAAGTACGACTTCGGCTGGCAGACCGACTACTGGCTCGCGCAACCGCTGTCGGTGCCAAAGGGCACGAAGATCCGCGTCACCGCCCACTTCGACAACTCGCCGGCGAACCGCGCGAATCCGGATCCGAAGGCGACCGTCCGGTGGGGCGATCAGACGTGGGAAGAGATGATGATCGGGTTCTTCACCTATACCGTCGAATCGAAGAACTGAGGACAGTCCGACGGCTCGGCCCGAGACCTCCGACACCGCTGAATCCCTTCACGCGGCATATCTGAGTCGGTGCGCGCCCGGCTTCCGGGTGCGCCGTATCGAATGGTCCGGGGGCACGACCACCCTCATCGATGGCGGACAGGGAGCGCCGCTGCTGCTCATTCATGGCGGCGGAGGCGCTGCCTTTCACTGGGGGCCGCTTCTCCCATACCTGGCGAGCCGGTTCCGAGTGCTGGCCGTCGATCGACCGGGCCACGGGCTGGCCGACGCCTTCGACTATCGGCGCGTTGACCTTCTTGCGCACGCGCACCGTTTCATCAGCGAGGTCCTGAACGACGAGCAGCTGCCGTCGGTCACTCTCGTCGGCAACTCGATGGGAGGGCTGTGGGCAACGGCGTTCGCGCTTCGTGACCCTGAACGCGTCCAGCATCTGTGGCTCGTCGGCGCGCCGGGAGGCTTGACGCGTCACCTTCCGCTTGCGCTTCGATTGCCAGCCATACCTCTACTCCGCGGGATCGCGCGTCGTGTCGCTGAACGGGCGACCGGCGCGCGGCTCCGTGGTTTCTGGGGTCGAGCACTCGTTGCGCACCCGGAGCGGTTGACCCACGACTTTCTCGAGTTGGACGCGGCACTGACGCGGCGAAACGCCGCCAGTCTCCTGTCGCTCGCCGATTGCGCGCTGGATTGGCGCGGGTTCAAGCCAGAACTGGTGCTGGGCGCGAGAT
>Ga0163163_10004374_pt1 | contig 12035 bp, 8 predicted proteins | sample S65metaG_FD_119766 | JGI IMG/M metagenome (GOLD analysis project Ga0163163, IMG submission 119766) | Switchgrass rhizosphere microbial communities from Kellogg Biological Station, Michigan, USA - S6-5 metaG | ecosystem: Host-associated > Plants > Roots > Rhizosphere > Soil | place: USA: Michigan... | reverse complement strand
TCGAGGCTCTGCCGCAGCTCCTTTGCTAGCTTTTCGAGCTGCTTGAGCTTCTTGGGCAAATCCGCGGCGCGAACGCCTTTCTGCAGGTTCTGCAAGTCGAGATTGACGGACCTCACGAGTTCGTTGATCTCCATATTTTTCTTCTGAACCTTGCCGAGATCGAGGTCGCGGCCGCCGGGCTTGAGAGTTTCATCGGACATCGGAACTCTGACTCCGCGCATGCGCTCGGCATCGGAGCGTTCATGGGCCGATATTGCGGCTTGGCTCTGCGCAGATGCGATTGCAGAAGAAACTAAGAGCAGTCCTACCAACAACAGTGGAACACGCATAGCTACCCTTTCTTTTTGCCCTTCGTAACCTTCGTTTTTCGATTCCCCGGCATCTTGCTGCTGACAACCCGGTAGGTGAGCCCGAGAGTTCCGCCCTTGTATTGCTTGCATTCGGCAAGCTCGAGTGCGGTTTCAGGAAAAGTCGATGGAAAGGCTGGGATACCGCTTCCGATGAGAATCGGGGTCAACCCGAGCGTCACCTCGTCTACAGCCTTTGCTTCGAGAGCCTGACGGGCAAGTTCCCCACCGCCGCAGAGCCATATGTCCTTACCTGAGGTCTCTTTCAGTTTTGAAACAAAATCGGCAATCTCGCAGGAGACGAATTCGACGCCATCTCTCTCGCCCGGTGGCAGGGTCCGGGAGAAGATATAGTTCTTCATTCCCGGATAGCCGTCTTTGCCCATGCCAAATTTGAGAGCATGCTCATACGTTCTGCGCCCCATCAGCACGGTATCGATGCGTTTGAAGAATGCACCCATTCCGAAATCTTCGTCCTTGGCGTTGGCAGTGACCCGATTAAGCCAGTCGATCGAGCCGTCAGGGGCGGCGATATAGCCGTCAAGGCTGGTGCCGACAGAGTAGATGACTTTTCGCATGGCTCGCCTCCCATTCACGGATGACCGGAAAACGGCGTACACGACGGGCGGGAATCATACCGCTAAATCCGAGGAAGAGCCAATCGTGGGGGAAGGCCGGTGGCAGTTCGCAAGTAGGCCCAATCAACGGTAAGGAGTTCGATGTTATCTTTGTGGCGACTGTAGACTTACAATCCGGCTCCCAAAAATACGAAAGATCACGTTCATGGACGTCCTCAAGAAGCTCTTCGAGCAGCATTTCCGTACCGCGGTTGAGCAGGTAAGACCGCTACAAGGTCAGCTAAGCGGATCTGGGCGAAACATCATCCGGCTTTCCGGTGGAGGCTCCACGGCAATCGGGGTTCTTTATGGCGTCCGCGAAGAGAACGTCGCATTCCTCGAGTTTTCCCGGCACTTCCGCAAGCATGGGCTGCCGGTGCCGGAAATTTACGGTGAAGACTTAAAGAACGACGCGTACCTGGAAGAGGACCTTGGCGACACAACGCTATTCGAATTCCTATCGGAGAATCGGACCGGCGACAATATCGCCCCGGAAGTGGTGGAGGCGTACAAGAAAGTTGTGGCTATCCTGCCGCGTTTTCAAATTGAAGCCGGCAAGGATCTGAACTACAAGGTCTGCTACCCCCGCGCCAGTTTTGATCGACAATCGATCTCGTGGGACTTGAACTACTTCAAATACTATTTCCTGCGGCTTGCGGGGATTCCCTTCAGCGAACAGGCACTCGAAAGCGACTTCAATCGGCTGACGAAGTTCTTGCTGAGCGCTGGGCGTGAGTATTTTCTGTATCGCGATTACCAGTCACGCAACGTAATGCTGCGCGATGGGCAACCATATTTTCTTGACTACCAGGGCGGTCGCAAAGGAGCCCTGCAGTACGACATCGCTTCGCTGTTGTTCGACGCCAAGGCAGACCTGCCTCCCGAATTGCGGCAACAACTCCTCGAACATTATCTAGATACGCTTAGCGAGTTCATCCCGTTGGATCGGGAAGCGTTCATCCAGTACTACTATGCATTCGTTTATGTGCGGATCATGCAGGCACTTGGTGCGTATGGGTTCCGCGGTTTCTACGAACGCAAGGCACACTTTCTGCTGAGTGTCCCCTACGCGCTGAAAAACCTGCGCTGGCTATTGCACAACGTGAAGTTACCAATCGAACTACCAACATTGTTGGGCGCGTTCAACAGCATGCTGGGTTCGGAGAAGCTGCTGGGATTGGCGTCGGAAGCGGAGAACCTGACGGTGAGGATATTCAGTTTCTCGTTCCACCGCGGATTGCCAAAGGATGACACCGGGAATGGCGGCGGCTTTGTTTTCGATGGAAGAAGTCTTCCGAATCCAGGGCGCGAGGAGCGCTTCAAGGCGCTGTCGGGGAGAGACGCTCCGGTGATCGAATACCTAACGCATGAGCAATCGGTGCACCAGTATCTGGCGAGCGTGATGTCGCTGGTGGATGCGAGTGTGGCGAATTATCAGAAGCGCGGATTCAAAAACCTGATGGTGTCTTTTGGCTGTACAGGCGGACAACACCGCTCCGTCTACCTTGCGGAGCAACTGGCGCAGAGGCTTCGCGGCCGGAGTGGCGTGGATGTCGTACTGAAACATCGCGAACAGGAGCACTGGGGCCAATGAAGGCGATGGTTCTGGCAGCCGGGCTGGGTACAAGACTACGGCCGCTTACCAACGATCGGCCTAAGGCGCTGGTAGAAGTCGGCGGGCGCACGATGCTGGAGATCACGCTGGCGCGAATGCGCGAGTTCGGCGTGCGCGAGGTGATCGTCAATGTGCATCACTTCGCCGATAAGGTCGTCGACTATTTGAAGGCGAATGCGAACTTTGGTATGCGGATCGAGATCTCGCGTGAGGACGTGTTGCTGGACACTGGCGGCGGTCTGAAGAAGGCGGCCTGGTTCTTTGAGGAGAGCGACGAGCCTTTTCTGCTGCACAACGTGGATGTAGTCAGCACGATTGATTTTCCCAAGATGACTGAGTTGCATCTCGCCAGGAAGGCTTTAGCTACGCTGGCGGTCCAGGATCGGAAGACGTCTCGATATCTCCTATTCGACGAGGGTGATGAGCTTTGCGGGCGAAGAGCCGGGGAGGATGGAGCGCCTGAGTTCTTTAAGGCAGCAGAGGGAGTGCAGGCCTTGGCGTTTGCGGGTGTTCACATCCTCTCGCCGGCTATCTTCCCTCGCCTCAGTGAAGTGGGTGTATTCCCTATTATTCCGTCGTACCTACGGCTTGCGAGCGAAGGTCAACCAATCGTCGCATTCCATGCGGATGAGTATTACTGGCGCGACCTCGGGCGCCCAGAGAGCGTAGCGAAGGCTGCTGATGAACTGAAGCGACTTGCCTAGCGCGGAGGTCCTGATGAGAAACACAATTCTTGTCATGGTTGGATTGGTGGCAATTGTTTCTGCGCTCTCGGCACAGAGTACGCCCCAACATCCGCTACCCCCGCCACCACCGGAGAACGTAACTTCGAGTGCGATACTCGTGTCGGACAAAGAGCCAGGGAAGCGGCTTATTGTTGAAGGTCGTGTATTTGCGCCGGATGGAAAGACTTCCGTCGCTGGCATTTACATCTACGCGTACAACACAGACGCTGAGGGATATTACTCAGCGACGAAGACGTTCTATCCACCTCGTATTACCGGATATGTGAAGACGGACAAGGATGGGCGATTCCAGATCCGCACGATCATGCCTGGGCGATATCCGGAGATGCATGTTCCGGCACACATTCACTTCAACATCTGGGGTGCAGGATATCCGTTTCAGTATGCGGAAGAGATGCGATTCGAAGGCGACTCCTACCTAACGCCGGAGATGATCGAGAACGACAAGAAGGCTGGCGAATTTGCGCTGATCCGGCCGGTTACAAGCGGCAGCGATGGAGCCCTGCACTGTAACGTGAATCTGAAGTTGATCACGCGAACAAATTTCCCGGGAGAGCTGCCTGACTATTTGAAATAGCAGTAGGCGCCAGATGGGTTGGCCCTGAATCGCATGAGTAAGTTCACCATCGTCGGGCTAGGTGAGGTGCTTTGGGACGTCTTCCCCACGCACAAGCAGTTGGGCGGAGCGCCGACGAACTTCGCGTATATCAGTGGCCTACTCGGAGACGACGGCGTCGTAGCCAGCCGCATCGGGTCGGACGCCCTCGGTCACGAGGTTTTGACCCGGCTCGACGAATTGAGGCTTGATGCCTCGCATATCCAGCACGATCCGGCACACGCAACAGGAACCGTGAAAGTTGAGGTCGCGAGCGACGGCCAGCCGAGATTCGAGATCACGCGAGCGGTAGCCTGGGACTTTCTGGAATGGACGCCTGCGTTGCAGGCGTTGGCGGCAAGAGCCGATGCAGTTTGCTTCGGATCGCTGGCGCAGCGCGGATTGCAATCGCGGGAGACTATCCAGAAGTTCATCGCGGCAACTCGCCAAGGTGCGGTTCGCGTGTTTGACGTCAACTTGCGACAGGCGTTCTATTCAGCCGAGGTACTCTCCAAGTCAGCTGAGAGCGCCGACATACTGAAGCTCAACCATGAAGAGGTTCCCATCCTGGTGCAAGCGGTCGGCGGCCCCAAAGTGAACGAACTACATTCTGCGCAATGGCTATGTCGGCGCTTTTCACTCAAGCTCGTCTGCGTCACTCGAGGAAGTTCAGGAAGCTTGCTGGTGACAAATGCTGCATACGCTGAACATGCCGGTTACAAAGTGGAGGTCGTCGACACGGTCGGCTCGGGAGACTCATTCACCGCAACACTCGTTCATCATTACCTGCGTGGCTCGGATCTCGCGACCATAAACGACGCAGCTAACTGGATGGGCGCGTGGGTTGCGAGTAAATCCGGCGGAACTCCCGCCATGGAAGTCGAACAGATCAGACGCGCCCAAGCCTCGTAGAAAATTCTGCTACTCCTCCCTCAGTGTCCTCACCGGTTGTACCTGTGTGGCGCGGTACGCGGGGAAGGCGCTCGCGAACAGAGCGACGCCGAGCAGAAGGATCGACACGCTGATGAACGTGACGGTGTCGCGAGCTCCAACTCCATAAATAATGCTGGCGAGCACGCGGCCGAGGGCGAGCGACGCCACGGCCCCGATCACAACGCCAACCATCGCCGGAGTCATTCCCTGGACAACAACCATGCGGATGACATCGCGAATCTGCGCGCCCAGGGCCATGCGGATGCCGATCTCGCGCATTCGTTGCCGAACGGCGTACGACAACACGCTGTAGATGCCAACGGCGGCGAGAACAAGCGCGAGCGCGGCGAATGCCACAAGCAGCAACATGGTGAAGCGGCGCTGGGCCAAGGAAAGAGCCGTCATGTCCTCCATTGTCGATATGTTGAGGATCGACAACTCCGGGTCGATGGAACGAATGACGTTCGTGACAGAGTTGCCCACATCAGTCGGAACTCCACTGGTACGAATGGTCAACGTCATGTTGGTCGAGGGCATCTGGTAAAACGGATCGTAAACGGCGGCCATCGATAAGTCGCTGTCGAGGCCCTGGATCTTGACATCACCGACGATGCCGACGATTTCTCGCGGCGTGGGCTTAAGATCTCGGCCAGCATCCTCCAGGCCAAGAATGAGGTGTTTGCCGATTGGGTCTTCGTTGGGAAAGAACTGTTTCGCCAAGGAGTCGGAGATGAGGATCACCTGCACCCTGTCGGCAACATCGGCGTCTGTGAGATCGCGACCACGCACGACCGGGATGTGCATGGTCTTCAGGTATCCCGGCGTGATTTTACGAACCGCCACTTCGGGTTGATCGGAGAGTTGGACTACGGGTCGGCCTTCTATGCCAATTGGCTGCATGGAGCCGCCGCTGTAGGGGACGTCATCGATCGCTCCTGCCGATTCCACTCCGGGCAAAGCGCGAACCCTCAGCAAGACTTGATCAAAGAACGTGCGCTGGTTGTCGATATTGGGATACTTCGATTTCGGGATCGGTGCATCTACGGTCAGAACATTGTGGGGGTCGAACCCGGCATCCATACGCTGCAGGTGAAACAGGGTTCGAATCATCAGCCCAGCGCCCACGAGAAGGATTAGCGATAATGCGACTTCGGAGACAACGAGTACATTCCGGGTGCGCCCACCGCTTGAATCCGAATCAGTACGTCCAAGTCCCTGCTTCAGCGCCTCATTGATGTCAGCTTTCGCGAAGCGCCAAGCCGGCAGAAATCCAGCCAGCAAACCGGTGACAACAGAGACACCCAAGGTAAAGAGCAGGACCTCACCGTCGAGTCGTATCTCCCGCACGCGAGGCAGTTGGTCCGAAAGGAAGTTGACGATCAATCGAACGCCGAAGTGTGCGAAGAAGAGTCCGCAGAGACCGCCAGTGAGGGCAAGCAGCACGGTCTCTGTGAGTATCTGACGGATAAGTGTCCACTGAGTTGCGCCCAGGGCGGTCCTGATAGCAAGTTCCTTGCGACGTGAAAGCGTAGTCGCCAAAACAAGGTTAGCGACATTCGCGCAGGCAATCAGCAGTACGAAACCAACCGCGCCGAGAAGAATCAGCAGTGCAGGACGGACGTCGCCGACGAGTTCTTCGCGCAGAGGCAGAACGGTAGCTCCCCAACCCGCGTCATCTTCGGGATACTGCTGCTCCAGTCGCTTGGATATCGAAGCAAGTTGAGCGTTCGCCTGCTCGATGGACTTGCCCGGCTTCAGACGTCCGATGGCAAGGTAGTTGTGGTTCCCTCGTACGGCGCGTTCCTTCGCGGTCCACTGCAGGCAGGTCCAGACCTGCGGTGCTGGTGTCTGTGGCGGGTATACGAAATGGGAAGGCATCACCCCAACCACGGTGTAAGGCTGGCCGCTCAGGCGAAGTGTTTGCCCAATGATATTGGGATTGGCGCCGAGGCTGGATTTCCAGAATGATTCAGAGACAACGACGGTGGGGGCGGATTCCGTATTTCCGTCCTGCAGATTGAAGACGCGCCCGGCAGTTGGCTTCGCCCGAAGAACCGAAAAGAATTCCGGTGTGACACGCGAACCTATGACAGGTTGAGGATTGCCGGTGCCGGTGAGAGTGAACGTCCCACCACCATACATAGCCATCTCAAGGGAATCATTCTGGGCTTGCCAGTCGAGGAAGTTGGCGGGCGAGATCGAGAACTTCTTCATGCCTGGGAAACTCTTGGCGGGCGGAACGTGCCATATCTGCACAAGTCGGTCGGAGTCCTCGAATGGCAGAGGTCGTAGCAGCACGGCATTCACGACGCTGAAAATGGCAGTGTTGGCACCGATACCGAGGGCCAGGACAAGGATCGTGATCAGGCTGAATGCGCGGCGCTTGAAGAGTGCTCGGAGGGCAAACCTGAGTTCTCGGAGGAATAGCTGCATGGACGGACCTCATTTCTACTTATGCAACTGACGTTCCATGAATCCACTGGTAAGCGATTGAAAGCAGGAGCTGAGCTTTGACCGTATTGTTCAGATGCGGCAGGGACTGTCCATAATCGGACGAAGTCCGGATCACCTAGACCGCGCAGAGCACGACTCCGGTGGCGTCGTCGGAGAACACACCTTTGCAGTGCGAAGTCACGTCGCGGACAATGACGTCAAGAATTTCCGTGGCGCTCTGACCGTTGAGTTGCTCGATGATCCGTTGTTCGCCGTACTGATCACCGCTCTCATTTTCAACTTCCGAGACGCCGTCGGTGAAAAGGACAAGTTGATCTCCGGCCGCGAGAGAAACATATGCTTCGTGGTAGAGCTCGCCAGGCCGAAGTCCAATCAAAGTTCCGCCAACCAGGAGACGCTCGACGCTTCCGTTGGCACGCTTGAGGATCGGCGGATTATGACCGCAATTGCAGTAGGTCAGCTTCCGAGTGCGAAGGTCCAGCACAGCATAAAAGAATGAAATGAATTTATCGGACGCTCCGTTGTTGCACGCGAGCTGATTCACGCGCTGACATAGATCGGAGGGATTGACCCAGTGGGCGGCAGTGACTTTCACAGCAGCCTGGAGGTTAGACATCATGAGAGCAGCCGGAACCCCCTTGCCGACAACGTCGCCGATACAGATAGCTACCTTCTCACCCATGCTGAAGACGTCGTAGTAGTCGCCGCCTATGTAGCCGAGCGGACGACTAATCGCGGCGATGGAGAAGCCCTTCAGTTGTGGCAGTTCGCGTGGCATAAGTCGACGATGGACTGCCACCGCGTCTTGCCATTCCATCTCCTGGCGAACCCGACTGCTTCGTGCGACTTGCTCACGCACGATGTGCTGATTAACAAGCCTGATGAGATGGCTATTGTCCCAGGGCTTTTGTAGAAAGTCGCAGGCCCCTCCGTGCATCGCCTGCACCGCGAGCTCGATGCTTCCCCAAGCGGTCATAGCGATTACAGGCGCTTGAATTCCTTTCGAACGCAGAAGTGAAAGCAGTTCCAATCCTTCGGCGCCGGATGTCGTGTCGCGACGGTAATTCAAGTCAAGGAGTACCAAATCAAATTGTTCGCGGCCAACGCGTTCCAGAGCTTCCTCCGGAGACCTGGCGCCGACCACGTTGTATCCAAGAGTCTCCAGCAGCATTGCAATGGCCTGCTGAACCTCAAGCTGGTCTTCGACCACGAGGATGTTGGCGGACTCTACCTGGACGATTGTGGCCGATTGGGTCATCACTAGCTCGCTATTCACTTTATTCGTCTTTCAAAGCCGTCATAGGGTCAACGGACATGGCCCGAAACGCGGGCACGGCACTTGCTCCAATCGCCACGATGGCTATAACCAAAGGAACGGAAAGGAAGGAGGAAGGATCAATTGCCCTTACTTCATACAACATGCTCGCGATAACACGGGTTAGTCCGAAGGCAGCGACGAGGCCGATGACTCCGCCGATCGCCGTCAGGCGCAATCCTTGCTTGAGAAACATCATAAGCATGTCTTCGCGCTTTGCGCCCAGGGCCATGCGAACTCCGATCTCCACCGTTCGTTGTGAAACGGTGTAGGAGAGCACGGCGTATAGGCCGACTGCGAAGAGGATGAGAGCGATTCCGGCGAAGCATGTAAGCAGGACCGCCTGAAATCGCGACTGTGCCGCGGAACGGGAGACGTATTCGTCCATCGTACGAACGCTGTATAACGGAATCGAGGGATCGAGCGACGCTACCGCGGCACGTACCGACGGCAAGATGGAGGTCGGATCGCCCTGCGTTCGAATCGTCAACGTGGGACCGGTGATCAGCGCCTGTGAGAGTGGCAGGTAATACTGAGGAACCATTTCGTCTGTAAGACCTGACGCCTTAATATCCGCCACGACGCCGATAATCTGGCGCTTGGTCGATGACTTTGTAATACCGTCGCCAAGTCCCGGCTGAACCAGTTTCCCGATCGGATCTTCTCCGGGGTAATACTTGCGCGCGAAGCTCTGAGTTACGAGCATGACGGCCTGCGATTTCTCAGTGTCAGTAGCCTGGAACTCGCGCCCCTGCACGATCGGGATACGCATAGTCTTGAAGTAATCAGGCGCAACTACTGCAACGGCTTCGGACGGCTCCTGCCCCTTGGGAACGGGACGGCCTTCGAACTCAAGGCTGATGGTCATCCCGTTGCCGGACAGAGGCATGGGGAAGCCCGCGCTGGCATTGGTGACGCCAGGGGTGTTGGAGAGCGACGACAAAAGCTGGCGATAGAACTGGTCGATCTTCAAGCCCGGATACCTGCTATCCGGGAGGCTGAGATCGGCGGTCAGCATGTGATGTGAGTCGAATCCAGGGTCGACTCGCATGACCCGGACAAAGGTATGGATAAGCAGTGCTGAACCGACGAGCAGAACGAGTCCAACCGCGGTTTCAACGATGATCAGGGCATGTTGGAGGCGATGTTGTGCGCGATCAGCGGTTACCGTGCGGCTTCCCTGCCGAATGGATTGCGAAGGTTGAAGGCGGGACAAGCGCCATGCGGGGAGGCCTCCAAACACAAGAGCGGTCACGATCGCCGTCGCGAAAGCAAAGAAGAGGGCATCGCGGTCGACGGAAACCTGGGCCAGCCTGGGTAGCTCTTGCGGCACCAGGTGGATGAGCGCAGCGAGGCTCGCGGTGGAGACCAGAACTCCGAACAGGCCGCCGCAGATCGCCAGCACAAGTGACTCGATGAGAATCTGACGAACGATTTCCAGTCGCCCAGCACCGAGGGCCGACCGTATGGCGATCTCAGCTCGACGTTGCGTACTGCGAGCTAGTAACAATCCAGCAACATTTGCGCAGGCGATCAGAAGGACGAAGCCTACTGCTGCAAACAGAATCCGCAACATGGGTCGGGTCTTCCCCACCATGCGCTCGAGTTGAGGACGAACTACGGCTCCCGGGAATCGCTCGTTGGTGTCCGGATATTGCTTACGCAAATTGGCGGCGATCAAGCCGAGGTCTGCGGTCGCACTCGCCACGGTAGCACCGGGCTTCAGGCGTCCAATCACCTCCAGAAAATGCGCTCCCCGCTGTTTAGTAGTCGGCGAGTCTCCGGTTGGGTCAAATGCGTCGAGCGCCAAGGTGGTATAGAACGCAGGAGCGGGATCGCTAATAGGAAAAACGAAGCCCTGCGGCATGACACCGACGATCGTGTAACTCGTGGCGTTCAAGGTGATGGATTGGCCGATCACATCCTGTCGGGAACCAAACGTCGATTGCCACAGCTCATGGCTCAACACAACGACGTTCGACTGGGGCTTTTCATCCGCTGCCGTGAAGTCTCGACCAAGAACAGGAGCGATTCGCAGTGCGCGGAAGAAATCGGCACCGACCACTTCTCCCATCATGTGACGCGGTTCGCCATGGCCGGTCAGAGTCATGTCCGTGTCGCGAAACGACGCTAGTGCTTCGAAGGATTGATTCTGGCTCCGGAAGTCGAAGAAATCGGGATAGTCGAAGGAACCGGGAAGAATCGGGGCGCCAACTGCCCGTTGGTGACCAGTAGCGACATTCATGAGCCGGTCAGAATCGGGAAATGGCAGGGGCCGCAGAACAACTGTATTCACGAGACTGAAGATCGAGGTGGTTGCACCAATGCCGAGGCCGAGGGTGAGAACGGTGACGAGTGCGAAGCCAGGGTTCTTGCGCAGCTGACGAATCGCGAATCGGATGTCACGAAGAAAAGATTGCATGGAACTAACCTCGAGGTGCGGTCGTACGTCTAGTCATAGTTGCAATCGCAGAGCCAATGCAGGATCGATCGTAAGTATCTTTGAATGCTGGTTCAGCGCAAACTTCAAATGTGATTGGAAGCAGTTATAGCTGTCCGTTGGTGAACCAAGTCGTCCGCAAGCGAACACTGCAGCTGGTTTGGCTTGCTTGCGTAATGGAAATGGGCGAACTCTGGAAACTGTCCGTTTTCGGACAGCCGAGTCCGGCACGGGACATGTACTTCCCTGAGACACAGGACGAGATTCTCCGTAACTGTTCTATCGGTTGCTAGTTAGGGGCACGACGCGATTGGCGGTTGAGGTGCATTACCCATAGCGCAATGGACATCGCTCGCCCAGAACTCAAACAGCAGAAACGTCGCCGACAGATAATCTTCGGTGCAATCGCTCTCTTATTCATTGTTGCGGTTTCGATCGGCGTAACCCGGCTCAAACCCGCCGCACCCACAGTCGAACGCGGAACGGTATGGACCGATACGGTGAAGCGCGGCTCGATGCTGCGACAGGTCCGCGGCCTTGGAACCCTTGTTCCAACTCAGGAAGACGTTCGCCAGATTCCCGCCGAGACCGAAGCAACGGTCATGCGCATCCGGGTGCTTCCCGGCACGCATGTACAGAAAGACACCATATTGCTGGAGATGAGCAATCCGCAGGTCGAGCAGGCCGCAGTTGATGCTGGCCTCCAACTGAAGGCAGCACAGGCTGAACTCTCCAGTCTTAAGGTGAAGCTGGACAGCGACCTGATGACGCAAAAGGCTGGCGCGGCCACCGTTGGCGCGGACTATAACCAGGCACAGCGGCAGGCGCAGACGGACGAGCAGTTGTATAAGCTCGGGGTGATTTCAGGGCTCGCATACAAGTCGTCGTCGGGGAAGGCCGAAGAGTTGAGCACTCGGCACGAGATCGAGCGCGAGCGCCTGACTATCAACCAGCAATCGATCCAATCCCAACT
>Ga0163163_10004373_pt1 | contig 12037 bp, 4 predicted proteins | sample S65metaG_FD_119766 | JGI IMG/M metagenome (GOLD analysis project Ga0163163, IMG submission 119766) | Switchgrass rhizosphere microbial communities from Kellogg Biological Station, Michigan, USA - S6-5 metaG | ecosystem: Host-associated > Plants > Roots > Rhizosphere > Soil | place: USA: Michigan... | reverse complement strand
GTATTGCTCATTCCTAAACTTACCCGTTGGCCTGCATTGCCACTGAAGTAAATTCGGGAGTTCCGACCGATACGGTCAAAGTCCAACGTTACTGATGAACCATTAATGCTGATTGGCGGCGACAGATCTTCTGAAAGAGTGATCGTGACGTTACCGGCAACTGCGTTATAGGGATCAACTACCAGTGTGTAAGTTCCCGACACCGGTAACTGCATCGACTGCGTCGTGGTGATGGGGTTAAACCCAAAGAATCCGAGTGGGGAAAGGAATGTTGCGCCATCAGGCTTCAAAATTGCGATCGTGCTGGTATTGCAACAGGCTGGGGCGCCGATGGTCGAATCTGTTAGTCCCAGACTGATCCATTGACCGGCAGTCCCGGTGAACGACAGTCGCGCGTTTTGTCCGGCTCTGTTGGTCAACGTCACCGGCGGCCCATTGATGCTAATCGGTGGCGAAAGATCTTCCGACAGTGTGAGGGTGACAACTCCGGCAACCACGTTGTAAGGATCGATTACGATCGTGTAAGTGCCGGTGACTGGCAACTGAGCTGATGGTGTGCCGTTTCCAGCCTGGAAGAAGCCGAGTGGCGCTACCAGGGTTGTACCGTCAGGTTTGTAGATCGCCATCGTGCTGGTCGTGCAGCAGCCGGGTGCGCCGATGGTTGTATCGCTGGCGCCCAGGCTGATCCAATGCCCGGCGTTGCCGGTGAAAGTCAGTCGCGCATTTTGTCCGATGCGAGTTGTTAGTATTACCGGTGGTCCACCGATGCTGATCGGAGGTGAGAGGTCTTCTGAGAGAGTGATCGTAGTGTTACCGGCCACGGCGTTGTAAGGATCAACTATGATCGAGTAGGTCCCTGTCACCGGTAACTGAAGCGACGGTGTGGCGGCTCCAGCTTGAAAGAACTGCATTGGCGCCTGCAGCGTTGTGCCGTCAGGTTTCAGAATCGACAGCATGCTGGTAAGACAACAGTTGGGCGCGCCGATAGTCGTATCGCTTACACCAACACTTATCCACTGACCTGCATTTCCGTTAAAGAGGAGTCGTCCGTTTTGTCCGGGAACATTCGTTAATGTGACTGCCGGACCATTAATGCTGATTGGCGGTGACAGATCTTCGGAAAGGTGAAGCGTAACGCTGCCAACAAGTGTGCTATAAGGCTTAACTACGATCGTATACGTTCCCGCGACAGGTAGTTGCACCGATGGTGTGCCGCCGCCGGTCTGGAAGAACGTGGTGGTTCCCAACAGTGTAGTGCCGTCAGGCTTGTAAATCGCGACCGTGCTGGATGCGCAACAGGTTACGGCGCTGATCGTCGTATCCGTCATTCCTAAACTCACCCACTGGCCCGCCGTACCGTCGAACACAACCATTGCTATCTTGTTCGGTGTCGTTATTGAAACAACCTGACTTTGCCCGATCGCCATCCGCGACATCACCTCTACCTCTGCTACCGTGTAAGGTGATGGTGGAATAAAGAAGTCGGCGCTACTCACACCACTACCTTCGGGAGTAGTGACAGTAATACGGCCTGATCCTGCGGCTGCTGGGACAGTTGTCGTGATGCTCGTAGACGTTGAAGCCGTGATGGTGGCAAAGGTCTGATTGAATTGAACGCTGTTCACGTGAAAGCTGGGATCACAATTTGTCCCGGTGATAGTTACGTTAGTTCCGGCAGCGCCAATCGTGGGAGTGAATCCGGTGACAGTTGGACCAGTTGGATTACCAACAATGAAGGGCGTGCTGCTCGCGGCTGTGCCTGCAGGCGACGTGACGCTGATCGGTCCGGTCGTCGCTCCGACCGGCGCCTGCGTAACAATCTGCGTCGCGCTCGCTGAAGTCACAGTGGCTGCCACGCCATTGAACGTCACCGTGTTCTGACTCGGTGTCGTGCTAAACGCTGTTCCGTATATCGTAACTGTTGTGCCGGCAGGTCCGTTGTTGGGCGTGAATTCGATTATCGAGACTTGCGTGGAACTTCCGCGCGATATCGAGAGCAGATTGCCAACCTCGTCATAGGTGTAGGTGGCTCTTTCTGCGGCAGTGATGACGCCAACTAACCTTCCCAGCTCGTCGTAAACGTATTCAATGTCGCCAACCGGGAAAGCAACGAGACTCTGATTAACTGTAGTGGTGGTGTTTGCGGTGACAACGACGCCGTTTTGTATCGCGGTTTGGTAGCCGACCGCAGAAAATCGGAGTTCATAAGTACCATTCTGAACGTTGTTGATTGTGTAGCTGCCGTTAGCTGCGCTCGCGGTTGAGGCTTTGACCACACCTCCCTGAAGCGCTTGTATCTGAGCGCCGTTTATTGCCGATCCGTCGCTTGATCTCGTGATTGTTCCCGCGATCCCTCCGGGTGCGTTGACTGTAAAAGTGACGCCGTTACTTGCTTGTCCCGCGACAGTAACCACCACTGGTCCGGTCGTCGAACCGGCCGGCGCCGCGGCAACGATGCTTGTGGCGCTCCAGCTACCGGGTGTTGCTGCTACACCGTTAAATGTGACCGTGCTGGAGCCCTGTGTAGCGCCGAAGGTTGTTCCGGTGATAGTGACTGCAGCGCCGATCGCACCGCTAGTTGGCGCAAGATTATTGATTTGCGGCTTGACCGTGAAAGTAGATCCATTACTCGCCTGGCCACCAACGGTCACCACTACCGGCCCCGTTGTTGCTCCCGCAGGCACTGGCACAGTGATGCTCGTGTTGGTCCAATCAGTGGGAGTCGCGCTGCTGCCGTTGAAGGTGACCGTGCTCGTTCCCTGCGTGGCGCCCAACCCGGTACCCGTGACCGTAACGGATGTTCCTACTGGTCCAACACCAGGCGAAAGATTGCTGATGGTTGGTGCTGAGGCTGGCAGTGGTAGTGTTGCCAGCGAATCGTAATTTCCATTGAGCGTGCCTTCGATGTTCAATTCCGCCTGATTATTCTGCGACGCCTTCGCGGTGAGATTTATTCCCACCCATAGGTAGAAGCGGTCGGTCGCGCTCATCGAAACGTTAGACGGCACCGTGCCTGTCAAAATGTATTTAGTAAGGGTCGTAGTTAGTGCGGTGGAACCTGTGAGAACGCAGACTGATGTACCGGCAGGCGTATTGAGATTGATTTTTACTCGCGGGAACATCGTTCCTTGTGCGGCAGACTTTCGTAGCCATACTGAGACACTCACCGCCGAACCTGCGGGAATTGTGCCGGCAGTATTTGGCACGCCGCTTAACGTCGCAAACTGCGCAATGACGTACTCGCCGTTGGCAACATTCTTCAGGTTAATTGAGCTCAGCACGGAACTCGCCGCGTCCGGACTTGCGGTTTTCAATTGGTAAATGCCGCTCGAATTTTCACCATGGAGGTGGTATGTCGCGGTTTGGCCGTGGACAGCGACCGCAATGGTGAAGCTTAGGAAAAGTAAGAGACTCAGCCGGAACCAGGAACGCGGGTGTGGATCGAAATAGGCCTTTGGTGCCATCAGCAAGACTCCTTCGCCGGTTGAGACTCAACTCTTCTGTTCTAAGGATGCGTTTCTAGCTTGGACCACCTCTCGTGCGCTGACAGCTATTTGGGCTACGGGAACATTGTGTTCACGTATGAGTTGTTAATGACGCGAACTTAAAAGAAGCTGTTCAGGTCTACTTTGCACGAGACCGAGGTGTGCTTGTAAAAGTCGTTCGCTTGATTAGTAATGAGATGAAAATGCTTTAGCGTATTACCATCGTGTGAGAAAATTTCTGCGAGGGGCCAGGGCAACGCTCTGAGTCTGAAAAATGTTGGTGGCGTGATCAGAATGTTCTTGCCATCCGAACCGAAATAATCAAGAATACCCGCCTTTCCCCGCTCCCCTGTTCATGTAATTGCTTCGAAAGTCTTCGTTATCCTTACACGCACAATGGACATGCCCATGGCACATTCAAGATATCGTCACTGGTTGGTTGTCGTTATAGCTGTCGGACTCTTAGCCTGCTCAGAACTCGCTAGTGCTCAACAGTCAGATGACGTCGCGGTTGTCACTAACTTAACTCGTCGTTTTTTTGAAGCGACTCAGCGAAAGGACATTGATGTAGTCTTAAACCTGTGGAGTGCGAAGGCCCCGGACTTACCTGCGTTCACAGAGGCCATGAGAAAGATGTTTGCGGAGGTGGGAAGCATTGAGTTGAAGAGCCTGGAGATTCGTCGAGTGACCGAAGACGGCACGCAGTTGATCGTTAGGGTAATCGTCGAGATGAATGCGGCCGACTTGAAGTCAGCAAAACCTTCTTCAGACTTCGGCCGAAGAAACCGCACTCTGCGCTTCGTGAAAGAAGATGGAGGATGGAAGCTGTGGCAAAACGTAGCGAGTGAAGCGGAGTTTGCCCGCGCGCTTCTCGCTGGAAAGGCAGAGAACGAACAGCGGGTCCTGCTGGAGAGTGAACCAGAATTACTAACGCCCGCATTGATTAGCGAGTTGAAGACAGCAGTCGACACTCTTACGAAGCAGCAGGAGCCTTCGCAAGCGCTCATCGCATTGCGCCTGGTGCAACTTATTGCCGAAAAGACCTCGGACGACTCCGCCCTTAATTTTGCGTTGAACAGGATAGGGCTTCTCTATTGGGGTCGCGGTGAATATCAGCGCGCGTTGGACACGTTTACTAAGCATTTATCGTTGCAGGCGATTGAGCGCGACCCCGCAATGATGGCTCGCGCCCTGATTAACAGTGGTTCGATCAAAAACCTGCTGGGGGATCATACGGCAGCGCTCGAGAACATGCTGCGAGGCTTGAAGATCAGCGAGGAACTCGGCGACAAGACGCTGATCAACATCGCGCTGAACAACCTGGGCTCGATTCACGGGTTACAAGGAGATCACGCACAGGCCCTGGAGTATTTCCAGAGGAGTCTAAAGCTTGGTCAAGCTTCGGGCGATAAGAGCATGATTGCTAGTGCTCTGACCAACATAGGTTCTACATATCACTCACGACAAGACTACCAACGGGCACTGGAGTTTTACGGACAGAGCCTCGCGTTACGCGAGGAGTTGAACGACCAGCGAATGGCGGGTCTTACCCTAAACAACATCGGCGTTCTCTACCGTGAACAAGGCGACTACACGCGAGCGCTGGAGTATTACCAGAAAAGCCTGGCGCTGCGACAAAGGTTCCAGGATCAAGCGGGTACCGTGACAGTGCTGAATCACATCGCCAACATTCACAATCTTCAGGGCGATTTCGCGGGGGCGCTGAAGATCTGCAACGAAGTCATCGACGTCGCGACCCGCACAACAAATCCTCAGCAACTTTGGAGAGCTTACGAAATTTCCGGAAGAGCGTATAAGGCATTAAAACAATTCGACGAGGCGGAGAAATCGTTTGCTAGTTCCATCGCTATTGTCGAGAAGATGCGCCAGCGAATCGGGGTCAGTGAATTGGCGAGACAGAGATTCTTTGAGGATAAACTCGAGCCCTATCTCGACATGGTTGACCTGGCATTCAGACGAGGCCGGCCGGTTGATGGTCTCACCTATGCTGAACTTGCCAAGGCGCGAACGCTTCTCGATGTGGTCCAAACTGGACGAGTTCAAATCACGAAGGCTATGACTCCCGAAGAGTTAGAGACGGAGCGCGCCTCAAATGCCGAACTCGCCACGCTTAACACTCAAATTCTCGAAGAACGGCAAAAGCGCCAGCCGAACCAGAAACGCATTGCCGAGCTCGAACTGCTCCGCGAGAAGCTGCGTTTGGCCCACGAAACGTTTTTGACATTACTCTATTTCAAACATCCCGATTTAAGGGTTCATCGCGGCGAGGTCGAGGCAATCACAGAGGCTGAGACGGGAAAACTGATAACAGATACTGGTGACGCACTACTCGAGTTCGTTGTCGCTGAAGAGAAGTCGTATTTACTTGTCGTGACGAAGCAGCTTAAAGACGGTGCGCCACAGATCAATCTCTACACGCTCGATGTCACCGCGAAAGAGCTTTCGGAACGGATCAAAGAGTTTCGCCGCATGCTCTCAGACCGCGACCTGAGTTATGAGACAACCGCGCGGCAACTTTACGACCTCCTTCTCAAGCCAGCCGAACAACAACTACTCGGGAAAAAAGCATTGTGCATCGTGCCGGACAAGGCGCTATGGGAACTGCCGTTTCAGGCTTTGCAGGTAAAACCTGGCGTGCACCTGATTGAAGACTATTCGCTTTTTTACGCACCTTCGTTGACAGTGCTTCGGGAAATGATAAAGAAGCGCGGTTCTTCAATGAGACAGACTGCGGCGACGAAAGTTTCCTACCACCCGGGGGCGCCTCCTGTGTCGCCGTCGCGTAGTGCAAAGACTCTTTTCGCTCTGGGCAATCCTCGAGCGAGCAACGAGACAAGGACGAGCAGCACGCCGTCAGAGCCGAACAAGAAGAATAACGAACTGCCGGAAAGTGAACGAGAAGTTAAAACGCTGGCAGAGCTTTACGGTCAAGCCAACAGTCGTGTGTTCTTCGGCACTGACGCGCGCGAGAAACATGTGAAGCTGGAGGCGCCGAAGTATGGCGTGCTTCATTTTGCAACGCATGGAGTATTGGATAGTCAGAATCCGATGTTCTCATATCTCGCGCTCGCACAAGTCGCCGAAGATCCCGATGAGGATGGGCGTTTGGAAGCCCGTGAGATCGTTAACATGGATCTGCATGCTGATTTGGCCGTGCTTTCAGCGTGCGAGACGGCACGAGGAAGGATTGGAGCGGGAGAAGGAGTCATGGGTATGTCGTGGGCATTGTTTGTCGCGGGTGTGCCAACGACTGTTGCCAGCCAGTGGAAAGTTGATTCGGCCAGCACCACGAACCTGATGATTTCCTTTCATCGCCGGTTGACCAAACAAGGTCGCGGTACGAATGCAAGGGAGACGAAAGCCGAGTCGTTGCGACAGGCAGCACTGGGCCTTTTGCACAAAGATCGTTACAGACATCCATTCTACTGGGCGGGGTTTGTTATGGTAGGCGACGGTTGGTGAGGTTAACCGCGACGGACAGATCGCAGGCTTGCTAACAACTGGGCGGCTACTGGTGATTGGCGATTCGCGTTTGCTAAGGCCTCAAACTCAGTCTCAGCTTCATCGATTAAACCGTGCTTCCAATAAAAAACCCCCATCGCCAGATGTGATTTTCCGTGAAGGCGTTTTACAGTGCCGAGAATTGTCATGGTGGCGCTATCCAAAACTCTAAAACGTGCCTCGGGCGCCGGCGGCTTCGGTGAGATGGTGGTCGCGCCGTCCTTCACCGCGTGAATTTGCCATGTATAGGTTACCCCGCGTTTAAGGGGCGTTGCTGGCGTCCATGTAGTTCCTTCAAGTGGTCCACTATTCTCGACGTTACGAAGCCGAGAATCATGAATCGCCACACTGTAAATGGCCCCGTCTTCCGTTTTCCGCCAGCGGAACGTAGGTCGATCGCTCTCGATCACTGTAGCGAGCGGCGCCAGTGGCAGGAAGGTGCTTTGTTCTGTCGCACTATCTCGCAACCTACCCGCGTCGATTGACAGGTCAGCTAACGGCTTCGTCAATTGCAGCCGCCTGGTTGTCAGCGCCCTCTCTACCGCTTGCTTCAAATCCGGAGGCAACGACTCCAGACCAGCCACATGGCCTTGTTGGTCCATAGTTACCCGAAGTCCACCATCATTGAGAACGATGAGTGGTTCTTCAGGCTGTGGTTTGGGTTCGTCTGCGGGAGACGGCTGAACCACGTTGGGATTGGCAGGAGATGGCGTATTGTTTGTCTGCTGATCGGGCTGGGACGTACGGCTCCTGGTCCATAGGACGATTACCAACGCTATAGCAAGAATGACCATGGCGAAAACCACGGCCGTAGCAAACCGTGGTAGCCGTAGTGCCGATCGCCACGAGCCTGTCCTTCGTTTCCATGACGGCGGCGAAACAGGGCGCTGATCAATACCCGACAAGGCTGGTTGACGCCTGAACTCCTGGAGATCTCGCAGCTCGTCTCCGCATGCCGTGCACGAAGCAATGTGGCTCTCTACGATCTCCCGATCGATCTCGTTTGCTTTTCCTTCGACGTACGGTTCCAGGTGCTCTGCGTATCCGAGATGAAAAGTTTCCTCGCTAAACCTCGTAACATTGGAAGGTCGGTCTCGGACAGGCGACGAGAGGTGGGCCAATTTTTCGTGGCAAACATCGCACGACGCCAGGTGCCGATCAACGGCGAGTAGCTCATCCGGACCAAGCGTGCGCCCGCTGTAGCCGTTCAGTTGAATCTGGGAAAGGTGTTCAGCCATCCTCGAAACGTTGACGATTAGCGGTCTCTCTCTTGGTTAGAGCTTGAGAAGGACCAGATATTACTTGGCCGCCGAGATATTGGCGGCAACACTGCCCATCCTTCGTTGCAATCGCTCTCGCGCGCACTTACGCAAATTAATTACTTGCTGACGAGTCGCATGCAGCAATTCAGCAATTGTTATATCGTCCAGCGGCAGTTTGTTCCACAGCTTGAGGAACTCGACAACCGGGAACTCTAGTGCTGCCGCGATCTCCTCAATTGTCGCCGTACGTGTGAATGGAAGCAGGCTGGTCAATTCCTGGCCCCGATCATCGCGAAAGTTAAGTAGTAGCGCAACGCGCTGGCGACGCGGTAACGCACAAACCTCGCGCCAGAATAGCTCTAGATTAGTTTGCTGTTCCAGGGTCGTTTCGAAGTCGACGGTCGTTGCTGCGAGATTCAACACCTTTTCGAGTGGCACGTTGGGCTGGTCCTTCTCATGACAGATGTCGGCCACGATGTTCACGAGTTCATTTAATTTAATTGGCGACTGGCTCCATTGAAAGAGAACCTGCAACAGTGCGGTCAGATCAGCACGGTCGACGCTGACGCGTGTTAAAGAAGTGCTTTGGACCCACTGCCCGGGATCCTGCCGGATTTTTTCGAGGAGTCGTCCACTCGCGTGCTCATCTTTGTCGCGCCACGCTGCGAATCCGCAGAGTAATCCTGATGGTCCGCTCCAGAGTGCAAAATGATTATCGTGGGACAGGAGATAGCGCAACCTGTTTTTGAGCCGAGACCGTCGGGGAAATTTCTGGCGGAGATAAAAATTGCAGGCGTTATACGTCGTACCAGCGACGTAGCTGCGAAAGTCTGCAATGTCTTGCGTCGGGTCGTGTCGAAGCTGACGCAAACGCGAGACGAGGTTGATAACGATGTCATTCAATAAGTCGCTGGCGTCCTGACTGTATGGTCCAGCACCGGCAATTTCGCCATGACCGAGAATCTCTTTAACTATTGGCGTTGCATGTTCATCGATGAGGATGGTCAGGCAGTGGTCCGCCTGAACTTCGTCAGTTGCCTCTATAAAGGTTCGAAGAATATGGTCCATTAGAGAGGGGGAGCACGCCTTATAAACCGAAGAACTTCTGAGCGCAGAGGGCCCGGGCGGCCGTGAAGTTATTATTTCAAAAAGGTTGTACCTACTGCTAGTGTCCGTGGAGTTAGTTGCGTCACGTGAGGAATCAGCCCGGTGAGTTGCAAGAGTCTCGTGAACCTCGGATCCGCGCGCAGGCTATCGTGCGTCGGGTCGATAGCAAGACCGATGAGATTCAGATCATGTTCCTGATAGGCTTGCTCGAGCCATTCGAACGCCTGATCTTTTCGGTTAAGTCCTACATATACGATCGCTCTGTAAAAGGGACGGCACGTACTCCTTGTTTGCTGACTGCTCAAATTCGTCGAGTACCTTCTATGCGGCGTCTCTTCTTTTGGAAACTGCATTCAACGCTTTCTCCGTTGAGTTTGTGTGGCTTTTTGGGGCTAACCTCATGATCAGAAAACCGTAGAATCGAATTAACAGATCTGGTATCTTTTGCGACGACCTCCACTTCCAAATAAGCGCACCGGAGGTTAATGATCGCTGTTGCTATTTCCTCAACGAAGAAGCAACATCCTTGCAACGCCATTTGAACTACAAAGACTCACATGAATAACACTCAATCTGCCCCGAAACTGAGAAGGAGAATAGCTCTCTTCCTGGTAATCAGTTTTTTGAACTTAATCGCCTCGCCGTTTATAGTAGAACTCAGTACGAGAGTTAAAGCTGCGTCGCTCAGCCCCTTCGATGGCCCAACCGATTTCATCAGGCGCGTCCCGCTGATAACGAACGATCTGGTTTACAACACCACTACGGGAAAGATCTACGCCAGCCGTCCAGGCAACGCCGGAAGTAACGGCAATAGTATAGCGGCGACGCCGCCAACTCCTACACCATCGCCTTCGCCGGCAGCAGCGTTCGTGAGACAACTGGAATTAGGTACCAACGATCTGGTCTATATCCAGGCAACGCAGAAACTGTATGCGAGTGTTCCGAGCAGTGAAGGCAGCACCGGTAACAGCATCGCAGAGATTGATCCGGTAACGGGTTCGATCTCGCACCGGGTGTTTGTAGGAAGTGAGCCGACAGTTTTGGCCGCTGCCGCTGACGGCCATACGCTTTACGCCGGATTAGAGGGCGCGTCGGCCATCCGCAGGTACAACATTACCACGCACACCGCAGGGCAGCAGTTTCCTATTGGACGAGACGACTTCCTTGGTCCGTTTTCATTTAGTGATATTGCGGTATCTCCCGGTAACCCGTCGGTGGTTGCGGTGGCCCGGCGAAACCTCTGTTGCACTCCCCGCCAAGAGGGGGTTGCGGTCTTTGACAATGGTGTACAGCGCCCGCAGACGGGGCCGGATCATAGTAGTGGAAGTGATTTTCTTGCTTTCGCCTCTCCGTCTATTCTCTACGGAAGTAATGATAACAGCCTCACTACTATGACAGTTGATAGCGCGGGAATTACCGTAACGGGCACCGCGAATTTTCCAGCCGGAAACGCATTAATTTTCAACAACAATCTTGTTTACGGCGCCAGCGGTCAGGTAATCAATCCGAGCACCGGAGGGCTGGTGGGAACTTTTACCACTGGCGGCTTCAACACGAGTCATGCGATCGATCCTGCTAACAACCGGGCCTTTTTCCTGGTCGGTCAAAGTTCGAATATTCAGCTTCAAGCGTTTGACCTCACTACCTTTCTTCCGGTCGGCTTCATCGATCTTTCGGGCATTGTCGGAGGCGCTGAGAGTTTAGTTAGATGGGGCAGCAACGGATTGGCGTTTCGGACGAGTAGTAGACAAGTGTTTTTGATAGAGACTGCTTTGGTGAATCCGAGTGTGCCGGTCCCAGATCCAACCCCGACGCCATCACCATCGCCGTCACCATCGCCAGCAGACATTCCAACCGTTGTCAGACAAGTGGATTTACGGGCAAACGGTCTTGTCTTTAGCCAGGCGACGCAGGCTCTCTATGCGAGCATACCGAGTAGTGCCGGCGCCGGCGGCAACAGTATCACGAAAATCACTCCGGAAACGGGAGTTGTTGGACCAGCGGTCTTCATTGGCAGCGAGCCAAACAAAATGGCGCTGGCCGGTGATGGTCAAACGCTCTACGTACACCTTGATGGCGCAAAGGCCGTGCGCCGGTTTAACGTAGTAACTCAAACCGCCGGTTTACAATTCAATACCAACTCGACTCAATCTCCGTTCGACATGCAAGTTGTTCCTGGAAGGCCGCAGTCAGTGGCGCTAAGCCGAAGAGATTTTAGCGACAGCGTTGCCATTTACGACGATGGTGTCCAGCGGCCCAACACTGGCGGCGGATTTTTTTCTCTCGAAACGATCGATTTTGGTTTCAACGCGTCGACTCTGTACGGCACGAGAAGGGACGATTTAGTAAAGTTGCTGGTTGATTCATCCGGAGTTACAACGTCAACTGTTACATCACGGCTGGTTGGGGGAAATGCCAATGCCTTCGAATTTTCAGGAGGACGGTTGTATTCAACTTTTGGTCGAGTGGTAGACCCTGAAGCCCGAACCTGGCTCGGCTTGTCTCAAGGTATTAACGCCTTCTCGTCGGCACTGGTAGTTGACGATCTTCTCGATCGAGCCTTTTATGCGTTTGAAAGCGGGCCGGACGTAGTAATATCCGGTTTCGACACGAATACTTTTCTACCAGTCGGATCGATAAGGCTGCCAAGCGTTTTCGGCG
>Ga0163163_10004370_pt1 | contig 12041 bp, 10 predicted proteins | sample S65metaG_FD_119766 | JGI IMG/M metagenome (GOLD analysis project Ga0163163, IMG submission 119766) | Switchgrass rhizosphere microbial communities from Kellogg Biological Station, Michigan, USA - S6-5 metaG | ecosystem: Host-associated > Plants > Roots > Rhizosphere > Soil | place: USA... | reverse complement strand
CGCCGATCAGGCGCTGGTCGTCGTCGCGTGCACCGGTCGCCTCGCGCAACCGCGCCATCCCTGCGTCGACCGACCGCATGGCGGCCACCACCTGCCAACCGTCCCGGTACAAGCGGCACGCGGACGCGAAGCCAAGGCCTCGTGACGCGCCGGTGATGACTACGCTGCGTGGCTTACCCATTCGCACCTTCCGGCGCACACCGGTGGCTCTTGGAGCCGAGCTCGACGTCGGGTCGACCGTCCGGCAGTCCCTGCTGCCACGTGGACCATTTGCCTACCGAATAGGGCCCTTCGGCCCCGTTCTGCTCGTAGACCCCCTGCGGGTCATACACTTTGGCCTCCGGGAAAGGCCACGGGCAGGCCACGGAGGTGGCGAGCCCACTGGCCTTGATCGCCCAGAACCAACCACCGTAGGCGAAGTACGACACGTTGATGATCGCGAACATCACGAGGAATGTGCCGAGTACCGGCTTCGTGGGAAACAGCTTGGCTTTTGTGGCAAGCTTCTCGGCCACCGACTTACCCGTGTCGTCGCGGTAGACGAGGATGGCCGCGGGGATCATCACGAAAGTCACCGACAGTGATTCCCAGATCAGCGGGAACTGGAAGGTGCTGCCGGGGAACAATGTTCCGAACGGGATCGCCTGCGAGTAGATGTACAACCCCGTGCGCACCAGACTGACTTCCAGAATGGCGTCGAAGACGAAGCCGATCACCAACACCAGTGCACCCAGGCTGATCAATGGGTGGCGGGCGACGAACGCTTGCGGCCCGCGGTTGGCCTGCAACTTGCGAAGGATCCAGATCGCCGGGAAGTACGGGCCGAAGTAGAAGGTCACGTACCCGAACACGATCCACGGTTCAACGGTCGGCGACATCATGATCAACGGCCAAGATTCCGGCCAGTGCAGCAACGCGGGGTTGTACACCGCATACGGCGACCAGTTCATGATCGGGTCCTGCCACACGATCAGCGTCGTCACCAAAACCATCATCAGCACCGGACTGCCGGGGTTCTTCCGCCACCCGCGGATGAAGACGATGGTCAGCACCACGACCATGATCAACGCGCCGACCTGCGGAATGACCTGCCAGTGATCGAAACCCGTGAGGAACCCGACGGGGCGGGGGCGCCCCTCGACGTTCGTGTTCGCCACCCGCGGGTCGACGTCCGTTCGCGCAACGGCGGCGAACAACCCGAGGAAGCCGAGCCACGCGAAGAGGGCGATGACCCGGCCCCAGTTCGGTCCGGTCTTCGCCTTGGGCTCAACCGATGCGGTGCCCAACTCTTCCTGAGTCGTCATGGTCAGTCCTCCCCGAAACGATCGACCAAATGCGAGTTGACGCCGTCCGCATCGAGCGACCGTGCCACCAGATAGCCGGATCCCATCCAGGCTCGTCGCGTCCATTTGCCAAGCGACACACGGGTTCCCGGTGCGCCAGACGCGGCAGGCATCATCTTCACCCGCTCCAGTGCTTCCTTGACGCCGCGCGGGCTGAGCGGATGAGCATCGGTGAAGGCGCGCACCAGGGTGGCTGCGACATCGTGATTGACAACCGACACGCAGTATTCGGGACGGCTGCCGTTGTACCTCTTCGCATACCGGTCGAGCCAGGCCTGCCCGACGGGATTGTTCTCGTCGTATTGGTCGACCCCGACCCAGCCGAGAAACGCGTTCCACATGATCGGGTTGACCCACGCGTTTTGAAACGCTGTGGTGGTGAATCGCGGCGGGTCCCATCCGACCGCCTCGAGGGCCGGGTTGATGAAGACGATGCCGAATCCGAAGCCGAGGTGCACGATCGCCTGGGCTTTGGCCTCGTACAGCGTGTTGACCGCCTCGTTGATGTCCTGCGCCGTTTGCGCGATAGCGGCCTCCGCGACGATGCGAATGCCCTTGCGGGCACAGGCACTTCGCAGATTTCTGAGGTAGCTCTCGCCGATCAGGCTCTGTTCGACCAGGACACCGATCTCGTTGAGACCGCGCTTGGCCACCAGATCGGTGAGGAAGATCGGCTCGTCGGTCATCGATCCCTGCGGGAAGGCGAACGTCCACTCACCAAGCCAATCGTCGGTGCCGGTGACGCTGATCGCCGGCACCTTGAACCGCTCTTCGATGGCCTCGCGCACCGGGACACAGTTGTCGGTGATGTTCGGCCCGAAAACCACCAGGCAGCCCTCGTCGACGAGTTCGCCGTACGCGTCGATGACCGCTTTAACCGAACCCTTGGGTAGCCCCTCCACCTCGCGGTAGATCATCTGCACTTTTCTGTCCATCAGACCTTGTTCGACCGCCTCGTCGAAGACGAGTTCGAAAGTCTGAGTGAACGAGGCCAACAGTTCCTCGGGGAACCCTGGCGGCAATGTGAAGTCCATCAGATAGCCGACCTTGATCGGCTCCGCAGTGCTCTCGTAGGACATCGCACCTCCGTTGGCGTGCAGCTCGCGATGGAAGAATGAAACCTAATATTTGTTCTGACCCTAGCGAGGGTGCTGGCGCTGGTCAATCATTTGCTCACGCCTGCTCGTCTGCCAGGTAGACGTCGATCATCTCCACCAGGCCGCGGGTCACGGTCAAGTCGTCGGTGAGCGGTCCGGCGATTGCGGAGCGAGCGGCCTCACGAGGACTGAGCCCCTCGGCGATGAGCCGCCCAGCCGCGATCAGTACGCGCGTCGACGCCACCTCGCGCAATCCCCCGGTTTCGAGTCGGCGGATCGCCTGGCCCAAACGTACGAGTTCGACCGCTCGATCGTGGTCAATGCCCGCTTCATTGGCGACGATCTTCTCCTCGACATCGGGTGAGGGAAAACCGAAGGTAATTGCGACCATTCGCTGTCGCGTCGAATCCTTGAGATCCTTGAGCACGCTTTGATAGCCGGGGTTGTAGGACACGACCAGACAAAATCCCGGTGCGGCGTCCAGGGTGATTCCGAGGCGTTCGATGGGCAACTGGCGGCGGTGGTCAGCCAGCGGATGCAGGACGACGGTGGTGTCCTGACGCGCCTCGACGACCTCGTCGAGGTAGCAGATCGCACCGTCGCGCACGGCACGCGTCAATGGCCCATCGACCCACTCGGTGTCACCGCCGCGCAACAGGAATCGGCCGACGAGATCGGCCGTCGTCAGATCGTCATGGCAGGAAACCGTGATCAACGGCCGATCGAGATCGTGGGCCATCGCTTCCACGAATCGGGTTTTCCCGCAGCCGGTGGGGCCCTTCAGCACGATGGAGAGCCCCTGGTTGAAAGCCGCTTTGAACACCTGCTCCTCGTTCGCGACTGGCACGTAATACGGCCGCGGCGGCTTCACCGGCATCGTTTCCCTTCCTGAGACTTTCCCGCAGACTAACGCGGAACAGATGTTTGGTTCAAGGTCCTCGCGGTTACGACAACCCGTCGTCGCAGGTCCGCAGTGTGCAGCGCGGCCCGGAACAACGGGCCGATCACATCCCCCAACCGAGTGGGCTTGGGAATCGAGGCATGCGCGGCAGTTCCGAACACCCGGGCGAGGTCACCCTGATCGGTTCCCGCCCCGATGGTCAGGCACAGACACCCGATGCCCTGCCGTCGCGCTTCCCCAAGCGCGCGGCGCGCGTCCGCGGCGCCATAGCGGCGTTCGTATCCGTGGTCGTAGGCCAGCCCGTCGGACAACACGACAAGCAGGCGGCGTGACGTTCCGGCTTTCTCCGCGATGACGGACGTGCCATGGCGAATCGCCGCGCCCAGCCGCGAATACGCACCGGGCGTCAGGCTGCCGAGACGTCGCATCGCCGTCGAGTCGAGCCTGTCGTCGAATCGCTTGACCGGCATCACGGACACCGCTGAGCGCCCTTGAGATTGAAACGCGTAAAGCGCAACCCGGTCTCCTAGCTCGTGCAGGGCCACAGTCAGCGCCGCCGCGGCTGCTCGCTGCTGTTCGTGCACCGTCTCGCCGAATGTGCCTGCCTCTCCGGCGGATCCCGAAACGTCGAGCAATACCAGGACCGCGAGGTCGCGGCGCCTGCGCAGGCTGTCGAGGTACACGGCCTCGTCTGGCGCAGAACCCGCGAGCAGTTCCACCCGTGCCTCCACCGCCGCGTCGACGTCGATGTCGTCGCCCTGTGCTTGTCGATGAGCCCGGTCAAGACCGATGCCGAGCCGGGTGAGCGGACGTCTCAGCGAGTGCACATCTGGCCGGCCGAGCATCGAATCCGGTTGCACCGGGGGTTCGATCTCCTGCACTGTGCACCAGTCGGGTCGGTAGCGCCGCCGGTCAACGTCCCACTCGGGATACTTCCAGCCGTCGTCTGAGGAGTCCTTGAAACCGTCGAGGTCGGAAGGCGGTGTCGCCGTTGATGTGACAAAACCCCCGCCGCGAATTCCCCTGTGCGAGCGATGAGTAGGGGTTTCCGCACCCGGCGGTCCACCCCCACCGAATTGACGCACTCTGCTCATCAGATGTTGTAGCGCTTTCCCAAGCGCGCCGCCACCGCCGACGGGACTGGAGAACGGGTCGGTCACATCGTCGCCCTCATCGCCGTCGTCGAGATCGGCCAGCGCCTTCTTCTGCTCGCGCCGCGGCACGTGTGCGGCCTGCGAATCCGCATGTGCGGTCGCGGCATTTGCCGAAAGTACGTTCCTGGCCCTGATGACGCCGAAGCTCGCAGGCGGATCCGGGATGTGGCCACGCGCCGATGCCATCGTGAGTGATTCGGCAGGCGAAGTGGCTCGCGATGCGAGGTCCAGATCGATCAGGGACCGAACGGTGTGTGGCAGCAGATCCTCGTTCGCCGATAGCGCGCGGTGACCTTCGACGGCGAGATACCGTCGCGCCAACGCGGGACGGCGGACCAGCCTGCGCACCACCTCCGGTTCCAATCCCCCGCCTGCCAGCAGTGAGGCCTGGACCATGACCGATTCCACCTGCTGGATCGGGCCGGCAGCGGCGTCGACGTAGACCGTCATCCCGTCCGTCCATGCGGGTTCACCAGGTCGGGCGGGCGCCACCGCGACGTTGCGTCCAGCCAGGGCGGACGCCAGCAGGCGCAGCCGCTGCGGGCCATCGTTCCCCTCGTCGTCCACCGCACCTCGCTCGTTGACCAAATATCTGTTCCACCGTAAGGTTCGCACCCAACGCCAGTCAATTGGCAAGGAGCAGCGCATGATCGACTTCACCGGGCAGGTCGCGGTCGTGACCGGAGCCGGTCGCGGGCTAGGCCGCCTTTACGCAACTGAACTCGCACGGCGCGGCGCATCGGTGGTGGTCAACGACCTCGGCGGCACCATGGGCGGCGACGGCTCGGACGCCACGGTCGCCGACGAGGTCGTCGCCGAGATCACCGCTGCCGGTGGCGCGGCTGTCGCTTCGCATGATTCGGTGGCCAGTCCCGAGGGTGGTCAGGCAATCGTGCAGACGGCGCTCGATCAATTCGGCCGGGTCGACGCCGTCGTCAGCAATGCAGGAATCTTCAACAGCATCGCGTTCGACGAGCTGACGACCGACGACTGGCGTCGCATGCTGCGCGTGCACCTTGACGGCGGGTTCTACCTGGCACAGCCCGCATACCGCGCGATGAAGGCACAGGGCTACGGCCGTCTTGTGTTCGTCGCCTCGTCGGCGGGCATGTTCGGCCAGCATCTGGAGGCTCACTACGCGGCGGCCAAGGCCGGCCTCGTCGGGTTGACCAACGTCATCGCCCTGGAAGGTGCGCCACACGGGATATTGGCCAACACCGTTCTGCCGTTTGGCCTTTCGCGGATGGTCACCGAAACGCTCGGCGATCCCAATGCGCTGGAGGAGAGCGCCTTCTTCAAGGCGATCCAGCCGGAACTCGTCGTCCCGATCGTGGTGTACCTGGCCAGTCGGGCCTGCGAGCTGACGCACCAGAACTTTTCGGCATTGGGCGGCCGCTTCGCGCGGGTCTTCATCGGCCTCGGCCAGGGATGGACGGCCACGCCCGACAGCGAACCCACTGCCGACGACATCGCAGCCCACCTCGCCGAGGTGTCGGCGACCGAACCGTTCACGGTTCCCGGTTCGATCTACGACGAGGTCTTCGAAGTCGCCGAGCGACTGGGCATCGCGCCGTGATCCGACGTGGTGGAAGCGGACTCTGATAGCGTTAACCAAACATTCGTTCAGTTTGCCGACAGGAGTCAGGAGTGAGCCCGAAGCGTGACCGTTCGGTCAGCGTGGGCCACGCCTATGACGACGGCACCCGAAGGACCGAAATCCTGCAGACCGCGGCGTTGTTGATCGCAACGTCTGGTCTGCGCACGTCTCTGCAAGAGATCGCCGATGCCGCGGGCATCCTGCCGGGCAGCCTGTATCACCACTTCGAGTCCAAAGAAGCGATTCTCGTCGAACTGCTGCGGCGTTACCACCAGGATCTCGATCGCATCGCCGAGCGCACCATGGCCAGGCTGGACGAGCCCGATTCCCGTTCCGCGTTCGACCGGATCGCCGATCTGAGTGCGGCGATCGGCGAGTGCGCGGTGACCCATCGGGCCGCACTGCAGATGACCTTCTACGAAGGACCGAGTTCGAACCCGGAACTGACCGCCCTGGCCCAGCAGCGTCCGACGGCGATCCTGGAGGCAATGGTGCAGACGCTGCGGGCGGCAAGGTGGAGTGGGTATCTCAAGCCCGACATCGACCTGCCCGTACTGGCGGACCGGATCGTCCAATCGATGCTGCAGGTCGGGCTCGACGTCATCCGGCACAACGCCGGGGCAGACAAGGTGGCGACACTTCTGTGCCGGATCCTGCTGGAGGGACTGGCGGCCGTCCCACCCACCGATGACGATCTCGACCGCTCCCCCGCATTCATTGCCGCAGACGAAGTCGTGCAGTCGTGGGTCGACGAGAGCGCAGCGGCGCCGAACGACAAGGCCGCGCACGTGCGCGCCGTCGCCCGAGCCGAATTCGGCCGCAAGGGTTACGAAGTCACAACCATCAGAGACATCGCCTCTGCGGCGAACATGGGCACCGGCACGGTATATCGCTTGATCGGCTCGAAGGACGAGCTGTTGGCCTCGATCATGCAGTCCTTCGGCGAGAAGGTCGCATTGGGGTGGACGAACGTCCTCCGATCGGATGCCTCACCTATCGAGAAGCTGGATGCGCTGAGTTGGGTCAACACCAACGCGCTCGACCGCTTCGGTGACGAGTTCAGGATCCAGCTCGCGTGGATGCGCCAGTCACCACCGGACACCCCGAATCCCGGCTGGCTGTTCGCCAAACGCGTCCGGCAGATGAAATCGCTGCTGGCCGATGGCATTCGGTCCGGCGAGATCACGATCGACAGCCCGTCGAACGAAATTCTGGCCCGCAGTGTGATCGGCATCGGGTGGATTCCGGAGAACATCCTTCACGACCTGGGCACCCGGCGCGCACAGTTGCATGTGCGCGACACCTTGGTGCGCGGCGTCGCGAACCGCGACTAGCGCTACCCGATTATCACGGGCAGCTTCCCCCACCCACGCACGCTCGAGGTGTGCGCCATCGCCGCGCTGTCGTAATCGACCTCCCAGTCGGGCCAACGCGTCAGAACCTCCTCGAGCACAACCCGCGCCTGCATCCGTGCCAGCGCCGAACCCAGGCAGAAGTGCAGGCCTTGGCCGAAGCTCAAATGCCCACCGCTGCGGTGGATGTCGAAGCGGTCGGCGTCGGGGAAATGCCGCTCGTCGCGGTTGGCCGAGCCGTTGAGCAACAACATGACCGACCCCTCGGGAACGGTGTGGCCGTGGCACTCGACGTCACGGGCGACGTACCGTGCCTGTACCGGTGACGGCGCCTCGTACCGCAGCACCTCCTCGATGGCCTTCGGGATCAGCGAGAAGTCGGCCGCCAGTTCCCTGCGTTGGTCGGGATGCTCGGCCAGAAGTTGACCGATGAACCCGATCAGGCGCGTGGTCGTCTCGTTGCCGGCACCGGCGATCATGCTCGTGTAGGTGAGCACCTCGGTACGCGTCAGTCGCCGAAGCGCACCGTCTTCCTCAACCTCGGCGGTGAGCAACTGCGTCATCAAATCGTCGGAAGGATGGTCCGCCCGCCATTCGATGTACTCCGCGAACAACTGGTAACTGTTCTCGAAGGCTTCCGCTGTGACGGTCCTGAACTTGCCCTCCTTGAGGCCCAGCACTCGATCGGTCTTATCCCGGATCCCCCGCTGATCCTCTTCAGGGATGCCCAGCAGGTACCCGATCGTCCGCATCGGGACCATCGCGCCAATGTCCTGGATGAAGTCGAACCGGCTCGAGCCGACAAGCGGGTCGAGTGCGCGCACACAGAACTGCCGCGTCAACGGCTCTATCTCCTCCATCCGCCGAGGCGTGAAAACCCTTGACAGCAACCGTCTGTGGAGATCGTGCAGTGGCGGATCCTCGAACAGAATGACGCCAGGCGGCACCTCGATCCCGCTGGTGATGACATCCATCGTCGTGCCCCGGCCCGAGCGGTACGCCTCCCAGTTCGGCAACTCCCGCGCCACGTCCTCGTATCTGCTCAACGCGTAGAACCGGAACTTCTCGTTGTAGTACAGCGGGGCCTCGTCCCGAAGACGCTTCCACGCCGGATAAGGATCGTTGTCGATCTCGAAATCGAATGGGTCGTAGTACACCTCGACGGCGCTTGCCCCGGTCACTTCACCACCTCCGCCATGATGCCTTCCGGCCGCCCAAACATTTGTGCCGGCGTCGGCCACGCTACGGTCCGGTGCGTTACAGTGTCAACCATCATTGTCAAGCTCTCATTGGTCAATCGAAGGCGTAGCGGGGCAAGGTATTCGGCATGTCCAGCGAGCTGAGCAGCCCGGCCGGGGCGTCCACCACGAATGGGATCGCATTGACGACGCGCATCGCCGTGGCTGTCATCGCGGCGTGGCCTGCGCCGTGGCCCTCTTCCGCGCCGAGGTTCATCGAACAGTGGATGTCGGGATCGCCTTCGATGTCTACGCGATAGGTCGCGTCGAACTCCGAGGACGGCCAATCGGGTGCGACGTCGCGGGACATCCGGATGATGTGTTCGATCACGATCGCTTCGCGCCCGTTCACCACACCCGAGGCGCGAGTGCGCACGGCGCCGCAAGTGCCGGCTTCGATGGTTCCGAAAGCAACCTCGATGTCGCGCTTGGTGAGTCGCCGATCCAACGATCCGCGCACCTCGTCGACGTCGACTCCGTGGCCGGCGGCCATCAGGTAGATCGGTGCCTTCCAAGCCATTTCGATGAAACCAGGGGTTTTGAGCATCGGTTCGAAGTCGAGCGGATGACCGAAACCCATGCCGTTGCGCATCACGTCGGCCACCGGATAGTGGTCGTTGAGCGCCACCTCGGTGACCTTGAGCGTGCGGATCGTCTTGGACTGCGTCGTCAGGAGCAGGGCAAGCTGATCCGACCCGAAGCCAGGGAAGATGCCCGACGCGTAGAACGACGCATCCCCCGATATCGCGGCGTCATGCATCTGGTCGCGCCAGTCGGGCGAGTAAAACGCAGGCGGGTACACCAGGCTGGTGGAAGTAGTTGAAACGACGTTGATTCCGGCGGCCAACAGCTTGAGGTAGTCGGGCACCGCACCTGCATCACGCTCTGGCCCACTGGCCGCATACACGACGCAGTCGGGTTCCAGCGCTATGAGTTCCTCGGCATCGTCGGTGGCCGCCACCCCGATCGGATCACCACCTGCCAGTTCGCCTGCGTCCCTGCCGACCTTGTCAGCCGAATGCACCCAGACACCCACGAGTTCGAGATCCGCGCGGCGGATGATCGCGTCGACAGCTCGCGAACCGACACCGCCGGTTGACCACACCACCGTCCGAAGCGGTGCTGACATTCACTCACCTCCGATCATGCGCGTTCGGTCGCCATCACGGCACGTTCGAGGTACGGCCACGCCACGTCGGGTGGGACACCCCCGCACAGCGGAAGCAGCGGAAGCGGTTTGCCTGTCCGGATGTACGCAGCCGCCTCATCGATGGTCAAGATGCGGTATGCACCCTGCTCCTCGCGTAAGGCCGAGACACTGCCTGCCCGCGAGATACTGGCCACCGAGTCGTCACCATGCCGGTATGACGCCGCCGCCATCGCATCACGGAGAAGGTAGGGCCCCAGCTCGTCCCACGCTGCATCGACGTCGCCGGCGACGAACATCGTCGTCGGCGCACCTGGCAGCGGAAACTGAACCACTCCCGGCTCGTAACCCATTGCACGGCATTCGGATTCGTAGAACTCCCGAAGACCTGGCGTGGCCGTTTGCGAGATAAACCCGAGCCCATATTTCGCCGCCCGTCGGGCCGCGGCCTTGCTGCCCCCCGCGACGAGCATGTAGGGACCGCCCGGTGTCGCCGCGGCAGGCGTTACGCGAATCCGCCTGCCGCCGTGGTCAACCGGGTCGCCCTTCAGCAGCCGCCGCAACAGGCCCAGCGAATCGTCGGCCAACTTACCGCGCTGGTGCATCTCGAGCCCGAAATGCTCGTACTCCTCGACGCGGTGGCCGATCCCGAAATCATAAGAGACACGTCCCTTACTGATGATGTCAAGCACGGTCATTTCTTCTGCGAGCCGGACCGGGTCCCAGAAAGTGATCGGAACGGCAGCCAGCAAGATAGCCAGTTGCCGTGTGCGTGCTGCTATCGCCGCGGCCAGGATGTGCGGCGCGGGCAGATGTCCGTCGTCGGCACCGTGGTGCTCCGACAGCACCGCGATCACAGCACCGCGTGTCTCCGCCCACGAGCACATGTCAATGGCGGCGGTGTATAGCTCGGTCGCGGCGCCTTGAGACAGCCGCATGTCGAAGCGCAACGTGAACATCGCCCCGAATCTAACCGCCGGCGGTATGCTTCCGGAGCAAAAGTTAGGTTTTTCGACGGGAGTTCCGATGACAGAAGGTCAGCACCGCGTCGTGGTGTGGGCGACGGGCGGCATCGGATCGATCGCGATCCGCGCGATCCACCAGCGGCCCAACCTCGACCTGGTCGGGGTGTGGGTGCACTCGCAGGAGAAGAACGGGAAGGACGCCGGCGAACTGGCCAACGGCGAGCCGATCGGTCTGGCGGCCACCACCGACGCCGACGCGCTGATCGCGCTCAAACCAGACTGTGTCGTGTACGCAGCCAGCGGTCCCGAACGCGACGCGCTCGCGATCCCCGACTACATCCGGCTTCTGCGCGCCCGCATCAACGTGGTGACAACGAGCACCACGCGATTGGTGAACCCGCACGCCTACGAGCCAGCCGAGTGGCGCGACCAATTGACCGTCGCCGCGAAAGAAGGCCAGGCGTCGCTGTACGCGTCGGGCATCGAACCCGGATTCGCCGCCGACTACCTGCCACTGGTGCTGACCACCCAGTCGTCCCGGATCGAGAAGATCCACGCCTACGAGATCGGCCTGTACGACGACTACGGCGTGCCCGACATCATGAGCGATGCAATGGGTTTCGGCCGCCCCCTCGACTACCAGCCATGGATCGCTTTCCCCGGTGCGATCGCCGGAGAGTGGCAGGGACAGATACGGATGGTCGCCGAGGCACTCGGTGTCGAGGTTCAGGAGGTGCGCGAGACGTTCGATCGTGCGGCGACGGATCGGACGCTGGAGGTGGCGATGGGCACCGTCGAATCCGGCACCTGCGGCGCATTGCGGATGCAGGCGATCGGCGTGGTCGACGGGCGCGAAGCCATCGTCATCGAACACGTCACCCGGCTGGCAGCCGACGTCGCTCCCGACTGGCCCACACTTCCCGGCGCCCTCGGCTACCGCGTGATGATCACCGGCCAACCCGACATCGATTGCACGATGGCCGCGACGATCCGCGATCGCAAACAGGCGGGCATCGAGGGCATGACGTCGGGCGCGGGGGCGATGGTGGCGACCGCCATGCGGGTGGTCAACGCGGTGCCCTATGTTGTCGCGGCGGAACCGGGTCTGCTCAGCTCGGTCGACCTGCCGTTGACGATCCCGCGCGGCGCGTTCGGATGACTACTCCGGGAGTCGAAGCTCGGGTTTCTCGACCTCTTCGATGTTCACGTCCTTGAACGTGATGACCCGGACCTGCTTGACGAACCGG
>Ga0163163_10004368_pt1 | contig 12044 bp, 11 predicted proteins | sample S65metaG_FD_119766 | JGI IMG/M metagenome (GOLD analysis project Ga0163163, IMG submission 119766) | Switchgrass rhizosphere microbial communities from Kellogg Biological Station, Michigan, USA - S6-5 metaG | ecosystem: Host-associated > Plants > Roots > Rhizosphere > Soil | place: USA... | reverse complement strand
GTCGAGCTCGTCGGGGGGCACCGGGTCGGCGCTCATGACCGTCTGCCACTTGGGCCACTCGGTGTTGCCGATCCGGATGGCCACCGGACCGCCCTGGGTCCGGCCGTGCCGCACGCCGCCGAGCAGATCGACCTCGTCGCGCTCAAAGCTCATCCGGGCACCGCGGCCGTGACCGAGTCGTCGCCGGGCCAGCGCGGCGGCCACGTCGTCGGTCGTCACGGCCACCCCGGCAGGCAGACCCTCCAGGGTGGCGAGCAGGGCAGGGCCGTGCGACTCCCCCGCGGTCAGCCAGCGCAGCATGCGGTGATCCTTGCACGGTCGCCACCACGCACAGGTGGCCTGCCCGGAGTCCGGGCAGGCCACCTGTGGAGGGGGGATCAGGCTGCGATGCTGAGCCTCTTGGTGCCGAAGACGCTGAACTTCTCGTCGCCGAACTGGAAGCCGTTGACCTTGCCGCCGATGACGACCACCTTGAAGTAGGTCGCGAAGACGTCACCAGCCTTCAGGCCGGCGTAGCTCTTGCCGTCGACCCGGACCGTGATGTGGGTCTGGTCCGAGGAGACGCCGACGACGCGGAAGGTGTGGTCGGCCGTCACGACCGGGGTGGATGCTCCGGCAGGCGGTGTTGACACCGTGGGAGCGGACGTTGCCGGGGTGGACCCGGCGGACGTGGTGGTGCCTCCCGTGCTCCCGGTCGTGACGCTGCCGGCCGAGGTCGTGTCCGCCACGAAGAGCGGCTTGAACGGGTCCCGGCCGAACGACTTCGCGTTGATCCGCTGCTTGGCCACGACTGGAGCGGCCGGGGACGGCGCCACGGACGGGACCACCTTCCCGGCGTTCGGGGCCACCGCGCCAGTCGTTGTGTCGTCGCCGCCCCCACCGGCGAAGAACAGGAAGTAGCCGACGACGGCCAGCACGAGGACACAGGCACCGCCTGCCAGCAGCAGCACTCTCGACCGGTTGCCGGCGGGGGCGACCTCGTCGGCCGGGCCCTCGAGGGGCGGCCTTTCCGCAACTGCGGTACCGCCCTGGAACGGGAAGCTCGACTCACTCATGTCAGTTGCTCCGAGTCTCTACTGGCCGCTCGTCGCCGGGGCGACGGGCGTGGTCGGTGCCGCTGGAGCGGCCGGAGGCGTAAGGAAGACGCGGCCCTGAAGGTTCAGGGTCAGCTCGCCCTTGGCGGACACGGTCTCCCCGGTTCCGGTGGAGGTCCCGCCTGCGGTCGCCTGGCCGACCGTGAAGCCGGTGACGAGGAACGACCGCTTCAGACCCTCGAGCCTGCTGATGAACTGCTCCAGCTCGAAGTAGCTCCCAGTCACGCCCAGAGTCAGCGGCACCTGGTACAGCGTCGGAGCAGGGGCCACGGGCGCCGCCGCGGGGGTCGCGGTGGCATCGGTCGTGGTCGTACCTGTCGTGGCCGGCGCGACGGGCGCGACCGGAGCTGCGGCAGCCACCACGGGAGCCGGCAGCGCCGGAGCCATGGACGTGATGGTCACCCCGACCTGGTTCGCCGCACTGGACAAGCTACGGATGAGAGCAGGCAACGCGGGGTTGTTCGGGACCTGACGGCCGATGACCGCGAGGCGGGCTCGCTCCTTCGGCAGGTCCTTCTGCTGCGACTGGAGCATCGAGATCTTCTGCTGGAGCTGGGCATTAGCCTGCTCCTGGGTCAGGGTCTGCTGCTCCAGCTCCGCCGCATGGCTGCGCTTGGGGGCGACCATGAGGAACCATCCGGCGGCGAGGATGCCGAGGATGAGGACCACGGCCAGCAGGGACCACTTCCTGGTTAGGGTCATGTCAGCTGCCCGCCTTCTGGGTCCAGCGCTTGGAGAGCGCGTCCTGGGTCACCGTGGCCTGGCTCGTGAACGTCACCGAGTCTTGTGAGCCGACCGGCGTCTTCGTGGACGTGGTGAAGTACGGCTGCGTGATCCCTCGCTGCTTCGCGAGCGCGTCAAGCCAGGCGGCCACGTCGTTGTGGACGTACCCCTGCCCACTGAAGGTCACGGTCGCGACGCCGGGAGCCAGGTACCCGGGGGTGGTGCTTGACACCCCAGTTGCGGCAGCGTCAACGTTCTGCGTCACGGTCATGCTGGTCAGCGACACCTTTCTGGGGACGCTGAGACTCAGGTCGTTCATGAAGTACGACCACCGCACCTCCTGGCCCATCGCCAGTGAGAGCTGCGCCTCCGCGGCATCAACCTTGGCGTAGATCGCAGGCACCTCGGCATAGGTGGCGACCTTGGCCTGCAGGGCCGACTGCTGTGCCTTGGCAGACGTGAGGTCGTCCTGGGCGCCGCTGACTTGCGAGTTGGCGACCACCACCAGAAGGCCCACGACTCCCAGTGCGGCGACGGCGCCGACGCCGAGACCCAGCTGCACCCGACGGAAGCGCCGACCTGCCTCGATCTCGGGCGGAAGCAGGTTGACGCGCGGCAGGTTGAAGACCTGCGTGGCGGTGCTCTGCTCGGTCAAGATGCTCATGATGCAACTCCCAGTGCCAGGCCGACTGGCACAGCGGCCAGGGGCTCGACGAAGGCGATCTGCTCGGGTGACAGGCCGGTGCGACCCATCTGGAGGGTGCGCATCGGCATCCCCACCTCGACGGGTACGCGGGTGGTCACCTGCAGCCGGTTGGCCAGGCCACCCAGACGAGCTCCGCCCCCGGTGAGGACGAGGCGCGAGATCGGTGCGGAACCGCTCGATGCCAAGTAGTAGTCGAGAGAGCCGCGCACCTCGTCGACGAAAGCGGCGGTGACAGCATCAACGACCCTGGTCGCTGCCTGGACGTCCATGCCATCGCCTGCGGTGCCCAGACCGAGGTGCTGCTTGATCGCCTCAGCCTGGTCCTGCGGCACGCCCATGCGTTCCGAGACGGCGTCCGTGATGTCCTGCCCGCCCATGAGGAGGATGCGCACGAAGCGGGGAACCCCGCCCTGGTGGACCACGATGTTCGTGACGCGCGCACCGACGTCGACGAGTGCCTCGACCTGGCTGCCCATGCCGAGGTGGTCGGAGTCGGCGAGCGAGCGGATGACCGCGAAGGACGTCAGGTCCACCATGATCGCCGACAGGCCGGCCTTCTGTACGGCATCGAGGCTGGCGTTCACCATGTCTCTCGACGCTGCGACCAGGAGGCCGCGAAGGATGCGGTTGCCACCGTCAGCGGTGAGCTCCTCCAGCGGGTGGAAGTCGAGCACGGCCTGGTCCACTGGCATCGGAACGAAGTCCTGGACCTGGTAGGCCAGCGACTTCTTCAGGTCATCGATCGGCATCCATGGAAGGTCGACCTGGCGGACGATCACCTTCTGATTTGCGACACCAATGACGACCTTCTTGCTGCTGAACTTCGTGTGTGCCCAGAGCTGCTTGACGGCGGCGGCGACCGTGTCGGGGTCGACGACCTCCCCGTCGCGCACCGCACCCTCGGGCAGGGCCACCTGACCGAACTTCTCCAGTGTGACCCGACCCTTGCCGAACGACAGCTCGGCGGCACGCACGCCCGAGGTCCCGATGTCGAGACCGATGGCGGATCGACCTGCCACGACGATTCCCTCCCACTGGCGGCTTGTGCCGCGTGGTGACCCCCGATGGGGCCATGTCAAGAGAGGGAATCGGTCGGTCTGGCGCCGGGCTTGAGCGATCTGTTCAGCCAAGCACGGTGTCGAGGTAAAGGTCTGCCAAAGCACCGCCCCACAGGATCGCGACGAGTGCGCCGGCCAGCATGAACGGGCCGAACGGGAGCATCGACTTCCGTCCGGCCCGCCGGACCAGGACGAGGCCACCGCCGACCACTCCGCCGAACAAGAAGCCCAGGAAGCCGCCCGTGACCACCTCGGCCCACCCGAGCCAGCCCAGGAAGAGGCCCAGCAGCCCCGCAAGCTTGACGTCGCCGAACCCCATCCCGGCCGGGTAGACGAGCGCCAGGAGGAAGTAAAAGGCGTACAAGGCCACCATCCCGAGGCCGGCCCGGAGCAGGTCCTCCCACTGCCCTTCAACCGCTGCTGCCACCGTGAGGAGCACGGCCGCCACCGGATACGACGGCAGGACAATCGCGTTGGGAAGCCGTTTGACGTCGATGTCGATCATGGCGAGGGCGACGCCGATCGCGCCCAGGTACAGGAAGGCGGGAAGCTCGGCCTCGAAGCCGATGCTGAGGGTCAGCACGGCGAAGAGGACGGCCGTCCCCAGCTCCACAAGCGGGTAGCGGATGCTGATCGGCTCGCCACAGTCACGGCACTTGCCGCGAAGGAGCAGCCAGCTCAGTACCGGGACGTTGTCCCGCGGGCGGATCGGACGGTCACACCCCGGGCAGTGCGAAGGCGGCCGAACGACTGACTCCCCCCTCGGCACCCGCCAGATGACGACGTTGAGAAAGGAGCCGACGGCGAGTCCCAGGGCAGCCGTCAGGATCACAAGGGCGAGCATGGACCCGTCCTACCGTATGGACCGCTCAGCCGACGTACTCCAGCCATAGTGTCGTCGAGATGATGCTCGTGAACGGCGCGTCGCTGAAGGGGTCGTAGTAGATGTTCGGGTTCTTGATCTCGTTCGTCGTGGCGATGTCGGGGTTCCCTGTGCTGCACTGGTCGCCGACGACCAACGACCCGACTGCCCCGGCGCTGCTCGTCTCCATGTGCATCTGGTCGCCCGCCACGAACATCCCACTGATGACCGGCGGCGAGCTCACGCCCTGACCCGCGGACCAGTTCGAGCTCGTGCTGATGTCGGAGTCGGCGTACATGAACAGGTTGGTGAACGACGGGGCCTTCATGTCGTAGTGGTCCCACGTGATGTTGCCGTACCTCTTGTTCGTGCAGTCGTCCGGGTTCTCGGCGCCCGCGATGACAGTGATGTTGGCGATCGAACCGTTGCCGACGCCGACATCGACCGAACCCTTGTCGATGTAGTAGATGCCGGACTGGGTGGTGTTGCTCGCCTTCCAGACGTGCGTCCCGGACAGGTAGGTCCACCCTCGGAAGGAGTTCTGGTTGCCCGGGTTGAGCGTCACGCTCGACGTGCACGGGTCGCCAGTGGACCGTGCCCGGGCAAAACCGTCGGAGCACAGGTCGTACCATGGGCCGATGTACGTCGACGCGTCGAAGACCGTGCTGCTGCTGTAGGTGGCGTACTCGGGGTGCCCGTTGCGCGCCTGGGCGTACAGGCCGGTCGCTCGGACCAGCGGGATGCGTTGCGTGGGTGTCTGGATCACGGCGCCACCCACGTTCTGGGCGCTCGTGAAGTTGTTGCTCTGTGCCGTGGATGATCCGGTGCTGCTCACCAGTCCCGTCACGGTGGGGTTGCCGCTCACGCTGACCGTGCCGTTGGTGTGCACGCTCGCTTCGCTCGGGTCCAACCCATAGGCAGTTGTCACCCTTGTGCTGGAGTCGAACGACAGGTTCCCGCCGGTGAGCACTGCGTTGGTCGGCCGGTAGGGCATGAACAGGTACTCAGCCTTCAGCAGACGGCTCTTCATGTGCGGGTTCGTCGGGTCATAGCGGGGCACGAAGCTCATCGCGTAGACCTTGCCGTACTTCGGGTACAGCCCGTTCACGAGCGGGGTGGCCGGCTTCCAGATGACGTACTGGCCGACAGCGCCCTGCCGAAGACAGGCCGGGGTCAGGGCGATGGTCCTCAGGTTGGTGCGCGCCTCGACCTTCTGGGCGGCGTCCGTGGTCGCGAGCTGCGGGATCTGTGCCAGGTTGCATCCGGAAGTGGCGTTCTGGGCCGCTGGCGCCGGAGTCGGCCAGTCGGAGTTCGTGTCGTCGAAGGCCTTCTGCAGCTGCGACAACCCGTAGTCGACGCCGTTCTCCGCGGTGGCGAGGGCCTGCTCGTAGGTGACCCGGTTGTTGCTGGACTTCACGGTCGTGACCGCGATCGTGCCGGCAACTGCGACGAGCGCCGAGACAAGGCCGAGCACGCCGATCACGAGGAGCATGCCCATGCCCTCGTCTCCGGAGAGCACAAGACGGTCCGGGAGCTTGCGAGTCATGAGGTCCCCTTGTTCCGAAGTCGTGCCGTGAAGCTCGCGCTCCTGGTCTGCGTGCCCTGCCCGACACGAGCGTCGTAGGTGAGGTCCATCTTCACGATCTGGCTCTTGTCGATCGTCGTGCCGGCCTGGTACGTGAACACCGTCTGCACGATCAGAGTCGATGCCTCGCGCTGCCGTACCGCTGAGGCACCGGTCCCGATGATCCGAAAGACGTCGTAGTGCTCACCGTCGGTGTCAGGCTCGAGCCGCCAGGTGATGACCTCGTTGTCGGTCTTCGCGTAGTCCGAGTTCGAGTCGACCCAGAGCTGCAGGTGATAGGTACAGGTGGGATCCGGCGCCAGGCCATCACACACGACCCCCCGCGCCTCACGGACGTCTCGACCCATGCGGTCCAGGATCACCTTCGCGTCCTGCAAGCCCTTGTTCTCGTCGTCGGCGTGCACCAGACCTTGCGAGGCGTTGATCACTGCGGAGGTGACCAGCGTGCCCACCACGCCCAGCAGGAGCATGGTCACGAGGATCTCGACCAGCGTCACCCCAGCGTCCACCTGGTGACGGATCCTGCGCAGCTTCGACATTCGCCGACCTCAGTTCTCGGGCAGCGTGAGGGCTGCCGGGTAGACGGAGAGCACGTCGTACGCGATCCGGACGCTGGTCGCCCCGGAGTTCACAATTCGCACGCCCATCCAGTCGTTCGGCCCGAGCGCGTCGTTGCCGTTGGTCGGGACAGTCGTCATTGCGGCGCTCCCACCGACCTTCTGGAAACCGCTGCAGGTGAAGGACGAGACCGTCAACGGGATGGTCGCGAGGGGAGTCTCGGAATACGAGCTCCCCTGCTTCGTGTACTTGTAGACGTACGCGGTGAGACTCGCTGCCGAGAGCGATCCGCCCGAGGGTGCGGCGACCCACAGGTTGACCGCCGGACTGCCGCTGTAGGCCTTGGCTCCTACCGGGAAGCGCCAGTCGGCCACCTTGGTCGGGTCCGTCGCCCCACCGGGGAACGCGGTGCCGCCGGGCAGCAGCACGCGTCCCGGCTGGTTAGCCATCACATCGGTGGAGTACTGGTGCAGGGTCGTCGTGTACGGCGACGTGATCGCCATCGCCAGCGATTGCTGCGCCGCCGAGTCGGTGCCGGCTGCGATGTTGTGCAGTGTGTAGGCCCGCAGGGTGTAACCCGTGCTGGCCGCACCGGTCACGGTGGCGGCCGTGCAGTCAGCGACCGGCGTTGGCGACGGCGTCGGCGTCGAGGTGCCCGTGGGTGTCGGGGTGGCTGTGACGACCCCGTTGACCACGGTGGTGGCGAACGGCAGCGTCTTGACGGCGCCGGTCGCAGCCGGCTGGGCGACCGAGGTCGCCGTGACAGTCGTGTTGACGCCGCCCACGGCGCCGGCGCTGCTGGCCACCTGGCGGACGATCCAGAACTTGGCCGACCCGTTGGGATCGATCTTGTCGGTGTCGATGATGCCGTCGGCATTGGTGTCCACGACCACGTCGCTGGGGCTGTCGTGGTCCTCCGGGCCGTACGCGCCGTTGCCGTCGTCGCGGTACCAGAGCCAGCCCGAGCTGAAGGAGGAGTCCCACGTCGACGCGGCCGATCCGGTGGTGTACGTGTCGGCCACGGAGAGGTTGAAGCGGTCCGGAGCACCTTGGTTGGTCACACTGAACCCGTAGACGACCTGCGCCGACAGGTTCACTGACAGCGAGGTGGCGCCGACAGGGGTCAGCTTGTAGACCGGGAGCGGCAGTCCGCGCTGGGTGTAGGTGACGATCGTGGAGTCGCTACGGGTCCGCGTCCGCATGCCGTCCTGCCACGAGATGACGACCGTGAGTCGACGGTAGTAGTTGCGCTGGGCCCAGTTGGGCGCTGTCACGTACACCTTGACGTGGAAGGTGGTCCGGTTGCTCACGGTTCCCGCCACGTCGTAGGCGTGGACGCCGACGGCGCCGCCCGGGTCGGTGACGAGCCGCTCCGGCGAGCCGTTGCCCGGGTCGACGCAGCTCCCGCCGCCGCTCGGGCATGGGCCGATCGCGCCGTCGGTGGCGAGGCTCGAGTCGGTGGAGAGGTTGGCCAGGCCGCCGAAGTCGACCAGTCGGAGTTCCTCGATCTTGCGACCCATGAAGTCGGCCGCCTGCTGGCTCTGCCGCCCCGTGAGCGTCCCCCTGATCGCACTCATCGTGCCGGCGGCGAGCGCCGTGAAAGCGACGGTGGCGATGAGGAGCGCGATGACGCTCTCGATCAGTGAGAAGCCCGAGTCGTCACGCACCGGGCGAGTGACCCGGGCCCAGCCTCGGGACAGGAGAGACGTCATGCAGCCGTCTTCGGCACCACGGAGAGTGTTCTTGAGCGCCGAAGGCCTCCGCTCACCCGAGCGGAGGCCTTCTTTCTGGCAATGCGCTAGCCAGTCACAGTGTCGCCGGCGGTGCCGGACGTCACGACCGGGCACCCGGTGCTGCCCTTGGGCTGCAACCCCCCCGATAGGCTGTCGTAGTACCAGACGTTCGGTGAGCCGTTGTGTTGTGCGGACAGGCAGTAGCCCGAGGCGCCCGAGTACAGGACCACCGTCAGTGTGACCGTCGGCGAAACCCTGACCCCGTCCCCCGCCGCCACGATGTCTGCCATCGTCGCGTAGCGAGTCGAGTTGACGAGGTAGCCCTCCTCGAACTCGGCAAGGTTGCGAAGGTCCGACTTCGCCGCCGTGTCGTAGCCCTTGATGCGCTGGGCCAGGAAGACCGGGATCGCGATCGCCGCCAGGATGCCGATGATGATGATGACGACGAGGAGCTCGATCAGGGTGAAGCCGCTGTCTTCTTGTCTGCGTTCCGTTCTCATGTCTCACCTCCTCTCCTTCGCTTGGGATCGGCTTTGCCAAGTCTTGGCTGTTGGGCCGTGCGGCTGAACATTGCCGAGAATGCCGGTGGCCCCCGGCGAGTACGCCGGGGGCCACCGGTCAAGGGGGCTGGCTAGATCAGCAGACGCCGGCGGCGAGGCCGCCGGTGGTGCTGTCGTAGTGGAAGATGTTGCCCGATGCGGACCACGCCTGCAGGCAGTAGCCGCCGGTGGCGGACGCGTCCACGGTGACGACCGCGTTCGTGCCGTCGTACATCTTGGAGACGACCGGCAGAGTCTGACCGGCAGTCGTGGAGTAGTTGGAGGCCGCCGACTGCTTCCAGTCGGTGAGAGTCGCCACGGTGGCGGTGTAGTGGCCGGTCTCGGTGAGGTAGGTCTCCTCGGAGGTGGCCAGGTTCTTCAGGTCGGACTTGATGGCCGCGTCCCAACCCTTCTTCCGCTGGTTCAGGAAGACCGGGATGGCGATCGCAGCGAGGATGCCGATGATGATGATGACGACGAGGAGCTCGATCAGGGTGAAGCCCTGGTCCTTCTCCTCCGCCGACTTGCGGATACGAGCGAGCATGTGATGCTCCGTCCTTTCAGGACCGTTCCCGGGAGCCACGCCGCCGGTCCCTCGCGGCACCCTCACGGGTGCCGGCCGAGGCAGCTGGGCTGACCGCGATCTCTGTCACGCGGTTCCCTGGCTTTGCGACCCCGCCTCTCGGCGGGTGTGCCATGTTCTGGCCGGTGTGGCTTGATGACGGAGAGTGACTCGACAGCAGGCACTGCAGCCTTGAGCGACTTCACCCCGTGAAACCGCACGCCACCCAGATGGCCCAGTGCAAACGGGGGACCCACGGCGAACAGCCGTGGATCCCCCGTTTCCGCTCTGGGGCGGATGAGGGAGCGTTATCCGATCAACTCGAAGATCTTGAAGATCGGCATGTACAGCGCGATGATCATGGACCCGATCACGGCGCCCAGGAAGGCGATCATGAGCGGTTCGATGAGCGCCGTCAGCGACTCCGTGGTCGCCTCCACGTCCTGGTCGTAGAACTCGGCAATCTTGTGCAGCATGGTGTCCAGGGCACCGGTGTCCTCACCCACCGACATCATCTGCACGACCATCGGCGGAAAGACAGGGTGATTCGCCAACGGCCCGGCGAGCGTCTCACCGTTGCGGACGCTGTCCTGCACATCCTTGATCGCCCACTCGAGCACCTTGCTTCCGGTCGTAGCCGACACGATCTCGAGGCTCTGCAGGATCGGGACGCCGGAGTGCATCATCGTGCCGAGGTTGCGAGCGAATCGTGCGATCGCGATCTTCTGGAACAGGGTGCCGAAGACCGGGATCTTCAGCTTGAGCGGGTCGATGAAATTGCGTACCCGCTCCTTGCGCTTGATCTTCTTCCAGACGACAGCGGCGACGATGAGCAGGACGACGATGACCGGTGCGTAGGTCTTGAGCACGTCCGACAGGAAGATCAGAACCCTGGTCGGCGCGGGGAGCTGACCGCCCAGACCATCGAACATCTTCGCGAACGTCGGCACGATGAACAGCAGCATGCCCACGCAGGCCAGGATGGCCATGATGAAGACCACGGTCGGGTAGGTCATGGCAGACTTGATCTTGCCACGCAGCCTGACCTCGGCCTCGTAGTTCTCGGCCACCTGGAGGAGCACCGCGTCGAGGAAGCCACCGACCTCGCCGGCCCGGCACATGTTCACCATCAGCGGGGGGAACGCATCCGGGTGCTTCGCCAACGAGGCGGAGAGGGCCACGCCGGTCTCGACGTCCTTCGCCACCTCGCCCAGAACTCGCGCGAGCTCTTTGTTCTCCGTCTGCTCCGCCAGGATCGACAACGATCGGAGCATGGACAGACCCGAGTTGATCATCGTCGCGAACTGCCGCGACATGACAGCGAGGTCCTTCAGCTTCACCCGCCCACCGAAGCCGGGGATCTTGATCTCGGCCTTCATACCGGCCTTGTGCTGGCTGATGCTGATGGGCGCGTAGCCCATCTGCTTCAGCTTGCCGGCCACCGCGGCCTGGGAATCGGCCTCGAGGGTCCCGGAGATGATCTTTCCACCCCGGTCGCGCACCGAGTACTGGTAAGTCAGGGTCGCTGCCATGGTGACGCCTCTCAGCCTCGGCCCGCGAGCCGGTTGAAGTCTTCGATGTGGTGGCACTTCTCGAGGCCGACCTCGTAGGTGATCTTGCCCTTCATCACCAGGTCAGCGAGGTGCTGGTCCATGGTGTGCATGCCGTGCTTGGCACCGGCCTGCATCGCGGAGTAGATCTGATGGGTCTTGCCCTCGCGGATGAGGTTGCGGATGGCCGGCGTGGCCACCAGCACCTCGGTCGCAACTGCGCGGCCATGCCCGTCCCTGGTCTTGGCCAGCGTCTGGCAGACCACGCCCTGGAGGGAGCCGGCCAGCTGCACACGCACCTGCTGCTGCTGGTTGGTCGGGAAGACGTCGATGATGCGGTCGATGGTCTGGGCGGCGTCCTGCGTGTGCAGGGTGGCGAAGACCAGGTGGCCGGTCTCGGCGGCCGTCAGGGCCACCGAGATGGTCTCGAGGTCACGCATCTCGCCGACCAGGATGATGTCGGGGTCCTGCCGCAGCACGTGCTTGAGCGCGTTCTGGAAGGACCAGGTGTCCTCGCCGACCTCACGCTGGTTGACGATGCACTTCTGGTGCCGGTGGAGGAACTCGATCGGGTCCTCGACGGTCATGATGTGCTCGTTGCGGGTCCGGTTGGCCAGGTCGATGATCGAGGCGAGCGTCGTCGACTTGCCGGAGCCGGTGGGGCCGGTGACGAGGACGAAGCCACGGGGCAGCGACGCGAAGTTCGCCACCGACGGCGGGACGCCCAGGTCCTCGAGCTTGCGGATCTCGAACGGGATGATGCGGAAGGCCGCGCCGAGCGCGTCACGCTGACGGTAGACGTTCACGCGGAACCGGGCCCGGCCCGGGACGCTATAGGCGAAGTCCAGCTCGAGGTTCTCCTCGAACTTCTCCCGCTGCTTCTGAGTGATGGCCGCGTAGAGCATCCGCTGGATCACCGGAGGCGTCAGGACGGGGTAGTCGTCGAGGGCGGTGAGGTGACCGTGGAGCCGCAGCTGAGGCCGCGAACCGGCGGTCAGGTGGAGGTCGGATGCGCCCCGCTCGAGAGTCTCGATGAGCAGGTCGGTCAGGTTGACGTCAGCCTTTCCCGTCGGG
>Ga0163163_10004367_pt1 | contig 12046 bp, 10 predicted proteins | sample S65metaG_FD_119766 | JGI IMG/M metagenome (GOLD analysis project Ga0163163, IMG submission 119766) | Switchgrass rhizosphere microbial communities from Kellogg Biological Station, Michigan, USA - S6-5 metaG | ecosystem: Host-associated > Plants > Roots > Rhizosphere > Soil | place: USA... | reverse complement strand
GACATGCGCGGATCGAAGTGGATGTGCTTGATCGACTTCTTGCCGATGGCGACGTCGGTGCCGGGCACCCACTTGGCGAAGATCTCGACCGCCTCATCAGGATTCTTGCGCGTGAAGTGCGAGGACTGAGCAAGCCCCGCGGCGATGCTCTTGATCACCGCGGGCTTGCTCTCAACCGTAGGGCCGTGCGCAACCGCCACCATCACATAGGACATGTGCTGGCCGCCGCGGATTACTTCATATGAATCCGGCACCTGGGTGAGGGCCTGCGTCACATAGGGTTCCCAGGTGACGATGGCGTCGACCTGGCCTTCCTTCAGCGCGGGGGCAAGGCCGAACTGCGACCAGATGTTCTCGATGGTGACATCTTCGTACTTCACGCTGGCGCGCCGCAGCACCATCTTAAAATATTCATCGGAGGTCTGGCCGCGCGCGAGGCCGACCTTCTTGCCTCGAAGATCGCCGATCTTACCGACATCAATGCCCCTGCCCTTCTTCGTGACGATGGCGAGCGGGGTATCGCAACGATCGTCCGTGGCGTCGTTCATGATTAGGCCTATGACCTGAAACGGATTGCCGGCATGCACGGCCTTCAGATAGGTCGTCGTGCTCATGTCGCCGACCTGCGCCTCGCCGTTATGCAGTGCGTTGACCATGTCGGTTCCGGTGTCCACCACTCGGAAGCTCGCGTCGACGCCGTGATTCTTGAAGAAGCCCTTCTCGGCGCCGATGAACATCGGCAGATGGCCAAAATTGTTGGCTATCACCACGTTAAGTTTCGGCAAGTCCGCCATCACAATTCTCCCCTTCGCCGACTGTCGCTCCAGGAGCAGTGGGGCAACATAATTACCAACCGGCGGTCCGAATTCAAACGTGGCAAGCTGGTGCAGCTCACCTGCCAAGCACTTGCGGATTCACGCAGTTGGGCGGGGTCCCGCCACTGATCAGAGCCTGCAGGTTGTCGACGACGATATTTGCCATTTGCTCCCGCACTTCCATCACGGCGCTGCCGAGATGCGGCGTAAGCACAACGTTCTTCATTGCTTTCAAGGCCGGCGGCAGCTTGGGCTCGTGCTCGAACACGTCGAGGCCCGCGCCCGCGATGCGCTTTTTCTTCAGCGCCCGCACCAGCGCCTTCTCATCAATGACGGCACCGCGGGCGGTATTGATGATGAAGGCGGTCGGTTTCATCAGCGCGAATTCCGCGTCCGAAATCATGTGGCGCGTCTCGGCATTGAGCGGCGGATGAAGCGACACAAAATCCGCCTCCGCCAGAAGCCGCTCCAGCAAGACGTGCTCCATGCCGAGCTCGCGCTCCGCTTCGGGTTTGCGGCGAGGCCCCCAATAGATAATTTTCATGCCAAAGCCGCGCGCGCGCCGCGCCGTGGCTTGTCCGATACGCCCTGCACCGACGATACCTATGGTCTTGCCGTGCACATAAACGCCGGCAAGATGATTTGATTGCGAACCAGGAAATTTGCCGGCACGAACCAGGCGTTCGCCTTCGACCATCCGCCGTGCGACGGCGATCATAAGCCCGAAATGGATGTCTGCAGTCGACTCCGCGACAATCGGCGGAACGACGGTGACGGGAATACCGCGCTTGGTCGCCTCTGCAACGTCGATGTTGTCTGGTGTGATCGACATGGAGCAGACCGCGCGCAATTTTGGATTGGCGGCGAGCACGGCGCGATCGATCCGGTCATGCAGCAGCGAGAAAAGAATATCGCACTTCTTGACTGCTGCGATCAGTTTCGACTTTGCGATGATCTTGCTCGAATCGGTATTAATCTTGACATTCGCGATCGCGCGCAGGCGGTCCAGCGCGCCGGACGCAATCGGTTGCGTAACAAAGACGCGCGGTTTGACCGTCACCGCAGCCACCGCACAACACCGGCGACACCATCGACGGCACATTGGACGCCGTCAGGAATCCTGCGGGTTGCATCAAGCACGCCAAGCACCATGGGAATGCCACGCTCGCGCGCAAGCGACGCCATATGCGAGGTCGAGCCGCCACGCTCGGCCACAACGCCCGACACGCGCGACAGAATATGACTGAGAGCCGGCCCCGCCACTTTCGTCACCAGAACATCGCCGGGCGCAACACGCGACAATTCGCACTCGCAATTGACCACCACTGCCCGGCCTGCGCCCCAGCCTATGCCGGCGGGATGGCCGCGCACGCCCGGATGCTGCAGCCAGATTTCATCGGGCACGATCGGCGCTTCGACATGCAACGGACGCGATTGCAGCAACTTGAACCCGCTCTCATCCATTGCCCATTCGATCTCGACCGGAGCACCCGCGAGCTGCTCGCATTTGCGCAGCAACCGGCCGAGCGTTACGGCCTCTCCCGGCGAAAGGCAGGGCTCGCTTACCAGATCCTTCGGCACGAGCTCCGCCGCCGATACGCCGTGCGCGCAGGTCTCGCGATGGCCCTTACGACCGGCCTCGACCGTGCGCAGGAAGCCGTTCTTCGCCAGCACAATCCGGTCAGGCACCACTTCACCTTGCGCAATCGCCGAGCCGAGCCCCCAAGTGGCGGAAATCAGCATCTGCCCTTCGGCCGTCTCGCTCAGGCCGCCGCCTGACGCGCGCGCGGGGATCAGCGGCTGGATGAGGATGCCCATCGCGGTGTCGGCGGGCGAAAGTCCGTGATTATCCATGTAGCGGCGTGCATGCGAGGTCCACAGCGCTGCCCAGCAGGCCCGCACGGCTGTGAGAAATTCCGTCTCGTCGGAAAGCCCGAGGAAGCTCTCAAACTGGCCGGCGAAGTTGGCGCCGGCACGGTCCTCGATCAGCGCGGAGGAACGCACCACGCCGAGGGGAGCAATCTCGCGCTGCTTGCGCCAGGCGGTGAGCAGGGGATCGAGAATCCCGGGCGCGATGCCGCGCTCATAGAGCGCAAGCCGGATCTGGATCGAAAGCCGGCGCGAAGTGGACAGATCGGCGTCGTTGTATTGATGCAGCAGCTCCTCGATTCCGAGATGCCGGAGTTGGTGACGATAAGCGTCAGCGGTCAGCGCAAAACCGCCCGGCGTCGGCAGACCGGTTTGCGCCAAGGTCGCGAGATTGGCCGCCTTCGGCCCTACCCGTTCGGGATCGGTAGCAAAAGGATCATCGAGGTTTAGGATGAAGGCGGTCATCGAGATCGTTTGGATTTCCGTTGTCGTAGCGGGCTTGTCGCGGCCACCCTGTTTCGGCGGCCGTAGTCGCGGTCCAGCGCTCGATGACTTCGGCTAGTCATCCGACAATCATTATTTTACGTGATCCCCGTAGCCAGGCAGCGGATCGACGACCGTGATCTGCTTCACAGGAAAGTTCGACACGATCTCGATCTCATTCTTCTTCACGATCAGCATTTCCTCGATGCGAACGCCGTAACGAAAACGCTTGCCGTGCTGAGTCTCGAGCGCGAAGGTCATGCCCTCCTGGATGTCGATCGGATGGTCGAGCGACCAGATGCGCGAGATCACCGGCGGGTCGTATTGCGCAAGACCCAGACCATGGCCCCACAGGTTGGCGGCGGCCTGATCCTCGTCCTCGTAGCCCCAGGTTTCCATCGCCGAGGGCCACTTCATGGCGATGTCGCGCGTGGTGGCGCCGACCTTCACCGCGCCGATCGAATCGTAGAGCCACTCGAGCGCGGTCGCGTACGTATCCTTCTGCTCTTTCGTGGGTTCCTTGCCAACACAGTACGTCCGGTAATAACAGGACTTGTAGCCATTCCATGTGAGCGCGGCCAAATCCATGAAGACGATGTCGCCGGGCTGAATGATCCGGTCGGAGAAGTTGCGCCAGTTCGGCCAGGTGTTCGGACCGGACGAGACAATCACGTCTTCGACGTCCTCCATACCGGGAATGGAATAGAGATATTCCATCAGATGCGCGGTGACCTGGTTTTCGGTGATGCCGGGGCGCAGGAACTTCATGCACTCCCAGTGCGTCGCGTCACCGATGGCGCCCACGATGCGGAAGCATTCCTGCTCATCAGGACTTTTGACGGCGCGCGCCTCCATCATCGGCGTCATGCCGTCGGTCCAGTCGATGTTGTTCTCCTTGAAGACGTTGATCATGTTGATGTCGATGAAGTCGACGCCCAGCTTTTGCCCGGCGACACCGTTATCCTTCATCGCCTGGAGGACCGCCTTCACGAATTTCTTGACCTGCTGGGTCGAGGCCGGTCCTGCCGCGCCTTTGATCCAGGCGAAGGAGTGGCGGACATTCTCTTTCGGAATCCAGGGAGAGTGGCGCTCGATCTGGAAGCCAATGTCACCTTGCTCGAAGAGAATCGGCCGACCGTCGCCGCACAGCATCGCGTAGCGCAGGCCAGGCTTGAGACGATTCCAGCCGGGCGTCAGCGTACCGGTAATGTACCGCACGTTCTCGTCGTACATGCACAGCATGGCGCCGAGGCCGTGCTTTTTCATCATCGTGCGTGCGCGCTCGATGCGGTACTCGCGCATGCGGTCCCAATTGACCCGCTGCTGCCAGTCCAATCCGGCAATGCCGAAATTAGCTCCCATGGCGTCCTCCCCGACCCGGCGCTTTGCGCGCCACGTGACTGATTGCGTGAATCCTATGCTGGTTGGCTGTGCAGGCTAAATAATATATTCTGCCTTCTGCCATTAGATTTTCTAATGTCCTGTTTTTCGAGGGTGTCATGGCCAATATCCCGCTGCGGCAAATCCGCGCCGTTATCGCCGTGTGCGAGGAAGGCTCCTTTACCCGTGCGGCGCAGCGGGAAAACGCAACACAGTCGGGCATTTCGCAACACGTTGCCGCGGTGGAACGCGCCCTGAAGGTCAAGCTGTTCGAGCGCACGACCGGCGGTGTGGCGCCGACGCCTGCCGGGCTCCGTTATTACAAGCGATGCGTGGAAGCCGTCGGCGCCCTTGAGCACGCTGCCGAGGAAGCACGCTCGATGGCCGGTGAGGTCACCGGCGAACTGCGCATTGGGCTGATGCCGACCTTCACGCGCGCGGTGCTCGCGCCCGTACTCGACGATTTCGTGCCGAAATGCCCGGAAGTCCGCCTGCACATCGTCGAAGGCTACAGTGCGTTGTTGACCGAAATGGTGCTCAACGACGAACTTGATTTCGCGGTGGTGCCCTCATTTGAAGGCACCATCGGGCTGAAGTCGCGCATTCTCGTGCGAGACCGTGAGATGCTGATCTCGGGCCCGCGCGCCGGCTTTAAACCGCTTGCGCCCGTGCGCCTGTCCGAATGCCGCCCTCTGAAGATCGTCGCGCCGAGTCCGGACAATATCCGCCGCCGTAACCTCGAGACCTATTTTCAGGCACACGGTGTCGAGATCGAGACGATGCTTGAAATGGATGCGATGATCGCGACCCTCGAATTCGTCGCTCGATCCGATTGGGTCACGATTCTTCCCAGCGTCATTTCGGTCAACGACATCGGACGTGGCGAGTTGATCGTGAACCCGATCACCGACCCTGAGCTGCATGCCGAGTTCGTGGTAATTCAGCCGACGCGGCGCAAGCTGTCGATGCAGGCGCGGCTGTTCCTTGAGCGCTTCGAGGCGGAGGTCGTGAACATTCACAGCATTTGGGATCGTGTCATCGCCGAGCCGCGCAGGCTCCGCGCCTAGCGCTATTTCCGCACCTGTCCCTTTACGGCGTTGGCGCGCGCCGAATACGTGACGCGACCGTTTGCATCCACGGGCAACCGCTTGCGAAGCCGCGCCTTTAGCGTATCTACGTCGCTCGATTGCATCGCCCTTACGATTGGGCCGATGCTTGGCGTAGTCAAGCCAAGCGAGAGGAAGTCATCAATGCCGTCAAATGTTCGCTGCACGGTGATGGCTCGCGTCTCGACATCGGTCATGCCGGCATCCGTCCACAGTTCGCGCATCGCGTCGATGCGTGATGCATCGACACTTGGCGGATATACGATCTTTTGGCCGAGCGCTCGCAACTCGGCCTGCACCGGCTCCCATGGAAATCCGCCGCCGCGCATGTCCCACGCGTAGGCCGCGACACTTCCCCCTGACCGCACGACCCGCACCATTTCAGCAACGGCCTTGGTCGGATCGGGAACAAAGAAGATAACCAATGCCATGACGGCGACGTCGAAAGACTTGTCAGCGTGAGGCAAAGCCATTGCATCGCCTTGCTTGAACCTGGCTGGTCGGCAAGCGGGTCGCGCGCGCGCAAAAGCCAATTGCCCCTCGGCTGGATCCACACCATCCACGCAGTCCGGTGCGCAGCGCTGGACGATCAGTTCGGTGAAGGCGCCATTTCCGCACCCGACATCAATCCAGCGCTGACCGGCGCTGGGAGCAAGCCAATCAAGAAACTGTTGGCCCGCAAGCTGGCTCCAAACGCCCATCATGCGTTCGTAAGCGGCACCGTCATCGAAACGGATCGGCGGGTCAGTCATGCTGATATCATACGGTCATCCAGGCGCCGTCGGCATCCGAGGATTTGAAGACTGCTTCGAGCGCTGCTGCCGTTTGCAGGATGCCTGCAGGTGAAATCGGGAATGTGCCCTGCCCGAGTACAGCCTTCGCGAAATAATCGAGATTGCGACCGAGATGGTTGTCGTGCGGCCGTTCGATCACCTCAGGATCATCCTTGCCGGCGTAGCGAACAATGACCCTTGCCTCCCCGGCGCTTTCCGCCCAGCAATTCTCGCCGAAAACAGCAATGCGCCAGCGGAAGGGCGTCTTGATCGTGGTGCCAAGCGTGCCGGTGGCGCCATTTTCGAACTCGATCAACGCCGCAGTGGTATCGCCTGCCGGCAATTTGAGGACTCGCGCCTTCGAAAGTGCGCTGATCCGTTTCATCGGTCCGACCACATCGCGGAAGCAATCGAGCACATGAATTCCCATGCCTGTCATTCCGCCAGCACGGCTTTCCTCCGCCGCCATGCGCCAACTGTTGGCGGGATAGTTCGCCAGCCAATCGTGGCTGTAGTTGCCCTCGACATGCATGATGGTGCCAAACGCGCCCGCATCCTTGAGTTCGGCCAGCACCCGCATCGACGGCATCAGCCGGAAATGATGACCTACCCCGAGAACGATGCCCGCGCGCTTACATGCTTCGAGCGCGGCTATGGCATCGGCTTTGGTGAGCGCGAAAGGCTTTTCACAGTACAGATGCTTGCCCGCGGCTGCGATCGCCTCCACCTGCGCGCGATGTTTTGTGTGCGGAGTTGCGAGCAGCACCGCTTGAATCGTCTTGTCGGCTAACACCTCGTCGAGCGATGTTCCAAGCGCAATTTGATGCTCGACCGCAAAATCGCGAACCGAATCGGGCTCGAGCGTGACGCCGCGCACAAAGCGCAACGGCGCGCCGAAGTCGCGCGCCGCCTTGACCAGCGTCTTGCCCCACCAGCCAAGGCCGACGATCGCGGTAGTGATCATCGGCGGCCTTACACTGCGGCCGGTGCGCCGGGCTGTTTAAGCGGATGCGCGCGTGCGAAGGCATCGATCTTGTTCAACTCATCGACGATGCGCTTCACCGTCGGGTATGGCGCGAGATCGCACTTGAAATAGGCCGCCCCTACTGCCTGCCCGGCAAGGCAAATGTCGGCAATCGTGACCTGGTCGCCCTGGCAGTAGCGCCCAGTCTGCTTTGAGCCCGCGAGATGAGTTTCAAGCGCCTTCAGGGCCGACTCGTGCCAATGATGGCCCCATTTCAGCACGCCGGCCTCGTCAATTTTGTACTCGTGCGCGAGATATTCACGCACGCGCGGCACGATCAGCGGATGCGTATCGCATGCGATGATTTGTGCAAGGCCACGGACTCTCGCGCGCGCCTTCGGGTCTTTCGGCAGGAGCGGTGGATTTGGATGTGTTTCGTCAAGATATTCAAGGATAGCAAGGGATTCGAAAAGTACCGTGCCGTCATCCTCGATCAATGCTGGAATCGCCATCATCGGGTTGATTTTGCGGAACTCAGCTTCCCGCTGGTGACCTTTCATCAGATTGACTTCAATCACCTCGTCAGGCGCGATGCCTTTCAGATTCAGCGCAATGCGGACGCGGTAGGTTGCTAGCGAGCGCCAGAACGAAAAGAGTTTCATGAATCCTCCTAAATAGTCTGCGATGTTCAGGATTTCTTGCGCGTGGCCCAATAAACCGACATGCGCGATCCGTCGCCACCGCCAAATCCATTTTTGACCGCATCTTCGAAGCCGGTGAGTGTCGCCTTCGTCACTCGCATATCCGCACCGTTTGCTTCACCGGTTTCCACCATCGTGCGCAGATCCTTCACGCCATTGGCGATGCTGAAAGTCGTAGGCCCGGGGTCGCGCCCCTCAAGCATGGTGACAATCATTTCGGCGCGGTTTTTCATTGCGGGATTTGCGCCATTGGTGTCGACGAAAAGGTCGAGCAGTCGCTTCGGCTCCCAGCCGGCTGAGCGCGCAATGGCAAAAGCCTCGCCATAGGCCTGCCAAGCGACCATCAACGGCAGATTGATCGCAAGCTTCATCGACGCACCGGTACCGACCGGCCCGCAGTGTTCAAGCCTGCGGCAAAGCTGATTGAGCAGCGGCTTGGCGCGCTCTGCGTCGGCGGGCTCCGCGCCCATGAGACCGAGCAATTTTCCCTGCCGCGCCGGCGCGGTCGAACCGCCGACCGGACATTCAACGAAGGCCGCGCCCTTGGCGCGTACATTCAGCGCGAGAGCAAGCGGCACTTTCGGCGGCACCGTGCTCATTTCAATGAGCAGCTTGCCTTTCACATCGCCTGCCAGGAGGCCATTGGGGCCGTTGTAAACGGCATCGATCGCGGCAGCGTCGGTGAGCATCGTGATGGTTGCCTCAACCGCTCTCGCAAGCTGCGCGGGTGTCGAGGCTACCTTTGCACCACTATCCGCCAACGCCTTTGTCTTTTCAGGCGTGCGATTCCAGACCGTTACCTCGTGACCAACTTCCATGAGACGCGCCGCGACGGCCGCGCCCATAACTCCGAGACCTGCAACGCCAACTCGCATGCGTCCTCCCATCTCTTTTGCGGGGACGATAGGCGATCAGGAGCCTGCTTGAAAGCGGGCATACTGCAGCCCGCGCGACTCGACAGCCCCACACCCAACGCATAAGAGGAAATGGGCAGACAGACGCACTTCGCATCGGGGAGACAGTGAATGGCGGTAAGACGGCGCAAAGGCACGGTCGGCGTGATCGGCCTCGGCATCATGGGCGGTGCCTTCGCTAGAAACCTGGTTAAGGCCGGTTGGCATGTCGTCGGTTACGACACCCACCCGGCACGCCGCCGTGAAGCCAGACGCACGGGGGTCGAAATTGCGCAAAACGCGGTCGATCTCGCAGCCGCCGTTCCGACGATCCTGACCAGTCTTCCCAAGCCGGAGGCACTTGCCGACACTGTGCGTAAGATCGCGGCGGCCAGGCTGAAGCGCAAGTTGCTTGTCGAAATGAGCACCTTCAAGATTTCAGATAAGGAAAAAGCGGCGGCGGTGGTGCGCAAGGCCGGTCATCAGATGATCGACTGCCCGGTTAGCGGCACGGGCGCGCAAGCCAAGAATCGCGATCTTGTGTTCTATGCCAGCGGTGACTCCAAGCTCATCGCGAAAATCCGTCCACTGCTCTCCGCGTTTGGCCGTGGGGTCTTCAATGTCGGAGCGTTTGGCAACGGAAGCCGCATGAAGTACGTCGCGAATCTTCTGGTCGCCATCAACAATGTCGCGTCCGCCGAAGCCATGGTGCTTGGCATGAAGGCCGGTCTCGATCCCCGCATGATCGTCGACCTGATCACGGCAGGAGCCGGCAATTCGCGCGTTTTCGAACTGCGCGCTCCAATGATGGCGAAGGGCCGCTATGATGATGTGACGATGAAGATTTCCGTGTGGGACAAGGACATGCAAGTGATCGGCGATTATGCGCGCAGGATTCGCGTGCCGACGCCGATCTTCAATGCGACCAAGGGAATCTACATCAAGGCAATGAAAAGCGGCCTTGGCGGCCGCGACACCGCGGCGGTCTGCGCGGTACTGGAGAAGATGGCGAAGGTCAGGCGGCGCAGGCGCTAGCCCGCGTCTTCGACGCTCTTGCGTCCTTCTTCGTGTTCTGTAGCCTTCCCACCAAATCCGTGGGAGGGGCGTAGGTAGATGGCGTCGCATCAGCAACGAACCGAGATTCGCGATGGGATGCGGATCGATTGGGACGTGCCGATCACAATGGACGACGGCCTTGTGCTGCGTGCCGACGTCTTTCGCCCGATGAAAGACGGTAAGTTTCCCGTCATCCTCAGCTACGGCCCTTACGCGAAAAGTCTCGCATTCCAGGATGGATATCCCAGCGCCTGGCAGCGTATGGCGGAGAAGCATCCCGACGTCACCGCCTCCTCGAGCAATCTCTATCAAAGCTGGGAAGTGGTCGACCCGGAAAAGTGGGTGCCGCACGACTATGTCTGCGTGCGGGTCGATTCGCGCGGTGCCGGTTGCTCGCCGGGCTTTATCGATCATTTCTCGCCGCGTGAAACGAAAGATTTCTACGACAGCATCGAGTGGGCGGGCGGGCAGCCTTGGTCGAACGGCAAGGTCGGGCTCAACGGCATTTCATACTACGGCATCAACCAGTGGCACGTCGCGTCGCTGCAACCGCCGCACCTTGCCGCGATGTGCGTCTGGGAAGGCGCTGCCGACTGGTACCGCGACATGACGCATCACGGTGGCATTCTCTCGACCTTCTGGGAAAACTGGTACGACATGCAGGTCAAGACGGTCCAACACGGCGCCGGCGAGCGCGGCAAGCGCAGCCGCGTGCACAGCGAACTGGTGTGCGGACCGGAGACCCTATCGGAACCGGAACTCGTGAGAAACCGAGCCAACTTCGGCACCGAGATCGCGTCGCATCCGCTGGACGACGACTATCACAAGGCGCGCTCGGCGAAGTGGGACAAAATCGTTACGCCGCTATTTTCCGCCGCCAACTGGGGCGGTCAGGGATTGCATCCACGCGGCAATTTTGAAGGATTCGCGCGTGCCGCTTCCAAGCAGAAATGGCTTGAGGCGCATGGCATCGAGCACTGGACACATTTCTACACCGATTATGGGCGCGAGCAGCAGCTGCGCTTCTTTGACTATTTCCTGCACGGCAAGAAGGAAGCCTGGGCGAAGCAACCAAAGGTGCTGCTGCAGGTACGACACATCGACAAGTTCGTGCCGCGGGCCGAAAGCGAGTGGCCGCTCAAACGCACGCGATGGACGAAATTCTATCTCGACCCGTCAGTGATGGCGCTAACAACCAAAAAGCCGTCGGGCATCGCTCAATTGAAATTCGCGGCAATGAGCGACGGCTTGACGTTCCTTACACCGCCGCTCGCCAAGGAAACGGAGATCACCGGGCCGTCGGCACTGAAGCTTTTTGCCTCTTCCTCGACCTCCGATGCCGATTTCTTCATCGTACTGCGGGTATTCACCGGCGACCTGAAGGAAATCGTCTTCCAGGGCGCGATCGACCCGCACACGCCAATCGGACAAGGCTGGTTGCGTGCGTCACACCGCAAGCTCGACAAAAAGCTCTCGAAGCCATATCGGCCCTACCACACGCATGACGAAAAGCAGCCTTTGAAAAAAGGCGAAGTCGTGGAACTCGACATCGAAGTCTGGCCCACGTCGATCGTCGTTCCGACCGGATACCGTGTCGGTGTGTCGATCCGCGGCAAGGACTATGAATATGGCGGAGCGAGTGGCGGCAAGCTGTCAAACTTCAAGAACGAACTGAAGGGTTGCGGCCCGTTCCTGCATGATGATCCGCGCGACCGGCCGCCCGCCATTTTCAGCGGCACCGCCAGGCTGCATTTTGGCCGCGGCAAGGCGCCCTATCTGCTGCTGCCAATCATCCCGCCGAAAAAGCGGGCACCCGGTCGAAAATAACGTCATGCATGTAAGCGAATGCGAGATGACGCAGCCTTACATTAGCGGCGTGTGGCCATTTGGGGTGTTCTTTCGTATCGGACCTAAGGTAAGCTTCGCGGCAACCTTCGAACCAACAGAAGGAAAAAGGGGGGAATGGGTACGCAATTCTGGGTAGTCCAGGCGTTCAATGGCGTGTC
>Ga0163163_10004366_pt1 | contig 12050 bp, 6 predicted proteins | sample S65metaG_FD_119766 | JGI IMG/M metagenome (GOLD analysis project Ga0163163, IMG submission 119766) | Switchgrass rhizosphere microbial communities from Kellogg Biological Station, Michigan, USA - S6-5 metaG | ecosystem: Host-associated > Plants > Roots > Rhizosphere > Soil | place: USA: Michigan... | reverse complement strand
CCCAGCAGGATCACCTTCGTTTCTCCACAGGTCGATTCTCAGAATCAACTCCTGCTGACGAAGGCCGCGATCCCTGACAGCAAGAAGTTCCGTAATAACCAGGTTATTCACGCCAAGGTGGTGTGGGCGCAGATTAGCGCTCCGCTGGTTTCAGTGCTGGCGGTCTCCCGTCAAGCGGGAGAGCTATTCGTCTACGTTGCCGAGCAACGAGATGGAAAAACAGTCGCCAGTCAGAAGCCAATCACAGCGTCAGATACGGTCGGTAACAACTACGTAGTCAAAAAGGGCTTGTCCGGTGGCGAGCAACTCATCGTCTCAAATACCGGAATGCTCGTGGATGGAATGCCTGTCACGCCCATGACTGGAACTGCCGCTGGGGGCGAGAATGCTGGAGCCGGGACTAAGCAATGATTGAATTTTTCATTCATCGCCCCGTCTTCGCCACCGTTTGCTCCATGCTGATCGTACTTGCAGGAGTGGTGTGCATCCCGATTCTCCCGATTGCTCAGTTTCCAAATCTTTCACCGCCGCAAGTCACGGTCAGCGCTTTTTACAATGGCGCGAACTCCCAGGCAGTTGAAACCTCGGTTACCACGCTGCTGGAACAGGCGATCAATGGTGCCGAGGGAATTCGATACATCAGTTCGTCGAGCGGCAACGACGGCACAAGTTCCACGACCATCACGTTCGACCTCGATCGTAGTCTCGATATCGCGGCCGTAGACGTTCAGAACCGCTCATCGACCGCATTAGGACGTCTCCCCGCCGAAGTCCAGCAGACCGGCCTCACGATCAACAAGAATTCCGGTTCATTCGTGATGGCTGTCGGCTTTTTCTCAGAAGATCAGCGTTACAACAGCCTCTTTATCAGTAATTATCTCGACGTTTACGTTCGCGACGCGCTCAAGCGCGTGCGCGGAGTCGGCGACGTGATCATCTTCGGCGAACGTAAGTTCGCCATGCGTCTCTGGCTCGATCCCATGCTGCTTGCCAAGCGAGGACTAACGCCAGCCGATGTTACGGCTGCGCTTCGCGAGCAGAATGTCCAGGTAGCGGCAGGGGCCATTGGCTCGCCCCCGACCATGCCGAACCAGATGTACCAGATCAGCGTTCGTGCCGAAGGCCGCCTGGTCGATCCCAAGGAGTTTGAAGCGATAGTCCTGAAGCGCGCCCCCGACGGCTCACTTGTTCAGATGCGCGATGTTGGACACGCAGAACTGGGCGCGGAGGGTTACGCCAGCAATCTCACATTCAATGGATACGAAGCCATCGGTATTGGCGTACAGCAGCTATCGAACGCCAATGCTTTGGAAGTGGACAAGTTAGTAAAAGAGGAACTGATCAAACTTTCTAAACAGTTCCCGCCGGGTCTGAAGTACGCAGTTGCTTTCGACACCACCACTGCCGTCAGTCAATCGATTCGCGAAGTTGTAAAAACACTGATTGAGGCGATCATCATCGTCATCATTGTCATTTACATCTTCCTTGAAAGCTGGCGCGGCACGCTGATCCCGGCCATCACGATTCCAGTGTCGCTGGTGGGAACCTTCGCGTTCATGAAGCTGTTTGGCTTCTCCATCAACACACTCACCTTATTCGGCATCACTCTAGCCACAGGTCTGGTTGTTGATGACGCAATCGTTGTTATTGAGAACGTAGAGCGCCACCTTGAAGAAGGCGTTCACGATCCACACAAAGCCACCCGGATCGCGATGAAGGAAGTCACGGGAGCCGTCGTCGCTACATCGATCGTGCTCATCGCAGTGTTCGTGCCAGTTTCGCTGTTTCCAGGCACGACCGGTCGCATGTACCAGCAGTTTGCGCTGACCATCGCGTTTTCCATCGTGATTTCTGCGTTCAACGCGCTCACGCTTTCACCGGCGCTCGCAGCGCTTTTGCTGCGTCACCGTGGAGAAGTTCGCAACCCATTCTTCAAAGCGTTCAATCGCGGAGTTGAAAGCACAAACCGTGCCTATACCAGTTCATTGAAGGCTTTGCAGCGCCACAAAATCTGGGTCGTGCTTGTGTTCTTCGCAGGACTCGCTTTGGCGGGCGTCGCGTATAAGTTTGTGCCAACCAGTTTCGTGCCCGACGAAGATGCCGGATATTTCATCACGATCATCCAGACCCCTGACGGTTCTTCGCTCGACTTCACAGCAGAAGTTGCAAATAAGGTCCAGAAGATCATCATGACGAATTCGGACTGCACGGGCGTATTTGCCGTGCCTGGATTCAGCTTCTCCGGCGCAGCTCCGAACCGCGGCCTTGTGTTCACGAATCTTAAGGACATCGAGGAGCGCAAAGGGAAAGGCCACTCTCTCGCTGAGGTGATCGAAGATCTGCGCCCAAAATTGATGTCGATCTCAGACGGCCTGGTGATTCCGATTCAACCCCCGGCCATTCAGGGCCTCGGACAATTCGGCGGATTCGAGTTCGAGATTCAGCAGACGACTGCAGGCTCACTTGAGAGCTTGGAGCAGGCACTTCGATCTGTTATTTCGAAGGGATCGCAACGTCGCGAGCTGAAAGGCCTCTTCAGCAACTACACGGCGCGTGAACCGCAATACGTGATCACCGTAGATCGCGAAAAGGCGAAGAGCCTCGGCGTGCAGTTCACCCAAGTCGCAGCTGCTTTGCAGATCTACGTTGGCTCTCAATACATCAACGATTTTGATTTCAATAACCGTTCGTACCGCGTGTACGTCCAGGCCGACAAAGCGTCCCGCTCGAACCCAAAGGATCTCGGCCAATATTATGTCCGCGCGGATAGCGGTCAGATGGTGCCGCTGAACTCGATCATCACGATCAAGGAGAGCACCACCGCGGCCGTGATCAGCCACTACAACCTCTTCCGATCCGCTGAGATCAACGGCAACGCTGCCCCTGGATTCAGTTCCGGTGATGCGATTAAAGCGATGGAAGAAGTTGCGAAAGAAGCTCTTCCCGCAGGCTACACTTTCGAATGGACAGGCCTGTCGTTGGAAGAGATCAAGTCGGGCGGCCAGTCCGCGATGTTCTTCGGCCTCGGCCTGTTTGTCGTGTACCTCGTACTATCTGCGCTGTATGAAAGCTTCCTGCTGCCGCTCATCATCTTGCTTTCGGTGCCGATGGCGATCTTCGGAGCTCTCGGCGCGCAATACCTTCGCGGACAACAGAATGACGTTTACTGCCAGGTCGGACTATTGATGTTGATTGGACTTGCCAGTAAGAACGCGATCTTGATCGTTGAGTTTGCGGAACAACTTCAGCGACAGTGAATGAACCTCGTAGAAGCCGCAATCGAAGCCTCAAGGCTCAGATTGCGTCCGATCTTGATGACCTCGATCGCTTTCATTCTAGGTGTATTGCCACTGGTGTTCGCAAGCGGCGCTGGCAGTGCAGGCCGACATTCCGTGGGCACAACGGTGTTCGGTGGAATGATCGTGTCGACAGCCCTGAACCTGTTCATCATTCCGGTGCTGTATGTGATCACGCGCGCGATATTACCGATCGACAGGGAAGACCGAATGCGCGGAGATGTTGCAGAGCAAGACGAAAACTAAGAGAGACGACTCCTGCTGGTGTTTAACCAGCGGGAGTCGAAGCTCCCTGCTGTAATCGTTCGCCAGACTCTGCCGGACGCCATTCCATTACAACGTGTCCGTCCACTTTGTCCGCAATCTCGCGGAATCCTTCAAAGTTCGCTTCAGGCCCAAGCATTTCTTTTGCGATCCATAGCGCGCCATGCGCTGCATATTTCTGCATGTGGCCGGCGACATCGATCACTTCATCGCTGATGTCTTCCATCGCTTTGTTTTCAGGGAAGACCACTTCGCCCATGTTTGCGCCGCAGCGGACGTTGAATCCCATCTTCAAGTGATGCACTCCGTCGTTGAACCATGGCAGTCCTCTAAGCACGTCCTGCGCCGCGCTGATGCACTCAGCTGCAGTCGGAAACGCGCACATGATGCCGTCGGGCGTCCACGCTACTTTCCAGATATTGTGCTTCTTGAGAATCCGTTCAACAAATTTCTTGTACTCAGAGAATGCGTGCTCGATCGCAAGCTTATCTTCGCCAATCTTCATCCTGGTTGAACCCACCACGTCGATCGACAAAAACGCCAGATGCCGCTTTTCGGAGAAGAGGAATTTTCGCGCTTCCGTGTATTCACGCAGCATCGCCAACCGGCTACTGTTTGCGGCGGAAGCGACTCCCGCTTTGCTGATGTCGATCTTTGGAGCCTCAACCACCGTCACATGTACAAACTTGTTCTTCAGGTGTTGTTCCACGATCTCAACCGGGATCATCACAAATTGACGAAGAAAGAATGCGACCACCGCCAGTCCCAGCAGCAAGTAGTTCCAGCCATGCATCACCGTGCGAAAACTGAATATCTTTTCGGAGAACAGGAGCGCCGGTGCACACACCGCCTGCATGTACGAGAGAATGCGGCTGCCTTCCAGCACCTCTGGGCGAATCAGTCCTCCACCCACTATGAACAATCCGACGAATGAAAGCGGAATCGTGAGTGTGACGATTGCAAAGGCGTAGCGGAAGATTCGTGCCGACCAGTAGGCATACTTCCAAACCGCAGACTGTGGCGCGCTTTGTTCTACAGGCGGTTCTGCATCAGGCAAATGCGCGACTTTCGACGTACTCATTGGATGTCCCCTGGATTAGTGTCCCACTTGGTGGAGAGAGTCTATGCTCGCGGTCCTGCATCCACCAAGAGGTTTGTTCGGGCCCTAAAACCTGTAGGCAAATCCTCCGGTGATTACGTGCGAACCATAGCTGCCGTCGCCGAGGGTGGGCCCTGCGGCCGTAGCGGTTGAGAAGTAATCGTAAGCCAGATAGGGTTGGAAGCGCCCAAAGTTCCTGCTTACCTGCAACGTCATCGTCCCGGTAGTTCCCCATTTCGCTGGAGGTGCCGACAGGGACGCGAACCCGAAGATGCGCTGTGGCCCAAATGTGCCATCCATCTCAACATGGATCTTTCGCGGCAGCTCCCACGCAATGTGGCCAGTAGCGGCATACCGTTCGTATACGCGGGGAGTAAAGAATCCAGCCGTTCCATATCCCACAGGGATTGCCTGTGCGATTTGCTCGGCGCCACCGTCGAATCCAAATGCGTCGTAGCGAACTCCCGCCTCGATCGTCACTCGGTCATTGCGATATAGCCGCGGAGTCACGAACGCCGTGCCTCCATTCGAATTCGTCCCCAGCTTCGGCGGCAATCCTGTCGTGCGATCGTCTGGCCGAACCGTGTAATTCAGATAGCGATACTCTCCGCCGATTCGGAGATACTCGAACTCATAGCTGACCGACGCCTGCTGATGAAGCTGCATGACATTGTCGTGGATCGAGAGCGGAGTGTAGTCAGCAACATGTCGCGACGATAATAATTCGACGCGAAGCTTGTTCCACGTGATCACAGGATGGATATCGAAAACGGGTGTCTGATTTCGCGATGCGGTGCCATTCGGAGTGCAATTGCTTTGCAGCGGTTGCGGACAATCGAATCCCGCTCCGGTGGTCCCAAATCCTGCTGCTGCATGCAAGCGCATCCACGCCGTTGGGTGCACCGTCACCCCGACCATCGTTTCCTGCGCAAACGAAGTGCTTCCGTATCGACCAAGAACCGAGTTGCTGGTGGTTCCGTGCAGTACAGTGTTGGAGACATCCATTCGCAAATCCGGCTTCACGCTAAATTCAAAGGACGACGTCAGTCTCAATCCACGCGTCGTGGTCGAGGGCTGTGCGCTTGCCGGTGTTTCGATGTCGTCTTCCCATCCAAATCGTTCGCGCCACACGGGTCGCATGCTTTCCTGGATTGCGGTGCGAAGGGAATGGACTTCTCCGCTATCCGGCAACGTCTCTAGCAGCGTAATTGCTTTACTCGAATTTCCGGTTCCGTGTTCAACCGAAGCCAGAGCGAGTCGCGCGTCGGCGTTTGAAGGCTGTTCAACTACGATCGTCCGCAACATCGGACGGCTACGCGGAAGATCGCCGGACCAATAGAGGCTCTGCGCCTTTCCGAAACGCGCTTCCTGATCGTGAGGATCAAGAGTCAGGACCGTGTTGTACGTCGCCACTGACTGCGAATAGCGCTGTTTGTAGGCGAGAACGCGTGCCTTCAACAAAAGCGCCTGCGTATCCGCTGCTGTTGGGTTCTGCGGAATGATCTTCGAAAGCTCGGCCAGGCTGCGATCGTATTGCTTCGCCCACGACTCAACTCGCGCGAGCTCGATCCTTACATCGCGCTGAGAGATCCCATCGACAGAGGTCGACCCGAGCTCTGCAAACAGAGTTTCATATTCGTGAATCGATGCATCGTACTTCTGAGCCCACGAGAGCACGCGGGCGCGTTCCAGCCGCGTCTGGAAGTTCTGAGCTTTCTGTTCTCCGAGCACTCGGCCATACTGATCGATTGAGGCGTCGTATTGCTTCGCCCAAGACAGCACTCGAGCCAGTCGGAGCGATGCTTCCTGGTTGGTTGGGGCTAACTCGAGCACTTTGCGGTAGTCCGTAATCGACGTGGTGTAGTCATTCTGCGCGGCCGCGGCATCTGCGGCGATCATCAATGTCGCGATCGAATCCTGCGCAGGTTCTGGCTCCGCCCCCGGTTGAGGTTCCTCGGTCGCATCAGCAGGCTTGGCTTCGGTCGCAGACGAGTCGGTCGAAGCAACCGCTGTTTCAATTTGCGGAGTCGCCGCAACTTCAGCACTCTTTTCAGCTTGTTTTGCTTTGGCAAGCTTTGCTGCGGCGGCGTTCAATTTCTTCAGCGGAGCCGACACTTCAGGATCTCGAGGATTCTGGTTTGCGGCCATCTGGAAGTACTTGCGCGCTTCTTCGTCCTTCCCCATCCACAGAAGGGAATAAGCTTTCCCCACGAGTGCCGGGTAGAACTTCGGGCTGACTTTCAAAACCTCATCGTATCGCTCGATACTGGCCGCGTAGGATTGCTGCCACGATAAAAGCTTTGCGGTTCCCACCTGTGCGTCAAGATTTGTCGGATCGATCTGCAGCACGGATTCATATTGAACACTGGCTGCCTGAAAGTCTTTTGCATATCCAAGGAACCGGGCATATTCCAGACGCAGTGTGATGTTGCTCGGCGAAGTCTCGACAAGATGTTGCAGGTGCTCGAAGCATTCACCGCGTTTGCCACTCTCCCAAAGAGCGTTAGCCAATCCGATCGCGTAATTGGTATCTTGCGGATTGCTGCTGCAGAGCGCTTTCCAGGGTTCGATGGCAGCAGTCCAACTTCCAGACCAAGAGAGCGCCTGCGCCAATCCAAGCGTCAATTCCTGATCGGCAGGACGCATCCTCGATGCATTCGCAAGCCACTGTGCCGCTTTCGCGAAGTCGTGCGGCTGTCCATTCAGGTACGCGAAACCGAGATTCCGCGACCGGCTGAAGTCTTCCTCCAGCTTCGCGCCCGCTTTAATCGCTTTCTCGTATTCTGCACGAGCGAGCGCCGGCTTACCGAGTGTGATGTACTCGTCGCCTTTTTCCAGCAGCTTGTCAGTGGCCTGCTGAGCTGTTGCCATTGGCAGCAGCGTTGCCACCAGCAGCAGAAGTAGCGCTGGTTTCCTGCTTAAATTCAGTTTGTAACGCATAGAAAGCCTTCTTGTAATAGGGCTCAACAGTGACCTTGTCCCAACGACGCCACGTGTAAGACTTCGGAGCCGTTAACTTGTTCCCACTCGATACCGGCAGAGTCTGAACGACTTCGAAACCGTGGTAGTCGGTTCCGTGCGGACGAAGCGTCAGCACGGCGACGTCGACTGCCATAGTTCCCGCCGTCTGAGTCTTGCCCTGCTGATCGAATCCGTTCCACGCCTGTCCGCTCGAAGGATCCGTGAGAAGCAATTTGCCCCACGAGATTCTGAGCGTGATCGTTGAATTCTTCGCGTCGGCATACCACTCCGACAGCGAGTCGTAATTCGATGCCGTCGTATCACCCGAACCGAAGCGCAGCGGACTGCGGCTATATCTTTGTGGCTGATAAACCGTTCCGTCCCGTCCAAAGTGCCGGCGATTCGTCTCCATGACCATTTCGACGAACGAGCCTTTGGATTCAAGCTTCGGACTGTATCCGCGGCGGTATCCCATCTCCGTCTCTGCAGATCCCGAACGTGTCAGCACCTGGTAGGGGTAGTAATCCGACGCCACCAGAACGCGGCCGCTCTTCTCTCCGTCCAGAACAATCATGAAGTTCGCGCCGTTATCCAGGATCTTTCCGCCGACCGGAAGCTGTTGAATGCCGGAGCGTCCTGGAAGCGTATTCAACGCGATCGCGTAAGCCGCCTTATCGAAATGAAGCTTGCCGTCACCTCGGCTGCCTTTTGCCGTGCAATCCAGGCAGTCCACCTTCAAGTGGAGATACAAGAATGCTTCGTCCGAGCTCGCCCTTACTTCGCGGACGTGCTGCGCCGGATCGCCTGCGCTCTTTTCGTTATCTGAATACAGCACTGGCTCATTCGCCCATGCCGACTCATTCGCGCTGAACAGTGTCCACTTCGAGGGACGGAAGCCGATCAATCCGTAACGCTTTTCCGGATCCAACTCGTTAAGCCAATACGCTGCGCGATCGATCGGATCTTCAAAGTCGATGGTCGCCCAGTTGTGCTTATACCATTCATCGACAAGGCTAAATACGATTCCACCTGCGCATCCCGTATCACGAACCGACTTCGCAAGGCGCGTCAGAATCTGCGCTTGTTCTACCTCACTATGTCCGCCGTGATGGAACCCTTGAGGATGGAAGTGCGAAATACCCATCGAACTCGGAATACCATATTCGGTGATCAGCAGCGGGTACGGAACGTGCGCGCGCAGATCGCGAAGATATCCAACGATCGGGTTCGGACCTTCCGCGTCGCGAGCCTGTAGGTACTTAGGATCGTTCAGCAAAAAGTCAGGATAGTAAGGATAGACGTGATAGGAAGCGAAGAATCCGGCCTTCAACTCCGGCGTGGGCTTGAACTTCGCTTCGTCAATCGATGCCACGTCGTTGTCATCTTGCGGACCATTCGGACGAGCGATTCTTTCGCCGCGACGTACGCGAAATTGGAATTCCTCGTAATTGCTTGCTTCCGTCGGATGCGAAAGTGGATCGAGTGGAACCCAATTCACAAGCGCTACAGGATGCTGCCAGTTGTATCTCTCCGTCTCGTACGCGACGAGGTACTCCAGCATTTCCGCGAACCAGACTTCTGTCGCATTCGCGCCATTGACGGAAATATATTTCCCGTTGAACGACGTCTTACCAGCGTTCACAAGGTTCGTCTGCTGCACAACCGACGGTTCTAACTCTCGTCCAAGCAGGATTGCTCCTACATGGTCTGAAACGTCCGATGTATAAATGCCGCTGCCACGGGCACGCTTCACCGGAACCACGCCTCGACCATGCAACGCATCGACGGCATAGCGGATCTCAGCCTTGGTTTCGTCAACGAATGCAGGCTCGTATAGATCTCTAAACGGAGGATCGCTAACCCATATCTGCTGATACAGGTTCATGTTTCCGCCGTTTTCTACATAGCGCTTATACGAGCGGTAAAACGAGGGCGGCAATAGCGTGTATACACGCAGCACGTTCGCGTTCGTCTTCGATGCATCGCCGAGCCATTTGTCGTACGTCTCGTTGTCGTCCGGCGGGGCTGATGGGTAATGCCCAGGACTTCCAGGTCCCAGATTTACTCCCGCAATGTATTGCTTTTGCCAGTCGCGGCCCGCCATCCTCCACATCGATTGCTCACCTGCGCGATAACGCACCTGAAGCGTCGATGGTCTCGGAGTGTTAGCAAGTTCGGCGACGGAATCATCGGCTGCACTTCCCGAACCATAGAGTTCATCGAGGGCGACCCGCGCGGCATGTCCATAGCTTCGGTCGTTGGCGAGCGATCGATACATTTGGCCGGCCTCGACCAATCGGCCTTCCTGCCGAAGTGCGCCTGCCACAATGATCCTTACGTTAGGATCGCCTGCTCGCTTGCCCATGATCTTCGTCAGAACGGAGCTGTCGAGTCGTCCTTTGCCCGTTTCCAGCGTCACGAAGGCATTTCCAAGCTGCGCTTCTTCTTCTCGAGGATCGATTCGAAGTGCGCGGTCAAAATAGATCCGCGCTTCCTCAAAGCGATGAAGCTTCAACAGGAACCATCCGCGCATCACGATCACGTCCATCGAGTTCGGCGCAATCTCATATGCCTTCTCGATTTCGTTAAGGCCCGCTTGATAATCGCCGGCGTGATAGCGCTGAATCGCTTGCTCGTACAGTGGCCTGTACTGCGGCTTCCAGCCGAACTCCCACAATCCGATCAGCAGGAAGATCGCGATAGAGCCGAGGATCACTCTGTTGGTGACAAACTTCCAGACTCGTTTCATCCCTGCTTCACCGTCGTAAGGCGTGTAATGCCACGATGGGCAACTTGCTCCCACGTCCGCACGCCCAGGAAATACCGCACGACACCCTGAGCCCTGATGAACGTGATCATCTGGCGATATCCAAAGTTTTCAATGATTGCGTACCACACCAGGATCATCAAATGCCGCGCCTTCGGATAACGACGCAGAGTCGCTTCTTCTAGTAATACTGATCCCAGTGAGAACAGCGTTCCGTACCCCACGGCAAGTCCCATGATCAAAAGGAAGAGCGTGACCGGCATCGCTCCTACTAGGAACGAGAACGGTATCAGGATGGTTCCCATCGCCTCGACAAGACATCCAATCGCTTCCACGTATGCATGGAACGGCATTCCCAGCATGCCAAGCAATCCATAGCGCGGGGACATAATCATCTTGTTGTGCTTCATCACCGTCTGTACCAGGCCCATCTGCCATCGGCGACGTTGAGGCGCAAGTGTCTTGATCGAATCGGGCGCTTCAGTCCAGCACACTGGATCCGTCGTGAATACCATGCGGTAATCCCATTTTTTCTTCCGCATGTATTCGTGGAGGCTGGCGATGATGTCGATGTCTTCCGTCACTGTGTCCGTACTGAATCCACCCGCACCGATCGCGCTCTCACGATGCAGCAGGCAGAACGCACCAGAAGCGATAAACGTCGCATTCAGCGAATTCCATCCCGGACGCCCGAACATAAATGTACGGATGTATTCCACGATCTGACAGCGTTCGATCCAGGTCTTCGGTAGATCGATGTTCTTCAACTCGCCATTTTCGAGCGTGCATCCATTCGCAATACGCACCACGCCGCCGCTCACGATCGTGTTTACATTCGAGTTGATCACCGGAGCCATCAGCCGAACCAGCGCGTCACGCTCGATGACCGTATCCGCGTCAACCGTGCAGAAGTAGGGGCTCCGCGACATGTTGATGCCACAGTTCAAGGCATCGGACTTGCCGCCATTTTGCTTCGAGATCACCAGCAGTTCAGGGTAGCGATGGCTGTAATAAAAAGCTTCGGGACTCTTGCAGCCAAGCGTTGGACGATAGATGAAATCCATCGGCAGAAGTTGGAAATGCTCGATGAGATTCGGCAGCGTGCGATCCGTCGAGCCATCGTCGATGACGATGATTTCCTTTTCCGGATAATTCAGCTGCATCAGTGAAACGACGGTGCTGATAACTGCGTCTTGCTCGTTGAAAGCAGGTACAAGCAACGCCACCGGAGGAGTCACAGGCGAATCCAGATATTCCGCGACGGCCGTCCGCGACGCGAACTTGGAGTGCAACGTCACTGTGTAGAGGCAGATCAGCATCAACACCATGTACACGAAGTTCGTGACAATGAAGTAAAGCAGGATCACGGCATTGCAGTAATCGAAGAGATGCAGGATGAAGGTATGCATTAAGCCGTGCCTCCTGCGCTCTGTGCCGCGCGCCCTTTGAGAGCCGTGGAAGCGGCCTGAGCCAACACCTGCGAAGGATTCTGTTTCATAACCGACTGCAACGCTGTTCGGAATGGAGCCGAAGGTGCGATCGACAGAGCCTGGATGATCTGGACGCGAACGTCATCTCCCAACTCCGGTGCCGATAGGATCATCGACAAGAGGGAAGACTTACCCAGCACTGCAAATTTTTGACAAACGGCAAACGCCCGATT
>Ga0163163_10004365_pt1 | contig 12050 bp, 10 predicted proteins | sample S65metaG_FD_119766 | JGI IMG/M metagenome (GOLD analysis project Ga0163163, IMG submission 119766) | Switchgrass rhizosphere microbial communities from Kellogg Biological Station, Michigan, USA - S6-5 metaG | ecosystem: Host-associated > Plants > Roots > Rhizosphere > Soil | place: USA... | reverse complement strand
GTCCGGTGAGGCGCCCATGAACAGCTCTCGCCCCTTGAAGATGGCGCGAATCGCCAGCGGCGCGTTGATGTCGACCTCCGCGGCGCTGGCAAACGTCGTGGCCGCCGGCGCGGACACCGGCACCCGGTGCCGCTCGACGATGTCGTAGGCCGGCATGAACCGGTCGAGCAGCGCATCCGCCTCGTCCGCGGAAGGGGGCGCCGCATGGCCGTAACGGAGCCAGGCGATCGTCACGAGCCCCGCGTACCCCACCGCGGCTACCCCCGCCGCGGCTCCGAGCCATGCTGCCGCACGCGCTGCGCCCCTCCCGACTGTCATAACGCCCCCCGATTCTGTGCGGCCGGGGATCTCGTCACGCGGCGTGAACGGTATCTTGCTGCTTCTCCGGGGCCGAAACGGTGCGCTCGACCTGGATCGTGCAATCCTCCAGCACCGCCACGAGCATGCCGATGGCAGCCAGCACCGGCGCTACGACGACGCCGATCACGCCGACGGTCAGCGGAAATTCCGCGATCGTCCGGCCGTCGTGCTCGACGACGATCCGCCTGACGTTGCCCTCGTGAATAAGCCTCTTGAGCCGCTCGACGATCTGATCGCCTTCGGCCTTGAATGACTCCCACCGCCGCGTGTCGGACATAACGTCTCTCCTTCCTTTCAGAACTCCGGACGCCTGGCAAAACGGCCGATGATCGGATGCGCGATCGCGGCGAAGTCGTCGTAGCGCATTCTGACCGCGTCGGCATGCGTCCCCGCGTTGAAGACGATTTCCTCTTCGTCGGCGAGCGCCTCGTCGACATACACCATCTGTCTGTAGAGCGGACCGAGCGGCGGCATGGCGCCGCGCTCGCAGTCGGGATAGAGCCACCTCAGCTCGTCTTCGTCGGCGAGGCGAATCGAGCTGGCGCGCGCGACGATCGCCAGCCGATCGAGGTCGACCTCGAGATCCGCCGGCACCACGGCCTGAATCGGCTCTCCGTCGACGAAGCAGACGACCGCCTTCGCCCAGTCGCGGCCGGGGATGTGCGTCACCGCGGCTTCTTCCTGCGCGGTGTACGCCCGGACGTGCGGAAAGACGGCATACGGGACGTTGGCCCGGCGAAGGAACTCCTGAACGGTTGGGACGACGGCCATCACACCCTCCTTTCGGCTGCGCGGGAATTGCGGCGATCCATCGTGCATACCGCAACCTGCGTGCCCGGCGCGCGCCCTTGGAAGGGGCCGGGCATCGCCGGAGATCCGGCGCCGCAGCAGGCAGTCGCGTTGCAAGGACAGACATCAGGGGTTTCCGATGGCGATTGACCTCACGACGACCAACATCCTTCTCGGTATCCTCGCCGCGGTCAGCCTCCTCGAGGCCGCTGCCGTCCTCGGCATCTTCGTCGCTGGCGCGCTGTTGTTCCGCCGCGTCATGCACGTGATCAGCGGGATCGAGGAGCGGCAGGTCGCGCCCGCCGTCACCCGCGTCAACGCGATCCTCGACGACGTCAAAGGCGTGACGTCGACCGTGAAGAACGAAGCAGAGCGCGTTGACCGGGTGATGCAGATGGCCGCGGACTTCGCCGGGCGGTGCCGCACCCGGGATGCCGTTCCCCACACGCCGTCGTAGGAGGTGCGCGATGCGGTGGTTCCGAACGTGGGGCGCCAGCGACATCGACCTGACGCGCGCAATGACCGGAGACACGAGGATCGCGAAACCAACCTACGCGGCGACGCTTGCCGTCACCATCGACGCGCCGCCCCGGGATGTCTGGCCGTGGCTGGCGCAGATTGGCTATCGCCGTGGGGGACTCTACAGCTACGACTGGCTCGATCGATTGTTCGGCTACCTCGACGGCCCGAGCGCGGAGCGCATCCTCCCGGAATTCCAGCACCTGCGCGCGGGCGACGTGATTCCGATCGGGCGAGGCCCGGGATTCCCGGTCGTCGCCGCCGAAGCCGGCCGGACTCTGGTACTGGGCGGCGAGGCGGACGGCGTGCAGTGGACCTGGGAGCTCGCCCTCTTCCCTGCCGACGGCCGACGCACGCGCCTGGTCTCCCGCAGCCGCGTCCGCGTGCCGCGAACACTCGCCTCCACGCTGTTCATGGCAGTCATCGAGCCGGCCGCGTTCATCATGACCAGGAAGATGCTGCTCGGCATCAAGCGCCGCGCGGAATCGCGATGCGTCGCGCGCGCCGCCGCATGACGCTTCTCTAGTGGCGCAGCCCTTTAGGGCTGCGAAGCCCGCAGGGCTGAAGCCCTGCGCCACGCAAATCGACAAATGCGCTAAGGCGCGGCTTCGCTCACGGCGGTGGGAGCCGTCAGCGGCGCCTGCAAGTAGACGAACGTAATGCCGCTTCGCAGATAGTTGTCGACCCGCTCGAGCACGGTCGCGGCCTTCAGCCATGACGGCCCCGTCACCAGCAGGTGCTCTTCGATCAGCGTCGAGAAGAAGGCGAATCCTTCAGTGATCGCGCGCTCGCGCAGCGCGTCGAGCAGCAGGTTCTCGAGCGCGGCGGCGTTCTGCACGGTGGGCAACGTGGCCATGGCCTGCAGAAAGAACGTGTTGTTGTCGCCCGTGTGCGGGTCGGAGGCGATCCCTTCCTCGTTGTGATTCTCGATCGCGCTGCCCAGGCCGTATCCGACGATGCGTCCCGAGACGCGATCGCGCAGGGCGACGCCGATCGCGCCGGGATTGGCCATCGTCGCTTCCAGCGTGTCGAGCGGGAACTGGAGCAGCGGGCGGCGTCCGGCCCGCAGGACGTCGGGCGGATAGGGCATGGCGTCACCGTAGCGCTCCTGCTCCACCGCCAGGATCTGCAGCTTGAGCGACTCGAATGCCGCCCGCGTCAGCGGCACGGTCTCGATCGTATCGAGCGGCATATCGAGCGTGCCGACGCGGATTTTCGGTGCCGCCGGCGCCTCCGGCGACGCGCGCCCGCCCACAAGGTCCTCGATGGCGAGCCTCAGAATCGACAGCGCGTCGTCAATCGCGGACGGCTCGGTGTCGTAGCGCGGATAGAAGCGGAGGCTGCGATCACCAGCCGGGAGCAGGATCAATCCGCGGCGGAATGCGCGATCGAGCACCGCATCGCACCAGTCGGCGCGCACCACGTCGAAAGCCAGCATGACGCCGGCGCCGCGGACGTTCTTGACGATCTCGCGGTAGTTGCGCGCCAACGCCTCCAGCCCGGCGCGCGCCCGCTCACCCGTGCGCCGCACCTGATCGAGATCGAGGGCATCGAGAAAGGCCAGCAGGCGGACCATTCCGAGGGAATCGCCCTCCCATGTCGTGTTGAACTTCTTCTCCTCCTGAAAGAACGTCGCGAGCGCTTCGCTGACGAACAGGATGCCGTTCTGCGCCTTCTTGGCCCACGTGACGATATCGGGAGGGCACGGCAGGTCGAACAGCTCGTGCGCCCACAGCCGTCCCGTCATGCCCCAGCCGGTCTGCACTTCGTCGAAGATCAACGGCACATCGTAGACCCGTGTCAGGAGCCGCAGTTTCCGCATGAACCGCGCGGTCGTCAGACGCACACCGCCTTCGCCCTGGATCGGCTCCACGAGCACGGCGGCCACACGCCGCGAGCGCCGGACGACGTCGGCCGTCAGCGCCGCGCGCTGGGTCTGTACGAACGTCTGTACATCGCCGTTCGGCTCGGCGAGAAACTGATCGATCGCATCCATCTCGCGCCGATACGTGTCGCGGCTCTTTTCCGCGTGTGGCAGCCGGCCCGAGACCAGCAGATCCCAGAGCTGCTTCAGACTCCGCTCCTCGCGTCGATCTGTTTCTTTCGGTGAACCGGGACTCTCGACAGGAAACGGAATGTGCGGCCAGTCGAACGTCGGAAAGCCGAGACGCGCTTTTTTGCGGTGGGTGACGGCCAGAGCACCCAGCGTGCGGCCGTGAAACGCGCCGTCGAACGAGACGATGAAACCGCCGTCGCCGTCGGGCGACGTCATCACACGGTTCATCAGCGCCGCCTTGATCGCGTTCTCCACCGCCTCGGCGCCGGTGTTGACGACGAAGTGGCGCGGGGTGCCGGCTGGAGCGATCCGGGTCAGGGCGGCCTTGAAGCGGAGCGACAGGATCGTCTGATACTCGGAATGCGCGTATCGCGACACGGCGTACGGCAGCGAGTCGAGCACGGCGCGCACCGACGCCGGATCGTTTTCTCCGAACGCGTGCGTCGCGATGAGGGCGCCCATGTCGAGAAACCGGTACGGTTCGCCGGCCGCGTCGCGATCGACGATCGCCAGGTACGGCCCGACGGCTTCGGCCGGATCGAAGGCGACCGGCAGGGAATAGAACAGTCCGCGAGCGGCCGCGTCGAGCCCTCGCTGCGACAGCGGCAGGTGCTCGGCGACGAGGCTCTCGAGCGAACGCGAGCCGTCGCGCAGGCCCTCGGGTACGTTGGCGCGCACCTGACCGGCGCGGTACCGCGCGTTGAGCCGCACGGCGCGTTCGAGAAACTCCATGGCGCGCGACAGGCCGTTCTCGGTCGCTTCCATCACACCTCTGCTGTGTGATTTTGTCACGACATGATGGTCCGCGCGTGTTGTTGAGCGATCCGGCGCCGCGGCACGACGGCCTGGCCGGCAGCGGACATCGCCGCGATGCCGACGCCGGAGTTTCGGCACAATCACGACCGGATGCCGAGTGTGGCCCGTATCCGCGATCGATCCGCAGGCCACCCTATTGCTTTACTCATGCTGGATGAACACCGGGCATCTTGCGTTGGCGGCGCCCCGTCTGCCGGCCCGCGGCGGCGGACGGGGGATCGTCGCGCTCGGCGTCGCCGCGTCAATCCACCTGCTCGTCGCGTCCATCCTCGTCATCGGGTACAGAGCCGCGCCGATTGACTCGACGACGGCGGCGCTGCAACCCCCCGAGCCGCCGGCCACGGTGAAACTGCCGGAGCGACTGATCTTCCTTCCGAACCGGTCGCCGGGCGGAGGCGGAGGAGGCGGCGGCAACCGCCAGACTGCACCAATCCGCCGCGCCGAAGGCGTTGGTCACGACCGGACCACCTTGCTGACGACGAGGCAGCCTGTGATTTCGGTCATCGGTCCGACCGAACCGGAGGGTCCGGCACTCGTACTCGACGCCATGCCACTGGCATCCGGCGCGTTCAATCACGTCGGCCTGCCGGAAGGTGGCGTCTCCTACGGCAATTCCACCGGGCCGGGATCGGGCGGCGGCGTCGGCACCGGGACGGGGACCGGTCTGGGATCGGGACGCGGGCCGGGCATCGGCCCCGGATCCGGCGGTGGTTTTGGCGGCGGTGCGTATCGGCCGGGCTCCGGGATCACCGCGCCACGCCTGATGTCACAGGTGAAGCCGCGCTACACAGCCGACGCGCTCGAGCGTAAGGTTCAGGGATCGGTCTGGCTCGAGATCGTCGTCACGCGCGAGGGCCGCGCCGGCGACGTTCGCGTCACGCGATCGCTCGATCCCGGGGGCCTCGACGATGAGGCGATCGAGGCCGCGCGGCAATGGCGCTTCGAGCCCGGGCGACTGGCTGGCGTTCCGGTCGACGTGCTGGTATCGGTCGCGATGGACTTCACCATCCGATGACGGCGGTATGACTGACAGATGGCCCGCGCGGGCGGCGTTCAGTGCCGGTATGTGAGGACCGGGCACACAGCCCGCCGCACCAACTGATTCGTGGTCGAGCCGAACAGCGTCATGTCGACGACGTTGCGGCCGTGGACGCCCATCACGATGAGATCGGCGGCGGTGTCCGCGGCGACACGCAGGATCTCGACGTACGGCTTACCGTGCACGATCGAAACAGCCGGCGCGCGGTCGAGCGTCAGATCGGCACCGAGCTTCTCGAGGCGCCTGCTCGCGCCCGCCTCGATGTAGCGCCGGAATTCCGCGAGTGCCGCTGCCTGGGGCTGTGGTACATCGTCGGCCGACGGCGCCGGCGGTTCGTGCCACGGCCATTCGACGACATGCACCAGGGTGAGCCCCGCCGAGGATGCGCGCGCCAGCGAGGCTGCCGCCTCGAGGGCGAAGAGCGACGGATCGGAGAAGTCCACCGGACACAGGATGCGAGTGAACGGCCGAGGCAGCGGTGAGCGCGCGAGGGGCGGCACCGTCAGCACTCCGCAACGCGCGCGCCGCAGCACTTTCTCGGTCACCGAACCAAGCAGAAGATGCTGGAAGCCGCTCGCGCCGTGCGTGGCCATCACGATGACATCGGCCGCCAGCGCGTCGGCGCGATGAAGGATGCAGGTGGCAGGGGATCCCGTGTCGACCAGCACGTCGACCAGGTCGTCCGCGGCGGCACGCGCAAACAATGCCGCGACGCATTCCGTGGCGACCGCCCGCTCCTGATCGCCGATGCGCTCATCCGGCGGCGGCAGGCCCGGCACTGGCGCGAACACTGGCTCGCACACATGAAGGGCGGTGATCCGGGCGTGGCACCAGCGGGCCAGCGCGATCGCCTGTGCCGCCGCGTCAGCGGATGCGCCGGAGAGATCGACCGCACAAAGGATTTGCTGGATCGCGCGCATGCCAGTCATGTGTGCAAGACGTTGACCCGCCAGCGTGCCGACAAACCGGCAGTGCGGAGGGCACGCCCGTTGCTGCGGTCGACTGTGGTGTCTGCGACGCGCCCATCGATCACGTTCCCGCTGCTTTGCCTGGCGGTTCTACTGTCGGCGGCCACGATCCACGGGCGGGGACTGCGCCGGACGATGCCCGCGCGGCGCGGCCGTTGCGAGTGGTCCACGACCAGTGCGTCCTCGACGCGACCTGCGCCCTGGTCCATGCCCAGGCGAGCGGCGACGGCCTGACGCTCTATTTCGTGACGTCCGCGCGTCTGTTCAAGAGTGCCTGGCCTGTTCGGCCGGCCGACGCTGCGCGATCAGTGATTAGAAAGGTGCGAGCGACTCGCGCCGTGTACTCTCTCAACTGCACGCCTTTCACCACGAGCCAGGCAGTCATGGCTTTGGCTGTGTTTGTTCCTTCCCCTCGGTCGCTCCCGAGATGTCGAGGTGCAGTCGCTCGACGTAGTGGATGAACTCCACATACGCCGTCACGTATGCGCGCCCGGCGTCGACGCTTTCGTCTGCATGCCGCTGCCGGGTTTGGGCAAGTGCGAATCTTTCGCGGATTCCAGCCTCCAGCCGTCCCGCCACCGCCGTCACGACGTCGTTCACCGAACCGGTCTCGAGGGCCCGATCGGCACTCTCGATCGCAGGATCAATCGCGCCGGCTGGCTTTAAGCCCGTATACGGTTCCCCTTCGCCTTGCCGATGCAGTCGCACCAGCGTCTCCAAGAAGTAAAGGTCGGCGAGTTCCCGTGCCTCCGCGCTCGCGCCACGAACCGCCATCGTCCGCCGGAACGCGTTGCGGACCTCACGCTCCTCTGTTTCCTTCACCCACTTGAGGACGGGTGTGACATCTCCTCGTTGTAGTGCGAGCCGCGCCGCTGTGACGACCGGACCGTTGAGAGAGTCGCAATGGCCCGATGCATTCTTCGGCAACGCGATCACCAGGACGACACTGACAAGGGCCAAGCCGATGCACGATCGTACGGTAGTCATGACTAGCTGCCTTTCTGGTTCAGACCGTTTCATTGACGCGGAAGTGCGACGTCGTCCGACGAGCGCGCACGATGGCCGCCATACCACCAGAGCGTGCCTACGCATGCACGCACTCACGGCTTCTTCGTGTGCTGCTTTCTGGCGACCGACGTTGCGATCATCTACACCTCCATATTCACCATACAGTCCTGATATTCACGAGCGGCTCAGTTCGCAGGAAGCCGTTCGCGCACACGGGCACCGTCGACGAGCGTATCGCCAGGGTGCAGAATCACGCGCGTGCCTTCGGCGAGCCCGGTGATCACTTCTGCGGACTGACCCGTCTGGCGTCCCAACTCGACGACGGTCCGCCGCGCACGGCCTGCGTCCATCACGTACACGGCCCATTTCTCGCGGTGGCGGAACAGCGCGCTCGTCGGTACTTTCACCACACTCGAGGATTCCCAGATCACGATACGAACCTCCACCCGATATCCATCTCCGAGTGCCGCTCGTGCCGCTGGTGAGGAATCGACGAAGTCGAGCACGACGTTCACACGCTGTTCCTCGACGCCGAGCGCGGAGACCTTCATGAAGCCACCCGGCTCGATGCGCCGGACTCGCGCCTCGAGCGGCATGTCACCGCCCCATTGTTCGACGAATGCGCGCGCGCCGACCTTCACGCGCACCGCGTCCGTTGACAGCAGGTCCGCGACAATTTCCAGCTGACCAGGATCGCCGATCTCGACCAGCGGATCGCCGGTCGGTACGAAGGTCTCACTCTCGCGGATGCGCTTGAGCACGACGCCATCGACCGGTGCCGTCACACTCACCACGCGCCCGGCCGCCTCGGGCCTCGTGGGCGCCAGCCGCGCTTCCGCGCGCTGCAGCTCCGATGTGGCAACGCGAACCGCGAACTCGGCGGCATTGGCCGTTTCACGGGCGACGTGGACATCTGACTCGTGCGTCTCGAACTCCTGTTTGGCGATGACGCGGTCTTCGACAAGCGACCCGGCGCGGACAAAATCCCGTTGGGCCTGTGCCAGCGTCGCCCGGGCGCGTTGTTCTTCGGCACGGGCCCGCCCGAGGGCGGCCCTGGCGCTTTCGACGACGGCCTCCGCCTCGGTCTTTGTGCGTGCATCGAGCAGCGGCGGTGCTTCGGCACGCACGCGCGCCACGACCTGACCGTGCCTCACGCAGTCGCCCGGTTCCAGCTCGATTCGCAGCACACGTCCCGACACCGGCGCGGAGACGATGAAGCGATCGCGGACGCGCGTGACGCCTTCCTCATCAACCGTCACGACCAGCGGGCCGGTCGAGACCGCGGCCACGTCCACCTGAACGGCGGTCGGCCACAATACAACGCCAAGCAAGCCGGCAATGACTGCGGCGAAGCCAAGAACCCGACGGTTGACGAGCATGCGCAACATCGGCATCACTCCCGTGTCTTGAGCACTCCCACCAGATCGAGCCGGTCGAGCCGGCGCCGCACGAGGAGGCCTGAGATCGCGGCCGCCGCAATGACGATCAGAAACGACCAGGCGACCGTCGCGGGGGACGTGACGAAGGACAGCCGGTACACTTCGTTGTTGAAGGCCGTCATGATGATCTGGCCCAGCCCGTATCCGATGACAGCGCCGACTGGCAGCGCCAGAAGCGTGAGCACTGCCAGCTCGCCGAGGAGAATCAACGAGATCTCGCCGCGCGTGAACCCCAGGACCCGCAGGCTCGCCAGCTCGCGCTCCCGCTCTGAGAGCGACACGCGCGCCGAGTTGTAGACGACGCCGAACGCGATGACGCCCGCGAACATCACGTTGAGAAAGATCTGCAGATACATGTTCTGCGCCATCGTGTCGCGGAAGTTCTGGAGCGTGACGGCGGTCAGGGCGACGCCAGCAATGGCTGGTTGCGCCTTCACGGCCGCGTAGAAACGGCCAGTGACGGCAGGGTCCAACGTCACTGACGCGCCCGTGATGACGCCGCCTTCGTGGAGCATCGCGCGAAGTGCGTCGATTCGCATGTAGGCGTGGAGCCCGACGCTGTCGTCGACGAGCGTGACGATCGGCAGCTGCCGTACGACCCGCCTCCCCTCGAGCACCTCGACCTGCAGCAGGTCGCCAGGCGACACATCGAGGATGCGGCCGAGCATCGTCGACAGGACGAGCCCGTCGGCAGACAGCGATGTCACGCGGCCACTCCGGTTCACGATGCGATTGAGGCGCGGCGTCTCGGGCAGCCCGGTCAGGGCGAGCGTGCGCGATCGGTGGCCGGCCCGCAGGCGAACCGGCACGCTACGAACGGGCTCGACGTCCATCACGCCCGGCAGATGCGCGACCGAAGACATGGCGCGAGGTGACCGCGGCTCCACGAAGGTCACCATCGCATCCTGGCGCATGCCCATCACGAACTGTTCGTTGATCAGCACGTTCATGACGTCCACGAACGCCATGCCGACGACGAGCACCGCCACGGCGAAGGCGATGCCGATCACCGACGTCGCCGATCGGATCGGCTGACGCTCCACATTGCGCAGCACCATGCGCGTCACTGGCGTGATGCGGACATGCTGCCACGCCCGTTCGACGATGCTGCGGCGATACCGGGCTGGCGACTCCGGACGCATCGCTTCTGCGGGTGGGATCCGGACCGCGCGCCGCACGGCCGATGCCGCGCCCATCGCTGCGACCGCGAGGCTGACGATCACTGACAGGACGGCGACGCCGACCGAGAGATGAAAGTGGAGGGCCGGGAATCGGAAGAACTCGTTGTAGAGGCCGATCATGCCCGAGCCGAGCCACGCGCCGGCCGCGACACCAGCCAGCGCGCCCGATCCGGCGATGGCGAGCGCCCACTTGATGTAGTGCCAGGCCAGTTCCCGATTCCCGTAACCGAGCGCCTTGAGAGCGGCGATCTGCGAGCGCTGCAACGACAACGCGCGCGCCAGCGCGACGTTCAGGATGAAGGCCGCGACGCCAAGGAAGATGGCGGGCGTGATGAAGCCGAAAGTCTGGAGCTGTCGCAGCTCGTTATCGAGCATCCAGGCAGACACTTGAACGGACCGCGGCGTCGCGCCAAAGCCGCCGTACGGCTCGAGTAACCCGTCGAGTCCGGCGATGACGTCGTCGTCGTTTGCTCCCCGTTCCGTCGCAATCGACACGTCGTTGAAGCCGCCTTCCATGTTGAACGCGGATGCGAGCGCGCGTCGGCTCATCCAGAAGATCCCGAATTGCTTTTTGTCCGGAAAGATGGCCCCGGGACGGATGGCGTAGACGTACTCGGGCGACAGCGCGATCCCGACAATGGTGAGCCAGCGACGGCGTCCGTTGATGATGGCCGCAACCCGGTCACCAGGCTGGAAGCGATGCGCGTCGCAGAAGATCTCGCTCGCGAGCACCTCGTCGGGTCTGACGGGATCGACCCATCGCCCTCTGCGCAGGTAGACGTCGTTCAGCGTCGGGCGCCCCCGATCGGGGACCGAGATCAGCCGCCCGATAGCGCGCTCCGCCATACCCGGCACGTCGAGCGTCACGTCGGCGACGACACGAGTCGCCACCGACTCGACACCCGGCAGCGACGCAATGCGGGCCTCGAGACTTGACGGCGCGCGCTTGAGCAACGCGAACACGTCCGCGAATCGGGCGGTCTCGTAATAGCCCGCCCGCGTGCGCTGCAGCGAGTCGAAGTTCGATAGATACGTGACGAACATCGCCACGCCCGCGGCGATGACCGACGCGATCGCCAGCGACTGTCCCTTCATCGCCCACAGGTCGCGAATGAGCTTCCGATCCAGCGCTCGCAGCCTCGAAGGCATCGTCACCATTGAAGTTCTCGCGCGCTGACCTTCGTGGCGTTCCGCTCGATGCCAGCGACGCACCCGTCGGCCAGGCGAACGACGCGATCGGCCATGCCGGCGATCGCAGTGTTGTGTGTGATCACCACCGTCGCCGTACCGAGCTCCCGGTTGACCCGGTCGAGTGCCTCGAGGACGACGATGCCGGTGGTGATGTCGAGCGCCCCGGTTGGCTCATCGCACAGCAGCACGTCCGGCCGCTTCACAATCGCGCGGGCAATCGCCACCCGCTGCTGCTCGCCGCCCGAGAGCTGCGCAGGAAAGTGGTCCAGCCGATGATCGAGACCGACCATGCCGAGGGCCTGCTCCGCCGTCATCGGGTGTTCGACGATGTCAGTGACGAGGGTCACGTTTTCGCGCGCGGTCAAACTGGGGATCAGGTTGTAGAACTGAAACACGAATCCTACGTGCGTGCGGCGATATTCGGTCAGCTGCGTGTCATTCGCCGACGTCAGGTTGTGATCCTGGTAGACAACGTCGCCTGACGTCGGCACGTCGAGCCCGCCGAGAATGTTGAGCAGTGTGGACTTCCCCGATCCCGACGGACCGAGCAGCACGACGAACTCACGGGGAAAGAGATCGAAGTCGACGCCGCGAAGCGCCTGGACGGTCACGTCGCCCATCTGGTAGACCTTCGTCAGCGCGCGAGCTGCGAAGACCGGGGCATTCGGCACCGCAAGCGTCGAG
>Ga0163163_10004361_pt1 | contig 12052 bp, 10 predicted proteins | sample S65metaG_FD_119766 | JGI IMG/M metagenome (GOLD analysis project Ga0163163, IMG submission 119766) | Switchgrass rhizosphere microbial communities from Kellogg Biological Station, Michigan, USA - S6-5 metaG | ecosystem: Host-associated > Plants > Roots > Rhizosphere > Soil | place: USA... | reverse complement strand
GGCGGGCGGCGAGCGGCGATCGTCGCGAGCTCGGATCACGGCCACGCTCACGATCCGGACGGGCCGTTCGGCTTCGACCCTGCGGCAGCCGAGTTCGACGCGCGCGTTGTGGAGCTGGTGCGGGACAACCGGCTCGGAGCACTCGCGGAGCTCGAATCGATCGTCGAGGACGCGAAAGCGGACAGTCTCTGGCAGATGGCGGTTCTCGACGGCGCGCTCGGAGATGCGTTCGCCGTCGAGCTCCTGAGCTACGAGAGGCCCACGTACTTCGGGATGCTCTGCGCCGCCTTCGAGCCACGCATGCCCTGACGCGCGGAGGAGCGCCGCCCGGGACGGCGAATCGACGCGTCAATGGCTGCTCGCAGAAAGAAGCGGCCGCTTCGGCCACGCGTCCCGTCGCGCGTGAAGAAGCGGACGAAGCGCTCGCGCTCTGCGCACGAGAACGAGCTGCTCGGGCTCGCCCTGCTCGCGCTCGGCCTCGTCCTCGCAGCGATTCTCTACCTCGGCCTCGACGGCGGGGCTGTCGGCTCCTGGCTCGCCGACGTCCTGACGAGCGTCATCGGGCAAGCCGCCTACGTGCTTCCGGTCGCACTCGTCGTGCTCGGAGGACTGTTGCTCGCGCGGAGCGACCTGCTCGACGTCCGGCCGTTCCGGCTGGGAGTGGGCGTGAGCTTCCTCGGGCTCATGACGCTCCTCGGCAAGGACTCCGGGGGCTTCATCGGCATGGCGATCGGCGGCACGCTCGCAGCGCTCATCGGACAGACGGGGGCGGCGATCATCGGCGGTGCGCTTCTGCTCGCCGGGCTGCTGCTCGTGACGGGGGCATCGACAGGTGCAATCTTGCGAAGAACGGGTCACGCGGTACGACGCGCCGGCTCGGGCGCGCGCCGCGCCTTCGAGTGGCCGTCGAGCGAGTCGCAGACAGCCGAGGATGTCCTGGACGACGAGGAGATCGCCCGGGCTCGGGCCGTCGTCGCGACGCAGGCCCATCTCCTCGACGGTGCCGAGGCGTACCCCGACGTCGTCGGGGCGAGCACGGAGTCGCAGGAGGCCGCCCTCCTCGTCAAGGAGGAGCCCGAGGAGTTCGAGAGCGTGGAGTCGGTCTTCGAGACGTCGTCCGAGCATTCCGAGTATCGCCTTCCCGACCGCACGCTCCTGCGCCCGTCGCCCGCAGGCACCACGACGAAGAACGACACGAGCGCGAAGACGGCCGACCTGCTCGTCCGCACCCTCTCGGAGTTCGGAGTCGAGGCGACGGTGACGGGTCAGATCTCGGGACCGCGCGTGACGCGCTACGAGCTCCAGCTGGCTCCCGGCACGAAGGTGTCGAAGGTCGCGGGGCTCAAGGACGACCTCTCGTACGCGCTCGCGACGACCGAGATCCGGATCCTCGCGCCGATCCCGGGCAAGCAGGCCGTCGGCGTCGAGGTACCGAACGTCTCGCCGAAGCTCGTCACGCTCGGGGACATCTACGACGACCTCCCCGCGAGCGCGAGCCCGCTCTCCGTCTGGCTCGGCAAGGACATCTCGGGGAACGCCGTCTGGACAGACCTCGCCCGCATGCCGCACCTCCTCATCGCCGGCACGACGGGGTCGGGCAAGTCGGGCTGCATCAACACGATCCTGACCTCGACACTGCTCCGCGCCACGCCGGACGAGGTGCGGATGATCCTCATCGACCCGAAGCGAATCGAGCTCGGCTACTACGAGTCGATCCCGCATCTGCTGACGCCGGTCGTCTCGAGCCCGAAGGAGGCGGCCACGGTGCTGATGAACGTCGTCCAGGAGATGGAGCGGAGGTACGAGCGGCTCTCGTTCGTGCGCGCGCGAAGCCTCCCGGAGGCCAATCGCGCCTTCCGCGCAAGGGGGGAGGCGCCGCTCCCGTATCTCCTCGTCGTGATCGACGAGCTCGCCGACCTCATGATGGTCTCGCCGCAGGCGGTCGAGGACTGCGTCATCCGTCTCGCACAGAAGTCCCGTGCCGTCGGCATCCACCTCGTGCTCGCGACGCAGCGCCCGTCCGTCGACGTGATCACCGGGATGATCAAGGCGAACGTCCCCTCACGGATCGCGTTCGCCGTCTCGAGCCAGACCGACTCGCGCGTGATTCTCGACGGCGCGGGCGCCGAGAGCCTCCTCGGCCAGGGCGACATGCTCTTCAAGCCGCTCGGAACCTCCCGCCTCCAGCGCCTGCAGGGTGCGTACGTGACCGAGGAGGAGGTCGCGCTCGTCGTCGAGCAGTGCCGCTCGCAACGCGGCCAGGATCTCGACGAATCGCTCCTCGAGGCGCCCGAAGCGGCGTACGAGGAGGCCGACGATGACGGCGAGTTCGATCCCGACGAGGACCCGCTCCTCGACAAGGCGATAGAGATCGTGGTGCAGACGCAGACCGCCTCGGTGTCGCTGCTCCAGCGCCGCCTTCGGGTCGGCTACACCCGCGCCGGACGCCTCATCGACATGCTCGAGCGGCGCGGGATCATCTCCGGCTACGAGGGCTCGAAGCCCCGGCGGGTGCTCGTCTCGGAAGCCGACCTTCACACGGTCTGAGCGCCGCCAAAGCGGTAATCTGCTGCCGCTGTTACGTCTCTTTAGGCTCATGTGAAGAGTCGCAACTTGCGGTTACATCAACCGTCCCAATTGGGCGGCAGGCTTATTCGTAAGGAGGGCAAGTGAAGGTATCTCGCAAAGTGACGCTGGCCGTCGCGGGAGCGGTCGCGCTCCTGACGGTCGGAGTCGTCTTCGCGGCTGCGGCCGGTACGAGCGATGCACAACCGGCAGTCAAGGTCGCGGTCGTCGCGGACACGGGCAGCCTCAACGACAAGGGCTTCAACACCCTCGCCGTTCAGGGGCTCGAGAAGGCGGAGAAGGAGCTCGGCATCCAGGGACGGGTCTACCCGACCGCCACGGCAGCCGACCGGACGCCGAACCTGCAGGCCGCTGCACAGGCCGGCTACGGCCTCGTTGTCGCCAATGGCGTCCTGTTCACGTTCGGGCCGCTTCCCACCGTCGCACCCGCGTTCCCGAACACGAAGTTCCTCGGCATCGACATCAACTTCCCCGACCTCGACGGCAAGCCCGCCAACGTGCGTGGCGTGCAGTTCCGCGAGCAGGAGGCCGGCTGCCTCGCCGGCAACGTCGCGGGGCTCGAGGCGAAGCGCCAGGGCAAGCGGATCATCTCCGCCATCGGCGCCAACAAGGTGACGGCGATCGTGCGCTTCTTCGCCGGCTACAACTTCTGCGCGAAGCGGGTGAACCCCAGGGTCAGAATCCTCAACAACTACGCGGGCGATCCCACGTTCAACGACCAGACGAAGTGCAAGACGTCGGCGCTGAGCCAGATCGCGCGCGGCTCGCGCATCGTCTTCGTCGTCGCGGGAGGCTGCGGCCTGGGCGCGATGGACGCTGCGAAGCAGAAGGGTGTATGGGCGATCGGCGTCGACGCCGACCAGTACTTCCTCGGCCCGTTCGTCCTGACGAGCGCGACGAAAAAGGTCAACGTCGCGGTCTACAACGCGATCAAAGAGTACGCCGCCGATCCGGCCGGCTTCAAGACCGGTTACAACCAGAACTACACCGTCAAGAACGGTGGAGTCGGTTACGGCCGTCTGAGCGTGAAGCTCCCGAAGCCCGTCGCCAAGGCGTACACCGCCAGCACGAATGCCCTCGCCAAGCTGATCGCGAGCGGCAAGGTCCAGGTTCCCTCCGGGGAATAGAGCCGTTCACTTCTCGAACGAGGGCCGGGGCGCCATGCTTCGGCCCTTTTTCGTTTGTGGCACAGAGGTCGCCGGCCCGCCCGGCCCACTAGGATGCCCGCGATGACTGAGGCCGATCGGCTCGTCCTCGAGCTGCGAGGGATCACCAAGCGGTTCCCCGGGGTCGTGGCGAACGACTCGATCGACTTCGATCTCCGGCGCGGCGAGGTCCACGCGCTTCTCGGTGAGAACGGCGCCGGCAAGTCGACGCTGATGAACGTCCTCTATGGCCTGTACCGCCCCGACGAGGGCGGGATCGTGCTCAACGGGAAGCCGATCACGTTCCATTCGCCGGGTGACGCGATCCGCGCCGGGATCGGGATGGTGCACCAGCACTTCATGCTCATCCCCGTGATGACGGTGGCCGAGAACATCGTCCTCGCGACCGAGCCACGGAGGGCAGGCGTCTTCCTCGACTACGGCGCTGCCGAGACCCGCGTGCGAGCGCTCGCGGGCCAGTTCGGCTTCGCGATCGATCCGGACGCGAAGGTCGAGGACATCACGGTCGGACAACAGCAGCGCGTGGAGATCCTGAAGGCGCTCTACCGCAGAGCGGACATCCTCATCCTCGACGAGCCGACCGCGGTGCTCACCCCGCAGGAAGCGACGGAGCTCTTCGCGATCTTGAGATCCCTCAACCGCGAGGGCATGTCGATCATCTTCATCACCCACAAACTGAACGAGGTGCTGGAGATCGCGAACCGCATCACCGTGCTCAGGCGAGGTCGAAAGATCGAGACGGTCGACCGCGAGGGGTCGACCGAAGCCGGGCTCGCGCGGCTCATGGTCGGACGCGAGGTGCTGTTCAGGGTCGAGAAGCCTGCTTCGAGCCCTGGCGCGGCGCTCCTCGAGGTCGAGGGCATCCAGGCCTCGGACGACCGTGGTGTCGAGACGGTTCGCGATGTGTCGCTGACGGTGCACGCGGGCGAGATCGTCGGTCTCGCGGGAGTCGACGGGAACGGCCAGTCGGAGCTCGTGGAGGTCCTGTCCGGGCTTCGACGGCCGGGCGCCGGTTCGGTCCGGGTCGCAGAGACCGACGTCACCGGGGCCGGAGTGAAGGAGATCCTCGACCTCGGCGTCGGGCACATCCCCGAGGATCGCCAAAGGCGCGGGCTCGTCCTCGACTTCTCGCTCGCGGAGAACCTCGCGCTCCACGACTACGACAGAGAGCCCAATTCCCGCCTCGGCTGGCTCTTCCCTTCACGTCTTGTCGCCCGCGCGAAAGGACTTCTCCAGCGCTTCGACGTCCGTGGCGGCGACGCGCAGACTCTCGCTGCCGCCCTGTCCGGCGGCAACCAGCAAAAGGTCGTCCTCGCACGCGAGATCGGTCGGGAGCCTCGCGTGCTCCTCGCGGTTCAGCCGACGCGTGGCCTCGACGTGGGGGCGATCGAGTTCGTGCACGAGCAGCTCGTCGCCGCTCGCGACGCCGGACTCGCGGTGCTGCTCGTGTCGCTCGAGCTCGACGAGGTCATCGCGCTCTCGGATCGGATCCTCGTGATCTACGAAGGCCGCATCGTCGCCGAGTACGGCTCGGACGTCACGCCCGAGGAGCTGGGAATCGCGATGACCGGTGGTCGCGTGGACGAGGAGACTGCGGCGTGAGTACGCCGACGATCACGACGCCCGGGTCGCCGGAGCCACCCGGCGACGAGATTCCTCCCGACACTTTCGCGGGCCGGATCACGCTGGCTCATCGCGCTGGCGGAGTCGCCGTACCGCTTCTGACCACGCTCGTCGCGTTCGTCGCCGGCGGTCTCGTCGTGCTCGTGTTCAGCCGGAAGAACCCGCTATCGACGTACCACGCGATCTTCAATGGGACAGGACTCAACTGGTTGCTGCCGTGGAACACCTGCCAGTTCCCGTGCCAGCCGGCGATTCACCTCCAGCAGACCGCCGTTCAGTTCACGGTGCTCGTCCTCACCGGGCTCGCGGTCGCCTTCGCGTTCCGCTGCGGGCTCTTCAACATCGGCGGTCAGGGGCAGTACATCGTCGGCACGATCGCTGCGGTCTGGATCGGCACCTCGCTCGACTCGCTCCCCGGCTTCCTGCACGTGACGGTCGCGATCCTCGCCGCAGCGGCCGCCGGCGGACTCTGGGCGGGAATCGCGGGGTTCCTGAAGGCGACGGTAGGAGCCCACGAGGTCATCACCACGATCATGCTCAACTGGGTTGCGCTCTGGATCGGCGTCTACCTCGTGGACATCGGTGGCCCGCTGCAGGACCCCTCGGCAGGGCCGGTGGGCGTGACGGCGCAGGTCGATCCGGGTGCGAGACTCCGTGTGCTCTGGGGGACGCCCGGGCTGCAGGCGCTGAACATCGGCTTCTTCATCGCGCTCGCCGCGCTCGTCGTCTACTCGCTCCTGCTGAACCGCACGACGCTCGGGTATCAGGTGCGGGCCGTCGGATTCAATCCGGACGCGGCCGCCTACGGGGGCATCAGCGTCCGACGCAGCTACTTCCTGGCGATGGCGATCTCGGGTGCGTTCGCCGGGATCGCCGGCTCGATGGACGTTCTGGGCTGGCAGTTGAACGTCGACACCTCGTTCGTCAACGCGTACTCGTACATCGCGTTCCTCGGGATCGCCGTTGCGCTCCTCGGTCGGAACTCTGCGGTCGGGATCTTCTTCTCGGCGCTTCTGTTCGCGGCCCTGACCACTGGAACGGCCGCGCGAAATCTGGATCCCAACGTCTTCCCGTCCGAGCTCGCGACCAACCTGACGCAGATGATCCAGGGGCTCGTCGTCCTGTTCGTGGGGGCCGAGCTCCTCATCCTGGGAATCTGGCAGGCACGGCGACGAGCGACCAAGACTGCGGGGCGGGTCGAGTGAGCGCCGGGGCAGAGGCACCCCGCAGGCCGTATGTGACGACGAAACTCGTCACCGCACGCGCTGTGGGCATCGCGGGCATCGTCGCAGGAGCGGTCGCATTCTGGTTGGCTCTCCCACCGCTCACGGTGCGGAACGTCGCGGCGCCGATCGTCGTCGGATCGCTCGCGGGGGTCCTCGGCGTGGGCGCGATCACGCGCGGCGAGCGCCGCGTCGGCTGGGGCGCGGTCGTCGCCGGGCTCGTCGGCATGGCGGGCGGCGTGGCCGCGGCGCAGGCCAGCTCGGCGCACCTCGAGGACGTCATCACCTGGTCGACGATCGTCTCGCTGGGGCTCGTGTGGACGACGCCACTGACCTTCGCCGCGATTGGCGGACTGGTCTCGGAGCGCAGCGGCGTCGTGAACATCGGCCTCGAGGGGATGATGTTGATGGGGGCGTTCTTCGGGATCTGGGGTGCCGACGTCACGGGCTCGTGGTGGGGCGGTCTCGCCATCGGGATGATCTCGGGCGGCGGGCTCGCGCTCGTCCACGCTGTCTTCGCCATCCATCTCCGTGCGGATCAGATCGTGAGCGGGACAGCGGTCATCTTCATCGCATGGGGCCTCACGGGCTACCTGTACAACAGCCACTACGGGTTCGACGGAACGCCGGAGGGCACCCCGGCCGTTCCGACGTTCAACCCGACCTGGCTCGCTCACGTTCCGCCGCGTGCACTCGGACAGTTCCTCGCCGACTCGCTGAACGGCCTCAGCCTCATGACCATCTTCGCCTTCGTACTCGTCCCGCTCGCATGGCTCGTCATCTTCCGAACGCCGCTCGGACTCCGGATTCGCTCGTGCGGCGAACACCCGCGTGCCGCCGACACGGTTGGCATCAACGTCTACCGCATCCGCTATGGGTCGGTCGTCATGTCCGGCGTCCTCGCGGCGATGGGCGGTGTGTACCTCTCGATCGGCTTCAACCATCACTTCACCGAGAAGATGACCGCGGGGCTCGGCTTCATCGCGCTCGCCGCGCTCATCTTCGGGAACTGGAGGCCGTTCGGCGCGTTTGCGGCCTGCCTCCTGTTCGGACTCTCGCAGGCGCTGGCTCCCCAGTTCCAGAATGTCGACTCGTGGGCGAACTACGGAACGCTGTTCCAGGCGCTTCCGTATCTGCTCACGCTGGTCGCAGTCGCCGGCGTGATCGGCCGCACGGTGCCGCCCGCCGCCGACGGTCGCCCGTACATCAAGCAGTAGCGTGGGAGCCAATCGCCCAGGGGCAGCGTGGGGATCGCTGTTGGCAGGCGTCGCGTCCGTCGCGACCCTTCCGCTCGCGGTTTACGCCACTCGCTTCAGCGGCAGCTACTCCCTGCTGCACGCGAGCTTTGCGATTCCGATCGCAGTCGTGCTCGGGGTGGTAGCGCTCGTGCTCTCCCGACGTTCGCGTCGTCGGGCCGCGGTCTCGCTCGCCCCGCAGCGCGACGGCGTGGCGGTAGCCGGCTACGTGCTGGGCGTCCTCGGCCTCTGCATCGCCGCGTCGGCACTCGTCGCCCTCGGCGTGTACGGGCTTCTCGAGTACGTCGGCTCCCGCGACTGACGTCCGCCGGCGAGCGTCTATCATCCCGGCCGCATGTTCGACATCGGCTCCAGCCTCCGTGAGGCGCGACTGCGCCAGGAGCTCGACTTCCCCGAGCTCGAGGAGAGAACGAAGATCCGCCCCAAGTACCTCCGGGCATTGGAGGACGAGCGCTTCGACATCCTTCCGGCCCCGACGTACGTCCGCGGCTTCCTCCGCTCGTACGCCGAGGCGCTCGGCCTCGACGGACAGCCGTTCGTCGACGAGTACAACTCCCGCTTCACGGTCGGAGAGGACGATGCGCCCCTCCGCGCCCGGAGCGCCCCGCCGCTGCGCAGAGACCGAGGGCCGCGCGAGTCCCGACTCGCGGCGATCGCGCTCGTGGCGATCGCGATCGCGACGGCGCTCGTCATCGCCGCGTGGAAGTTCGGGGGCCCGGAGGGCGAGAAGGTCCCCGGTCTCCAGTCGGGATCTCCGACGAACGCCGCCACGCGTGCACCCAAGGGCACGGTACGCCTCGCCGTCCGCGCGACGGACGGGAGCTCGTGGATGGAGGTCAGGGCGAGGACCTCATCGGGCAAGCTCCTCTACAGCGGGACGCTCGAGGAAGGTCAGCGCAAGTCGTTCGAGGGCAAGAGTCTCCAGCTGACGCTCGCGAAGCCGCAGAACGTCGTCGTGCGGCTCAACGGCAACCGGGTCGAGCTTCCGAAGGGCACGATGTTCGTCGTGACCTCGCAGAGGGTCGCCCGGGCCACATCTTGAGCCGCCCTCGCGCGGCGATCGTCGCGACCGGCTCCGAGCTCGTCCGTGGCGAGCGGCACGACCGAAACGGCCCCTTCCTTGCGGCCGAGGCGGTCCGGCTCGGTCTCGAGCCCGCCTCCATCGAGATCGTCGGAGACGCGGTCGCCGATCTCGAGCGCGCGTTTCGCGATGCCTTCGCGGCGGATCTCTGTCTCGTGTCCGGCGGGCTCGGCCCGACGCACGACGACCGCACCGTCGAGCTCGTCGCCCGCGTCGCGGGTCGCCCGCTCATCCTCGACGAGGGTCTCGAGGAGGAGATCGGAGCCATCTCGCGGCGGTTCGCCGACCGCCTCGGAAGGCCGTACACCGACTTCGCCGCCGGTGTTCGAAAACAGGCGACGCGGCCGGAGGGATCGGTGTCGCTCGGGCTGGCAGGAACGGCGCCGGGCCTGGTGCTCGACCTCGACGACACCGTGGTCGTCGTCCTTCCCGGGCCGCCGCGAGAGCTCCAGCGGCTGTGGCCGAGGGCGCTCGACACGGACGCAGTCCAGCGCGTCCTCGCGCGTGCTCCGGCGCGGTCGCATCATGTGCTTCGCTTCTTCGGCACCCCCGAGTCCGCCGTTGCGGAGGCGCTCGCCGCCGCAGGCGGGGACGGAGACGGCGTCGATGTGACGATCTGTGCGCGCGAGTTCGAGATTCACGTGGATCTCTTCGTGGAGCCACACGCCGACGAGCGGGGAACTGCGGTCGCGGAGTCCTTGCGCACGAGCCTCGGCAGCTATCTCTTCACCGAGGACGAGCGCTCGATTGCGGAGATCGTCCTCGACCTCTGCAGAGAGCGCGACCTCACGCTCGGCACGGCCGAGTCGTGCACCGGAGGGATGGTCGCGGCCCGGCTCACGGCAGTCCCGGGCGCAAGCGACGCATTCCGCGGGTCCATCGTCTCGTACGCGGACGACGTGAAGCAGGAGAGTCTCGGGGTACACGAGGAGCTCATCGCCGAGCACGGAGCGGTATCGGCCGAGGTAGCCGCGGCGATGGCACATGGTGCTCGCGAGCGGCTCGGGGTCGACGTGGCCGTCGCCGTGACCGGAGTAGCCGGGCCTGGGGGAGGGAGCGAGACCAAGCCCGTCGGGCTCGTCTTCGTGCACGCGGTCGGCCCCGATGGCGAGAAGGCGGTCCGGACGGAGCTTCCCGGCGACCGCGACATGATCCGTGGCCGCGCGACCGCGGCATCGCTGCATCTCGTCCGCCGATTGTTGGAGACTCGTCACACCGAGAGATGAGCTCGCCGGGTACCGTCGAGGGCGATGAGCGGATCCGGCTCTTCCTCGCGCTCGAGGTTCCTGCGGACGTCACACTCGAGCTCGTCCGCTGGGGGAAGAGTCACCTCTCGGGCGGCCGGCCCGTCACGAGCTTCCACGTCACACTTGCCTTCCTCGGAAGCCAGCCACGAGCGGCGCTCGGGGGTGTCGTCGGCGTATTGGAACAGGAGATGGCTGCAGCCGAGTCTTTCGCGCTCGAGCCGGTTCGCTATCGGGAGACGAGATCCGTCGGAATGCTCGTTCTCGCCGATCCGTCGGGACGGGCGACGGCGCTCGCAGAGCGTGTGCAGAGCGGCCTCGAACAGCTCGGCGTGTACGAGCGCGAGCGCCGGCCGTGGTTGCCGCACGTCACCGTTCTTCGGTTCCGCGAGCGTCCGCGCCTCGACCCGCCGCTTCCGGAGCTCCGACCCTTCGTTCCATCCGGTGCCGCTGCTTTGCTGTCACGCCTGCACCCGTCAGGGGCGCGGTATGAGGTACTGGAGTCGTATGCGCTCGGCAGTCACACAGAGCGGTGACATAGGGGGTCAAGAAAGGATGAGGCCATGAAACGCGAGGAAGCGCTCGACGTCGCACTCGGACAGATCGAGAGGCAGTTCGGCAAGGGATCGGTGATGCGAATGAGCGACCGGCCGCAGGTCGCCGTCGGGGCGGTCTCCACCGGGTCCCTCGCGCTCGACATGGCGCTCGGAATCGGCGGTCTCCCGCGCGGCCGCATCATCGAGATCTTCGGCCCCGAGGCGTCGGGAAAGACGACACTCGTCTACCACGTGATGGCGGAGGCGCAACGGCGTGGTGGGATCTGTGCATTCATCGACGCCGAGCACGCCATGGATCCGCAGTACGCCCGTCGCATCGGCGTCGACATCGACCAGCTGCTCGTCTCCCAGCCGGACACGGGCGAGCAGGCGCTCGAGATCACGGAGCTCCTCATCCGCTCCGGCGCGCTCGACGTCGTCGCGGTCGACTCTGTCGCCGCGCTCGTGCCGAAGGCGGAGATCGAGGGCGAGATGGGCGACGCGCACGTCGGCCTGCAGGCGCGGCTCATGAGCCAGGCGCTCCGGAAGCTCGCCGGCACCTTGAATCGCACCGACACCATCTGCATCTTCACGAACCAGTTGCGCGAGAAGATCGGCGTGATGTTCGGGAACCCGGAGACGACGCCCGGGGGGCGCGCCCTGAAGTTCTACTCGTCCGTCCGACTCGACATCCGTCGAATCGAGACCCTGAAGGACGGTGCCGAGGCGTTCGGGAACCGCGTCCGGGTCAAGGTCGTCAAGAACAAGGTCGCTCCGCCCTTCAAGCAGGCGGAATTCGACATCATCTACGGCTCCGGGATCCCCTGGGAAGGAACCGTGCTCGACGTCGGTCTCGAGACGAAGGTCGTCCAGAAGGCGGGCTCGTACTTCAGCTTCGGCGACGACCGTCTCGGCCAGGGCCGGCAGAACGCGACGAGCTTCCTCGCCGAGAACCCCGACCTCGTCCAGCAGATCCTCGCGCGGATCCAGGCCGAAGCGCCCGAGGACCAGATCATCTCGGCACGCCTCCTCCCGGCCCAGGCGGCCGGGGAGGCCGCGATCGAGGTCGAGACGGTCCGTGCCGAGATGGAGGAGGCGGTCCCCGTCGAAAGCTGACGCGACCACTCCCGTCGACGCCGCGTTCGAACAGGCGCTCCGTGCGCTGCGTCATCGCGATCGCACCGCGTGCGAGATCGAGCGGTTTCTCGAGAGCCGCGGCGTGGGCGAGAGCGACCGCTCGGCGGTCGTCGAGAAGCTCGTGCGCACGGCCCTCGTCGACGACCGCAGATATGCGGAGTCGAGGGCGCTCACACTCGCCGAGCGCGGCGCCGGGAACG
>Ga0163163_10004360_pt1 | contig 12054 bp, 10 predicted proteins | sample S65metaG_FD_119766 | JGI IMG/M metagenome (GOLD analysis project Ga0163163, IMG submission 119766) | Switchgrass rhizosphere microbial communities from Kellogg Biological Station, Michigan, USA - S6-5 metaG | ecosystem: Host-associated > Plants > Roots > Rhizosphere > Soil | place: USA... | reverse complement strand
TTCTCGATGTTGGAGGAAATGATCACGCCGCAGGCGCCGAGCCCGGCGGCACGCTCGAGTTCCTGGGCGGCGGCATCGGCCTGGATCAGCGGAACGGAGCCGATCCAGGCGAAACGATCCGATTTGTCCTCACACCATGCCGCCAGCGTGTCGTTCAACATCCGGTGCCACGCGACGCACGCATCCGCGGGCAGGCCGTAGCCGAATATATCGGGCCAAGTGCCGACGATCTGCACATCGATCCCCTGCTCATCGAGCCATGCAAGCCGCTCGCCGACCGGCTCGATCAGGCGCGGAAAGAAGGGGCGTACCTTGAAGCCATAGTCAAAATGCAGCGCCGGGGGCGTGCCGGCGGATTGCGCCAGGCGCACGCCGAGGTCCTTTCCGCGGGCGGCGACTGCGTCGATCAATTGTGGCGGAACGTAATGGGCATGAACGTCGATCGGCATGCGGTCTCCTTACCGAGAACTCCGTGCTGAGAAGAAGATGCTGGAAGAAAGAGAGAGAGCCGGCGCCTGCTCAATCCTTGCGCATTCGGGCGTGGCCCGAGCGCGTCTCCGCGCCGGCCCCGGTGCGTTGGCTATTGCGTACTGGTTGGCATAGGATTTGATTGTACTCGCAGTGATTTCACCATCTCCTCGCGGGAGCACACCTGGCGCGCAACATCCAGCAATTGCAGATGGCAGACTATCTCCTGGTCGACCGGCTTGAAAAGCGGTTCACGTCCCATGGTCGGGCCGCATTCAAGGACATCACGTTTTCGGTCGGACAGGGCGAGTTCGTCGCACTGATCGGACCATCCGGATGCGGCAAGTCGACCCTCTTGCACATCATGGCGGGACTCTCGGAGCCGAGCGCGGGAACGGTCAGGCTAAAAGGGGAAAGGATCGGCGGGCCGCGTCCCGAGATGATGTTCGTATTCCAGCAATACACGAAGTCGATCTTTCCGTGGAAGACGGTCCTGGAGAACGTCCTGCTCGGCGTGAAATACCAGTCCAACGCCCCGCGCAAGGCGTTGGAGAAGATCTGCCTGGAACACCTCGATCTTGTCGGCTTGAGCCGCTACCCGCATTATTATCCTTATCAGCTTTCCGGTGGCATGCAGCAGCGCGTCGCAATCGCCCGCGCACTCGCCCGGCGACCGAAGATTCTCCTCATGGACGAGCCGTTCAGCGCGCTCGACGCCATGATGCGCGTCGAGTTGCAGGATCTGCTGTTGGAGCTTTGGAGCAAGCTCCAGTTGACGATCTTGTTCGTCACCCACGACCTCGACGAAGCGCTTTACCTCGCCCAGCGCGTCATCATGCTCAGCGCTTCGCCAGCCACGATCGCGGAAATGGTCGACGTGCCGTTGTCTTATCCACGACGGCAGATCGAGACACGAAGCGAACCCGCCTATCTCGAGCTGCGTGAGCGCCTCTATCGCAGCATGGTGACGCAAGTCGTGGCCGGACGGGTGGACGCCCCATGAATCCGAAGCTTCGCACGATCTTGCGAGATTCCCGTTTCTCCGGCGTGCTCTTGATCGCGCTGTTGCTGCTGCTGTGGCAGCTCTCCGCCATGTATGTCGTGACGTCGCCGACATGGCCGACAGTCGTGAGAATCCTCGAAGCCTGGTTCGAGAATATCGTCGACGGGACGCTGGCGACGCATCTGCTCGCGACCTTCTGGCGGCAGATGCTGGGCTACGGGCTCGCGGTCGTGCTCGGTATCGGGCTCGGGCTGGCGATGGGCTATTACCGGGCGCTCTACAATCTGTTCGAGCCGCTGGTGGAGGTGCTACGGCCGATCCCAGGGCCCGCCTATCTGCCGTTGCTGGTCCTGTTCGTCGGGATCGGCCATGAGATGAAGGTGGTGTTGATCTTCCTGGCCTCGCTGTTTCCGATCGTTCTGAACACCTATAGCGGTGTGCGTTCGATCGATCGGGTCCAATTCGATACGGCGCGTACGCTTGGGCTGACGACGCTGCAGACGTTTCGCGAACTCGTTATTCCTGCCGCCAGCCCGCAAATCCTCACCGGCATGCGCATCAGCCTGGCCATCTCGCTCATCCTCGCGATTCTCGGCGAGATGATCGTGTCCAATGACGGGCTCGGCTACTTTGTCCTGCTGTCGCAGAGGACGTTCAAGGTTCCGGAGATGTATGCCGGTATCTTCACGCTTGCGCTCTTCGGTTACGCCCTCAACCGCATATTTCTCGTGGTCGAAGCGAGCCTCGTGCGCTGGCACCACGAGAGCAGCGGCAGAATTTAAATTGCAGGACCCGGAAACGAAGGAGAGTCACTTGATGCTCATCTTGCGCACGATCCTGACACTGACGTTGGGGGCGGCGGTCGTCGGCATGGCTCCGCAGCTCATCCACGCACAGACGAAACCGCCGCCCGCAACGGTGCGCGTGGCGGTCATTCCGGTCACCAACTATGCCCCGCTCGTCGTCGCCCGCGACAAGGGCTTCTTCGGCGAGGAGAATCTCAATGTGACCTGGACGAACGTGAACCAGGGCGCGATCGCGGTCGAGGCGGTGTATGGCGGCAGTGTCGAAATCGGCGGCAGCTCGATTTTCGAGCCGATGGTGGCGCGCGGCAACGGGCTCGACATCGTCTTCATCGCGGCCAGCGCCCGAATTCGCAGCAATCCGCCGGACAATTCCGGCGTGGCCGTGCGCAGCAACGACAGTATTCACAGCGCCAAAGACCTCATCGGCAAGAAGGTCTCGGCCGGCCTGATCAACAGCGTGAACTACGCCCATATGCGGGAATGGCTGCAACGAAACGGCGTGGACCCCAATTCGGTGCAATTCCTGGAAATTCCATTTCCGCAGATGGCCGATGCGCTCTTCCAGAACCGCCTCGACGCCGTGTGGAATGTGGAGCCGTTCCTGACCTTCATGCTCAAGAGCGGAAATGCGCGCGTACTCTCGTATCCCTACCAAGAGAACGTGCCGCGCATGGACATCACCGGCTATATGGCGAAGGAGAGCTGGGTTAAGGCCAACCCCGACGTGGCCCGCCGCTTCCGGCGCGCCATCGACCGCGCCACCACTTATCTCATCAATGCCAGCAAGGAAGAGCGCGACGACTTTGTCGCGAAATATTCCGGCGCAAGGCCCGACGTGGTCGCGGCGATGAACCTGCCGGAATACACCACTGAGTTCAACGTCCCGAGCCTGAAAGCCAATCTCGACATCGCCGTGCGGCAGAAGCTCGCCAAGCCGTTCGATCTCGACGCCATGATCTGGAAGCCGTGAGGAAAAGGGAGGATGACGCGATGCTCAACACCTTGAGCGAGAAAGTCGATCCGAAGCACAGCGCCCTCATCCTGGTCGACGTGCAGAACGATTTCTGCGCCGATGGCGGCGCAATGCATCGGGAGGGTCGTGATCTGACGCTGGTCAAGCGGATGATTCCCCGGCTCGAGCGGCTGCTCGAGGCTTCGCGCGCGGCGAATGTGCCATGTATTTGGATTCGCTGCGCCTACAATACCGGGCCCAACCATTACCTTTCCGAGGTCTGGCTGGAGCAGGCCAAGCGCCGCCGCAATGGCGCCTATGTTTCCTATCCGGTCTGCGAGCCGGGGGAATGGAACGGCGACTTCTTTCAGGTCAAGCCGCTTGCCAGCGAGGTGATCGTTACCAAGCACCGCTATGGCGCATTCGAGGGCACCGACCTCGACCTGGTGCTGCGGTCGCGCGGCATCCGCACCGTCATCATGACCGGAGTGGCCACGAATGTGTGCGTCGAGACCACGGCCCGCCAAGCCTTCCTGAAGGATTATTACGTCGTGTTCACGAGCGATTGTTCCGCCACGTTCTCTCAGGCGGCGCATGACGCGACTCTGTACAATATCGACCAGTTCTTCGGAGAGGTCGTCACCAGCGAGCAGATCATGGCATGCTGGCGGGGCGTCGAGGCACGCATGCGGGTCGCCTGATTTTCGCTAGCCGGCTGCCGCGACGCGTGCTCCGGCTGTCAGTTCGCTGGGCCGCGTAGCGCAATGCGTTTGGAATGCTTAGGATTGCACGCCGAACGTTCGATAAGGCGGGCCGGACCGCTTGTCCCCGGCTCGATACGACCCCGCAACAACCTCAACGATTACGGTGCTATCGATGCGGACCCTGCTGATTGCCGTCGCATTGATTGCCGGTCCGGCGGCGGGCAGCGCGACGGCCCAGGTCTACCCGGCGCGCCCCATCACGATGGTGGTGCCGTTCGCTGCGGGCGGCTCGTCGGATACGATCGGCCGCATCATCGCGGATGGGATGCGAGGGCCGCTCGGTCAGTCCGTCATCATCGAAAACGTGGGAGGCGCGTCGGGCAATATCGGCGTCGGGCGGGTCGCTCGCGCCGCGCCCGATGGCTACACGCTCATCCTGGGTAGTTGGCCGACGCACGTCTTGAATGCCGCCATTTTCGCGCTGCCATACGACCCCGTGAACGATTTCGAGCCGGTGTCATTGGTCGCGGCCCAACCGCTGCTCGTGATCGGCAAGAAGGCCCTCCCCCCGAAGAACTTGGTGGAATTGATTGCCTGGCTGAAGGCGAGCCCGTACACGGCGACGCAGGCGACAGCCGGCGCGGGCGGTGCATCGCATGTCGCGGGGGTTTTCTTCCAGAGAGCGACTGGCACCCGCTTTCAGTTCGTGCCCTATCGGGGCAGCGGCCCCGGGATGCAAGATTTGCTGGCGGGACAGATCGACATGATGATCGATTTGGCAGCCAGCTCGACGCCGCAGGTGCGTGCCGGTACCGTCAAGGCTTATGCCGTCACCGCCAGGAGCCGGTCGGCAGCAGCGCCTGATGTTCCAACGGTCGACGAGGCCGGACTGCCAGGCTTCCACGTCTTGTCCTGGCACGCGGTCTGGGCGCCAAAGGCAACGCCGAAGAGCGTCATCGCCAAACTCAATGGCGCCATCGACGAGGCCCTAGCCGATCCAGCGGTGCAGAAGCGGCTAACGGACGTCGGGCAGGAGATTTTCTCGCGCGAGCAACACACGCCGGAGGCGCTGAGGGCTTACCAGTCGGCCGAGATCGAGAAATGGTGGCCGATCATCCGGGATGCCAACATCAAGGCGGAGTGACGGATTGCAGGTCGTCACCGGCGGCATAGGTTCTCGCGCAGCTCGTGCGATCATCGTCGCCAACCGGGCGACAAGGTGGCAACAGCAGGAGGCGGCAGATGGGGACGACCTGGCTTTTAGATCGGACACGCCGCAGGTTCCTGCAGAAAGCCGGCGCGGCAGCGGCTCTAGGTCCGCTCATCATCTCCGACCGCACGATCGCTCAGACGCGAACGCTATATGTGAATTCCTGGGGCGGGAGTTATACGGCCGCCCAGGATGCCGCGTTCTTCAAGCCCTTCACCGCGGCGACAGGCATCCAGATCCGCACGGTAACACCGGTGGCATACGGCAAGATCAAAGCGCAGGTGCAGAGCCGCACCTACGAGTTCGACATGACGTCGGTCAACTCCATGCAATGGCTGCGGGCGAGCCGCGAGGGCCTGGCGGAGCCGATCGATTGGACTATCGTCAACAAGGATGCGCTGCCTTCGAATGCCGTCGTCGCCGATGGGTACGGTATCGCGCAAAATATTCTGGGAACGGCGCTCTGCTACCGCACCGACAAATATCGCGACGGGGGGCCCCGCTCGTGGGCGGACTTCTGGGACGTCAAGCGGTTTCCCGGCAACCGCAGCTTATGCCTGAGCGATTCACCGCGAACGCTGATCTTCGCGCTGCTCGCCGACGGCGTGCCACGTGATCGGCTCTACCCGCTCGACATCGATCGCGCCTTCGAGAAGCTCGACCAGATCAAACCACACGTCAAAGTGTGGTGGCGTGAGGGGACCCAGTCGCAGCAACTCATTCGCGACGGCGAGGTCGACATGATGTCGATCTGGAATGCGCGCGCGAGCGAGCTCAAGCAGCAAGGCGTGCCGGTCGAGGTGGTTTGGAATGGAGCAGTTCGCAGCACCAGCACCTGGTCGGTGCTCAAGGGAGCTCCCAACCGCAAGCTCGCGTGGGAGCTGATTGCCTACGCCTCGCAGGCCAAACCGCAGGCCGAGTTCAACACACGGCTCTTTTACGGCCCCATTCATCCCGACGCCTATGCGTTTATCCCCAAGGACATTGCCGTGCAGCTGCCTACCTACGAGGACAATCAAGCCATTTCCGTCCGAGAGGACGATCAGTGGGAGGCAGACCGGATTGTCCAGATCGAGCAGCGCTTTACGCAATGGCTCGCGTCATAGCGGGCCGGCGAACGACGGACGTCCTCCCAGCTCTGCGTCTACCCTGACGAATTTTGGGAGCCCCTGACGATGATCATTCAGACCGCACCGTCCGGCAAACCTCGCTTGGCCGTCATGATGCATGAGCACACCGCGCTCGCGGGCCAATTCGCCCGTGCCTTCGGCAACGATCGTTTCGAGGCGGTTTTGCCCGATGAGCTCATGTTTTACGTGGTCTCACACCACGACGAGGGATGGGCCGAGTTCGACCGCGATCCCGTGACCGATGAGCGCAGCGGCCTGCCCTACAATCTGGTCGAGACGCCAGCGGAACACATTACGGTCACGAGTCGAAGATCCCCGGAATTCAACGAGCGGCGGCATCCCTATTGTGGGCTGCTGTCGAGCATGCACAGCTGGGGCCTCTACAATGGGCGCTACGGTCTCTCGAATCTGGTGCTGATCGATAGAATTCCGTCGCAGGACCGGCCTTTGGCCGAGCGGATGCTCGACGGTGAGATCGACCGCCAGAAGCGGCTCAAGGCCGAGATCACCAAAGACCCGCAGACGGCGACGTGGCTGGAGGAAAAGCACCTATTCCAGAATTACAAGCAGCTTCAATTCTTCGACACCCTCGCGCTTTATTTCAACCGCGTGCATCCGAGCGAGCGCACCGAGCAAAAATTCGAGCACGTACCGTTGAATGCCGACTCGGATGTGACCATCGCAGTTCGTCCGCGCGAACCGGGCGTCTACGAGGTGTCGCCCTATCCGTTCACGGCGAATTTCGCCGAATTCGCTTTCGCCGGACGTTTCCTCGAGCCGCGGCAAAAAGACGCCGGATGGTCGTCCGTGCTGAGGGAAACCCCAACGGCGTGGGAAAGCTTTCATCTGGTTGCCGGTTGAGAGCGTGCTCATGGCCGCATGAAGGTGCGAGGATGCCCGGCCATCAAGGCGATCGGGTTTCCGGTATTTCCTGCTTTCTTATTTTGACATACGGTGTTTGCATTAGGTTGGATCTGCCCCGCCGGGAGCAAACCTATGATTGGTCGTTGTCGAGCTCAAGCCGCTGTTGCGTTAAGCCTGTTGACGATATTGATGTCCGCGTCCGCCGGATGGTGTCAGGCCGCGAGAACGATCAAGATCGTCGTTCCTTACGCGCCCGGGAGCGGCCCCGATATACTCGGACGTCTTCTCGCCGAGCAGATCGGCCGCGTCAACGGACAGACAATCTTCGTGGAGAGTCGTCCTGGTGCCGGCACCGTTATCGGGACAGAAGCCGTGGCACGCGCCGCGCCCGATGGGAACACGGTTCTGGTCGTGGCGCCTTCTTTCGTCATCAATCCAACTTTGAGGAAAGTGAACTATGATGCACTGACGAGTTTCGAGCCTATTTGCCATCTCGCCGCCACACCGATCGTGCTCGTCGTCAACAGCGCATCACCCTATCGGACCGTCGCCGAGCTGCTCGACGCGGCTCGCGCCAAGCCCGGCGAACTGACATTGGGAAGCGGCGGGCCCGGCTCCTCCCTGCACATTGCCTTCGAGGTTCTCAAGCGCGCGGCCGGAGTTAATATGACCTATGTCCCCTTTGCCGGGTCGGGACCCGCCATCAACTCCCTGTTGGGTGGTCACCTGACCGCGGTGTTCGCGGACTATCCGACGGTCGTGGAGCAGTTGAAGACCGGCACGCTACGCGCCCTCGCCACCACTTCGCGAACACGCAGTGAGGCGCTCCCGGACGTCCCCACCATAACGGAGCTTGGTCTGAAGGATTACGACGATGAAATCTGGTATGGGTTGGTTGCGCCGGCCAAGACGCCACAAGATTCGCTTTCGCAACTCTCGAGTTGGGCCGCTGCAGCAATCAAATCGTCGGACATGAAGCCGAAGCTTGAGCTTCAAGGCCTCTCTCCCGTCGGCATCTGCGGCCCCGAGTTTGGAGCGCTGCTTCGCAAACGCCACGAGGACTACGCGCGCGTTATCCGGGAATCGAACATCAAGGCGGAATAGCGCTCGAGGGAACTAGGCACAAACACGTTCACCCAGCCAGTCGATCGCGGCTTGCACGCCGCCCGTGCCGTGCGGCACCCGCAGCGCTCTCAGGCCAACTTCGATCACGCCGAGCGTGCCCAAGATCATTGGCGCGTTGACGTGGCCCATGTGGGCGATGCGAAACGCCTTGTCCGACAGCGCGCCGATGCCGATCCCGAGCACGACCCCGCACTTCTCGTTGCAATACTCAACGAGCGGGCGCGGGTCACCCGTGCCGTTCATGAGCACCGTCGTCACCGTATCGGAGCGCTCGTCCGGCTCCGCAATGCCGAATCCAAACGATTGTCCCTGTGACCAAACCGCGACGGCACGGCGGACCGCTTCCGCCAGCAGGCGGTGTCGCAGAAAGACGTTGTCGAGCCCCTCCTCGAACAACATGTCCATCGCCTGGCGCAGCCCGAACATGAGGTGCTCGGGCGGAGTGCCTGCATATTTCTGGTAGTGCAACTTGCCGTCGCGTGCGGTCCAATCCCAATACGGTGTCCGTAAGTCGGCTCGCGCGTGGGTTTCGCGCGCGCGCTGGCTGACAGCTACAAAGCCGAGGCCAGGCGGCGTCATGAGACCCTTCTGCGATCCCGCGACCGCGACATCGACCCCCCAAGCATCCATCTCGAACGGCACGCAGCCCAGCGAAGCAACCACATCCACCATGAACAAAGCATGATGCCGCGCGGCCTTGATCGCTTGACCGATGGCGGCAATGTCGTTGGCGACCCCCGAGGCGGTGTCGACCTGGACCGCCAATATGGCCTTGATCTTGCCCGCCGTATCGCTTCGAAGGCGCGCCTCGACCTCCTCCGGGCGCACCGCACGCCGCCAATCACCCTTGAGCACTTCCACTTCGACGCCGAGCCCCGCCGCGGCGTCACCCCAGCCGACGGCGAAACGCCCGCTCTCCAACACCAAAATCTTGTCGCCCTTCGACAGCACGTTGGTGAGCGCGGCCTCCCACGCACCGTGCCCGTTGGCAATGTAGATGTACGAGCGACCCGCGGTTCGGAACAGCCGGCTGAGGTCGCTCAGCAAGCTATCAGTGAGTCGCACGAGTGAGCCTGAATAGATGTCCACCGCCGGGCGGTGCATGGCCCGCAAGACTTCGTCGGGTACCGTGGTTGGACCAGGGATCGCCAGGAACTCGCGTCCCGCTCGGACTACCATCTCTTGTCCTCTTCGCAGCTACGGACCATGCTCGCATGACGAGACATTTCCCGCCAGCACTCTCCATTGATCGATCGAGCGGACGGCGCAAGATGATCACATCCAGGAGACCCCGGAATTGGCAACAACCAGCAAATCTGGCAAGGGCAAAGTTGGTGCCAGCGCGATGAAAAGCCCGGCTGAAGACAGGAAGAGCTTGCGCAACCGACAGTCGGCAGAGACGAAGTTGGCAGAACTCAAACACCGCCTCCACGAAATGAGCGACCTCAACGCTGCAACCGCGTTGCTCGGGTGGGATCACGCCACCTACATGCCGAAATGCGGTGCCGGCGCACGATCTCGCCAAGGCGCGACTCTCAGCAAACTCGTGCACGAAAAGTCAGTCGATCCGGGCCTCGGCAAACTGCTCGACGAGCTCGAACGCCATGTCAGCAGCCTACCCCGAGACTCAGATGACGCGAGCCTGATACGCGTGGCGAGGCGCGACTTCGAAAGGGCGATCAAAGTCCCAGCCGAATATGTCGCGCGCGCCAGCGCGTTCGGCTCCGCTTCCTACGATGCCTGGACGCGGGTCAGGCCGGCGAACGACTTCCCCGCCATGCGCCCCTTCCTCGAAACGGCCGTCGATCTGGGACGCGAATATGCCGGGTTTTTCGCGCCCTACACCCACATTGCCGACCCTTTGATCGATGGCGCCGATCAAGGCATGACGACGGCGTTGGTGCGCAGCCTATTTGCGGCGCTGAGGGAAGGACTAGTGCCTATCGTGCGCGCCATCGCGGATCAATCGTCCACGGACGACGACTGTCTGCGCGGCACGTTCGACGAAGCCGCGCAGCTCGACTTCGGCCTCGTCGTGGCCAAGCGCATTGGATACGACCTCGACCGGGGTCGGCTCGACAAGACCCATCATCCATTCTGCACGACCCTGTCGGCGGATGACGTGCGAATTACGACCCGCGTCGACGAACACGACATCGGCCAGTCATTGTTCTCGATCTTGCACGAGGCAGGTCATGCGCTCTACGAACAGGGGATCAACTCAAGACTGGAAGGCACTCCGCTCCGATCGGGCGCATCCGCCGGCGTGCACGAGAGCCAATCCCGGCTTTGGGAAAACATAGTCGGTCGCGGCCGCGCCTTCTGGCAGCACTTTTATCCGCAGTTACAACGCGTTTTTCCGGATCAGCTCCGTGGAGTGTCGCCCGAGACGTTCTATCGCGCCATCAACAGGGTCGAACGATCTTTGATCCGCACGGATGCCGACGAGGTGACATACAACCTTCACATCATGATGCGCTTCGACCTCGAACTGGACTTGCTCGAGGGCCGCCTGCGCGCCAAAGAGCTGCCGGACGCCTGGCGCGCCAGGATGCAGGCCGACCTCGGCCTTGCGCCGCCGGATGACCGTGATGGCTGCTTGCAGGACGTGCATTGGTATGCGGGCCCCATCGGCGGTGGCTTTCAGGGCTATACGATCGGCAACATTCTAAGCGCACAGTTCTATGACGCGGCCGTAAAAGCTCAGCCCGAAATCCCGCGCGAGATCGCAGCGGGAAGGTTCGACACGCTTCATCAATGGCTGCGCGCCGAGGTGTACCAACACGGACGTAAATTCACGCCAAACGAGCTTGTCGAGCGGGCGACCGGCAGCGGAATGAATATAGGTCCATACCTGTCCTACCTTCGCGCCAAATACGGCGAGCTCTATCGACTGCAAAACGCCTGAAGCCAGCAACCCGTCGGGGGTTGAGCCAGTGCGATCCAGAGCTGCTCGGTTAACGATGCCTCGCGGACGCGGCGAGCGGGACCTAGGCGCCGAGGGATCGCAGCTTCCGCAGCAGTTCCACTTTTTCTTTCTCGCTCGGAATGCGCACAAGAAGGCGCTGAAACAGATCTTCGGGGCTTCTCGCTTCCCGGCTCTCGTTCATCACGACATATCGGGCAATCGGACCGAGATGGGCGATCAACACCTCTCCCGCTCGGTTCAGCAGGTCTTCTGAGATCGCCCTTGAGAACTCGTCGGCCGAGGCGCTGCGAGGGCTCCCGTTAGGTTCAGTGCCAACAGACGCACCCGCGACCTTCCTAAGAAAATCAGCCCGCTCGGTCGCGTCCGGGACCGCATGAGCCAAGCGTTCATATAGCTCGGTTGCGCTGGCTGATCGCCGGGGCGCTGGCCGGCGCGCTGGTCGCCCGGCGGCATGAGCCTGAGGACCTCATTCATGCTACGCCGCAATCGATTGAGGGACACCGACAGGCTTGAGACTTCATCCGAGCCCGGTTTCACATACTTGCTGGGCTCTGGCCAAGGGCACCGAGAGAGGCACCGTAACAATCTGCGCGCCGACAACTTCGTTTTTAGTAATAATGTTGCGCAGGTATTTTTCCTTTTTGAAAAACTTGTTTTCTTTTTCTTTTTGATTTATTTCTTCATAAATATAGTTTACAAGAAGAATGTGATGGTTATTTAGTTTCTCAACAAAAAAATTCTGAACGTTTAGAAACATTAAAAGAAATTCGTCTTGGTTCTCGTGCTTATCTTGGTCGTCAAATGGATGAAATTAATTTAGAAATCAATCATTTAAATCGTCAATTACGAGAATTAGATGAATT
>Ga0163163_10004359_pt1 | contig 12055 bp, 12 predicted proteins | sample S65metaG_FD_119766 | JGI IMG/M metagenome (GOLD analysis project Ga0163163, IMG submission 119766) | Switchgrass rhizosphere microbial communities from Kellogg Biological Station, Michigan, USA - S6-5 metaG | ecosystem: Host-associated > Plants > Roots > Rhizosphere > Soil | place: USA... | reverse complement strand
GGACATACCCACGGAGGCCAGGTTGCACTTCCCTTCTATGGCGCACTGGTAACACTCTCCCGCTTCGATAAGAAATACGAATCCGGGCTGCACCGTGTAGGAAACACATATCTCTATGTCTCTCGAGGAATCGGGATGGAAGGCGGCCCGGCACCAAGGGTGCGATTTGCCGCTCCTCCCGAACTGGTGATCATCGACGTAGCCGGAACGAAGCCGTAGAGACATTCGCGAAATAAGTCCCGGTGATCGGCTTACTCATAGGCAGAATGCCCGTCTAAGTTGCGAAGCAAAATAGGTTGCGGTGTAGCCGGAGGTGAGTCCATGAAAACGACGACTCTTGGGTTCCTGCTTGGTCTCGTACTGCTCGGGTCAGCGCTCGCGGATGCGCAGAATGAATCGCGCATAAATGATCTGAAGTGGCTGATCGGTTCCTGGCGCATGGAAAAGACGGACAGAGTTATCGAGGAGCAATGGAACGCTCCCACCGGCGGTGTGATGCTCGCGGTTGGAAGAACCGTAAAGAATGGAAAACTCGTAGAGTTCGAGTTCCTGCGGATTGAACAGCGCGGCGACTCGCTGGTATACCTTGCGCAGCCTGGTGGGCAGCCACCGACAGAGTTCGCGCTCGAGAGCATGACACCTAGCGAGGTGGTATTCGCAAATCTGCTACACGATTTCCCCAAGCGAATCCGCTACAAGAAGAATGCCGACGGATCCGTAACCGCCAGGGTGGAAGATGACACTGGAAAGAAAGGTCAGGATTTTATCTATAAACAGGCGTTGGATAAATCGAAGACCGAGACTGACCGATAGGGCCTTTTCATCACACCAGTGCAAAAGGGCAGCTTCGGCTGCCCTTCATCATTTTGCGTATTCCGCAACCCACTGTGGTACTTCCGGTTCGCTGCGCCCATCCAGTTTCTTACCTAAAGTCGGCCCCCATCGGTAAGTCCATAGCATTCCATAAGGTCCTATGTAGTTGTCGGGTGTGCGATACGCGGGATCGGACTGCGCCTCCGCAAGAGTGACGAATCGGTAGCCGCGCTTCTCGACCCTGGTCAATAGCTCATCGAGCGCCGCGGCGTTCAGGCGATTGGCATGGAGGAGATACACCTGCGGGAATTCATGCCCGAAGAGGTCATGCGCGACCTTCTCGAAGAACGCCAGTTTCGCTTCAGTGAAATCGAAGTATGCCGATCTGATCCTGGCGGCTATTTCCTTGTCTTTGTGTTGGAGGGCGTTATCGTAAGCCGCCGCGAAGACCCAATCTGAATTTTCCACCGTACAGGTAGCAATCTCGTAATGATTCGCAGCAAGCCAACCCTCAAATCCTAATTTCTTCTCTTTCGTATCTCCCGTATTGTTGAACGGGTAGCGGAAGAATCGCAGCTTCTGACTATATTTTGGCAACAGCTGCTGCAAGAGTGTTTGCCCGCGTTCTGCATCCGCGGTGAATTCCGCAAGCGTCAACTTATTGAAGCTCGGATGCGAATAGGTGTGATTGCCGAGCGTTTGACCGTCCTTTAGCCACAGCTCCAGCGCCGCCGCACGCTTCGCATCGTCGCCGACGTGAACTTTCACTTCGTTCACGAACCCCACCGCCGGTGCATGATGCTTCGCCAGCGAAGCAAGGATGGCCTTCGTTAGTTCGGTAACTTCGTCCGGGGTCGGCTGGGAGTTGCTCGCCATCGGAAGATCGTCGAACGTGAGAGCGATACTCCGCTTGGGCATATCCTGCGCGACCAGCAACGACGAAATGAGAACGAGTGCGACTATTAAGCATAAGGGCTTCATGGCTGCAATGTTTGTACCACCGCTTTGACGGAAACACCATTTCGGGGTCCCGGTGAATCAAATCGCCTGTTTACCTCATCTTCAAAGGCAGGATCACGCAGCCAGCCTGTGCTTTACAATTAACTTTGTGAGGGAGAGACACTAGAAACTTGGAACACGGCCTTCTAACAGCACGTCTGACCAGATCCGAAATCCTTTCGGATCGAACCAAGCATTTGGAATTCGAAGTACAAGGCCAGCCGAAATTCGATTTCGTCGCAGGACAGTTCATCTCTGTGCGCGAACCGCGCCAGGATGGCAAGCCCATCACTCGGGCATACTCCCTGGCGTCGCCGCCTACCCCCAGTAATCGGTTCGACCTTTGCCTGAACCGGGTCAGCGAAGGATTTATGTCCAACTACCTGTGCGACCTGGAGCCCGGCCATGACGTCCACTTCAACGGCCCTCATGGTCATTTCGTGCTTAAGCCGGAACGCAAGGACGCCGTCTTCATCGCAACCGGCACCGGCATCGCACCGTTCCGCGGCATGATCCACTGGCTGCTGGCCGACGAGTCGCGCCACAAGGGACACCAGTTCTGGCTCGTCTATGGGACTCGATTCGAGAAGGACATCTACTATCGCGAAGAGTTCGAACAACTCGCCAAGGATCACCCCAACTTTCGCTACGTGATGACACTTAGCCGTCCGCCCGAGGGTTGGCAGGGGGCGGCAGGATACGTACAGGATCACGTCCGCACCATCGTCGGCGACCGCAAGAACATGGAAGCCTATATTTGTGGCCTCAACAACATGGTCTCGGCAAACCGTCAGCTCCTGAAAGAACTCGGCTGGGACCGCCACCAGATCATCTACGAACGTTACGACTGAGACGTACCATTTTCAGACGCTCGAGATTTGGCAAGCGCAAATCAAACAAGCCCCGGCTAGGCCGTGGCTTGCCTCCTATTAAATTTCACCTCTGCGCTGTCTGTAAACCTTCGAGATCAAACCCATACAATGTCTGGTCGCGAGTCATGACCACCAGCTTCTTTGAATCGGGTGTGAACTCCACATGCGAAACCCTAGATTCGAAGATCAACTGATCCATCGGTTCTCTCGTACCAATCTTGTAAAGATTCATTCGGCCACGGCCAACGCTTAAGACGAGGATCTTTCCATCTTTTGAAGCTGCTCGAAAAGTTCCATAGTGACGACTTAAAAGTTGCCCCTTCAAGGAATAGACGAGCACCCGATCAAAACTGTCCTGCAAGAACACATGGTCGCCATAAACATATGCGGCGTTCAGTTTGAAAGAAGCTTTCCCGCTATCAACCGGAAACTTCGCTATTGCCTTTCCCGTGCGGAAATCAAGGACCTCAACGAAATAGCTGCCTTCGAAGTCCTCTTTCAAGCTGTCGAGTCTCTGCTTGGCCTCCGCGTCGCCTTTCACTTCGTCCTTTACCGCAGAATCTGACAAGTCCCACATCAAGATCAGGCTATCGGAATCACGCCGATAGTTCATCCCCGGTACTTGCTTGTCGAAGCGCTTCGTCCACAACTTCACACCGGTGTGGCCGTCGCGGATCTCCATGGTGGCTTCCTTACGGTTGTAATCCTCTGGCTTGTCGGGGTTCAATACGATGACGTAGGATCCGCTCATTCTCACTTGGTTCTTTCGAAGAAACTTGTCGCGTTCCACCGGTTGGCTCCCTCCCATGGCCATTAGCACGATGGAGTGTCCGGGCTGTTCGCCCCTGTTCTTTTCCACGTCGCGTTGTTTCTGCCTCTTAAGAAGCGGAGGGATATAGTCGTCAGCTGACGGAAAATCCATGATTATGGAGGTGTCATCGAACTCCACTCCACGAAAGCCACGAAGATACATTTCGCGGTTACCAGTTTGAAGATCCCAGATAGAGCCACGTTTACGTTCGCTGAGCGCCAGGTATTTCAAGTCAGGCGACAACGCAAACGCGTGAATCGTCCCGATCGGCCCGTTTGGCAACTGCACCGTAGCTACTGGTGACGGCAGTGGATACTTATACAATGCAAGCTCGCCTGAGGTCCTTTCCGAGACATACGTTCCATCGTAGATATCGATCGCATCCGTCTTGTTGCCGATCGTAAACTGCTTTTTCTGCAGATCCATGATTCCAACGGGGGCCTTCGGAAGCGGTCGCGCGATGACGTAATCACCATGTCCGGGTGGCGAAATCCATAGCGGGCCGATGGGCAGTTCCGAAATCACTGTCTCGCCGGAGGGAAACTTCACTTCAGCAGACTTTTCCCCTCTTTCACCGTCGACCCCCACCAAACGCTCGGGACCGAGGAAGGCAAAGCTCATGCCTACAAGTTTCTTGATCGATCCCGGCATCGAAATCTCTTTCTTGATCGAGAGATCCACTTCAAGGGGACTGTTACCTCTTCCGGCTAGCAGGTAGCGGCTGTCCGGTGAGAAACCAAGATTCACCAGATCTGCTTCATTCCTAATTACGTACAGCAGCCATGCATACTGGTCATCCCGATCTTGGCTTCCGAGGAAATCTTTCTTCCTGTAAATAACCTCGTTCGTTGAGGTGTCGAACACCGCGAGTTGAAGAGGCAGTGGCATCTCCGGGTTAGTGCTCAACTCCAGGCAAGCCATGTATTTTCCATCGGCAGAGAGTTTTGATTGGATGCATCCATGTACCGCGTGGACCTCACCTACGTCCTCAAGTTCGTGACTTTCTACACTCCATCGCTCCACTCGCAGGCCTTCGGTATAGAACGACAGGTGTTTGCTATCCATAGAAAACTGCGCAGGGTAAGAGTCCTCGGCATCAATCCGCATCACCGCCTTAAACGGCTCCCGCGTAAGGACGAATATGCTGGTTTCGTCCTGGGCGAGTATGTACTTGCCGTCTGGGCTAAACTGTAGGTGATTGATCTCCGAACGTAATGGCGGCTGAAGCTGCTTCTTGAATGCGACGTTATGAAGCAATTCAGACTGACCGGGACCTGAATATGTCCGAACGGCTGACTGCCATGCTTGGAATGAATTAGTGTCACTGGCGCGCTTCTTGTCGACACAGTTCGCCGGTACGCCAGCGGCTGTATTCGAGAATGACCGTAGCCGCTTTGACTCGGATGTTGAACTGTCCATCGCGTCGAGGAACCAATTGCTCTTCTTGCCCCTGACGTCCGCAAAACGATTCCAAAACTCAACCGCTGCTTTCGGATCGTAACCAGCCGCAGCCATGCCATAAACTGCTACCTGGTCTGCCTGAAGCTGTTCCTTTTCACCATCGTCATCCCTGAAAACCCCCTTGCGCTTGTACAAATCCATCAACCGATTGAAAGCATCTTCCAGTTCGACACGGTTACGGATGGAATTGATGTCAAAGGAGTCTTTGATAATCCGGCTCCAACGCACCGCCCCATGATGAACCAGTTCATGCCCCATCTCATGAGCCATCACCGCCGCCAGTTCATCCTCGTTTTTCACATAGCTGATTAATTTACGCGTAACGTAAATACGTCCACCGGGCAGTGCCCAGGCATTGGCCTCTCCTTCATCAACGATGAAGTAGCGGAACTTGATCTCGTTGGGAGGAAGATGCTCTTCTAATCGCTTTCCGATCTCTTGCAGGTGAAGTTTGAGAGGCCCAACTTCTAGAAGCCGGTAATTCGTGGCTTGTTGCTGAGCGTTGAGCTCTCCCAGTTCGAATTCCAATTCCGGCGTTAATAAGTTGAACTTGCTGGAGGTGCTAAGGATCGGTGCCTGGCACTGAGAAAATGCTGGTTGGAAGCACAGAACCATTACACAACTAATCAGCAGAGCGCGAAGCCTCATGATTGATCCTTCAACTCTGAATTTTCCGCATTCTACGACCAATGCCAATAAACGGCGAGGTCCTTTAGTTTCTGTTCCAAAGACGGAACAGGTGACCTCAACCCCGCCTTCAACTCTCTGCAACCACAGCCTTCCAACCCTCATCTATAAACTTGACAGTAAATGACTCAAGTTCTATCCTGACGGCGTGCTTAAGTCTGAGACTTACGTTTAACCTTTAGAAATCAGCAACTTAGTCGGATTTTGATTGTAGGAGGCTGGCTGCAATGGCAAAGATTATCGGTATCGACCTCGGCACCACCAACTCGGTGGTCGCGGTCATGGAAGGCGGCGAACCCAAGGTGATCGCCAATGAAGAGGGTGGTCGGACGACACCTTCCGTCGTTGCGTTTACCAAGACCGGCGAGCGTCTCGTAGGTCAGGTGGCAAAGCGCCAGGCTATTACCAACCCGGAAAATACGGTTTATTCGATCAAGCGCTTCATGGGACGGCGTTATGACGAAGTGAACGAAGAAATGAAGATGGTCCCGTACAAGGTCGTCCAATCGGGCGATCACGTCGCCATCGTTGCGCAGGGCAAGGAATATACCCCGCCGCAGATCTCCGCGATGATCCTTCAGAAATTGAAGAAGGCCGCTGAAGACTATCTTGGCGAACCGGTCACCGAAGCTGTCATTACGGTTCCGGCTTACTTCAATGACGCACAGCGTCAGGCGACGAAAGACGCCGGCAAGATCGCCGGTCTCGAAGTAAAGCGCATCATCAATGAGCCCACCGCGGCCGCGTTGGCCTACGGACTCGACAAGAAGAAGGACGAGACCATTGCCGTGTACGACTTCGGCGGCGGTACCTTTGATATCTCGATCCTCGAAGTCGGCGAAGGCGTCATCGAAGTGAAGTCGACCAACGGTGATACGCACCTTGGCGGCGACAACCTCGATCAGCGAGTCGTCGACTGGCTCATCGAAGAGTTCAAGAAGGACGAAGGTCTTGACCTGCGAGGTAAGGGCAATGAAATGGCCCTGCAGCGCCTGCGCGACGCAGCCGAGCGTGCCAAGATCGAGCTCTCCACCACGATGCAGACCGAGATCAACCTGCCGTTCATCACGGCGGATGCGACCGGTCCGAAGCACTTGGTGAAGACACTGACCCGTTCCAAGCTCGAAGAGATGGTTCGTGACATCGTCAATCGTTCCATCGAGCCCTGCAAGCAGGCTTTGAAGGACGCGGGTGTTTCGACCAGCGAAATCGATGAGGTCGTGCTCGTCGGCGGACAGACACGCATGCCGATGATTCAGAAACTGGTGCAGGACACCTTCGGCAAGGAGCCCCACAAGGGCGTCAATCCTGATGAAGTCGTTGCAGTTGGCGCTGCTCTTCAGGGTGGCGTACTCAAGGGCGAAGTTAAGGATCTATTGCTCCTCGACGTGACACCGCTTTCATTGGCGATCGAAACGCTTGGTGGAGTAGCGACGCCGATGATTCCGCGCAACACGACGATTCCTACCCGCAAGACGGAGACGTTCTCGACCGCGGCTGACAATCAGTCTTCGGTTGAGATTCATATCCTCCAGGGTGAACGTCCGATGGCGGCGCAGAACCGTACCCTCGGCAAGTTCCACCTGACGGGAATCCCAATGGCGCCACGCGGTATGCCGCAGATCGAGGTCACATTCGACATCGATGCGAACGGCATCCTGAACGTAACTGCAAAGGACATGGCGACGCAGAAGGACCAGAAGATCACGATCACGTCTTCCTCCGGTCTCTCCAAGGAAGAGGTCGAGCGCATGGCGAAGGAAGCCGACGCTCACTCTGAAGAGGACAAGAAGAAGCGCGATGAGATTGAGGCTCGCAACCAGTTAGACGGCATGGTGTACCAGGTCGAGAAGATGCTTCGCGAGCAGGGAGATAAGATTTCCGGCTCCGAGCGTGGCGACGTGGAGAACGCCGTGGCCGACGCGAAGAAGGCGCTGGAAGGTGGCGAGTTGAGCGCGATGAACTCGGCACGCGAGAAGTTACAGGCGGCTTCGCACAAGCTGGCTGAGGCCATGTATAAAGCCTCGGCGAGTCAGGCGCAGCCACAGGGCACTCCCAACGCAGGTCCGACGGAAGGCACTGGCGAACCGGCCGGCCAGAAGAAGGACGAAGGCGTGATCGATGCCGAGTATGTCGATGTGGAAGACAAGAAGCGGTAACCGCCAATGATCGAGTTGACGCTGCCGGAACTGGAGCTGCTCTTCAGGAAGTACGTGAGCGAAAAAACGCCGATCGTCGCTTTCCTGATGCAGGGTAAGACCCGCGTGAAGTTCAGCGGGTTCATCGACAGCGTCAGCGAGTCCGGTCTCGTCGTAAAAGACGACACCGGGGACTTCGCGATCTTCGACGTTTCGGGAATGCAACGTTCCCTGCTTGGTGACAGGCGGGACATACCTCCCGAGGCGGCTGAGATTGAAGCCGATTACAGCAGTGCTTTATCACTGGTGCGCGAAGACGGAGAGATACTCACCATCTTTGAGCGTTAGAACAGAAGACTACCCGCGGAGAGGGGCGCTAGATGCGCCCCTTGACGCCATTAGGAACAGACGGGGCTTCAGCCCCTGAGGTGACCATGCAATTTGAAGTAAACGGACAGAATTACTTTCTGCAATTCTCGGCCGAGGAAGGACAATGGTTCCTATTCCGACCGGGACGGGACGGAGTGGAGCGGTATGCAATTGCCGACGACGTTGAACAGTCGATATTCGGCGACACGGTGATACCGTTCGACACAGATTCGCATTCGAACGTGAACTAAACTCAGAGGGACTGAGGGATGCCGACAGGAACGAAGAACTATTACGAGATTCTTGGCGTGAAGAAGAACGCTTCAGCGGATGAGATCCGCAAAGCGTTTCGCAAACTTGCACGCAAGTACCATCCCGACGTCAACCCCGGCAGCAAATCAGCCGAGGAGAAGTTTAAAGAGCTTTCCGAAGCCAATGATGTCCTGAGCGATCCAAAAAAACGAAAAGTCTACGATCAGCTCGGCTATTACTCCGACAACATCGATCCCGCGGCTGCCGAGGCCTACGCACGTGGTGGTCAGGGTGGAAGCGGTTTCGGTGCCGGAGGTTTCGGCGGATATCCCGGCGGCTTTCCGCGTGGCGGTCAAGGCCAACAGGAAGTTCACTTCGATATCAACGATTTTGATTTCGGCGGAGCGCAGGGACAAGGGGCGGGTGGTTTCCGCGACATCTTTTCCGGAATCTTCGGGGGCGGGTTTGGCCGTCGCGAAGCGCAAGGCCCCATGCCGGGCACCGACGTTGAATACGAAGTGCACGTTCCCTTTTGGGAGGCTATCCGCGGCGGCACTGTACGAATAAACCTTCAGCGTCCCGGTGCTGGCGGGATGCAGAGTGAGCCAGTCGAATTTCGAATCAAGCCTGGCACCCGGGATGGTCAGCGGATTCGACTTGCCGGCCGCGGCAATCCCGGCCAAGCCGGTGGTCCTCCCGGCGATCTCTATATCATCGTCCGCGTCGATCCACATCCAGTATTTCGACGGGAAGGCGACGATATCTACATCAACGCTCCGGTCATGGCGTGGGAGGCCGCGCTTGGCGCCAAGATCGAAGTGCCAACGATCGATGGTCGCGCCATGCTGCGCATTCCGCAGGGCACACAAAGCGGCCAGAAGTTGCGTATGCGCGAAAAAGGCGTCAAGTCCGCAACAAAAGAAGGGACCGTCGGCGACCAGATCGTTGAAGTGAAGATTGTCACCCCGCGAGTGGTAAGCGTTGAGGCTAAGGATCTCTGGCAGAAACTAGAGAAGCTTAACCCTGAAGATCCGCGTGAAGAACTGTTCAAGAAGGTCTAATGCAGAGCGCAGCGAAATCGAAGGCCGTAATCAGCACCGAGCGCCTGGCACTTCGGCGGCTCACCCACGACGATTTCACCGAGGTTCGCCGAATCCATTCCGACCCGGATGTCATGTGGGTCTACGGTGGAGTCTTTTCTGAAGATAAGACCCGCGAGTTCATTCAACGTAACCTCGATCGATATGAGAAACACGGCGTGGCCTTCTTCGCAATCACAATGAAAGACAGCGGCGAACTCATCGGCTGTGGCGGAATCATCATGCAGGAAACCGATCAGGGCGTTGAGCCCGAGATCGGCTACCAGATTCGCAGGGACCAACAACGCAATGGCTTTGCCACCGAAATGGCGCGCGCCTGTATGCGATACGCTTTTGAGACAATGAAGGCAGACCACATCATCTCGCTGATTCGTCCCGACAACATGCCATCCCGCAGAGTGGCAGAGAAGAATGGCTTGAGCGTAGATCGCGAAATGATGTTCCACGACATGTTGCACCTGGTTTATCGACTAACGGTTCGAGAATGGAGAAAAGGGGCTGGCGTCTGATGTCGGACGTCCGATGTCTTAACTCATGACTAAACGCAAAGGCAAAGGTGCCTACATGATTTCGGTCGTCGCGGAGATGTATGAGATCCATCCGCAGACGCTACGACTCTACGAACGCGAAGGCCTGCTGAAGCCATCCCGCAGCGAAGGCAACACGCGTCTCTACACCGAAGAAGACCTGAAGCGGTTGGAGTTTATTCTGTCTCTTGCGCGGGACCTTGGCGTAAACATTGCTGGTATCGGCATCATCTTGAACATGCGCGAGCGCATAGAGCAGATGCAACTGCAGATGCAGGATTTTGTGCAGTACGTGCAACAGGAAGTTTGGACCAGGGCCCAGGCGCACATGCCCAAAGATGACGCCATCGTTCCAATGCACCGGCCGGTTGTCATTCCACCGAAAAAAGACAAACGCTAGTCGATCGACTCTGGCCGCTAGTCAGAACCAATAATGAAGGCGGGGGAATTTCCCCGCCTATTTCTATCTAACGTCTCGATCCCAGCGTCAACTTATTCCACTCCCACCAACTTGCTCACCTGAACAACTGGATCAATTGAGACCCTCGCCTTCAGACTGCGCGAGATCAGGCAGGCGGCCTCGCTCTTCAAGAGCAGCTTCAGGCCCTTGTCGCATTCTTCGTCGGTGGCAACCGTCAGTACCGGATGGATGGTCACCTCGGTGAACAGGAACCCACCTGCCTCCTTGGTGATTGTTCCATCGACGGTCACGTCTAGAGCGACGTTGTCGAACTTTGAATATTCGGCCATGGCACGAAAAGTCGAGATATAACAGGTTGCCACGCTAGCGAGAAAGAATGTCTCTGGAGTCCACATCTCCGCCTCGCCTCCAAATTCCGGTGGGGCTGAGAATTCGATCGCCTGTGGAACAGCTTCCGCGGATACGATTCCGCGCCGGGCCAGAATCCAATATGCCGTTGTGCGATAGCTATAACTCTTTTCCATGGTTGGCCTCCTATTGGCAGCGCACCCTTTAACAAGCTGGAACCTTTATTTCTTCCCCGGATTCCACGATGCCCAGATCGGAGCTCCCTTCTTGTCGCGAAGCATCAATTCGTTCCCATTTTTCGTTATCTGCCTCGAAAGAAATTCGTCGCTTCCGTCTTCCGCTTTGATCTTGCAACCGACAACTTCCAGTTGATCGCCCTTAACGAACTCAGAATCCATTTCCTTGAGAAACTTCTCCGGAGCAACGTGAACGAGAGTCGTCTCCGTGCCGTCCTTCAGGACAAGGTGAATGCCTTCCATCGCTCCGGGCACAACTTTTATCTCGTCCACCGTTCCTTTAATCTTGATCTCCTCGGCAACGTTATACTTCGGTCCATGGGCCCCGGCTGGCTTTTGACCCCACAGCATTGTGGCGGTCGCGAACAGGACGGTCACGGCGGCAAATAGCACCTTCAAATTTTGCTGTATTTTCATCTTCCGCTTCCCCTCTCGTTCCGATATGCAACAGATGAAAACGGGGATCCTCACGGGTCGTCGAGTCCACCTGGGAAATGGTCCGCCTTGCGTTGCGCATACTATTACCCTGTGCCGTCCGAAAAAGCACGCTTAGAATGAGCTAACTTCTTTCCGGCCATCACTGAACGGTCATTCAACCAAAAGTTGAAGAGCTCCATTCGTAGCCTAGGTCCGAAGAGTAGGTGTCGCAGTGAGTCAAATCACAACCAGATGTGAGCTCAGCGAAACTTTGGCGTAAGTTGCGGTTTTAATGTCGATGGAGAATAATCGCCGAAGTTACTGAAAATGAAACTGTTCCTGTGAAATGGCTCGATTCAGTCCGGTTCCTGGAGCGCCTCAATACTCCAGCATCGCAGTCGGAGAGGGAACGCAACGAGTTCGTTCTCGCTGCCGCCCGAGCCATCCTTACAGCCTTGTCGATGATCGCGGTTTACGTCGATCCGACAGATCCGCTCGAGTATTCCCATATCGCGCTGTGGATGATGATGGGGTGGACCATCTACAGCGTCGCGATCCTGATATGGCTTCGAACCACTCATCTTCCCAAACCTGCGCCGTACCT
>Ga0163163_10004358_pt1 | contig 12056 bp, 14 predicted proteins | sample S65metaG_FD_119766 | JGI IMG/M metagenome (GOLD analysis project Ga0163163, IMG submission 119766) | Switchgrass rhizosphere microbial communities from Kellogg Biological Station, Michigan, USA - S6-5 metaG | ecosystem: Host-associated > Plants > Roots > Rhizosphere > Soil | place: USA... | reverse complement strand
TCGGAGCAACGCTACATGGGTCGGGGAAAATGCGTTCGCCTTCGGTGAGAAAGCTGCGAGGACACCGTAAACGGCTCGCTTTTCTCCGATGGGAACAATCACCATGGAGGCGATGCCTAATGCCTGGCATGCGCCGGCGTCGACTCGAGAATCCTTGGCAGCATCGTCGCAACGCTGCACTTCGCGCGACTGCACGCAGAGGCCGGTGAAGCTACCGGAGATCGGGCTTCGCGAGCCAGGTTCCGGCGCGCAATCTCCCATGCTTACCTTTGTGACAAGTTCTGCGCCGTCGACAAAGGCGATGGCTGCGCTGCTGGCGCCTGTAAAGCGTCCGGCCTTCTCGAGAAGTCCCTGCAGATCGCTAAGGAACTGGCTGGAGAAATCCGGAACGAACTGTCCTATAGCCGAATGACTGGCTATCGTAGCCATGTGTAACTCCATTCAAAGTGGCGATGCCTCCTCGACAAAAACCATTGGTTCAACCGGTTGGGAGGCACGGTGAACGAATAATGTCACGGATAGCGAAGCTAAGCTCCTGAAACCGAATGACTAGCCCAATCGGAGGTTCATGGTGGGGTTGGCCCCTTAGTAATTGGCCAAAAGCACAATTAGGGGCGAGACTCTGGCCATAACGTCTCAGGGGAGAACAATGAAAGACATTCACTCAGTCATACGCGAAAAGGAACAGCAAGTGCGGCAGTTGATGGAACAGATCGACAAACTGCGTTGCGCTGCACAGATTCTGGAAGAGGAACATAACCCGCTCAACGTCGGCGAAGAGATGCCGAGAGCGATTTCAGTGCCGAAGCCGGTGGAAGCACCACGCGCAGCAGAAGCAGCGGCTGGCAAGAGGGTTTGGCCGTAACCAACAAGCTATCTTGTGGCGGCTGCGTCTTTGGGCGATGCCGCCTGACGTAATAACGCAGCAAGCGCATCCAGCGCGAGCTGTGCGGCATGGTCCGACGCCGGGGGAACTCCACCCACGGCGGATAGCACGTCTTCCTTTTTTATTCCTTTGACTGCCGAGAGTGACTTGCCGTGGGCGAGTTCGCACAGGGCGGAGGCGCACGCCATCGCCGGAACACAACCCTTGGCACGGAAGCGGATTTCAGCGAGATGGCCGTCGTCGGTAAGGGCGCTCAACTCAAGGACGTCGCCACAGACGGGATTTTCCTGCCGAACGCGAAAGTTGGCAGCGGGAAGTTCACCGGCGTGGCGAGGGTTCTGGAAATGATCCAGGAGTCGAGCCGAGTACATGGAGCCATTCTAACGCCGGGTTAGAAATTCAAGTTGAACTCACTGGTTGTGGTCGGAAAAGTGACGACAATGCCCCGTTCTATGTTTGCCGCTCTGGTGCCTGGCTTATCCAGCGACCTTACCGGATAGCTGTGCTTCTGACCATTGGTGGTAATGAAGAGATCGTCCTTGGTGACCATGTAATCTTCTGCTTCGATCCGGTCTCCATTCGTAAATAAGAAAACAGCAGGAGCCTTGGGTTGTGGTGTGGAAGTTGGGCCGCCGCCTGGGATCTCGATGAGCTTCGGGCCGGAGGTCTTCGACGACGCCGATGCCGTAGTTTGGCGATCAGTTCGTCCGGCAGGTGGACCTTTGGCAGCGCGGTCTAGCATGGCAGACAGGTACTTGGCGGGTACGGCACCGTCAACGGCAGTGTCGTTCTCAAAGATCAGGGTTGGCGTTGCGCGGACTCCATAACTTTGACCGAGCTCAAGAATCTTCCCAACGGTGTCAAGACACGAGCGGTTGATGGGGAGTGCGGTTCGGGTGCCGACCGCGTTTTCCCATGTGCGCAGCGGATCCGAGGAGCACCAGACCGCAGTTGTCGTTTCAACGGAACGGCGGCCGAGGATGGGATAAGTGTAGATGTAGACGGTGTAGTCGGTAAGAGAGTCTAGCTGGGTTTCGAAGTACTTGCAGGCCGGGCAGAGCGGGTCTTCAAACAGGGCGAAGACGCGTCTGCCGTTACCCTCGGAGCGCACGATCGCCAGGTTTTTCGGAAGGCTGGAGAAGTCGGTCTTAACGCCTGCGAATGTTGAGATTGGTAAAAGTGAGATGAGGGCGAGGAGTCGAAGGAGACGAGTTGCCATATATGGCGCGCCTTGATTGCGGAGCGCTCCGCCATGTTGGCGAATTGCCAGCGCTACAAGCGGAGTCTCTGACGGGGGCACTCTACTACGAATTCAACGCAGCGCTAGATGAATTCGTCGCACATTGACGAAACTCTGCCGGTCGTTGACCATGGGGTCGTGGGAAAGCTTCGGATAGCGTCGTTACAACCGAGCGTAACGGTCACATTGGCCGATTTAGGCGAATTGGGCCAGTTGGTCGCATGCACCAAGTACTGCGCCGAAGTCTGTCCAGAGGTAGTTTCGGCGGGGAAAAAGATCATCCAGGATTCGTGGACAGCAAAAGCGGACGAAATCATCGATTCGAAGCCGGACTTGGTGATTGCTTCAGTTCCGTATCAAAAAGAGGCCGTTGCGCAGATCATCAAGGCGGGAGCTCGTTTCCTGGGATTGGCACCAAGGTGCCTGGCAGACGTTTATGAGGACATTCGGATGATCGCCCGAGTGACCGGCGCGGCTGTTCGGGGGGAACAAGTCATTCGCGAAATGCAATGGGCAGTCAACGAGATTCGCCGGGCGACGGTCTTCTATCCGAAGATGCGAGTCTTTTGTGAGGAGTGGGGAAAACCACTCATTCATTCGCAGCGGTGGGTCGCGGAACTGGTTGAGGCCGCTGGTGGAACATTTATTGGCGAACCGGGAGCGCAGACAACTTCAGAGTCGATTCGCGTGATGGATCCTGAGGTTGTGATTGCGTCGTGGTGCGGAGCCGGTGACCGCGTGCCGCTGGAGAAGATAGTTCATGATCGAGGTTGGCTAAATACCAGTGCGGGAAAGAATGAACGAGTATTCTGTGTCTCGGATGAGCTGCTGAATACGCCCGCAACGACACTAGTCGGCGGGTTGAGGGCTCTTGCCTGGGCAATGCATCCTGAAAGATTTGAGAAGCCAATCGGCGTGCGCCGGATTGATGAAGAGCGGGCGCAAAAAGCAGGGTGAGGGAAACCACGAGAACTGCAGGTCCCTCCACTCCGCGCGCAACGGCGACGCGCTCCGGTCGGGACGACGGCAATGCTTGGGATGACAGGAATGCTCGGGATGACGGCACATTAGAAAAGGTTTCCAGGGTGAGTTGAAGATGCCAGTACTTACGCATGAACAGTTGTTGAGCGAGTTGGAAACGGAGGCGCGATTCGCGCCTAGCGCTGAGGAATTGATGCTCCAGGTTGTCAGGCGATTGCGTGACAATCTTCCGGCTTACAACTGGGTTGGGTTTTACATGATCGAAGAGACTCCTGGTGCGGAGCCGATGCTTGTCCTTGGGCCGTTTGTTGAGGCGGATACTCCACACAAGCGTATAGCGCTGAACCAGGGAATCTGTGGTGCGGCGGCATCTACCGGGGAAACGGTGATCGTTGACGACGTTAACAGCGACCCGCGTTACCTCGCGTGCTCGATCGAAACCAAGTCGGAGATTGTGGCTCCGGTCTTGGTGAATGGGAAAGTTGTTGGCGAGCTAGATATCGACAGCCACCAGCCGGCTGCCTTTCGCGGGGACGATCGGAAACTTGTAGAAGCTTGCGCGACGCTAGTCGGCAAGTATATGGAACGCACGCGGGCATGAAGGTCGATCGCGGAAAGGTGCGTCCGCCGGAGATCGGGCGCTACTGGATCAACTCCCACCCCCTTAGTTTCCGCCAATTGCGCGGTAAGGCGATACTCGTCGATTTCTGGGACTACACCTGTGTGAATTGCGTGCGCACGTTGCCTTATGTGCAGGGGTGGTGGGAGCGCTATAAGGACAAAGGACTGGTGGTGATCGGCATTCATACGCCTGAGTTCACGTTCGCGCGCTACGAGAGCAATGTCGAGCGCGGAGTACGCGAGTTTGGGCTGACCTACCCCATCGTCGTAGACAGCGATTTCGAACTCTGGAAGGCGTTTGCAAATCGTTACTGGCCGAGCAAATACCTCATCGACAAAGAGGGTTATCTCGTCTACGCGCACTTTGGAGAAGGGCACTACGACGAGACCGAACTGGCGATTCAGGACGCGTTGCGCGAGATCGATCCGAAGGTCGAACTACCGGCGTTGATGCAGCCGATTCGCGCAGAGGACAAGCCGGGTGCAGTTTGCTATCAGCCGACGGCAGAGTTGTATCTCGGGTATCGACGAGGGCGGATAGGAAATGCCGGCGGATTCAAAGAGGACCTGACGACCGAGTACGTGTTTGAGGATGACCCGGAGGAAGGTCCGTTCTACGCAGTCGGCACGTGGGCGTCAACGGCCGAGTATCTTGGCAGTGAAGGGGACGACTGCAAAGTGCTGCTGAAGTTCTCCGCTGCGGGCGTGAACCTTGTGCTGGCATCGAAGCCAGAAACTATTGGTGAGGTCGAGATCTTGCAGGATGGGAATGCGCTTACAGTAGCGCAAAAGACGAAAGACACCTTCTTTCGAGATGGACGCAGCTTCGTCAAAGTGGACAAAGCCCGAATGTACAGCCTGGTGGATAACCACGATTTCGGAACGCACACGTTGGAATTGCGACTCCAGCCGGGCATAGCAGCATTCGCTTTCACGTTCACAAGTTGCGTTTCCGGCGAGAGGGCGGTGCGATCGTGAAGCAGGTTGTGGCGGGACTGATTATCGATGGTTCGAAGATACTGATTTGCCAGCGGACGAAGTATCAGCCGATGCCACTGCAATGGGAATTTCCCGGAGGCAAGATTGAGCCGGGGGAAGAAGCCAAGGCCGCGCTGGAGCGTGAGTTGGAAGAGGAATTGGGAATCCACGCTGAGATCGGACCGGAGGTCGCCACCGTCGCGCATACTTACAAGAACGGAAACGGCGTCGAACTGCACTTCTTTCTTGTAGAAAAGTATCGAGGCGAAATCGAGAACCGCATTTTCAAAGATGTGCAGTGGGCGGAACGAAGCTCGTTACCGCAATTCGATTTCCTGGAAGCGGACAAATCGCTGGTGAAAGATATTGCAGCGGGGAAGATAGTCTAGAAGCTTGTCTGAAACTACCCTGCGGTTCCCGCAAACAAAAGAATCACACTCAACGCAATGACGACGATCGTCGTTCCCCAAGCGATGATGTTGTAGAAGCGGGTATTGGTGTGACGGCCCATCAGCTCGTGCTTGTTGATCAAAACCAACATTGCGATCAGCACGAACGGGAGTACGACGCCATTCACGACTTGCGACAGGATACTGATCTTTACCAACGGAACATTGGGTAGAAGAATCACTCCGGCGCCGGCGATGATAAGAACCGTGTAGAGCCAATAAAACACCGGCGCTTCACTGAACTTGTGGTCGATGCCGGACTCGAATCCCAAGCCTTCACACACTGTATAGGCGGTGGAGATGGGAAGAATGCTAGCGGCAAACAGGGAAGCGTTGAATAATCCAGCTGCAAAGAGGATGTAGGCGTAGTTGCCTGCAAGCGGCTTCAGAGCCTGAGCGGCGTCGGCGGCATCGCGAATGTCATGGTGTCCGGCAACGAAGAGAGTAGCCGCGCAAGAGACAAGGATGAACCAGGCAACGACGTCGGTGAAGACGCAGCCGATGATGACGTCGAGGCGTGACGCTCCGTAGTGTTTTTCTTCGATACCCTTTTCGACGATCGATGACTGCAAATAGAACTGCATCCACGGAGCGATGGTCGTTCCAATCAGACCTACAACCATGTAGACGTAGGCGTGATCCTTAAGTTCATGGATCCTCGGCGGCGTAATGGTGGCCAATAGAGCGTCTTCCCAAGCTGGCTTCGCCATAAATCCCGCAAAGATGTAGGCAAAATAGAAGAGGGAAGCGACCAAAAAGACCTTCTCCACCATCTTGTAACTGCCCTTCACCGCAAGCAGCCAGACTACGGCAGCACACACCGGCACGCTGATGAATCGACTGATGCCGAACAACTCCATGCTGCCGGCGATGCCAGCGAACTCAGTGACAACGTTGCCGAAGTTGCAGATGACGAGGCCGACCATCATGAGGAAGGTGATGCGGAAGCCGAATTCCTCGCGAATGAGATCGGATAGACCTTTGCCGGTGACGGCGCCCATGCGAGCGGTCATCTCCTGGATGACGATGAGAGCGAGTGTCATCGGGATCATCGTCCACAGCATTCGATAACCGAACTGTGCGCCGGCGGCGGAATAAGTCCAGATCCCACCGGCGTCATTGTCCACATTGGCCGTAATAAAGCCGGGACCGACGACGGCGAGGATCATCAACAGACGAACTCGCCACAACTTCCAACGCCTACGCATTTCGATTGTCGGGTAAAGAAGGGGATTACTGATGATCCCCCTTGATGAAAGCCGAACGCCCAGAATAAACGGGATGGCTTAGTTTTGCCACCCGTCCTCACCTAGTTCCTTAGTGCTACGAGCCGGCAAAAGCCGACCTTAGTCACACGAATGTAACATCGACCGAAACCCACCACATTAAAAGGAGATAAATGTCGAGGGCGTTTTTCACCTAGAGTTAATCAGCCTTAATCCCGCGATTAATAGTGTAAGTGTCTGATGTGGGTATCCAAGTTCAGCTTCTACTCTGGATTCAGGAGACCCTCATGCCTCTTCGTCTTGTAGCCCGTCTACTGGGATTGCTGTGTGCGCTGGCCGCGCTTCCGGCATTGGCCCAAAACTCTACTGGTGAATTCACGATCGCCGCTTTGCCGGACACCCAGTTCTATTCGAAAAGCTATCCGCAGATCTTTACGGCGGAAACGCAATGGATCGCTGATCACGCAAAGGAATTCAACATTCAACTGGTGGTTGGCCTCGGAGACATCGTGGACGGAGGCGGCGACGGATACCAATGGCAGAACGCAGACCTCTCCTATCGAGTGCTGGATGGAAAGGTTCCGTACATGGCTGTGATCGGAAATCACGATTATGACCTCAACAATCCAGCAGGGCGCACTGCCTCAACCAAGAATTTCAACGCGTATTTCGGACCGCAGAGATATGCAGGGAAGAGCTGGTACAAGGGCCAATATCCAGCTGGGAGTAACGAGAATTTCTACGGAGTTTTCACGTTCGGTGGTAAGGAGTACTTGATCCTGATGCTGGAGGTTTTCCCACGTAACTCCGCGTTGAGTTGGGCGGCGGCGGTGATGAAGAACCACCCGGGAATCGACACCATCGTGGTCACCCATGCTTATACCTATGCAGACAGCACCCGCATGGACCGGTGCGATAGCAACAGCTCCGCCAGCATGGGGGTGTCGCAGGACAATGATGGCCAGCAAATCTGGGAAAAGTTCACGAGCAAATATTCAAATATCACCATGGTCTTGAATGGCCACGTTGTTCAGGGAGACGGAACCGGTCGTCGTACCGATCTCGGGATCTACGGAAACCTGGTGAACCAGATGCTTTCCGACTTTCAGTCCTGGCCAAATGGCGGAAACGGCTTTATCCGTTTGATCACTGTGAAGCCTGCGTTGAACCAGGTTGTGGTGAAGACCTATTCGCCCTATTTGAATCAGTGGCTAACCGATTCTCACAACGAGTTCGTTTTGCCATATAAGAATATTGGTCTCTCAACTGCGACGGAGTCCATCTGGGGAAAGGTCAAGAACAGTTCGACTTGTGCCGGAGTAAGCGGAGCCGTGGTGTCGAATGGTTTAGGTTCGACCATAACGGATGTTGACGGCAACTTCTGGCTGCCGGCTGCAGGACCGAAGGCTTACAAGTTAACTGTGACGCAGCCGGGATCGACCTCGATTCCGCAAGCGTCTTCTTTGGTGCCTGGACACCAGCCCCCGGGGAAGATCCTCATGGCGAAAGCCGGAACGTTCGCCGGCGTCGTCTCCTGGAAGCTTGCTCCATTGGCAAATGCAAAAGTAGTGCTGACGGGCGGCGCATTAAGAATCAACACTTCGACGATGACCGCGAGCGACGGAACGTTCACATTTGGAACAGTTCCTTACGGAACCTACACTGTCACAGTGTCCTTACCCGGGACCAGCACGACGGCCATGTACTCAACCTCCATCGCGGGGACAGCAAAGAGTCTCAAGTTTGAAATGCAGTAGGGAATTGAGTTGCGTCTAGAGCCGGGCGCGAAGGATGCTGATGACATCGTCGGCGGTAATTACGCCCGTCAGGGCGCCGCTTTCATCGACGACGGGAAGGGTAAGGAGATTGTATTTATCGAAGATCTCCGCGACTTCCCGTTCTTCCGCGCCCGGAGGACAAGTGATCAGCGGGTCGGTTGTCAGAGTATGCAACTGCATCTCGGGTTCTCCGATAACAAGTTTGGCCAGGGGCACCGCGCCGACGAGGCGATCGTTTTCGCCAATCAGGAAAACGGTGCTCATGCTTTCCAATCCGCCTTCGAAATTGCGAAGCATAGAGACAGCATCTCGAACCGTAGAGTGTGGACTTAGGGCCATGTAGTCGGTCGTCATACGACCGGCAGCGGTGTTCTCCGCGAACTCGAGCAACTCCCCGACCTCTTCGGCGGCCTCGGGCTCCATTTCGTCCAAGATTTCTTCGGAGCGATCGGGAGTGAGATCGGCGAGCAGGTCGGCCGCAGCGTCGGGATCCATTTCCTCGACGATATCGGCGGCCCTATCACTGTCCATGGAGTTGACTAGCGAAACCTGAAGCTTCGGGTCAATCTCTTCCAGTGCCTGGGCTGCGACTTCTTCATCGAGAGAGGTAAACACCGCCTCGCGTTCGGCCGGGGCCAGTTCTTCGATGATGTCGGCGATATCGGCGGGATGTAGCCGAGATAGGCGGTCCGACGAAATACGCAAGCGCACTCGCCGCGCGGGATCCGTCTCGATCAGGTTGACGAACTCCCACGGAATCGCCTTCGGCGGAATCCTATCGAGCAGTCCGCGCAAGGCAATGTGCGGGACGACACCACGCAGCAGGCGGCGAACCGCGCCGCGAGCACCGACGTCCACGGATGCAATCTTGAGAAGTATGGTTCCATCAACGGCGGACTCGCCAAGCAATTCGGCATCGTTCACGCGCACCACTTTGCGGCCATGAACATCGATGATCTGCTGATCGAGCAGGTCTCGCTCCAGCAGGAGCATCCCCTCGGAGCCGTTGTAGGGGATAAGGTCGTTCAAGGGTCCGAGGCTGCGAATGCCTCCATTTACGCTCTTTATCCTGTGGCTGGAAAGAAGGCGGTCGCCGTCGCGGGTCTTCACGACGAATGCGGCGATGTGATTGGGATCGTCCTGCGGGACGATGGCGACTTCGCGCACGCGTCCGACCTTGCCGCCGGAGGAGTCATAGACCGGCAGCCCCAACAGATCGGAAAGTGCGAGAACCGGCATGTTTGCAGCATAGCCGAAAACGCGGAGTTGAGAGTAACGGAAAGTGAAACTGCAACCGAAGAGCTAACTGCTGACCCGATGCAGGCAACAGAAGCTTGCGTGTGCCACCAAGATTTGCTTGATTACAGGGGGCGATGGATGGGCCAGCCGCGTTCGGTAGCTGCTGCTTCCAGTTCGGGGCTTGGGTTGATCGCATAGGGAAGGCGGGCGATCTCGAGCATGTGGAAGTCGTGAATCGAATTCCCGAAGATAGCGTCGACGGCCTTAGGGATGTGTTTCTGGATTGCAGTGACCTTGGCTTCGTCCGTCGGCACCTGGATCAGCTTGCCTGTAGCTTTACCGTCTTTGATTTCGACGGTCGCCGCAAGTACGCGATCGGCAGGAATGCCGAAACGACGAACGCCTTCTTCGATGACCCAATTATTGGTCGAAGAGACTGCCCAGAGTTCGCATCCGCTCTCGGCCAGGCAATGGGTCAACTCCTGCATCTCTCCGAAAATGCGCTGGGCAATGGTCGAAGCGAAAAATTCGCGAGCCATGTTGCGAATCTCGATTTCAGAAACGCCTTCATGGATGGTGACCATTTCGCCACACATCGTGATCTCGTCTACTTCGCCAATCTTGTAACCCTGGTAGCGTGCGAGTGCCCACTCTTTTACTTTTGTGGGGATAAGCCCACGTTCGATTTCGTAGTAAAAGAAGTCGGCGCCGGCGTCGCCAGACCATAAGGTTCCGTCGCAGTCGAAGACCGCGATCCTTGGTTTCTTATGCAACACCTTCTGAACAAAACCAGTAGAGACTGAAGATGGAGCCGGACGCATGTGGAAAAACTCTCCCGCCCCAATATATATCAGGGCTTCCTTGACAAGCATTGGCAGAAGGACATGGTCACTCGGAGGTTACCTGCCGTAGGTGGGCGTAGTCTTCGGGCGTATTCACGTTGAGACTAATGTGGGGGTCGTCGACAGGAATGTAACGTAAGTTACCGGCGACGGAGTGCATGATGTCGCGAGCGGTGGTGGTAAGTTGCGCGCGAAGAAAAGCTTCGATGAGGTCGCGTCCGGCGAAATAGGGATGGCCATGTTGACCGTCATATTCCGGAACCACGCCCCAGGCGTCCTCTTCCGAGGATTCCAGGAAAGCTTCGTGAAGCTTGGTGAGAGTCGCGGGCTGTACCGGAGGACGATCCACGAGAGCGACGATGGCCGAGTCGCGCCCACGATTCAGGACATCCTGCAATGCGAGCTTGAGAGAGCTGAATTGTCCAAGTTCCGGCGCGTTATTGCGGATGAGGAACGCACCCTGTGAGTAAACGATAGGTGCGATCTGTTCCTCGTTACCTCCTGCGACGACGATGACAAGGTCACAGTGAGCGTTAAGGGCAGCGATGTGACCGCCGAGGAATGTGTTCCTCAAACTTGCTGCTGAGCCGGGAGGCCAGGGAAGCAGGGACTTGTCGGATCCCATTCGAGAAGAATTGCCGGCGGCGAGAATGACTCCACACAGACTGGGTGCACGAGTCATAGTGAGCCTCTCTGGAACGCCCTGTCGGGAGCGGTGCTCATTGCTTGCTCTGGGACTGGTGCTTGACCAACTCCCGAAGATGGGCGCGAACGAACCTCTCCTTGCAGTTCACAAGGAAGCCGATCGGGCTTTGTAACTGGTGGTTGAGTTCATAGAGCTCTTTCGCTCCGGCCTGCGTGGCGGCGTCGAAACGCTCTTTGCCAACCTCGTTCTGCAGCTGGGCCAGGAACATCATCTGGAACTGCTTCGCCATCTCCAGAAGTAGCTTGATCTTGGCGTCAGGAGCGAGATTGTGAATGCGCTCTCCGGCGGCTTCGTCGGTCGCGGCTATGCGGCGCACCAAGTGGGAGCAGAAGGCGGCGGTCTCAAGCGGCTCAAGCCAGAGGAAGCCGAATTCCTCGAGGTCGTGTCCCTTGAGGGCCGGGTCGAGTTCTTCACGGAAGAGCCACTGTCGAAGGGAAGCGACCGCGCGAGGGAAGATCACGGAGGTCTCTTCCACCGACTTCAGGTATTCGAGGAAGTTACGGAGCGAGTCCATGTGCTCGCGAGCATCCGCGGCTTCGGCCGGCGCAAGATGCTTATCGAGGAGGCGCTCTAGAATCTGCACGAATACGCGATGAACGACGGCAATGGTCTCCGGTTCGGGATCGAGCAGGGCCTGGCCGAGCAGGGGTTCGTAGATGGGTGCACAATCCGCCTTAAATCGCTGCGTGCCGCTGGACATAGTCCTCCGGAGAATTAGATGCCACACTCCATGCTAACAAGTGCGGGGCTTCCTGCAAATGAATTCAACGGCTAGCGTGAGGTCTTATCCTGAACGGGCCGGGCTTTGCTGAGGGGGCCGACGTCGGTATTTCGGCGGCTGGCGATCATTTCGGCAACGATTGCGACGGCGATTTCCTCAGGTGTGACCGCACCGATCTCGAGGCCAATGGGGGCGTTGATGCGTTCGAATTTCGAGGCTGGAACGCCCTGCTGCTCGAGTTCTTTGTAGACCGACAGTACTTTGCGCTTGGAGCCGATCATGCCGATGTAACGGGCGGGCTGATCGACCGCCCACCGTAGGATGCGCATGTCGTCGCGATGGCCGCGAGTGACGATGACAAGATAGGCATTTTCGGGGATGTCGAGTTT
>Ga0163163_10004356_pt1 | contig 12057 bp, 11 predicted proteins | sample S65metaG_FD_119766 | JGI IMG/M metagenome (GOLD analysis project Ga0163163, IMG submission 119766) | Switchgrass rhizosphere microbial communities from Kellogg Biological Station, Michigan, USA - S6-5 metaG | ecosystem: Host-associated > Plants > Roots > Rhizosphere > Soil | place: USA... | reverse complement strand
GCCTGAAGCCGTTCCTGGTATCCTCTTCCTTGCCGCCCGGGGCCTGCATGACGCCGTCGAGCGTCACGTTATTCGTCACGTTGATCCTGCGCATGAGCGTCTCCCTGAGTTCGGCGCCGGCACAGCGCCAGCGACCCAACCTCTATACGAACGGGAGGTGCGCAGATCGACGTGAAATGGGGTCAGAGTCGAATTTCATCCTTCCCACGCGGCCGCGTGGGAAGGATGAAATTCGACTCTGACCCCATTTCCGCTAGCGCCACTCGAACGTGGCAGCCACCAGGCGCCCGCGCCAATACGGCTCGGGTCCGGTAGGGGGAACCCACGCCACGTCGCCCGACGTGGGGATCATCATGCTGCTGAGGCGCGTGTAGTCCCGATGATGCCCAACCCACGGCGTGAGGATGGGCGTGCCCTTCACGTCGCGATACCGCATCGCTGAGATCGTCTCGATCTCGCCCGCGGCGCCGAACGTGACGTCGAGCGAGACCGTCGTCGGCCCGTCGGTCAACGTCACACGCGCGTTCCTGTCATCGATCGCCGACCACGACAGCCCGTTGCCGGGCAACAGCACCGTCGGATACCACACCGCCTCGGCCAGGAACCGCTGAAGCGATGCGGCCGCCAATTCCGGTGTTCCATGCTGATTCACCATCGGAACGATCCCGGCGACCGCCGCACGCATCGACCCTTCACCGCCGACATAGCGGTCACGCACGTGCACCGGCACAAGAGGTAGCATCGCGATGCGCGCGTTCCAGACGAACTCCGGCGGTGCCGTGCGAACCTCCTGATCCGCGGTGAAGCGCGCCCACGCGTTAGGCTTCGCCGCGAACGTTCCGCTCGATCGTATGTGGGCGCGAGCGATGAGCCGCTGCCCGGGCGACAGGGCGAACGTGAGGTAGCGCGCGACGGGAGCCGGCAGGCCCTCGAGTCGCGAAGGGTCGAACGCGGCCCGCTCGGCTAAGGTGCTCATCGGATCACCAACCGTTGCTCTCACCCGATCGGCTGCGCCGGGGGCTCGTAGGACGCCGAGCGCTGCTCGGGAGGAGCTGGGCGCGCCGGCGCCACCAGAACCGCACAGGGTGCCGACCTAACCACTTTCGTCGACACGCTGCCCAACACGAGTCGGCCGATGGCTGACCGTCCGTGCGCGCCGGTGGCGATCATGTCGACGTGCCGTTGCTCGGCGAATGCAACCAGCTCATCCGCCGGGTCGCCGTGCAGCGACACGTACTCGACCTGCACCTCGTCCGGTAGGTCGAGACGACGCCCGACTGCCTCGAGGCGACCCAGCACATCGGTGACTCTCGGCTCGCCCCACGGGCGGGAATCGCCCTGGGGGATCACGATCCGCGGTGTCGCGTGGGCAAGATACAGGGTGCCGTGCCCGCCGAGCACGTCGAGCGCCGCACGAGCCGCATCCTCGCTGGCCGGTGTGAAGTCGATCGCGACAACCGCGCTTCGTGGAACTCCCGCCGTGGTGCTCGGCACGGCGAGCACCGGGACCGCGGCGGTGCGGATGACGCGCAACGCGGTCTCGCGATGCAGGAGCCGAGCGAACACCCCGTGAGACCCGAGCCCCAGCACGATGAGCGACGCGTCATGATAGGCGGCATGCTTCACGATCTCGTCGACGCGATGACCGACGCGGATGGCATGCGGCCAGGGTCGGTCACTCGGAAACGTGCGGGCGCGCTGGGCGGCGAGCTCGCCTTCACGTTGCTCGATCGTGAGACGTGTCAGGCGGTCGGTGTCCGCGGCCGTGCTTCCCTCGTTGTCGGCAAAGGGCATCGGCTCGACGACGCTCACCAGTGCGACGGCCACGCCGTCGCGCCGCGCGAGCTCGACGCCGAGTCGCACCGCGCCGTCGGCGTCGTGCGTGCCGTCGGTCGCCACTGCAATCGCCCCGCCTAACGTTGGACCGGCAGAGATCGACGCAAAGAGCTCGATTTCAATGGTTCGTGACATGGTATCCTCCGTGGTCGGGCGGCATCGGCCGTCACTGAGGCAATGTCAGGTCTGGCTGCAGCAACGCCTATCGGGCGTGTGCCGCGCGCACGTAGGGAAATCGCGTGCCTGGAGGTCCACGAAGCGCCTACGATCCCTCGGTGACTCGCCCGACGGCACGCTGCTCACGCGAATGGCAACGTGATCCATGATGAACGCCTTGGACTCGCGTCGAGGCCGCGCGCAGCTGCTGCTCATGGCGTTGGGGGTCGCGATCGCGTTCGCGGTCCTTCCGCTCGCCGCCGGGCTGCTCGGCGCGTTGGTCCTGCACGTCGCGGCCACTCCCCTTCACCGTCGGCTCGCCACGTACCTGCCGGTGCGAGCTGCCGCCGCGGTCGTCGTCGTCGCGACCGCGCTCCTGATCTTTCTCCCTGCAGCATGGCTGCTCGCGGTCGCGATCGACGCCACGCCCGACGCGCTGCGGCAGCTGCGCGACAACCCCGCACTCGCCACGATCGCGGCGATCCGTGTGGGTGACCTCGATGTCGGAACGCGCGTGGTCGACGCGAGCGGCGCGATCATCTCGTGGATGTCCGGACAGGTGTTCAACGTGCTCGGTGGCGCGGTGCGAGCAACGCTCAACGGCGCGGTAGCGCTCTTCGGCCTGTACTTCCTGCTCGCCGCGCCGCCCTCCAGCTGGACGAGGGTGGCAGCGTATCTGCCGTTCTCTCGCGAAGGCGCCGAGCTCCTGGCGCACCGATTTCGTCAGGTGACCGAAGCGACACTGCTCGGGACCGCGCTCACGTCGGTCCTGCAGGGTGTAGTCGTCGCGTTAGGCTTCGCGGTCACCGGCCTGAGCGACCCGTGGTTCTGGGGGGTCGTGACGGCGGTGGTGTCGGTGCTGCCGGTCTTCGGAAGCGCGCTCGTGTGGGTGCCAGGGGCGATCGCGCTCGCGGCGCAGGGGCGCTACGGCGCGGCGACGATCCTGGCGGTTATCGGAGGAGGCGTGGCCAGCAACATCGACAACGTCATGCGCGTGATCGTCAACCGCCGCGTATCGAACCTCCATCCCATGACGACCCTCGTCGGCGCCTTCGCGGGCGTGGGTGTTCTCGGGTTGCCGGGGATCCTCCTGGGACCACTCGCCATCTCGTACTTCTTCGAGCTCACCGCGCTCTACCGGCGCGAGTTCGGCTCGCCCGAGGGCAGCCCGCAGCCTAACGACTCGCTCGCAGCGCATTCACGATGACGGCGAGATCGATGCCCTCCTGCACCAGCGCGCCAGCCGTCGGCGCGAGCCCGCCCATCGCTGCCGCGACCATACCGACCGCACTCAGTCCGAGCCCGACGGCGATGCACTGACGGGCGATGTGCATGGTGCGGCGGCTCACCCGCATGGCCTCGACCACGCGCGTGAGGTCGTCGATCAGGATGACGACGTCCGCGGCCTCGGCGGTGATGCCGCCTCCGTGTCCCGCCAGGGCGACCCCGACCGTCGCGGCGCTCAGCGCAGGCGCGTCGTTCGTTCCGTCGCCGACCATCAGGACGGACTCTCCGGTCCCTACCAGTTCGCGCACCACGGCGACCTTGCCCTCGGGCAACAGGTCGCCCTGAACTTCGACGATCCCCGCTGCGGCGGCCACACTTCGCGCATTCTCGGCATGGTCACCCGAGAGCAGCATGATGCGGTTCACTCCCAGGTCGCCAAGATCGCGAAACACCTGGGACACTCCGGGCCGCAGCTCGTCCGCGTACTCGACGATACCGGCGACGGCGCCGTCGATCGCCACGTACGCACGAAGGCCCGCCGTGGCGGGCTCGAGGCGGCGCACGGCCGCCTCCCCGTCGCTAACGTGATCGAGCACGAATGCCCGCGCGCCCACAACGACGCGGTGGCCGTCGACCGTACCTGCAACGCCGCGTCCCGGTGACTCGACCACATCGCTCGCGGCGGGTAACTCGAGTCCCGCTGCTTCCGCAGCGTCGACCAACGTTCGCGCGAGGAGGTGCCCAGACGAGCGCTCGACTGCGCCCGCGAGTCGAAGAACACAGTTCACTGGGCGACCGTCAGCCGGGACGACGTGGCTCACGCGCGGCTGGCCGATCGTGATCGTGCCCGTCTTGTCGAAGACGGCAACGGTCGTGGCGCCGAGCCGCTCGAGCGCCGTGCCGTGGCGGATGATGATGTGGCGTCGTGCCGCGCGGTTGATCCCGCCGATCACGGCGACCGGTGTGGCGAGGATGAGCGGGCACGGCGTCGCGACGGCCAGCACCGCGAGCACGCGCAGCCAGTCCCCACTCGTCACGTAGGCAATGACACAGACGGCGAGCGTCGCGGGCGTGAACCACACCGCGTACCGATCGGCGATGCGCTGGAGTGGCGCCTTGCTCGCCTGAGCCGACCTAACGAGGGCGACGATGCGCGCGTACTGGCTTTCCCGGGCCGGCGCGAGTGCCCGAACGGTGAGCGCGCCATCGAGGTTGGCGCTCCCGCTCATGAGCCTCACGTCACGCGACGCGGACAAAGGAAGGGGCTCGCCCGTCAGCATGGACACGTCGACGTGCGCGCTGCCCTCGAGGACGATGGCATCGCAGGGCACGAGCTCACCCGGCCGAACGAGCAGGACATCGTCGGGCGAGACGTCGTCTACTGCCACGTCCTCCACGTGCCCGTTACGCACACGGTGCGCGATGCGAGGCGCGGCTGCCTCCAGCGCACGAACCGCGTCCGACGCGCGCCCTTCGGCATAACGCTCCAGCGCCTCGCCGCCCGTCTGCATGACGACGATGACGAGCCCCACGAACGGCTGTCCGAGGAGCGCCGACGCGACGATGGCGAGCGTCGCGACGACGTCGGCGGCGAAGTGACCGTGAAGCGCACCCTGCACGGTGCGCGCGACGACCAGGCTGCCGGCGATGACGAGACCGACGTACCAGATGGTCCGGTCGTGGCCGGCCGCAGGCGCGGCGACGCGTGCGACGAGCCCCGCACCGATGACAGCCGTGGCGAATAGCGGCCGCCACGCTGCCCGGAGGGCCGCACCGCGCGCCTTCATACCATTACGCCGGCGGCGCGACGAGCACCCAACACTTCGCGGTGCGAACCAGTTTCGTGGACACGCTTCCCAACATCACCCGCTCCAGCGCCGAGCGTCCATGCGTACCGGCGGCGATCAGGTCGACGTGCGTTTCCTCGGCGAACGCGATGAGCTCGTGGGCCGGATCGCCGTGGAGGTGCACGTACTCGATACGAACGCCGGGCGATGGCTCGAGTCTCCGCACGACTTCCTCGAGCTTCGGGGTCACCGCACCGTTCCTGATCTCATCCCACGATCTGGCGTCCCCCTGTGGGATCGCCAGCCGGGGCGTGACGTGCGCGATGTAGAGCGTCCCATCCTCGCCGAGCAGCTCGAGCGCGGCCCGCGCCGCGTGCTCGCTCGACGCGGTGAAGTCCACCGCCACGAGCGCGCTGTGCGGCACACCCCACGCATCGCTCGGCAGCGCGAGCACGGCCAGTCCCGCGGCGCGAATGACACGCAGGGCCGTCTCCCTTTGACTGAGACGTGCGCCCAGGCCGTGCGCGCCGAGGCCAAGCAGAATGAACGATGCGCCAGTGGCACGAGCCCGGGCGACGATCGTCTCGACGCGCGGCCCGACGACGAGCTCGTACGGCCAGTCGTGGATACCGGGATGGGTGCGGTCGCGCTGCGCCAACAGCGTGATGCCGCGCTCCTCGACGGCGATCTCCACCAACCGCTCGAGGTCCGGCACTGGCGTGCCGTCGAGAGCGACGAACGGTGGCGCCTCGACCACGCTGAACACGTCCGCCTTCACACCATCGCGTCGAGCCAGCGCGAGGCCAACGCGCACCGCGCCATCGGAATCGCGTGTGCCGTCCGTGGCAACGAGAAGACCGCCCGAATCGGCGACGAACGGCTCGAGGGACATGCGAGCGACGTTCTCAGGAGTGCGAGACATGGATTCCTTCCTGTGTGTTGATGCGCTCGAGCAGTCGGCAGGTGATGGGGTTGACGCCGTCGCTGTCCTGATCGAGGGCGACATCGAAATGCACAGTGGCGCGGTCGCGAACGCGCAGCAGGCCCGCGAACCGCCGTGGCGGTGCCACACCGAAATCGCTCGGGCGAATGTCGTAGCTGCCGCTCACGTGGAGGGTGCCTAACGTATCCGCACGCACCGTCGCCGTGGTGGAGACGAGGCGCTGGACGCCGGCGATGGTCACGGTACCGGCGATTCGGGCGACGGGCACGGGAGCCGTGAGGTCGACCTCGTACGTCGTGAGACGGAACTCGATGGTCGGCTGCCGAGTACCCTGAAGCGCCTCGTGGAGGTGCCGGTTCATGATACCGATGCCGCAATCGAGCTTGGCGACGGTCACGCTGAGCGACGGGGCGCCGAGCGCGTTGGCGCCCACGAGCACTTCACCTCGCGTCGTCAGACCGTGCAGGTCGAGGGCTCCCGAGAGCTCGCGGGCGTTGCACGTGAACCGTCGAATGTTCGACGCGCCCGTTACCCAGACCCGGCTCTCGGGCCGAATGGGCTGAGGCGGCGTCAGGGGCCAGGCGGTGCCTAACGGGACCGAGAGAGCGACCACGAGCCCTGCCAGAATGCGCGGCGTCATGAGGATCTCACCTCCGGCGCGACCAGCGATTGACCGACGGCGGCTGCCTGGGCGGGTCGAAGACGTACGTATGCGCCGTCAGCTTGCCGTCCGCGACCGCGGCCGTGATGTCACTCGTCGTCACCAGACCGACGAGCGTCTTGCCCGTCATGACGAGCACGCGATGAATCCGCTCCCGGCGCATGTAGTCAGCCGCCGTCGTCACGAACGTCTCTGGCGTGAGCGCGTGCACCGGCGCGCGTGTCATCGCTTCCGACACCGTGTGCTCTTCCAGGAAGTTCCACTCCGCCGTCGTCGGGACTGCCATACGCTCGACGACCGTCGCGCCGGCATCATCCCAGAGATCCGTGAAGAACAATGCCGACGGATCATCCCGGTTCTCGCTGGAAAGCCTTTCGGTGTCGATGTCATTGCCGCTCGCGTCCTCGAGAATGTCCGTCCCCGGATCGCGCTCCGTTGGCACTCCGGGCAGCGACGCGGCGAGCTGCAACAGGTCGGTGGCCGAGACCACGCCGACCACCACGGCACCTTCGATTACCGGCGCGCCACTGATTCGCCTGGACGCGAACGTATCCATCGCCTCACGGATCGTGAGATTCGGATCGAGCGTGACGATATCGGTGGTCATGATGTCGCGTAGTCTCAGCATTGCATCCTCCGGAGATGACTGCCTCGCTGACGGTTGTCGGCCGAAAGGGTGGCGCCGCTACCGTTTGATGAGGACCAGCGTGTGGCCGCGACCGTGTCTCAACTCGAGGGCCTCGGTCGCGGTGTGCTCGTCGGTGGTCATCGCGATCGACTCGACCTTCGGGATCGAGTGCATGAGATGACGCCGAGCGCGGTGCGCGTCGCCAACCATGATCTCGACGCGCCGGTCGTGCGGGTCATAGGTGACGCCCACGAGCGCTCCGCGCCCGAGCATCTGCGCCCCGATCTCGGGGTCGTCGATTTCGATCGTCACCCTGCGTCCCGCGTTCCGCCGCGTGAACTCGTTCAGTGCGTCGGTCCACTCGGACGGCGCGGCCGACGTCGCCGTGCCGGTGACGCGAAGCCAGAGCTCCAGCGCTTCGGTCGACGACGGGGGCGGCACGATCAACACGGTCTGTGCCGCGCTGTGGACGACGCTCGACGCGACGCTCCCGAGCAGCACTCGCTCGAGCAGGCGCGGACCATGTGTTCCAACCACGACGAGGTCGGCCGTCATGGACGTACCGCACGCCACGATGCCATCGGCGTCGTCTCCCGTTCGCACGCGAGTCTCGACCTTGACGTTATCGGGAACGTACGGGCGGAGCTCATTGCGAACCCGCTCGAACAGCGTCTGAACGGCGACGGTGGGATCGAGTCCCGCCGGATCCCGGAGCGGCGCGTCGCCTAACAACGGCGAGAGGATGTGGAGCAGCGTCAGCGTCCCGCCATTGGTCAGCAGCATCAGCGCGACCTGGGCGGCGTGAATGCTGGCCGGCGAGAAATCGACCCCCACCAGAATGTTCCGTGGCAGCGCCGAGAATCCCGGCGGCACCGACAGCACGGGAACGGGAGACGCGCGCAGGACCTGCACCGCACGCTCGCCGGCGATCATGCGGTTCATCCGCTGATGCGGCGCCGACCCCACCACCACCATCGCTGCCGACCGGGCGAGCGCCACGTCCGCGATCTCTTCCGCGATCGCGCCGAACCGCACGTGCATGGCGGGCGGCGTTGCGCCGCCGGAAAACCGCGTGACGTACTCGAGGACCTCGGCCACGCGTCTCGTGCGCCGCGCCTCATCGACGTCGGGCAGATACAGGGGCGTACCGCCGAGCGCGACGCCGTAAGCCAGGTCCGGCTCGAGCACGGTCACGACCTCGAGTGGGACGCCTAACTGTTCGGCGAGCAGACGGGCCGCAACGACTGCGGCACCGCTCTGGCTCGTCCCGTCGGTCGCGAGCAGGATCGGTCCGTGCAGGGCGCGATTGCGCAAGGCTGCCCGGTGCTGGGCTTTCACGTCGGCCCCGGTGGAGGGCGCGGGCGATAAGGTCGGAGACATCGGATCGCTCGATCGTTAGGGACGACTCCACGCTAGCAACCCGATTTGTGTGTGGCTGTCAGGGGCTTGCCCACCATTCGCCCTGTGATGCCTGACACCCGGTCGCCCGGGACCCGCTACGTTTCACCTAAGACCGACACGCGGAAGCGACCCATGACACCCACACGCGAGCCAACGTTCCGCGACCTCAGTGCGGACGAGGCGACCGAGCTGCTGGCGCGCAACCACATCGGCCGGATCGCGTACACCTTCCATGATCGTGTCGACATCGAGCCCCTGAGCTACGTCTTCGCTGACGGCGCGATCTACTTGCGCACGGCGCCCGGCTCCAAGCTCGAGACGCTCGCTCATTCGCCGTGGGTGGCGTTCGAGGTCGATGAGGTGGAGAGCCCGTTCGACTGGCGCAGCGTCGTGGCCCACGGCACGGTGTACGTGCTCCAGGACGCCGGTGGCGAGATCGCCCGTGAGACGTATCGCGTCGCGCTCGACCGCATTCGGCAGCTCGTCCCGATGGCGCTCACGCCGCGAGACCCGACGCCCACTCGCCAGGTCATCCTGAAGCTCCATCTAGCAGAAATGCGGGGACGGTCGGCGAGCTCGAGCGACTGAAATTCAGCGGCCCTGTCGGGCGTTCCCCTACACGGCAAGTCCGTTTGCCCGACCGAACTTCGCTCGCATTACCTGCACTGTTACTGCATGCGCCCAGCCGACCTGGCCCAGAACACCGCCCTGCGATCGAACGCGGGAGTGCTGCATCGCGTGCTGCGCGTGCGCCTCGCCTACAAGCTGGCGGGCGCGAACCTGCTCGTCGTGCTGGCCGCTTGGGGTGCCTACGCGATATACCACCGCGCCGCGGAATGGCGGATGCTGTTGGTGATGGCCATCGCGCTGGCGCTCGGTCTCGCCGTGAATCTCGTGCTCGTCTCGATCGCGCTGCGGCCCATCCGCGACCTCGAGGAAACGGCGACTCGCGTGTGGGCGGGTGACCTCGAGACGCGAGTGCCGCGCTCGGCGGTCGCGGATGCGGAGCTCGCGCAGGTGGGCGGGATGCTGAACATCCTCCTGACTGCGCTCTCGGAGGATCGCGCGCGAGTGCGGACGCTGGCGCAGGAAGTGGTGCGCAGCGGCGACCGCGAGCGGTCGCGCGTCGGGAAGGAGCTTCACGATTCGATCGCGCAGTCCCTCGCGGCGCTCAGGTACCAGCTGATCGCGATCGAGCGAGAAGCGCAGGACCCCGAGCTGACGGAGAAGCTGCGCGCCGTCAGGCACTCGGCTGGCGAAGTGCTCGAGCAGGTTCGCCTTCTCTCGCACGCGGTCCACCCCCAGATTCTGGATGACCTCGGGCTCGTCGCGGCGCTCCGCCACCTGGCTCGGACGACCAATGGTGCCGCGATCTCCGTGAGTGTCGCGCCCGACGTCGAGTCACAGCTTCGCGATCTTCCGCACGACGTCGCGGTGGCCGCCTACCGTGTCGCGCGCGAGGCCGTGGCGAACGCGCTTCGACATGGAGCACCGACTACTATAGAAATCCGTGTGGGGCTCGCCAGGGACGAGCTCGTCATGCACGTTGAAGACGATGGGAAGGGCTTCGATCCTGCGAGCGTCGAGAATCATGGACAGGCGATGGGTCTTTTTCAGATGCGGGAGCGCATCGCGCTACTGAACGGAAAGGTCGAGATCGTATCGGGACCGCATCAGGGCACCGACGTGCAAGTACGCGTCCCCGTCAACCTTGGTCGTCATGCCGCTGCGCGTCTCGGAGCGACCGAAACGGAGAATCAACATGCCAGGTGATGTGATTCGTGTGATACTCGCGGACGACCACGCGGTCGTTCGAGCGGGGTTGCGCGCCGTGCTGAGCCCCGCGAAGGACATCTCGGTGATCGGCGAAGCCACGAACGGGAAGGAAGCCGTCGCGTTGGCCGAGCGCTTCAATCCGGATGTGGTCATCATGGACCTGACGATGCCCGATATGGATGGCGCCGCGGCGACGAAAGCGATTCTCGCCAGGGACACCACAACTCGCGTGCTCGTTTTGACCATGCATGCGGAAGAGGAATATCTTCTGCCCCTGTTGGAGGCTGGCGCCTCCGGATACCTGGTGAAGAGCGCGGCCGACCTGGAGCTCGTCACCGCGGTGCGCGCCGTGGCGCACGGCGATCCGTACGTGAGCTCGTCGGCCTCGCACGTCCTCATCAAGGGACTCACGAAGAAGGACCCGGCGCAGGCCGACCACGAGCGCTACAACTCGCTGACCCAGCGCGAGCGGGACGTGCTCCGACTCGTCGCGCAGGGCTACTCGGCGCCGGAGATCGGCGAACAGCTCTTCATCAGCCCGAAGACGGTCGATACGTACAAGCAGCGGATCAACGAAAAGCTCGCCATTGCTCACCGGTCGGAGTACGTGGACTTCGCGTTGAAGGTCGGAATCCTGGGCGCCGCCAACTCGCCGACTCGGAGTTGAGCGGAGCAGCCTGACGCTCATGACCGAGCTGCACGCGGACCGCTGGCGGAGTGACGAAGAGCTCCGGGCGTCGGAAGCAAAGTTCGCCGGAATCCTGGCGATTGCGGCCGACGCCATCATCACCATCGACGACACGCATCACATCATCCACTTCAACCGTGGCGCGGAGGAGATTTTCGGCTACAGCGAGGCGGAAGCGATCGGTCAGCCGCTATCGATCCTGCTTCCCGCGCGTTTCCGCGGCACGCACGACGCGCAGATCCGCGCCTTCGGCGAGACCGCCGAGTCGGCACGGCGCATGGGGCATCGCCGCGCGGTTGCCGGTCGGCGGAAGAACAGCGACGAGTTCGCGGCAGAAGCGTCGATCTCCAAGCTGGATCTCCCGACGGGGGAACGCATTTACACCGTCGTTCTCCGCGACATCAGCGAGCGGAAATGGGCGGAGGACGCCGATCGCTTTCTCACGGAGTCGGGCACGCGGCTGTCGCGATCGCTGCATCGCGAGGCCGTTCTCGAGGCGATCGGTGACATGGCGCTCCCGATGCTCGGCGATGCGTGCGTCATCGACGTCGTGGAAGACACGACGATCCGGCGGGTCGCTCGGGCGATCGACGACGAGCGCCAGCGCCTCATGAGCCGCCTCGCCGCGGAGTTCCCGCGGACGTGGGACTCACCGTCGCCGGTCGTGGACGTGTTGAGGCGCGGCCGCCCCGAGCTCGTTGAGGGTATCGATGACGACTGGTTGAGTCGGACGGAGGAGTACGCCGAAGCGATCGCCCTCTGGCAGGAAGTCGGTGCGCGTTCGTTGTACATCGTGCCGCTCGTGGTGGGTGATCGGACGATCGCTTCCCTCACGCTCGTCGATGTGAAGAGTGGGAACCGGTTCACGCCGGAGATGCGCACGCTCGCGCAGCGATTCGCGCTCGCGGCGGCGCTCGCGCTCGAGAACGCGAGGCTCTACGCGGCGGCGAAGCG
>Ga0163163_10004355_pt1 | contig 12059 bp, 11 predicted proteins | sample S65metaG_FD_119766 | JGI IMG/M metagenome (GOLD analysis project Ga0163163, IMG submission 119766) | Switchgrass rhizosphere microbial communities from Kellogg Biological Station, Michigan, USA - S6-5 metaG | ecosystem: Host-associated > Plants > Roots > Rhizosphere > Soil | place: USA... | reverse complement strand
CTGGCCTACTACGGCGATTGGTCAACCGGTTTGACCGCCGAATGGCGCGATGACGCGCATGTCGACGATGCGACCTCTCGGCGCTTGCTGGCCGAGGCGAGACAGCGCCAGCGTGAAGAGTTTGCGCGCCAACAGCAACGGCAAACCAAGGCGGAGAAACGCGCTGCGCAGATCGTGCGCAACTGTGCCCAGAAGCATCACCCGTATCTCGAGCGCAAAGGATTTCCCACGGCTTACGGTTTGGTTCATGAGGGCGACCCTGTCGTGCCCGAAGGCAAAGAGATTCTCGGCGCGCAGCTTGTCGTGCCCCTGAGGGATGCGACGAAATACCAACGCATCATCAGCGCTCAATTAATCGACGAGCGGGGCACGAAAGTCTTTCTACCCGGCGGTCGCGCGCAAGGCGCGATCTATCGCATTGGAGTGGATCCGGCGCGCGCCAGGCAGCAATGGCTCTGCGAGGGTTACGCGACGGGGCTCTCCATTCAGGCCGCGCTACAGCGCCTCCCTGGGCCGCACACAGTGATCGTGTGTTTCTCAGCCCGAAACCTGGAGATCGTGGCAGAGAACTTTCCTAAGGCTGTCGTCCTTGCGGATCACGACGAATCCAAAACTGGCGAGGAGTCCGCCAAGAGGACGGGGCTTAAATGGGCCATGCCGCCAGACACTGGCACAGATTTCAACGATTTGCATCAGCAGAATGGGCTGCATGTCGTAACAGAGATATTGCGTCCGCTGATTTAGCGTGATGCCGCGCCCTCGACATGGCGCGCAACAAATCTGTCGGTTCGTGGGGGTTTCGGGTTACCCCGGCGCGAACCAAATAACGCCGGGGTTCCCGTAACGGGTCCGAGAGGATGCTGAAGCCCAAAGGAGCCCGCTTTCCGAGCTTAGCACGCTTGGGGGTAGGGGGTCTTTTGGGCCGCTCAAGGTGCTGTTGGGATTGAGAGAAGCGATTCTGAAACTCTTAACTCTGGGTTCTGAAATGGATCTAGTCTGGAAACGAACGAGTAAGTATGAAATGACGACAAACTGTGCTCGATACAAAGTGCGCAAATTTTTTCCGGCCGATGCCCCTCATGGCAAAAAAGGGCAGTGGCGGTATCAGTGCTCCGCGCTCACCCCTCATGGCTGGTTCCTCGATTTCGGGCCCTGGCTGCGCTCCTTTGCCGAGGCGCAAATGCGCTGTGAGCAGCACGGCGGCGCGTTGAGTCAACCGCTATGAGCGCAGCCGTTCCGCCCTGTCCTACCACTGTCTGGCGCTGTATCTGTGGCAAAGCTCATCCGCTTTCGCTGCGTTGCTGCCCGGAGCGCAATTGCAGCTGTCCCAAACAAGCGAACGGCTGCGGCCGTCCGAAGTGCCCAAGGAAAAAAGGATGAGGCGCGCCGCCAAAGTTGACAGCACCCAGGCTGACATCGTGGACGGGCTTCGCAGGGCAGGAGTGCGGGTAGGGCAAACCTTCGGAAAATTGCTTGTTCGTGCTGAAGCTGGACGAGGTAAGCACAGGCAAGTGCTTTGGTCCTGTGATTGCAGATGCGGCAAGTCTGTTCAGAAAAGTTCGCACTACCTGCTTCGCTCAATTAGGGCTATTGAGGCATCTTGTGGATGCGCGCGATTTACTATTTCAAAAGCAGCGAAATGCGCGATCTGTGGACGGGGATTCTGGGCTCGTAGAAGGGCCAATCGGAAACATCATGAGAGGGCTTGTTCTGCTCAATGCGCCGTGAAACTTAGGGATTTTAATGGCGAAAAGAATCCCAACTGGAAGAATAACGCCACAGTAAAAAACCTCTCAGATAGGTTTACATCCAGATACCAGAAATGGCGATCTGATGTCTTAGACAGGGACGGTCGACAGTGCATTATTTGCGGAGATCGCGAGAACTTGCATGCCGATCACATGAAGGCGTGGGCAGCGTTCCCCGACCTTCGATTTGACGTTTCAAACGGGCGCACCTTATGCGCCTTACATCATCGGCGAACTGCAAACTGGGGAGCTAGAGATATGCGCTGGGCAGCTAAGAAAGATGCGGTCGAACGAGACATTATCGACGGGCTGAAGAGGGCCGGAGTAGGCGTTTGGCAGATAGGGTTTCCGGTTGACTTGCTCTGCCGCTACTGGAGCAATCGCCACCGCGACTTTATCTGGATGCCGGTCGAGGTGAAGACGCCTTATGGGAAACGCCAGCCGAAAGCGCGCGTGGATTCGCGGCAGGAGGCGCAGAAGCGGTTTTTGGCGGAAACCGGGGTGCCGGTGGTCGCGAGTTTTTCCGAGGCGCTACAGGCTTTGGGGATTGAGGCGCAGACGGCGTAACCGGATGCGGAAATTTCCACATACGGACAGTTGACTGATTTACTGAACAGCTGCTCTGACAGGCAGCGAAGGGAGGGTCTATGGACGATGAACACGAGGGCGATCCGATGGAAGGCATGGTTTGGGCGTTCCTGGGCAGTGCCTTATTTTTCGGCTTGGTGGGTTTTGCGATTTGGGCAATCTGGCATTGACGGACAACGCCGCTCGCACGCGGTACAAGGGGAGAATCGATGAGTAGCGATGTGTCAGTGGGTATGCGCGTCACTATTGCGCGCTGGGGGCGTCAGAAGCGGCGCATTTGGTCGGGCCAAGGTGAGGCATATTTGGACAGCAAGGGCTTACGCAAGGTCCACTGGGACGGTTACGCCGAGAGCTTCATGGGCAAGCTTATGGAGGAGCGTGACGGATGCGGGCAAGGCGCGCGCCGTCAGTACTGGGCGGAAGTTATGTGGGGTGACGGCCTTGACGTGCAGCGTATCTTGCCGGGGATGGGTGAAGAATCGTTTTTAGCCGTCCATTTGAAATATGTTTTCGATCCCGAATTCGGGTTGACGATGGAGCGCAAGGCGCGTTTGATCGACATGGGGCTAACTAAATTTAAGTGCGCCGTGGCGCTTGCTGAGCAGCACATTGCGCTAAAACTGACGGCGGCTGCGCAACCTATGGAAGTCGTTAGGAAAATTGTTTGCGAAGCCTTGCAATTTCCCAGAATCGCGACTATAAATTCCCAAGCTGGCCGAGCTGCCCCCGTTTTAAACCTCGCGGCGCTCAACCGGCCCAAACTTACCTTGGCGGGATAGTTCAGTAGTTCCCGCTACCACTTTCTGACGCCTCCCTTACCGGAGGCGTTTCCATTTGGGCCTCCGCAAAGCTCCGCTATTACAGCCTCGGGTATTGCATCCCTTTAGCTTTCGCGGCGGCCCAATTCATCGGCGCATCACGCGCCTCCCGCAGTAAATCTCCCTGCTGTGGATGACTCGCGCCCGCTTTACCGCGGGCGTCTTTTCCTTGGAGCAAATCATGCGTCATCTAATTGCGCTCCTTGCGCTGCTGTCTCCGGCTGCCTATGCGGGCCAGGCGGTTGCCACATGGACGAATCCGGTTGCTTATACCGACAACTCGGCACTCGTAGCGAGTGACATCACCCAGACGAGAGTAGAGGTGGGGACATGCAGCGGCACGGCATTTGGGACAAAGCTCTCTGAGGTTAAGACGGTGGGCGCGGTCACGACCGTGACGATCCCCAATCTTGCCGCAGGTACGTACTGCTTTCGGGCTTATACAACGGCCAAAGGCGCCGAATCGGCCGCTTCAGCCGTCGTCAGCAAAATCGTTCCTCAGGCGGCTCCGAACCCTCCCGTGCTGACTACAGTGGACACGACAGCGTTCAAGGTCACTTTTGGTACGAACCGGTTCTACTTTGTCAAAGTGGGCACCGTCCCGCTCAAACTCGCTTGCGACGCCACCCAAGGGGTGAACGGCTATCGCGTGGTGGATCGGGCGGCCGTGCAGTGGAATAGCACCAATCACCCGCCGGTGGTTGTGGCGCGGTGCGGCTAATGTGAAGAGTCCCGTCTCGAAGACGGTGTATCGCCCGATTGTGGGCGGCCGTCGCTACATGCGTATCCCAGATACCACCCCGCCGACGGCCCCCACGCTCCTGACGCCACAAGCTATTGGTCCCACGACGATCAATGTCGCGTTGACCTATGGCGCTGATTCCGACACAGGCATTGCCGCGGGTATCTTTGAGATCCAGGAGGCGACGGGTCCTGGCCCGTGGATTCAGCGTCAGGTCGCCTTTCCGACGGCGACTTACCAATTCACGGCCGCGGATGGCATTGCGAGCAATTCGCTGTACAACCTGCGGGCCGCTAACACCAACGGCGCAGGCTCTCCGCTCACCTCGACGTACTCTGCGATTCAGCAAGTCCAGACGCCGCTCGCGCAATCGCAACTGGCTCCTGGGGCGATTTCGATCACCACTTCGTTGGTGCAAGTGACCGAAGGCGGACAGATCACGATCAACGTCTCCCGCACGGGAGCCGGATCGGCGGCTCCGACGGTGCAAGCCGATTACGTCTTTGAGAATTTCACCGAAGGCACGCCGCAGCCTCCCTCCAGGACGCTCGAATGGCTCGGCAATGCGACGGGCGTGCGATCGATTTCGGCGACCGCGGGCTTGGTGCAGGCGGCTCGGACGGGCAATGTGCGTATTACCGCCGTGCGGGCGCTGACGGGGACAATCAATCCCACGTTAGGCACCTCACAAGTCCCCGTCACCATTGTGGATTCGATCACCGTGAGCGGCGCCCTCGAAGTCGGCGCAGGCAAGGCCTATGGGACGATTGCGGGGGCTATTGCTGCGTTGACTTCCAGGCCCGAGCGCACGATTTTAGTTTACAACGGGACGTACAACGAGGGGTTCGCGACGTCGCTCAGCGGCTCTCAGCAGACGCCCATTGTATTGAAAGCGGCGCCGGGCAATACCAGCGTCGTGGTGACCGGCTCACTCACGCAGGGTGGGCATCCCGCTTGTATGCACATCAATCATCCCTGGTGGGATGCGGGGGAAGGGATACTGCTGCGCGGCACGAACGCGACCGGCTCCACGGCCGATTGGAGCGGTGCCGCCAATCCGATTCGCGGCTGTATCATCCGCGAAAGCAATACCACCGTGCGCTTCAAGGCGGAGAAATTCAAACAAGAATGGTATTTGGTGCCCGTATTGGCGACGGGTGTCGTGATCTCCACGATTCGCCTCACGGGCGTCGACTGCCGTGTGAGCGGGACGCTCGATCAGGGGACGACGCCTAAACAGGATGCCGCGGACGGCTGGGCTGTCTGGGCAGCACGCGATTCGGCGACCGATATCCTGACCGAAAACTCCTACTTCCATAAGGGCGGACACAGTGTTGCCGCGATGCAGCATCCGCGGCTGCTCTTTCGCCAAAATCTCGTGGATCAAGATTGGTCTGATGCGTTCGGCGCGACCTATGGACAGAAGTCGCTCACGTATTCCTCCCAAGTGCGCGCGGTGGTCGAGGACAGCGTATTGATGAATGCGGGCAAGCAGGCCGACAACCCCTCGACTCAAACTTTGATTTTCAATTCGACCAATTCATTGGCTCGCCGGGTATTCGTTTTGCACGCCGGTAACGGTGGGGCGGGCAGCTGTAATGGCATTACCCACGCCAGCACCCAGGCGCCAGGCGCTAACAATGCCCGGCTTTGTCACGCCACGGTGTGGAGTTGTACCGGCTCAGGATTGGGCTTTAACGACAGTAAAATCGCGACACTCAATTTCGGACCGATCTACGTCAAAAACTGTCTCATCGCCAATGTCGCCACGGGCCCGCAGAATCAAAGCTGGGAAGGCCATGCGGTCTATCTCCTATACCGCAGCTCCCGGGGTAAGCCCTGGCAGAATCTGCTCTTTATCGAGAATTGTGCATTCGATCAGGATTACAACATTCTGATTCAAGATTGGGATGGCTCGAGCCCGACGATCTCCCTGCCGCTCTCGCAGATGCAGATAAGCTTTCCGGCCAATTTCAAAAACAACATTATCGCCGCGCCCAATTTCGTGAGCACTACGCTTCCGGCCAGTACCGATCCGCTCACGGCATTGGCGCAGGCGCAGGCGAACTTTGTTCCCCAAAATGCTTCTATCCTCGGCAAAGCCGCGCCCTTGACGACGGTCGCGGCCGGTGTGAGCGGCGCGAGTACGGTGCAACTGACCGACGCGGCATGGTTCCGCGATGCGATGGGCTGGCCCCATTTGACGGGCGACACGATTTATTTTCAGGGCGTAGGCTCGCGACGTGTCACGAGCATTTCCGGCAATTTCGTGACGCTGGATTCTGGGATCGGCGTGGGTGCTGGAGTCAATGTGTATCTGGGCGCGAGCGCGACACCCAATATTGGGGCTGTGTTGTGAGCGATCCGACCATTGTAGGGACCCCTTCGATCGTTCAATCGACGTCCAATATCACTGCTGCGTTTGGGGCCGGCTGGCAGGCCGGGGATATCCATTACATCCTCCAGCGCATCAAGGCGGTGGGAACGAATGACGTCGCGGCAACCCCATCGGGGTATACCGACATTGACAGTGAAACGGTCTCTGCGCATGTAGGCATGCGCCTCTCGGGGCGTATCCTGGCCAATGGCGATACCGCGCCGGTTATTGCTCCCGTGGGCGGAGCTGCCTTAATGGTCGACACATGGACCGTGCGCGGCGCGCGCAACGACTCCATCGCCAACATGATTGAAGCGGTTGCGCATATGAGCAACAGCTCGTCCACTGCGGTCAACTATCCTGCGCTGACGATCGCAACAGACAACTGTCTCGTTGTGGTATGCGGGACCTTCAATAACCAGGGCTCTGGCACGCTCGGGACGCCGACGACGCTCTCGGGTTCAGCGGTTGCCATTGCGGGCCCCTATGTGGGCACCAATATGAAAGCGGTGATCTGGGCGGACCCCCAGACGAGCCATGCCAACATCACCGCAGGCAATATCCCGATCACGGGAGGCTCGACTCAAACCAATCGCGGTTTGACGCTCGCGATTCGCCCTGCGGTCTCGTCTGTTACGATCAGCTCTGCCGGCACGGCGCGGTTTTACGACACGCAGACCGCGATCACCATCACCGGCTCCTCCTTCGGGGCCGGTCATACCGGATCGGCCAAGGTCGTCGTTTCCGCTGTCAACAATATCTCTGACGCCTCAGCGGTCACGCAGACCTATGCCGGGACCTGGAATTCATCGACGGCGATCTTTGATGCGGTGCTTTCTAGCTTTGCATTCGACACGGATCTGTACCTATTCGTCATGGATAGTGCGGGCGCCTCCAACGCCAGTGGCTTTGTGATTCAACGCGCACCACGGTTTCAACTGGCCGGAACCATCAAATCCGGCGGTTCGAACTGGGCGAGTCAAACAGGCATTATTTATTCGGTGCGCGCCGGCTCGATTCGCGGGGCCGAATTGTTGGGTAATACCAATCTTACGACCAATGGCTCAGGCGCGTATTCGATGCCGTTCTACGTTTTACCTGCGGCTGGTGCTATTGCGGCGGGCGATCCGGTCTATGTGAGCCTCTTCAAAGAAGACGCGGTGATCGGAAATACTCGCGCGACGACGCGCAAAGTCGTTCCGACCTATGTCTGACAACTTTGAGGTGGGCTATTGGGATAGCTCAGGGGCGATTGTCGTCGGTTTCTTTGATGGCTCAAGCACCACGCTTCCGGTGATCGCGGGTGTTCCGGCGGTGCAGGACAACGCCGCCATTACGATTCCGGGAGCTAATTTTTCTGCCAGCGGCAATAAGGTCACGCTCGGTTCGACGGTACTGACGCTTTCTTCCGAGACCACGACGCAGTTGATCACGGATGCGAAAGTGTTCGTGAACGAAGCTTTGAACACGCCTCTGCCGCTGACCGTCACGGATGGCAGTGGCAACATCTCCAATCAAGTACTGGTATCGATTACGCCGGCGTCCGACCAAGCGGTATTCACGTTCAGCTCTTTATTTCCGGGTGATCCCTCGACGCGAGTGGAAGGCGCCCCGGATCTGGACCCCGGCGATCAGATTATTTTTTTCAATGTCCAGGGAACGGGCGGCGTCGACATTAGCCACATCAATATGGCGCCCAATGGCGCGGTGGATGGGGCCGCCTCGGCCAGTGGGGGTCCTAACGTCACGGACGTCGACTATCACATTTTCGACGGTGATCAGCGCAGCGTCACGCCGGGCACGATTACGTTTCAGAATCTGGTGACGACAATCAGTCCGCCGAACGTGATCGGGGATGATCTGACCACAGCGCATACCAAAGCGTTGGCCGCGAACATGGTGGATCGCGTCGTGGCCTCTGCGCGCGATCCCGTCATTCCCGTGGGACGCGTGAGTGCGCAGTTTCCCTTACCGACCGATTCGGCTGCGCCAGGCGATGTATTGGAGCTTACGGTTTCTTTTGGGCCGAGTGGTGCCTTGGTGCCGTCGTTCAAGGATTTGACGCTCGATGCGGCGCAAGCGCTGCGCGCAGCCACGGGTTTGTTCGGGCGCTCATTGCGGGTGATCGACGGAGCCAATACGGGCCTCGTGATCAATCAATCAGTGGATGCGGGCACTTTGGTGGAGCTCGGCTCCGCGGTCGATCTGGTTTATTCGACGAACCTCATGCCATCGGTGCTGGGCGAAATGGTGCCCAATGCCATTGCTGATGTGTTGGCGGCCAATCTCGTCGCCAATGATGCGTTGTTATTAAAAATGGATCTTACTCCGTCTGGAACAGTGATCGCTCAAACACCCCTACCGGACACCGTAGTGTCTCCGCTTGACGTTGTCACGCTGACCGTCAGTCTCGGCGGGCTCGCGGATCGATTTACCCCATCCATTGCACCGCGGCGTACACGACGCCGACCGTATCTTTGAGGAATATCATGCCGAACGAAATCAATGCCGATCAAGGCCCGGTATCTAAACATCTGGTCGGAAAAGTCACTCCACCGGACGACATGATGGAAGCCGCGCGCAACTCGCTCGATGCGACGGCATTTGAAAACCTGATGCTGGAGACGCAAGGAAAACCGCCGACTCCTGAGCAGCTGTGCAAAAAGGTCGACGAAGTGCGCTTAGCGCGCCAGTAAGTTTTCTTCAACCCCGATTCCACGAACCCGCCTTTGTGCGGGTTTTTTCGTTTTAGGAGTTCGCCATGACACTCGGCATCAATACGACCACGCGCAACGCGATGATGGACACCATTACGACGCGGGCCGGTGGCAGCGCGTTGCTGCGCGTCTATGACGGTACACGTCCCGCCACAGGAGGTACTGCCACAAACCTTTTGGCGCAGCTCACGTGTAATGCCACGTTTGCACCAGGCGCTTCAAGCGGAGTCCTGACACTCAATTCCATCGCCTCCGCGACATCCGCGGCGGCAACGGGTACGGCGACATGGTTTCGCATTGTGAAATCAGACGGCACGACTCATGTACTTGACGGCAGTGTCTCCACGCAGGCGGCGGGTACGGGAGATATGCAGCTCGACTCCACTTCAATTGTGCTTGGTGGGACTGTCGCTATCAGTAGTGCCACGATTACGTGCGGCAACATTTGATTAGAAGCAATGAGTTACGAGTGTGTTTGCCGAGAGTGCGGCCAAGCATTTTCCCGATTACGTAACCGAGGCGACATGTCATGGTGCAAGCAGTGCCAAGGAGCTGCGCGCGTCAAGAAATGGGAATCGGAACGGCGCGAGTATGTGAATGCTAAGAGGAGGGCGCGCATCGCCGCTCTCGCGGCTTTGGGTATCAGGCGGATTGATACATGGAAGAAGCGTAATCCGGCTGCTTCTCTTGCCATTACAAAGCGCTGGCAAGCCAAAAACCCAGAAAAGACGCGCGCTGCTTGGACAGCTCGGAATGAGCGCGTTAAGGCGGAGCGACGTCCAATTCTAGAAGCGAAAAGAGCCGAAAGTCTGGCCAATCGCTCACGGCAGGCTATTTCAACGGCTCGCAGTAAGGCCAGAAAGCTGGGCCTTCCGATTCCACCGTTACCTGCCAAGGAGCTCGTGCGTTACCACGGCAACTGCGTGACATGTAGCGTTGAAGTAGTACGTGTGAAGTCGGACGGCAGAACGGACCGTTGTAATGCATGTCGCAATAACGCGCTGAGCCGTTTGGATCATGCCCGTCGCCGAAGTCGGGAGGCGCGAGCCTCGCCCGCTTGGACGGACCACGGAGCAATAGCAGCCATCTATCAAATGGCATCCCGGGCATCACTGTGCACAGGAATTCAATTCCATGTCGATCACGTGTTGCCGATCCGTGGGAAGACTGTGAGCGGTATGCATGTACCAGAAAACCTCCGAATGCTGCCGAAGATCGCGAATCTTCGCAAAGGCAATCGATTTGATGGAGAGTCGGCCTAGATGGCCAGTCAGGGTACGCCCGATGGCGGGCTCGACGACATTGGCGCCTTGGCCTATACCAGCGGACTGCTCACGCTGGTGGGTTACACCAATACGGCAGGATCGCTCAGCAATGTCACGGTGGTGGCTGATCTGACTCAGCCCACCACGTCAAACGGCTATGCGCCGATTCTGCTCGATGGAGTGTGGTCTGAAACCAATGGCGTGTTGACCTACGTGCATAGCGCGGGTGCGAACAACTTTTCAGGCAACCCTGGCTGGCAGGCGACCGGTGTGTGGTCTGCGACAGTCAATGGCATTGCGCTCATTCATGGGACGAAAGTTCGCCACTTTATGGACTTGTCCATTCCGTTCGTGGCCGCGAATCTCAAAAAGCTGGTGGCCGATCTCTCAACGGTTATTGGTGGCTAGTGCCGATTCGGTTGGTGGATAAAAGGGCACGGCTTGGCAGTGTCGTGGCGCAGTTGCAGAGCGTGCAACCGGCTTTCATCGGAACCTTTGCTCCTGCGCCAGGACGTACGGGCACCATTGCTTCTCAGCTCGGCAGTCTGACCGCGAATTTAACAGGCCTTGCACAAGGGAGTTCGGACAGCACAGGGATTATTGCCAGCACGCTATCGAGCGCGGGTTCTTCGATCATTGGATCTGTCTCTACCTCCGATCCCTATGGGTTTCGGGCGCCCAACGGCAGTGACAAATACGTCAATGCGAGTGCCGCGACTGACACGGGCGCGGGCTCCCAGGCCGACCCCTGGAAAACGATCACGCCGACTCGCTATGCATCCCTGGTCGCAGGTCAAGCGCTGTGGGCACGCGCTGGGACCTATGTGTGGCCCGATGTCACGAGCGCGCAAAACGGCACGTTCGCCAATTGCATCACCTTCTCGGGCTATCCGGGCGAGGCCGCGGTGGTCACCTTCACGGACGCCGAGCAGCGTGTGGGCAATGCGGACTATCACGAGTGGCGCAGTGTCGATATTCAGTGCCAAAACCACGGGATCATGCTCGCGGATGGTTTCTTCGCAAGTGGCGGAGGCATCTCCCGCTACTTCCGGATCATTGACTGCACCGGCACGAGAAACTCCGCCTCCGTCACGGACAACTCGGGAATTGTCGAAGCCTATGGTAGCGGCTCGGCGGGTTGCAGCGCCATTGGCGTCGCGCCCTTGAGCATCATTCGATGCGCCTTCACGGGACCCCTTTCAGGAGCGACACAGAACCAAAGCCTTCTGATGATCGATTACGTGCCCTGGATTGAGATTATTGGCTGCGTGCTCAACGGGGCCGCCAACCCCGTCTATTTCAAGCACACGAATTTCAACACCGCGCTCACCCAGTTGGGACTCGTGAAGAACAACATCATCGCCAATGCGGGCCGTGGATTTTTAGCCGCCATGAACTATGTGAGCTACCTCAATAACGCCTGGTTTCGCACCGGATTGGGCATGGATGAGTCGGGTGGTGGAATTGCCGGTGGAAACAACTGCATTCTGCGCCATAACACGCATTACGCGGCAGCGATTGGCTGCTCGATCACCGACTCTGGCACTCATACGCATCTCAATAACATTTTGCGTGATCAAGTCTATATCGCCTCTGGCTCGGAGTTCCAGGACAATCCATTCAGCGCCAATTCGAGTCAGGATCAAAACAACTCCAGCGATTATTCGGCCGGCGACGCGAACAATCATTTCTATCGCAATGGCACCCGCCGCACGATCACGGGATATCACAGCGCGTTTCCCACGCAGGAAGCCAATGGCGTGCAAGGCGCTTGCGCCCTCGTCGGCGGCGCCACCCCTGGCCT
>Ga0163163_10004354_pt1 | contig 12060 bp, 10 predicted proteins | sample S65metaG_FD_119766 | JGI IMG/M metagenome (GOLD analysis project Ga0163163, IMG submission 119766) | Switchgrass rhizosphere microbial communities from Kellogg Biological Station, Michigan, USA - S6-5 metaG | ecosystem: Host-associated > Plants > Roots > Rhizosphere > Soil | place: USA... | reverse complement strand
TGGCTAAAAGCACACGTCCCACCGCGAACAAGCGCGCTCGGGAAAAAGCTCGAATTGACCGCCAGAAGGAAAAAGAACGCCGTAGAGCGGAAGTTCGAGAAAAGAAAGCATCAGCACCCACACGGGAAGGCGACGAGGATCCGGATATTGCCGGTATCGTGGCGGGGCCCCAGCCTCGTCCGGAGTGGCTCGACGACGAAGAAGAGGTCGAGGATTCTGACGACGATGTGGAGTCGCCGAGTCGCAGTTAACGCTTTGTAGCGTCACCGGACCAGCTCCAGACGGAGATGGTCAAGGCGAAAGGCAGGGTGAGAGGACTAATGAAGAAGTTCTAAGGTTCTCCGATCAGGTTCGCCATTGAAATACTTCTGCAAATTTTCTTCGAAGAGCGCATTTTTCGTGGCCACGCGCGAAAACAAAGTCATACACGATCGGAACTTCAAGTCGTCGGGAGAACCGAAAATCTCATGTGCGGTTTTTCCGGATACCTCAAACACCAGGGCCGCACATTCTGCCAAACGCTTTCCGAGCACGGGATGCTTCATGTAAGCCTCAGCCTCTTCGAGTGATGAAATGGCAAACCGTACGGCCATTTCGCTGGTTCCCAGCCCGGCTATCTGGGGAAAGATGAACCACATCCAGTGTCCGGTCTTTTGACCGCGCTTCAATTCCGAACACGCATGCAAGTAAACCCGATCCTGCGCGTCAAGGAATCGATGGAGATGGTAGGGATCCCCCTGCGCAATTGTCATTTGAAATGTTATCCGTAGGATTCATACGTAATCTGGTCTTTCGTTACGCCCAGTGATTTCAGATCCTCAAGTATGGATTCCAGAAAGCGAGGCTGCGGCTCTGTTCCTTTTTCGCGGGCTGCCAGTCGATCCGCTGCGGAAACTGCAGGGCCGCATACAAAGAAGTGACAATCCCGCGAGGCCGGTACGATTTCTTCAAGCATCTTCAGATTCACTCGTCCCGAACGGAAATTGGGACCATGCGAGGATGCATCGGGCTCTCTCGTGAGTGTGTGAATGATTTTCACCCGGTCCGGATGGAGCCGTTCGATATTTTCAAGTTCGGCCCGAAAGATGATGTCGTTCCACTCTCGATTGGAATAGATCAAGGTGTGGCGGACATCGGGATGCAGCTCCAAAGCACTTTTAATGATAGCGAAGTTCGGAACGCTTCCGGAGCCCGCGCAGATATGAACCAGATGATTTGTCTTCGCCAGGATTCTGGAGCTGAGCGTATAAGGACCCGTGAATCCGGTAATGATCAAGCGCGTCCCGCGTGGCGTCCGATGCACAAGCAGAGGAGACAGCAGGGCGGATACTTCGTCGTACCGGAAACGTAGGCCTCTTCCTTAACTGTGATTGCGATATAACGCTCATGCGGCGCCGATGACATGGAATACGCCCGCGGCGGCTCCTTCTTCCCTTTAAGGTCTTCAAGAAAAGCGATGAACCGTTCGAGGCTCTGGAATTGATGAGGGTCGACGGTAAGGAAATGTCCCGCTTCATAATCCAGTCGTTCGTTTCCAGTGAATAAAACAAGCGTGGTGGTGTCTGGCGTTTCGCGGATGACGTCGGCCACCATCGCTTCGAGCTCCTTGATCCGCCGTCTTTCGGGGGTGGTTGTTTCTGAAGTCCTGCTCATGCAGTCATTCTAGCCTTCGGCGGTCTTTAAGATGAATATCCTTTGTCCGGATCCCTATACTTGTCCCGAGGTGTGAAGCAGTATGGCCGGATGGGGCCGTCATTTTTTCTATCGGAAGGAAGTCTGGAAGACCACATGGACGTTTCGATTGACGGTGCTCTTCGTTTTCATTGCCGTTGCGCTGTTGACGCGCAATGTTCTGGCGAATCGTATCGGGAAAAGCCTTGTCTGTGTGGAGCACGCAAATCCGAGCGACGCAATCCTTGTAGAGAATTTCGATCCGGAGTATCTGGTGTTCGAACGTGCTGCAACGTTGAAGAGCCAGGGAGTCGCGTCAAGAGTATTTGTTCCCGTATCCGGAAGTGCCGATCCGGAATATCCCGATGCGTCCTCGAATGGCGTTGTGAATGAATTCGCCCGGGTCGCCCGACTGACGAATCTTACCCCGATACCAATCCACCAATCGGAACCGATCACGCTGAATGCCGCAATGGATGTTCGCGACTTCCTTCTCAAAGAACATATGAGATCCGTGATTTTCGTGACACCGGGTTTTCGCAGCCAGCGTTCCGTCCTTGTTTACGAGAAGATATTCACTCCCGCCGGAATTCAATTTGGATGTGTTCCTGTTTTTGGGAATCAGACACCAGAGAACTGGACCACAAGCTGGCACGGAATTCAGGACGTCATCCTGCAACTCGGAAAGCTTCAGTACTACCGGTTCTATGTCCTGCGTCGATATTAGGCCTCTGTGAGTTGGCCGCAATGAGTCGGCGCAATAGAAGCGGTATACATTCAGTACTCAAACCCCGTTTCGGGAGGGGCGCCACCGACGAGAGCTATATTGCACAGTTTCGAATCGAATTCATCTCTACACTGAAACTGCAAGTAAGTTCAACAAGAGAGATCTCCAGGAGGGATTAATGCGAAAGTTCTATGTCGTTTTAGCGCTGATTATGTTTTGTGGCATCGCGATGGCTTCCAAGCAATTCCCAATGACGGCCAATTCCGTTGTCCCCGCAGCTCGCGGACATGTTGAGGTCGATAAAGACAAGAACGGAAATCTGCAAGTGAGCGTTCACGTAGAACATCTTGCCAATCCGCAAAATTTGACGCCAGCTGCATCTTCGTATGTTGTGTGGCTCCAGGATCGGTCTGGCGCTCCCGAGAATAAAGGTCAGATGAAGGTGGATAAGAATCTCAATGGCAGTCTCGAAATGACGACGTCATTGAAAAGCTTCGATCTCTTTATTACGGGCGAAAAGGACTTCAATGCAAGGACGCCCGCTGGAACCGAAGTTTTGAGAGCGTCAATCCAGCAACAGTAGTCAAACGCCCTTCTGTGGCTTGACGTCTGTTGGTCAGACCGCGAGATGTCGGCGCGGTCCAGCTTCGGCCAGGGATGCCGATTTTGGCACCGCGGCCCAAACTGACATGCCCATCGAGAACTCGGTGTTCTATATTTGCGCGGTTTACGGCGGGAGTCTGGAGTGAGTACGCTTTCAGCTCGTGCTTCAATCGCGTAAAACATTGTGAGCAGTTCGGCTCTAACTGTGATCACACCGTTGTAGGTGAACAGGCCTAACGTCCGGATATTTGTTCATGAAGTGAGACGCTCTATTTGGCTCGATTGGATTATTCCTGATTACGCAGACTGGAAGCTGCCCATAAAAGTCATTGGGAACACCGCTATGGCGCTCTTCGTGTTGTGCTTGCTAGGACGCGAGTGTGCTTTCGACGGGTGGCGTCTGACCCAGACGGATACGATTCTTGTTCTTACACACAGGAAGACTTGAACGCATCAAAGCTCGACAGGAAAACTGGATTTCACGTTACGCTGTACGTCTGTGCGTGACGCCAATGTACTCCGGGTTGCTGGCAAAAAGAGTTAAACACCACGAGCCCTATGCGGGTTCCCGGTTATCACCATCAGGTCAGGATTAGAAATATCGTTGTGGGCAGATGGATCAACTCCGTTTGCATAACACGCGTCCTGGCGACCCATTTTCGAAGATCGCTTTCCGCGTCGACCTCACCATTGTGGCCGGCAATCAGTTTTTCCAATGCCGATATCGATTCCATCACTGAATACGAAGAACGACGACTGATTTGCCGGCCCTCACGCGCCCACATAGTGCGATGTTATGAGCATGCAGTCCCTTTAAAGTGTCGTCACTCCACCAAAAATCCAGCTGTAACGTATTGATCGCTTTCTGTGTCACTACAAACCGAAGTGAATATTTGTTGATGCCGGAAAAAGTTGTAGTCAATCCGCAAACGTTTTCTGTATATTGCCCGCCATTGAGTACGGCCGTTGTTCTGGGCTGATGCAAAAGCAACGAGGGATCGAGATGTAGCAGCCACTGCCGACTAACGCTAAACCATCGCTGAAGGATTCATCGACATTTCAAACTTTGTTACTTGGCGTATTTCCAAGTTACGTCATCCCACGTTCGGAGAGGAAATCGAAGATGCGTAATCCCAAAGCTTTAATGGTATCGCGCGGGCGCGGCGTTTCGCAGGTACGGCAAGATCTGCTCGCGAACCCAAAACTAAGGATGGAGTCCCCTCTTGACCATCCGATTGGCGAACGGAGTGACCCGTCAATTCAATTCAAGATCCGTACTAAAACCAGGAAGCTGCATAAGACAAATCACCAGTTGGCTGGAACAAATAAGAATTCTGCACTTGACGGATCTATGCGCTTAAAGAGGACGGTTCCGAAAGCAGCGCGACTAGCCGGACAAATCAGAATCAACATTATTTGGCGAGCGTTTCAGTATTTTCCGCCATTGAAGAAAATCTATCTTCACATTTCCGATCATCCTGGAGAACCCCTGTCGTTGGCGGAAGCCGCAAATATCGTGGCGATGGGCCGTACATACTTTGCCTCATACTTTCACCGACACGCAGGTGTGACATTCAAGTACTGGAGCGACTTTCTTCGAGTGGAACGCGCAATAACTCTGTTCCGGTCATCCAACCGAACTGTCCTGGACGTCGCGCAAGCTTGCGGCTTCACTGACGCCACCACTTTTTCGCGGACCTTTCGCAGGATTAAGGGAGTAACGCCGATCCGATGCCGGCAAGGCCTCAAGGTCAACATGGGTCTGCCGGTTCCGTAACAATCGCCGAAAGATTCATAACAATCGCCGAAAAAATCATAACAATCGCCGAGATTTCGGGCATTTGCTTCGTGTAGTCTGCCAGCGATTTTCCGGCACGATTTGCGGGATTACCGCACCGTGCAACGGCTTCACAATCGCTGCAGCTTTATCGGACCATTCCCACGGTTGCAGGTTTGTTCAAGCCAGGACGGAATCAGCAGGATGTATCGAGGAGGCGAACAATTTTGTTTACTGAAGTCTGCATCTGCTTCTGGCCCATTTCCTCTATTACTCGCTATACCCAAATCCCATAAAAGGAAAATCCATGGAAAAGAGACTTGATCTCAATCAGGCATCAGTCAGCGACCTCGAAAAAATTTCCGGCGTCACTCGTACGCTCGCCCGCCGCATCATTGCTGAGCGTGACCGGCAGGGTGGCATTGCCACTCTCGCCACACTGCGCGACATCAGCGGCGTTACACCGGAAGTGCTGGCTGTCCTTAAGGAAAATCTCGTGGTCCCTGCGACTTCGCTGCAGGAAAAAACGCAGATCGTCCGAGTCAATCTGGATCCGCAGTCTCAGCACCCGGACAGCTATGCCGGGTACAAGGTGACGGCGGATCTCGTCGCATTGACCGTGCTTCCAGGCACCGATGATCAGGTCGCTGTACCGCGAGCCACCACCAGCGATGCTTCGCCCGAAGGCCTGGCAACGCTGACATTACCGGATCTGGCGGTGATTCAAGGGCCTATCACCTTTATCGTGCGCGCCCCGGACGGCCAGATTCTGTCGCGAGTGGAGCGGTCCAAGAGCGATCTGCGCGAGACGCTGCCCCTTCCTGTGACCCCGCGCGAACTCCCGACAACTCAGCCCGCCAATGATCCGGCTTTCAAAAAACCGCAGAAACTGCGTGGACGGGTGATCGATCGTGAAGGCCGCACCCAGATTGCAAGCAAGCAAGTCATTATTTGGACTGCAAAGACTCCGGCGCCGCAGGACGCAGACTTTGCTGCGGCCATGGTTGCAGAGACCGATGAGACCGGATACTTTTCCGGTACCTATCCTCTCGGTCAATTCACCGCCGCGCATGCCACGGTTGCACTGGATCCTGCACAGGCCGTCACAATTCGGTTAAGCGATGAAAGGGCGATGCCCGCCGAGGTGATCTTAGTGGTTGATGCACCGCGGCGCGTAGCCGATCCGCAAGACAAGGACTGCGCCTGTTCGACCGAAATGACGCCCCGCAACCCCGATGCGGGGGATCTCGTAAATGGGGCGTTCAGTTCCGACATCGGGCAGGGCCGCTGCGTCGACTTCACACGTCCAGACAGGACGTTACAGGAATTCTCCTACAGCTACGTTCTTCGGACGACGGAGCCCTCCATTAAAGGCCTGACGCTTTCCGAACCCACACGCATTCCATCTTCTGTGCTGGGCGAAATCATAAAGCTATCGAATCTTTCTGCGATGACTATTACCCCTCGCACATTGTCGACGGGCAGCAGCGATAACAACCCAGCAATCGCGGCAGAGACCTTTGAACTGCATGCTGACTTGTTTCGCAAGACGGTAAGTAATCCCGATAAGGCCAATGCTGCGTCGATCCTCGATCTGGCCCGAACCAGCAAGTATTTGGATATTGTCCGTGCCATCGATAAATCCCTCGTGGTTGCTCCGGACCGCACGCGGCTCAGTTGCCGAAATCCCGTCGATTGGGATGACGACCCGACCATCTATCAGGCCTGTACTGTGGCTCATGGCCATATTCTCCACTTCAAACAGGAATGGATTGCGGACGGCTATTCGATGGGGAGACTGCTGTACAGTCTGCCTCTGGCGCCCGGTCAGAAGAAACAGATTGCGGTGCTCGATTGGGAACGGCGCGAATCGGCAATCCGCCAGGAGGCGCTTGAAGAAACCGAAAGCCTTCAGGCGACTCTCTCTCGCGATCGCGATATCGGCGAAATGGTGAGCTCTGTCTTGAGTGAAAGCTCCCGGGGCGGTTCGTCCGCCAACAGTAGCGCGATAGCAGGTGGCATCGGAGTTGGTGCGATTCTCGGACCAGTCGGTGGTCTACTCGGTATTGGCGGCGGCTCCAGTAACGCGAACTCGACAGCCTGGCAAGATTCTTCACGCAACGTTTCTGCCGACAGCCTACAAACGCTTCGCGACCGCACCTCTCAGGCGGCGGCCTCGATGCGTGCACAACGTTCAACGGTTATTCAAACCGTGACGCAGGGTGAGCGCGTTGCCGTTACGACGGAGTCGGTTGCCAACTACAACCATTGCCATGCGATGACTGTGGAGTACTTCGAAGTGCTCCGTCATCTTATTGTCAAGCAACGTATCGTCGATGTGCAGGAGTGTCTTTTCGTACCATTGCAAATGTCCCGCTTTGACCGCGCTAAAGCGCTACGCTGGCGGAATACGCTGAAGCTCGTCGTGCCGGACCGTGCGTTAAAAGCTGGATTCGAAGCGCTCGAACGTATGGACAACAACTACGAAGGAAGCGACATGCCGACCGGCGCGTACGCCGATGAAAAGCTGGATTATGTGGAAGGTGAACTGACGCTCCGCTTCCAGCTGTCGCGGCCACGCGACAACGACCAGGAGGATTTCAACCCAGCCAGCTGGAACTGGATGGGGCTGCTGCTGCCCATGCTCAACCCGCAGGAGTTGTATAAGAATTTTCTCAAAGGCCAGTCGCTCAAAGATCGAATTTTCCTGGAACAGGTCGGACCGCGCATAGCGCGCGCCTTCGTTGATCTCATGAAAGTGGCATGGGTGGACAGCAGTGATGTGGAACATCCGCTGCCCATCGACACCACGCTGCTGTCCAATTTCACCAATGACACGCCGCTCGCGGTGTCTCTGCGACTGTCTGGCGCTGTGCCTCCTGTCGCGCGCAAGGACATCAAGTTCATCAAGATCAGTGAATTCGCCTTTCCTGGAGTTCTCTTCGCGAACGTCCTACCCGCCAATTCGCGCGTCATTGTTGACGGCGGACAGATATCGTATCGGACGAAGTATTCATCAGGCTATCTCTTCCGCAGCGGGCGCGTGGCCAATGACCTGACCGGCTCCGATTCCGTCCGCGTTTATACACCCCTCACGCTGGAGGAATTGAGGAAGCCCCGGGAGGAGGACAAGGAATTGGCTCGCCGCCTACTCGACCACCTCAACGAGAACATCGAGCGCTATCATCATGCCCTCTGGTGGCGGATGAGCCCCGACCGTCGATACATGCTCCTCGACGGTTTTGAGGCACCGAACAGCGGTGGCCGCAGCGTAGCGTCGGTGGTGGACAACACGCTGATTGGGATCGTCGGCAATTCACTGGTTATGCCCGTCTCACGCGGCTATCACCTGGATCCGACGTTCAATCAGGACACGGAGAATCCGATTGATCTGCTCGAACACTATCAGCCTAATACCCCAATCGAGCCCGTTCGCGTTGCTATCCCGACTCGCGGCGTTTATGCGGAAGCCGTCATGGGCGCCTGCAATTCGTGTGAGAGGAAGGAAGAGGAACGCTTCTGGCGTTGGGAAGAGTCCCCGATTCCGGACAACCCGCCCGCAATTCTGCCGGTCAGTACGGAGAGCCGTCAGTCGCCGTCGCCGGACCTGACGGCGAAAGATTTGCCAGCCCCTATTATTGCCATGCAGTCGGCTCCTGCCGCGCCTGATCCGACGGGTCTTTCAGGTGCGCTCAACCTGCTGGGACAGGCCGGCCTGTTTAAGGACATCACCGGACTGGAAGGCAATCAGAAGAATGCTGCCGCCGCGTTGCAGGGCGCATTTGATACTGCACAATTCTTTGGCGGCAAGGCCGCAGACCTTGCGCTGCAGGCAAGGATGGCCAAGGACATCGACAAGGCGACTCGCGCCATTCAAAGCGCCAGGGACAACAAACTTATCACCGACGCGCAGGCGCAGGAGCTTACCAAGAATGCGATCAGCGGCATGATCGGCGGTGGCGCTAAGCCGGGTGAGGACGAAAAGTTGACCTCCGTGCCCGAGGTCAAGGAAGCCATTCAACGCGCCAGCGATGCGCCCGGCGGCGAAATTAACGTGTCGCGTGCCACTGCCGGCGGACGAGAGAATCTTGAGGTCAAGATTCCGGGCGAAGATTCCGGACGATCATGGATTATTGAACCGGCGGACAAGAAAGCATGGGCGAACAGCCGCTCATTCAATCCAGCGAAGAATGGCGGCGACAAGACCGGAGTCACTAAACTCACCGTACGGACGAGACCCATTCCCGAAGGCGGCTCTGTGAGGTGGAGTGTGCCGCCCGACCAGGTCGGCCGTTATCGCCTCAAGGGTGGCGCAAATGTCCAGTCCGGGCTAACCGCGGATGTTACCGGAATCCAGCCTGGGCATACTGCGATCGACTTCGACGTATTTGACGCGGACGGAAAATCCGTGGAGAGTCAGAAGTACCCCCTAAGCATTCCGCAGTTTGTCGCTGTCGATGTCGATGCATCATTCACCGCTCTTTTGACCGGTTATAGCCTGATCGACTTTGAGATCCGGCAGGCGCTGGGCGTGGCACAAGAGGTCTGTAATACACTTCTGCAGACCGCGAACGTCAGGACGATCTGGCTGCCATTCGGTGAAACCCTGCCGGCGCAGTTTGGGGCCGGTCAACCGGGCGCCAACATGGTAACTCGGGCCACATTCCGTGACACGGGAGGCTTCGCGCTTTACGGCCTGACCCATGCGCCGTTTGGACCAAATGTCTTTAACGAGGCCATCGACATATTCGCCGGGGCCTTTGACGACCCCGTCGCCGGAAACGCCAATGAGAACCTGGATGAAGTGACTAACCAGGTGGTTGCGATTCTGGCGACTTCTGGCCTGACGAGCTCCGTCGAAAAAGATTTGGGTATACAGATACTAGGCCGCCTTTACGGCGAAACGTTGGCGCACGAAATCGTCCATAGCCTGATCGGACAGACACTCACCAGTCTGCCGAACCACGACCACAATGCGCATCCCGGTGTAGTGGGCGATTTGATGAACCAGGGAATCGATCGATCGTTCGAGAACCGCACTGGCTGCTCGCTTAATGGTGGTGTCGTCAGCACGCCGATCGCGGACAGTGTCAGCTTGCTGCCGGGCATAGCAGCGATCAATGTGCCTACGGGCACCGCTCAGGCCCAGATTGATGCAAACTTCCCGGTGCCACCGATGTTCCGGTAAGCCGGGAAAAGTCGGGCCATGGATAGCCCGGATAAGTTAGTTCTTTCGCTATCTCCTGAGTCGAAGTCGTGGAAATGCGATTATCTTGGTACGCTGCTACAGGTCGCCGCTGACCACAGTCAAGATCCAGCAGATACCGTATAGGGTCTCCCGGCGACTTCTCCTGCTGTGTCGGAGCCGCAAAAAGCCAGGCAGGGACGACGCCGCTTCTTACGCTTTCAAGCAACGAGTTGTTCGGTTTCTCTTGAGAATTCGGACAACTCGTCTCTCGCGTGCAGGCGCCTGAGGCCACGCGCAGGCCTCCCGAAATTCAATATTGAAATCGTTCCCCGCAACCGGAAGAGGGCTGTATTCTCAGGGTCCGTTGCACCATCTGGCTTGATGGAGGTGAGAGTTAGATGAAGTTGATTTGCTCTTTAAGAGTTGAATCCTGGGTCTTGACGTCTGCTTTGGTAGTCGGTGTTGCTACTTATTAACTTCCCCGACAACCGAAGAGCAACGGTATTGTCCCTCGATCATTCACGAGCATCGGGATTGTCGTCGATGGAACGCTCTATTTGTTCGACTCGGGAGCAGGCGTGGGACGGCGGATCATGGAGGCTTGGCCGAAGCTGGCCGCGCTCAAGCTCCGGAGACTTGGACCGGTTTCTATTTCTCGTCTTCACCTGGACCACACCCTTGGTCTTTCAACGTTCCTCTTCAACCACTCGATGAGTTCAGAATATTTGGAACTCGGTGGCGGCGATCTTTTGGTGTTGCAGTCCCACCCGTTAGCGCTGTTGTGAAAGCCGATGGAACATTCGAGTTTTCCAATGGTCCACCAGGAGAGTACGAGTTTGGAGAACCTACACTTCTTGCATTCGGTGCCACGGAATTGCGCGCGAATGATCTTAGCAGTAGAAAGCCCTGGCTCGATTCCGATCCGGACGTCAACGACGTTTGGGCCACTAACTTGGATGGCGCCCAATTTTAGATTCCGAGGAACTGCTTCCGTGCTACCCCAACGCTACCCCCCAACAGAAAAGGCCCCTATTTGGCGGGGGGCCTTATCGTTTCGATTCTATTTTATGAGCCGTGGTGGAATCGAACCACCAACCTACTAATGAAGAGCAAGAGAATTGTGAAACTGCATGAGACCACCTGAAACAATAAAGCCAACCAATCGCATACCGTTATTAAGCGGTAGATGATTCACGCGATCTCATCGGGGTGCATCAAGTTTCAACTTTTTGTTACCCAGTGTTACCCCAGGAATAATATTCAGAACTTCAGACACACGATCTTGGCGATCTTGAAAACTGAGTATTCCAGTTCGATTCAGTGAAGGCCACAGCTGGATCTTCAGGCGGTGCTCCACTTCCCCTTCTTTATCTTCACGGATCCGCCGACGCCACCGACGACCGTACCAGATTCTCCGCAGCATCATCGTTGCCTTTGCGAGATAAGGCATCTTCCAGTGACTCGGAGTAGCGCATTACCTACTGGCGGGTGCTCGTTGGCAACGTCTATGAAGGCGGGCGGCTGCTTCTCCTTTCTTTCAACCCGCGGTTGACGAGCATCGCGTCGATCTTCGGATCGCGGCCGCGGAAATCACGGAACATCTTCGCCTGATCCTCGGTGTTGCCGCGCGACAAAATGAGATCACGAAAGCGCTGGCCGTTCTCGCGCGTGAGACCGCCGTGCACCTCGAACCACGAGTACGCATCGTCATCGAGCATCTCGGACCAAAGATACGCGTAGTAGCCCGACGCGTAGCCGATCGCCCAGATGTGCAGAAAGTAACTCGACCGATACCGTGATGGCACTTGTGAGAGGTCGAGATGCGCCCTCGCGAGCGACTCGGCCTCAAACTTGTCGACGTCCTGATTCCGCGCATCGGCGGGCAGCGTGTGCCACGCCATGTCGAGCGACGCGGCCGCCAGCAGTTCCGTGAGCGCGTACCCTTGATTGAACTTCGACGCCTTCTTGATCTTGTCGACCAGCGCCTGCGGCATCGGCGCGCCGGTTTGGTAGTGCTTGGCGTAGTTGGCGAACACTCTCGGCTCGAGCGCCCAGTGCTCGTTGAACTGCGACGGGAATTCCACGAAGTCGCGC
>Ga0163163_10004352_pt1 | contig 12061 bp, 5 predicted proteins | sample S65metaG_FD_119766 | JGI IMG/M metagenome (GOLD analysis project Ga0163163, IMG submission 119766) | Switchgrass rhizosphere microbial communities from Kellogg Biological Station, Michigan, USA - S6-5 metaG | ecosystem: Host-associated > Plants > Roots > Rhizosphere > Soil | place: USA: Michigan... | reverse complement strand
CGAAGCTGTGATGCGGAAGCACCATTCGAAATCAGCGAAAGACATCTGCAATGCGTTGCTGGAACACGCGACAAAAGACGACGACCATCTACGGCAGATTGGTGAAGAGTACCGAATAGACGACAAAACAGTCTTCATCATTAAGCGTGAGTGAGAAAGTTCATTAGCTGAGAAAATTAGCTCTTCAGATTGAATCTGTAGCCTGGATCCAAATGTTGATGCTTAATTAGAATTTCGTGAATGTTGTACGGATGTGTGGGGCTGCCGGTGAAGTGATTCTTGAGAACCTGAAAGATGTGGCCCAGACCTGCCGCGTCATCAATATCTATATCCGCAACAAATTGATCCCCCTTCCTAAAGAAGCTGAGTTGTAGGTTGCCGTATTGATCGTCAGTCTTGAAACTATCGGCCGGCTCAAATCCCTCAAACTCGGGTGGCAGATGATGAAGGCTTTCATCAACCTTGTGGAAGAGTCCTGAATTGACGCTATGAATCGTTTCGTCTCTTAACGACTTTTCAACAACCGCAAAGAACCTGTCTCCTCGCAATTCTCTAATTTCTTTGGTCAGCGAGAGCACTGAAATACCGTTGCTGAATGTAGTGGACAACGTCTTCGTTGCGATATTCAAGGTTCCGGCACGTCGAACATCGTCGAGCGCGTCGTACAAATCCGCTCCAGTCTTGTTCTCGAAACCAAATACGTTTGCACTGGTAGTCATCAACCTTCTTAGTTCTTTCGCAACCTTCGCAAAAGTAGGGAAAGTCACACCTACTATCTTTGTTATGTCGACCGGAAGGGCAACAACCTTTTCTGTTACGCCGCTCGTCTTGATAATTACAAAGTGGTTCACTGGATTATAAGAAGGCGGATCGACAACGAGCTGATAGTTGCCCTGTGGAGCAGTATATAAATCGCCGATCGTGATTGACTTTGAAGCATCAACATTGCGAAATATCGGTGCGTGACTCAGTTGCAGATTACGCAGCGAGATGTCGACCTTTTCCTGAATCCGCTTATCGAAAACGTCCTGGAGATCAAGTTTTAGTTTTCCATTTTGTGCCATTTGATTGTTCCTTTCGTTTTCGCGCACACGGCCTGCGCCGGATGTTGAAGTCCTGGTTCAGTGCGCTGAACTCACCATGTGACTAATTCGATGATGTCTGTTGAAGGAGGAGAATACACATGAGACCTAACGTGGTCTACAACCGAGTCTTGGCAAGGGCGGCGGTATTTCTCGCTCTCGTGTTCATCTGTGCGTCCCTTCACGTAAGCTCGAGACGCGTATCCGCTCGGAACCGGCAGGGTCCGATTCCGAGCAGATATGTTTCCATCGCATTTTCTAACAAGCGAAACAACGGAGTGTGGGCGGCCGTTTACGCCGAGACTTACGAAGCCGCTAACGCTGAGGCAATACGAGCCTGCGAATCGAAAGGCGGCGTCAAGTGTGGCGTAATGATGGGGTGTGCTGTTCGGCCTCCCGTAGATCCGCGGCGTTTTCCTTTCGTTGCATTTGCGAGAGATTCGTTCGTCGGTTTCGGAGGCAACAAGAACCTGGCATGCGAATTCGCTTCTATGAAGGAAGCTGAGGCTAAAGCGATGCAAGGTGCTTGTGACCCGGCCGTGTCTCCGTTGGAGTGGGGCCCTTGTACGATTGTGTGGTCCGCAAAGATCTATCCGTGACGGCTGAGTTCTTTTGAAAGTAAAAGAAAACTATCTGCAACGTCGACGCAGTGGATTTCATGTCGCTACCATCTAGTGGATAGATCATCGCTCTTGACGTATTGATTTTCCGACCTATAATCCACACGTCCTTGCGCAATTGAATCTGTTCACCTCGAATCAGTAACAATTAATCAGTTCAACTCGAAAACTGTATCGCCGCTGGAGACGATTTTCTAGTTTTCTAACCTCAACAATTGAATTGCAGTAATTCCATCGATCGCGATTAGGAATACTCAAGAGTCGCGATCGTTTTTTTGTGCCTAACACTTTTCCTCGGAGAATCATTAATGCGACATAGATCACCGTACCTGATCGTCTTAGTCCTTGCCCTATTCGTCGTTGCGGCTCTGGTATTTCCATTCTCGGGCGGTGCTGCCCCTGATGTGCAAACTAAATCACCAGGCATAGACGCGAACGCGAATACCCTCCCTGACTACGACGCATTTGGCGCGACCACGAAGCGTTCTGCGGCAATCGCGCAGAGTGCTCAGAAGAATCCTACGGAACCACAGGCTGAAGGCGGACATTTGGTACAGTCCGAACCGCGCCTTGGAGTCCCAACTTTTTTATGGGCGTCGAATGTAGGAACGACTCGATCGATAGTACAGAGTGATCAAAACGGTGCCTCCGACATCGCGAGGGATTACCTCGGCCGCTACGCTACGAGATATCGACTTTCTGCCGAGGACGTCCTCGACGCTCGCGTGGCCTCCATTCACGACACTGGTAAAGGTGCAATTGTCGTCAAGTACAAGCAGGACATCGGCGGTGTAGAAGTTTTTCGTGACGCGATCAACGTCATCATGAACCGGCAGTATCAGCTTATTGCCCTCTCGGGATATCTCACCAGTAAGAATGAAGGCGCCGGAGTAACAACTCAGGATTTCAGTCTGTCCGCTGGCGATGCTTTGTCGAAGGCGCTGGAAGATCTAACCGGGAGTTCCGTGAGTTCATCGAGCCTTCGAAGTGTTGCCACCGCAAGCAACGAAGCGAATCCGTATTTGTTAATGACGGCGGATAGGAATGAGACGCCCAATTTTTCTTTCGCTGACGAGCCGGCTCGCGTCAAGAAGGTCTTTTATCACCTGGTCGATGAATATGTTCCGGCTTACTACGTCGAAGCTGATGTCTATTTACCATCTGCGAGTGGAAACGTTTTGTCTGCCAATACCGGCGGCTTTGTGCCGGAAGAAAGAGCCTATTCGTATGTGATCTCTGCAACCGACGGTCATGTGCTTTTCCGCCATAACCTGATCGCCGAGCAAAAAGTTAAGCAAAACGATCAGGAATCAAATTTGGGACCCGGGGGTTTTACATATCGCGTCTGGGCCGATCCGGTCACTGGTATTCCATACGATACGCCAGCTGGCAATGCGGTTCATCCGAGCACTACCGCGAGTCCTGACGGATCACAGTTTCCTTTCGTGTCGCCTTCGAACGTGACCTTGCCGAACTTTCCTTTCAGCCAGAATGATCCGTGGTTGGCACCGGGAGCCACGTCGACCATTGGCAACAACGTTGAAGCGTTCGCAAACCTCGTCAACGCCGGCGGCAACGTGGACAACGGCTTCGGTCCAGCCCAGGAACCACCCGTGGATCTGCCCATCGGCGATCATCATGCCTTCATTACAGCGCCGGACTCGTTCATTTTTAATCACCAGCCCGATGTCGACGCCTTCAGCGCAACAGCTCGCCAGGGCGCAATCACGCAACTCTTTTACAATGTCAACTTTCTTCACGATTGGTTCTACGACGCTGGATTCAACGAGGCTTCAGGAAACGCGCAAACGAATAACTTCGGACGTGGCGGATTGGGCAACGACAACATCAAGGGGCAAGTAGAAGACACGGCGAGCTTTAGCAATGCCAACATGCTAACGCCTGCGGATGGCGGCCGCCCGCGCATGCGCATGTACAACTTCCCAAACCTGGCGAACACGCTGGACATCCAGGCTCCTGCGGGCATCGCGAACAAGGTGACTCTCGGTATTTCCCAGACCGGTCTGCGAAACTTTGACATCAACAGCGACATTGTCATCGCGACGTTCTCGAATATTCCGTCGGCTTGCACGATAACGAATGCGGCGGCGCTCGCCGGGAAGATCGCCATGTTCGATTTTGACAATACCGATGGCACCGGTTGCGCTTTCAGCACGCGCATTACGCGTATCCACGCGACGGCAGCATCGGCCGCTCTGATGGTCTACACATCGGGTAGCCCGACCGCCGTGGCGAACATCACGGGTATAGTGGCGACGCACACGAAGGGCATCGGCGTCATCTCGTGGAACTCTGGTCAGACCATCAAAGGTGTGATTGGCGGCAACACTGTCACGGCGCGTTTACTTCGAGTAGCCGATCGCGACGGCACGATCGATCAACAGATCCTCTTTCACGAGTGGGGACACTACATCAGCAATCGTCTCATCGGCGACGGCAACGGACTCAACGCTAACTATGCCGGCGGACTAGGTGAAGGATGGGGCGACTTTAACGCGATGCTGCTGACTGTGCGCCAGGATGATACGTCGACGCCCAGCAATGCCACGTGGAATGGAGCGTATGCTCTGGCTACCTACGCCTCGAGTGGCGTGCCGTTCAACGGCACACAGAACCAGGGTTACTACTTCGGTATCCGTCGTTATCCATATTCGACGGATATGACGAAGAATCCGCTCACCTTCAAACATATTCAGAACGGCGTACCACTCCCTCTCGGTCCACCAGTAGGTTTTGGCGCCAACGGAGCAAACAACTCCGAAGTTCACAACACAGGTGAAGTATGGACCACGATGCTTTGGGAATGTTATGCCGCGCTGCTGCGTGACACTCAGGGTGCTACACCGCGCCTTAGTTTCCAGCAGGCCCAGGATCGAATGAAGAACTACATCGTTGCTGCGTACAAAATGACGCCGCTGACTCCGACGCTACTCGAAGCTCGCGACGCGGTTCTCGCCGCCGCTTTTGCTAACGACTACAACGACGGCGTTCTCTTCTCTCAGGCTTTTGCCAAACGAGGCGCTGGCTATGGAGCTATCTCACCCGATCGCTTTAGTAGTACCAACGTCGGTGTAATCGAGAGTTACGTCTCGACTACTGCGTTAACCTATGTTGGTGCGACGCTCGACGACACTGTTGATGGATGCGATAACGATGGCTATCTCGATCACAATGAGAAGGGACTGCTGACGGTCACTTTAAAGAACAACGGAAACCAGAACCTGTTCAATACGACCGCAACTATTTCTACTACCGATGCGAATATTAGCTTCCCCAACGGAGCAACGGTTAACTTCCCACCATCGCAGCCAGGCCAGAGCGTGACCGCTTCAATCACGGTCGCCGCGGGCAACGGAATAGTTGGGATCGATCCGGTAGACTTCACAATCAATTTCGAGGATACGGGCAGTCCGGCCGTACTGCCGGTGACGGCCCATTTCTTTGAAAATGTGAACGTCGACGAAATAACTAGTTTCACAGCTACCGACACTCTTGAAGCGAAGCAAAGTCTGTGGGCGGTTAGCAACAACACTGCTGCGGGCTTATTCACGAACGCGCAGTTTAAGTGGACCCGAACCCAGCAGGCAGGGTTTGTGAATCGTGTGTGGTTTGTTCCCGATGCGTACGTCGGTACTGATGAGTATCTGACGTCGCCTGTCATGACCGTAGATGGCGGCGGTTCGGTGAACATCCAATTCGATCACTCGTTTGGTTTTGAATTTGACGGAGGAGGGAACTATGACGGAGGCGTGGTCGAATACTCCGTTAATGGTGGCCCCTTCAATGACATGGGTGCGACTGGCGGGCTGCCAAACTATAACGGCACCATCATCAACTATTCCGGCGACGTGAATCCCATCAAGGGCCGTCCTGGCTTTGTGCAGAATTCCGGCGGCACGATCCACAGTTCGTTTACGAAAGCGGTTGCGCCCGGATCAACGGTTCAAATTCGGTTCCGTGCAGGCAGTGATTCCGCTGTGGGCGCAGCCGGATGGGTGGTAGACAATGTCGCGTTTAGTGGCACGGTCGAAACACCATTCAACACACTCGTTGGAGACACTAAACTTTGTCATCCAGCTCCGTCGCCGACTCCAGTTGTTATTTCGCTGAACCCAGGCACGGCACCGGCCGGCGCTGTTGGAACTCCTTATTCGCTCACGGTCACAGCTTCCGGCGGAAGTGGATCGTATACCTACAGCACCACTCCGGTTGTATTACCACCCGGATTGTCGGGCAATACGGTTGGCGGCAACTTCCTGCTCAGCGGTACGCCAACGCAGGTGGGAACCTATGTGCTCACTGTAAAAGCTGACGACGGCGAGTCTCACCACGGAAGTGTTAACTACACGATCGTCATTAATAAAGGGACGCCCACGATCACATGGACCAACCCGGCTGACATCACTTATCCGACAGCGTTAAGTGGCACGCAACTAAATGCCGTGGCAAGTGTTCCAGGTGTTCTAACCTACACTCCACCGTCCGGCACGATTCTCAATGCCGGCAATGCGCAAACTCTCTCTGTCAACTTCGTTCCGACCGATACCGTTAACTACAACAACGCTTCCAAGAACGTTTCTATCAACGTCCTTAAGGCGACACCGACAATTACCTGGAACAATCCAGCTGACATCACTTATCCGACAGCTTTAAGTGGCACGCAACTTAACGCCTCGGCCAGTGTCATAGGTACCTTTACCTACACTCCAACGCTGGGTACGGTACTCAATGCCGGAAGTGCGCAAACTCTGTCTGTTAACTTTGTGCCAACCGACACCACTAACTACAACAACGCTTCCAAGAACGTACTGATCAATGTTTCAAAGGCAAATCAAACGATTAGCTTCGGAGCGTTGAGCAATCGACCACTGGGTAGCGGTACTTTCACAGTAAGCGGTACTGCCACTTCGAATTTAACGTTAAGCTTTTCCATCTTTAGCGGCCCCGCAACTATCAACGCTGGGGTCGTGAGTTTGACCGGTGTTGGGCCAGTCACTGTGAGGGCCTCACAACCAGGAGATGGAAACTACAACGCCGCCACGCCAGTCGATCAGACTTTCACGATCACACCGGCGCCCACGATAACCGCCGTTAGTTCAGACCTGAATCCATCAACGCTGGGCCAGTCGGTAACTTTCACCGCCACTATTACCTCTGGTGCAGGGATACCAACCGGAACGGTTACTTTCAAGGACGCCGCCAGTACTTTGGGGACAGGAACACTCGACGGAACAGGGAAGGTGACTGTAGTTACGTCTTCCTTGACCATTGGAACGCATGTGATTACAGCGGAGTATGGCGGCGATGCCAACAACCTTGGCGGAAGCGGCACGTTAGTCGGAAGTCAGGTTGTGAACAGTCCGCCTAATGGTGTGATCCAGTTCTCAGTGCCTAATTATTCGGTTTCCGAGACCGGCGGAAGCGTAGCCATTACGCTTACACGAACCGGTGATATCTCTGTGGCGGCAACTGTAGACTACGCCACTAATGACGGGAGTAATCCCGCTGTTTATGTGCCGTGCTCAACGACAACCGGAGCGGCGAGTGAGAAATGCGATTACACGCGCGCGACGGGTACCGTTCAGTTTGCTGCGGGCCAGGCAAGCAGAGCTTTCACGGTGTTAATTGCTGATGATTCCTATATTGAAGGTCCAGAGAACGTACAACTGATCCTCAGCAATCCAGGCACTGGATCACTGTTAGGCGCTCAAACGACAGCAACCTTAACTATCAATGATGATGACATTGTGCCGTCCGGCAATACCGTCGACAACGCGGGCGCATTCGTACAGAGTCTTTATCATGATTTCCTCAATCGCACGCCGGACAGCGGCGGCCTGTTTTTCTGGACAAACCAGACCACGAGCTGTGGCTCGAATCAGGCCTGCATAGACGAGCGGCGCATCAATGTCGGGGCGTCGTTCTTCCTCTCAATTGAATTCCAACAGACGGGCTATTTGGTCGAACGTCTTTACAAGACAGCTTATGGGAGCGCCAATGGCTCTTCCACTTTTGGTGGCGTGCACACGTTGCAAGTGCCGGTCGTTCGCTTGAATGAGTTCCTGCTTGATACACAAAAAATTGGGGCAGGCGTATTGGTCGGACAAACGGGATGGGAAACAGTTTTGGAAAACAACAAAGTCGCGTTTGCTAACGAGTTTGCGCTCCGTTCTCGTTTCGCTACTGCTTTTCCCGGCTCGATGACTAACGGGTTGTTTGTAGATACCTTGAATGGAAACGCTGGTAACCCGTTGTCGACAGCAGAACGCGATCAATTGGTTGCTGATTTGAATGGCGCAGTAAAGACTCGAGTTCAGGTCTTGAGGGCAATTGCAGAACATCCAGCCCTCGTCGCGGCCGAGTCAAACCGGGCTTTCGTTCTGTTGCAGTACTTTGGATTTCTCCGACGCAATCCAAATGATGCGCCAGACACCGACTACACTGGTTATGATTTCTGGCTGAGCAAGCTCAACCAGTTCAACGGAAGCTTTCTTGACGCCGAAATGGTCAAAGCCTTCATCACCTCGGCAGAGTATCGACAGAGATTCGGCGACTAGCTGGCACGGAGGGTTTGATTGGATCAAACCCTCCGCGCCCGCTTCTCCAAAATCTAGACCCACGACAGTTGCGCCAAACATTTATTCGCGCGGGTTTGAGGTGCTCATTCGCAGCAACATTCGGCCATGATATTTGGGTGAAGTTGCTGTGCAGTGTCGCGTTCAATCCGATTAGCGTGTTGACCCGTGCTACATTGCACGAGATCGTGCAATGCCAGGAGACGTACGATCACTCATCGTTCATAACTGAAGCGAAACTATCGGCGATGCATTCATAGAGGACGGCTAATGGCGAGGTTTGAGAAGCACATATTTGTTTGCGGCAATTATCGGGCGTCGGAGCACCCACGCGGCTGTTGTGATCCTAAGCAAGAAGCGGAATTGCAGAAACGTTTTAAAAAACGATTGGCAGAACGGGGACTAAAGGGAAAGGTGCGCGCCAACCAGTCTGGCTGTCTCGATCAATGCGAGCACGGACCGAACGTTGTCATTTACCCCGATGCTGTTTGGTATGGGAACGTCCACTTGGACGATGTTGATGAGATCGTCGAATCACACATTATTGGCGGCGTGCCGGTAGCGCGTTTATTGATTAAAGAGACTTGTCTGAATGCGCAATCTTGTGAGCATAAGCCGCGACGCGCGGAGGATTAGGTGCAAAGCTGCGGAACAAAGAATTTTTGTGTGGACCGATTGGCTTGTAACCTAATGGTCTTCAGTTAGCAGTCCCTAATATATAGTCAGTCCTTAGTGGGCCGGCCATGGCAGCAATATCTCCCACACCCTTGAAGCCAATACGCAATTTGTAAACGCATGGGTCGCTGAACCTTTGAAGAATCCATCGCCAACGTGAAAAACCGAGGGCCTTAGGCTGGACCAGGACCCACGATAATGCCGGGGTTGGATTGACACATTAAAGCATCCATTCACCATCCGACTTTACCGATCACCATGTACTCTTTACGATTCATCAGCCCATGAAACGCTGTCCCCAATGCAATCGCGTTGAGACTGACGAGGCGCTCAAGTTCTGCCGTAAAGATGGCGCGCTGCTGGTTGCGACTACGGCTTCCGCCGCCGAGTCCGAAACGATGGCGCTCCCTTCCTCCACAACAAGCGAAGACTTCGCTACGGTAAGCCTGCTCAACATTCCTTCGATCGCGGTGCTGTCCTTCGTCAACATGAGCGCCGATCCCGAGAACGAATATTTTTGCGACGGCCTGGCGGAAGAACTCCTGAACGCGCTGGCGAAGATTGACGACTTGAAGGTGGCCGCTCGCACCTCGGCTTTTTCGTTCAAAGGCAAGGACAAAAACATCAGCGAAATCGGAAATGCATTGAACGTGAAGACTGTCCTGGAAGGCAGCGTGAGGAAGTCAGGCAACCGTTTGCGGATTACCGCTCAACTCGTGAATGCTGCAGACGGGTACCATCTATGGTCTGAGCGCTATGACTGTGAGATGAAAGATATCTTTGACGTGCAGGACGAGATCACTGTCGCGGTGGTTGAGGCGCTGAAGGTAAAGCTTTTTGGCGAAGAGAAGGGAGTCGTGTTAAAGCGTCACACGCGAAACCCCGAAGCCTACGAGTTTTATTTGCGCGGACTCTTTCACTTCAGCAGGTTTACGCCAGACGGTTTTCAGAAAGCCATTGAAAGTTTCGATCGGGCCATCGCCATCGACCCGGGGGACGCATCAGCTCACTCCGGGTTGGCCGATGCTTGCACCGAAATGTCATTTTTCAGTTTCTCTGCTAACAGTGAGTGGATGCGCAAGGCGAGAGAAGCAGCCAAAAAGGCATTGGAACTCGATGACACACTCGCTGAAGCTCACAATTCCCTGGCGATAATCAAGATGTATTATGACTGGGATTACGCAGGCGCAGAGGAGGAGTTCAAACGGGCCACCGCTCTCAATCCCAAGAATGCTCTTATTCATAACTGGTATGGTTGGTACCTGGGGTTGATGGGACGTTTTGATGAAAGCTTCAAAAAGCTTGAGCGTGCGCTGGAGTTTGATCCGCTCTCGGACACGATCAATAGTACCGTTGGCATTATCTTCCATTGGTCGCGACAACCTGATCGCGCAATTGAACAGTTTCGAAAAGTGCTCGACTTGAATCCGAACTATTCCCTCTCCAACAGCTTCCTCGCCGAGGCTTATGTACAGAAGGGCGACTTCAGTTCTGCCATTGTGACAATCGAGAGGATACGAGAATCAGCCAACGACCCTCTTACCTTATCAACCGTGGGGTATGTGTTCGCGAAGTCCGGAGAGCATCAGAAAGCGCACGAGATTCTGAATGAGTTAGAGAAGCGGTCCAATCAGGAACACGTACCGGCTCTTAGCTTCGCGCAAATCTACGCGGGACTCGGTGATAACGAGCAAGCTCTTGCGTGGCTTGAAAAAGCCTACGACGAGCGATCGGTATGGATAACGTTCTCGAAAGTGGATCCGAGATTCGATCCGCTGCGCTCCGACCCGCGCTTTCAAGATTTGCAGCGGCGCATCGGCTTTCCGCAGTGAAATTTGAGAGCTCACAAACCCTCTGTTTTGGCCTGGCGAAATTTGATTGAGCAGTCATTTGCGCAGAAGAGTGATTCGAGTGAAGTCGGAGGTCAATCCTGAATGAACACAAATGGTCGCGTCTTGTTGATTCTTGCCCTGTTACTAATCGCGCTGTTTACGTCAGCAATTTATGCGGTGGGTGGACGACTCGAGGTCGATGCTTCGGGCGACGACCTCTTTGCCGGTCTCCGTTGGCGCAACATCGGTCCGTTTCACGGCGGTCGTGTTTCGGCTGTAACCGGTGCGATCGGGCAACCGGGCACGTTCTATCTCGGAGCGCCCGCCGGCGGCATTTGGAAAACAACAAACGCGGGTGTGTCGTGGTTCCCGATCTTTGATCATTTCACCAATGTCGACAGCATCGGTGCAATTCAGGTCGCGCCGTCCGACGCAAACATCGTGTATGCGGGTACCGGTGACTCGGTACAAGGGTCCTCTGGCGACGGCATGTACAAATCGATCGACGCCGGCAAGACGTGGGTGCACATCGGTCTCGAGGAGACGACGAAGATCAACAAGATGGTAGTCGATCCGAAAGATCCCAACGTCGTAGTCGTGTCGACGCAAGGTGACGCACACCATAACGGCCAGGGGATCTATCGAACGACTGATGGCGGCAAAAGCTGGGAGAACACGCTTCGACCTGAAAACGCAAACGGGACGCGCGATGTCGAGTACGCGTTCGACATGCCGAACGTGATCTTCGCAACCTCACAAGGCGCAGGCGGCGGATTTGGTGGATTCGGAGGCGGAGGCGGTGCGCCACAGGGGCCGAACGGCACTGCACTCTACAAATCGACTGACTCCGGTAAGACATGGACCAAGGTCACGACTTTGCCACAGTACAACGGTCGCATCAGTGTCGCGATCGCAATGCATTCTGGAGCACAAAGGGTATATGTGATCGGCACTCCACTTCAGGGTGCCTCGGGTCTGTCTCGGTCTGACGACGGTGGTGCGACATGGCAACACATGGCGGGCGATGAGACGCGAATCTCAAACGGCCAGGGTAATTACAGCTCCGGTGTGTGGGTCGACACACAGAACCCCGACATCATTTATACGATAGCGACTACCGTCTATCGATCGACCGACGGTGGCAAAACATTTAACGCTTTCAAGGGCGCTCCCGGTGGTGAAGATCCGCACGTTGCCTGGTTAGACCCGACGGACAACAAGCGTATCTTTTTTGGTTTCGATCAGGGTCCGGCCAT
>Ga0163163_10004351_pt1 | contig 12061 bp, 9 predicted proteins | sample S65metaG_FD_119766 | JGI IMG/M metagenome (GOLD analysis project Ga0163163, IMG submission 119766) | Switchgrass rhizosphere microbial communities from Kellogg Biological Station, Michigan, USA - S6-5 metaG | ecosystem: Host-associated > Plants > Roots > Rhizosphere > Soil | place: USA: Michigan... | reverse complement strand
CTGTGGCAAAGGAGCTTATGGCCTGGATGATTGCGGCGCAGCCTACGGTGCACCGCAGCAAGAGCAGTCCCAACCCCGGCCAACGATTCGGGAACGTGGAAAACAGCCGTTGCAGGTGGCCCCTCCCGGGAGCGTGACGACACTGCGGCCCCCCATGCGAGAACAGTAGTGAACTCAGAGGAGAAGTGAGTCACGGTAAGTCGGGATATTTGGATACCTCGTTGGAGGTAGACGGATAGGAACTGCTCAGGACGATTCGCCCTGACGGCGCAGGCGGGACCAGAAGCTGGCGAGGCGGCTACGAAGAGTGTTGGCGGGGTTGCGATAGGCGATGTTACCGGGGACGGCGAGCTCAACTTCGGTCCCTGCCTCAGCACGGCTGAAGAGCTTGAGGTTGGCCCCAATGCGGTGGGCACGCTCGCGCATTCCAATGAGGCCCCAGTGGCCTTCGCGTCCGGAGCGCATGATCTCGGGATCGACACCGACGCCGTCGTCGCGGACGAGGACGTGGAGGTGGCCGGGCGTGTATTCGACTTCGACCTCAATGCGGGTGGCGCGGGCGTGAAGGAATGCGTTGACGATCGCCTCGCGACCGATGCGGTAGACCTCGTCGAGGATGACGGGATGAAGAGCGCGGGCCTGTCCCTGCACGATAATGCGGAAGGCTGGGTGGCTTGCCGCGTACTGCGAGGCGAGGTCCTGCGGAACGCGGGAGAAGAACTGTTCGAGGGTGAGGCCGCCACGGCTGTCGGAGCGCAGGCCGCGAAGGGTGTTGCGTCCCTCTTGGTTGACCTGCTGCATGAGACCAAGGATGTGATCGAGCGATGGGCGAACGGGGGAGTCGGAAGGCAGCTGCTCGGCGGCGACGTGGAGTTGCATAGAGGCACTGAGGAAGCCCTGGAGCAGGGTGTCGTGCAGGTCCTGGGCGATTCGAGTGCGTTCAGCCAGGCGTTCTTCAAAGCGGAGATTGAGGCGTTCGGTCATCTGCCTCATGCGCCAGTGAAAGATCAGCGTGGCGAGGAGACCCAGGCCCGCGGCGAGGGCAAGCTGGAACCACCAGGTCTGCCAGACCGCTGGAGCGACGGTGAAGTTATATGCGGCTTCCTGACCAGTCCATTCGCCTTCGGTGTTGGAGGAGAGAACACGAAAACGGTAGTTGCCGGGCGCGAGGTTGGTGTAGACGGCCTGCCGCAACGGAACAGGATCGCTCCAGTCGCGGTCGAAGTTATCGAGACGGTAGCGAAAGCGGACACGATCTGGGACGGCGAGCGAGAGGCCTGCGTAGTTGAAGATGAGCCGATGAGTGGCTGAAGGGAGGTTCGCGGCAGTGTCAAGACGAACCGGGTTGCCGTCGGCGGAAAGCGATTCGATGTGGGTGAGCGACGGGATGGTGGAGGCGAAGGCGCGCGCGGGGTCGACTGCGGCGAGTCCTTGATTCAGTGAGAACCAGATGCGTCCGCGCGAGTCGGCGACGACGGAGCGATTGCGGCGGATAGCCTCGGTTCCGGGAAGGCCGTCGGCTGGTCCATATTCACGAAGACGAACGCCGGGTGCGCCGCTGAGAAGTTGCTGGCGGTCCAGGCTGACAAGGTGTGAGGAGGTGGCGATCCAGAGGGAGCCGAGTCGGTCCTCGGCGAGGCCGAGAATGGGCTCGCGCAGAACTGGATGCAGAGCGGAGAGTGATTGAACGCGGCCGGAGCGAAGGACGGCAAGGCCTGCGGAGGTTCCGATCCAAAGCGCGCCGGAGGAGTCGTGGAGGAGGGAGATGATGTCATTCGAGGGAAGGCCGTCGCTGGAGGTGAGGGTCTTCCAAGACGAGCTTGCGAATGAAGAAGAGCGCGGCAGCCGGGTGAGGCCGCTGGGAGTGGCAAACCAGATGCCTTCGGAAGTGTCTTCGATGGCGGTGACGGAGTTGGAGGGCAGGCCATTTGCGGTGGTGAAGGTAGTGATATGGCCACCGTGCAGAACGCTGACGCCGCTGTTGAGCGTGGCTGCCCAGACGGAGCCATCGGGGCTGTGATGGATTGCGTAGACGCTGTTTTCAGGCAGGCCATCAGCTTTGGTGTAGGTCTGCGAGCCGACAACGTTTCCGTTCTGAAGATGGATGTGGGTGAGACCGGCGTGTTGGCGGCCGACCCAGAGTTCGTCACCCGTTCCATCGATGGAGTAGACGACCTCGCGATCGAGTCCGGCTGCTGTGATGCGCGTGGTCGCGCCGGTGAACAGAGAAGAAAGGCCGCCTGAAGACGGGCCCATAAAAGCGCGGCCATCCGGGCATACGTAGACCGGGCCCCCACTGTTTTGAGCGTCGGCGTAGGTCACGAAGGCGCTGTCGCGGAGCCGCTCGATACCTTGAGGTGAACCAATCCAAAGGTTGCCTTCACGATCTTCATAGAGCGCGGTAACGATGTTGGAGGAGGCGGGATCGCTGGATACTTTGTAATCACGGTCGAGACGGAGGACACCGTGAGGAGTTCCGATCCAGAGATTGGCATCGCGATCACGAAACAGCGTTAGGATCTGGATCTTCTGGAGAGCCTGTGGAATTCCAGCAGTGGTGACGACAGAACCATCCCAGAGCGCGAGGCCGTTGTCAGTGCCGATCCAGAGGCGGTCATCGCCTGCAGAGACGAGGGCGTTGATCTTCTTGTCGGGCAGGGTTCCGGGAGCCGGAACGAGATTGCCCGCGTTCAGCCAGAAGAGGCCGCCATCGCGGGTTCCGATCCAGACGCGACTGTCTGGCGTTTCGGCGATGGAGATGGCGAGCGAGGTGGAGGGATTGGCAGGAACCAGTTGATGGAACTGTCCCTCGCTGTAACGGAGTTTGCCCGCGAGCAGCGCAGCAACCACGAGTTCGCCTTTGGTTCCGCGATTCATGGAGATGACGCGTTCCGAACTTCCGGAGAAGAAGCTGTCGACGTGACCGTTGCGGTAGCGCAGAAGGAGCTGGCCTTCCTGCCTGATCCATAGCGCGCCTTCGTCGTCGGTTTGAAGATCAAGAACGTGTATCGATGCAGGAAGCGCGGGATCGATGCGATGACCGTCGATGAAGGACTGGCCGTCGAAGCGAAGAAGTCCGCGGTCGGTTCCGATCCAGAGGTAGCCGTCGGGTGTTTGCGAGACGCCGTTTACCTGGCCACCGGGGAAGCCATTGCGTACGCCCCAGAAGGTACGGAGGTATTGTGTCAGTGGGCGATCGGGATCGAGCGCATTGGCGACACCGAATTGACCGAGGAGGAGAAGGAAGACCGCTAGCCACATAAACAGACCACGGGCAGGCGAGCGTCGCGGGCCCGTTACAGTGTGGTCAGGGCAGGTACTCGAACTTCTCAACGACGACCTCGGCCTCGTGCTGTAGAGGCTCCTTGGAGTAGTGGAAGCCGCACAGGTGCATGCGAACACGCTCCTCGCCGGGCGTGGGAACTCCGGAGGTGAAGACGTGCGTTATGGAAGGGTGGGTTGAATGCGAAGAGCTGGCGGCCTCGAACGTTGCTTTTCCTGACTCCCAATGGATCGATGCCGCGACCGGTCCTGGAGGAACGTCGAAGCGAGAGACGTTGGCGGGGATGTAGTAGGGCTGGACTACGAATTGTCCGTTCTTGCTAGCAGGATCGCCCCAACGGCTGAACTCGATAGTGAGTTCGCGGTGCGGTGGCTCAGGAACGGTGTCATCCCATGTGAAGAGACTGAGCGCCAGGGCGGGTTCCATGTGCGAGACGTCGCGGAGCGTGAAGCGATAGGTGCCGTAGCCGAAGCCGCGAGTCTGTATGACCTCGGAGCAGGCCCACGCGCCGGGAGATCCTGTGATGCGAAGGTGAAGGAACCCGTTGGGGTCAACTGTGGCGTTGTCGGTGCTGTAGCTGTTGGGGGATCCGTTGCGATCGCCCTCGATGCTGCGGACCTCCCATTCGTAGCCGCTGAAGTGGATGAGTTTCTTCTGAGCATTAACAACCGCAACCTGTCGTGAAGACAGCGTGCCTTTGCTGGTCGCGACCGCGACGATGGCTCCTCCTTTGGTGGGAAGAGTGTCCGTGACGGGCGGGGGATGAAATCCGGGGTGGACGAGAAGGGCTGCATAGTCGGTCCCGAGGTGAATCATAGATTTCCAAGAGCCGTCCGGTCCGATGGAGGTGAAAGGGCGATCGGCAAAAGGCTGAACCCACCAGCGCTGTGACTTTGCGTAGATGACGATCACGTCGCCAGCCGCGGCTCCGGTGACGTGGCCAGAGATGGGGCCGAGCTTGCCGGGTCCACCTGCGTCTGCTACCGGAACGTCGTTGAACGTAACGGCCGGAGGCTTGGAGTTTCGGCAGCCTGAAAGCAGGAGGAGGGCAAAGGCAGGAAGAGTGGACATGATCCAGCCTTTTCGCCAGGTTGTACGCATAGAACGGATTGTAAGGCAGCGTAAAAATTTCGGCGACAAGGTGTCTGAAATGAACCGGTTGGATTTATGAGTCCGAAGCAGTAGTTGAGCTGTCGAAGGCGTCCTTGAGAAGGCGGCGGGCAAAGTCCAGCTCCTCTGGAGTGATGGTGTGAGCGCGACCGGGATAGCGGCGGACGGTGACGGAGGCTCCCATGTCGATGAGGACCTGCGCGGACTGTTGGACGCGTTCGAAGGGAACGTGCGGGTCGGGGTCGCCGGAGCCGAGGAAGGCGGGGGTCCCGGCCAGCGAGCCGGGGTGAGTGAGGTCCGTGCCGGGCGGCCCGACGAGGCCGCCAGTAAGGGCGATAAGACCGGCGTAGCGGCGGGGATGTGAGGCGACGAACTCAGTGGCGAGACATGCGCCCTGCGAGAAGCCTCCGAGGAGGATGCGATCAGGAGCGATGCCAGCTGCGATGGCCTGCTCCACGATGGTCTCGACCTTGCGAAGTGCGGAGTCGAGCCACGGCTGATTCATCTCGATCGGTGCCATGAAGGAGTTTGGATACCAGGTGTGGTTGGCGGCCTGCGGGGCGAGGTAGGCAAGCTTGGGGTGAAAGAGCGGTTGGGCGAGCGAGAGGATATCTTCGGCTGAGCCGCCGCGTCCGTGCAGCAGGATGACGACACCGGCAGCACGGTCGAGCGCTTCGCCGAAGTGGTGGACGAGCTGGTCGCGATGCGGATCGGTGGAGGCAGCCGTCATGATGCGGGCACCGTTGTCTTGTGCAGCTCGATTGTGGGAAGGCGCTGCTCGATGACGGCGCGATGCTGCTCGAGCCAGGGAGGGATGCGCAGAGCCTCGCCGAGCGATTCGATGGGCTCATCGAGCGCAAATCCCGGGGGATCGGTGGCGAGTTCGAAGAGGACGCCGCCGGGCTCGCGGAAGTAGATGGAGTGGAAGTAAGTGCGGTCGAGCACGGGTGTGACGTCGACGTGCTTGTCGAGGATCTCGCGCCATTCGACCTGCGAAGCATCGTCGGCTGCGCGAAAGGCGATATGGTGGACGGTTCCCGCTCCCATGCGTCCGTGATGGCCCTCGGAATTGATGAGCAGGTCGATGTGGTTGCCGAGCGCGCTGCCTTCAGCGGAGAAGCGCAGACGATTGCCCGTTTCAGCGCGCCGTGTGAAGCCCATCACATTGAGGATTGCTTCGGTCTCCTCATATTCTTTGAGAAAGAGAGTGACGCCGAAGAAGCCGCGAAGCGCGTGCTCTGCCGGTATGGAGGCGAACCGTGGTGGGTTGGCGGATGCAGCGTCCGTGTGGCCGACTATCTCAAGCTTCATGCCGTCGGGATCGGGGAAGGTTAGCACGGTCTCTTCGAAACGCTGGCTGCGCTCGACGGGAAGACTGAAACCGAGGAGGTGCTGTTCCCAGAAATCAACCGATGAGAGCGAAATGCTGAAGGCGGTAAGGGTCACTTCGCCGACGCCTGAAGTGCCTCGCATGGCGCGAGGCCAGGGAAAGAAGGTGAGGATGGTGCCGGGAGTTCCTGCGTCGTCGCCGAAGTAGAAGTGATAGCTGCCCGGGTCGTCGAAGTTGACGGTGCGCTTGACGAAGCGAAGGCCAAGAACCTCGGTGTAGAAGTCGAGATTGGTCTGGGGATCCGATGCGATGGCAGTGACATGATGAAGGCCAACGATGGGTTTCGGCATATGGATCCTTTCTTGGTGAAGGCTCTTTGTGGAAGGGACTATTTCTTACACGCCACGATTTGGAAATCAACCACTACACAAGCGGCTTGAGGTCTTCGAAGACGGTCGGGATAAGTTCGGAGACGGTGGGATGGATGTGCACGGCGTGCGTGATCGTGGTGTAGGGAGCGCGTGCGTACATGGTGTCAATGATGCAGTGAATGGCCTCGTCGCCGCTGGTACCCAGGATTGAAGCGCCGAGAATCTGCTTGCTTTCGGCGTCGACGAGAACCTTCATGAAGCCGTCGGTCTCGCCCTTTTCGGTGGCGCGGGCGACCTTTGTCATAGGGCGGGTTCCGATGAGCGCAGGTTTGCCGGATTTGCGGACCTCGCGCTCGTTGAGGCCGACGCGCCCCAGCGGTGGGTCCATATAGAGCGCATAGGTGGGAATGCGGTCGGAGACGCGGCGTGGCTCGTTGTCGAGCAGGTTGGCGGCGACAATCTCGAAGTCGTTGTATGCGGTATGGGTGAAGGCCCCTTTGCCGTTGCAGTCGCCCATGGCCCAGATGCCGGGCGAGCTGGTGCGGAGCTGATCGTCAACCTGGATGTAGCCGTGCTTGTCTACGGCGACACGGGCTTTGTCGAGACCCAGATCGTCGGTGTTGGGTCGACGGCCTACGGCGAGCAGCACGTGAGAGGCCTCGGTGGGTGTTGCGTCCTCCGGGCAGTTGACACCGACGGAGACACCAGCGGCGCACGGAGCGAGTGTGATGCACTCTGCGTTGAGGCGTATGTTGATGCCTTCTTTTTCGAGAATTTCTTTTACGTTGGCGGAGACGTCATCGTCTTCGCGCTGCACGAGGCGCGGGCCCATCTCGATGATAGTGACCTCACTGCCGAAACGGCGGAAGGCTTGCGCGAACTCAATGCCGATGTAGCTTCCACCGACGACCGCGAGATGGCGCGGAAGCTCGTCCAGCTCAAGAATGCTGACGTTGGTGAGGAAAGGGACCTCGTGGACGCCGGGCAGTTCAGGCACATTGGCGCGGCCGCCGACGTTGAGAAAGATCTGTGGCGCAGTGATGAGATCTTCGCCAATGCGCATCTCGGTCGGCGATTCGAAGCGCGCGTGGCCCCTAAACACCGTGCAATTCTCCATGCCGTCCAGCCAGGTTTCGATGCTGTTCCGAGACTTCATGAGGACTTCGTTCTTGCGCGCCTTCAGGGCTTTCATGTCGGCCGTGATGGGACCGGCGATGTTGATGCCGTAGGCCTTTGCGGTGCGCGCTTTGTGTGCGACGTAGGCGCTGGCGACGAGTGTTTTGGTGGGCGTGCAGCCGGTGTTGACGCAGGTTCCGCCGAAGAGCTTGCGCTCGATGATGGCAACCTTGCGTCCGGCGGCAGCGAGTCGTCCGGCGAGCGAGGGACCGGCCTGGCCAGCCCCCACGATGATGGCATCAAAGTGTGTCGGCGTCATAGATGCGAGACTATCAGCAGACCACCAAAGATGGCGATTGCGTCCTCAATGAGTGCGGCGACGAGGGGTTTGCCGGTGGTGCGCGAGAGCCATCCGCGGAACTCTGCTCCACCAAGTGTGCCGGCGACTGCGCCGACAGCTCCGGCGATGAGGCCGAGGACAAGTGACTGGCGGGCAGCGCCGATGGCGGCGCCGGAGAGCGCGCCGGTGACGATGCGCGCGATGAATTGAGGCGGCACCTTGCGGCTGGGGGTCTTGGGCAGCTTGTCGTTGACCAGTTCCCCGAGTGCCGCTAACGAGAAGATCCAGCGCGTGATGGCGGAGCTGAAAAAGTGAAGCGCGGTGCCTTCGAGGTTGAGCCAGCCGCAGCATGCGGCCCAGCTGATCATAGTAGGCGCCATCATGGCACGCAGGCCGGCGATGATGCCTATAAGAAATGCGGATACAAAGATGGGCATGCGAGTCCTCGAGCTGCTTTGGGAGTAGATTCTTCTCGATAGTAGAGAGCTGCGTGAGTGGTAACAAACCCTGTCCGTAGAGGAATTTAATACCTCTTTCGAGTAGCTTGGAGCCAAACGCGTTTAGCTAGGCTTGAAGAGAGATCAACGGAGGAGACAGATGCAGATCAGTTTTGGCGGCAAGGTTGTGCTGGTGGCAGGAGGAACAGGCGGTCTCGGACACGCAGTAAGTCTCACGTTTTTGGCCGAAGGTGCCAGGGTGGTCGTGACGTATCGCGAGGCAAAGGGAATGGAGCAGTTGAAGAGTGAGGCGGTCGGGATGCCGGGCGTACTGGAAGGCGTGCAGGTCGATGTCACCGACGAAGCCGCGATCGAGAAGCTGATTAACGAGATTGTGACGAAGCACGGCCACCTGGATGCGCTTGTGAATACGGTTGGAGGCTACGCGGGCGGGGTAAAGATGTGGGAGACGGAACGCAAGGTCTTTGACAGGATGCTGGACCTGAACCTGCGCTCGGGATATGTACTGGCGCGCGCAGCGGTGCCGGTGATGCTAAAGCAGGGAAGCGGGGCAGTAGTGAATGTTGCAGCAAAGGCCGCTGTCGATCATGGGGCAGGTGCCTCAGTCTATGCAGCTTCAAAGGCCGCGGTGGTTGCGCTGATGGACTCTCTGGCGGCAGATGTGAAGGGGACGGGAGTGCGGGTGAACTCTGTACTACCGAGTATCATCGACACAGCGGTGAACCGTGACGCAATGCCGGACGCGAACTTTGCCACGTGGCCGAAGCCGGAGGAGATCGCCAGCGTTATCCTATTTCTCGCAAGCGACGCAGCTGAGGTTATTCACGGCGCTGCAATCCCCGTGTATGGCAAGCACTAATACTTTTCGCTGAGCATTCAAAAGTGGTATCCCCGGGCAAGGCTTTCCAGTGATGTGCGGCGTAGCCGGATTGGCTATCGTTATTTTTGGCAGCGACCCAGCCTGAGAAGACGGCTGCCTTAATCTTCGACATAAGGTTCGAAAAAACATCAGGAGAAGACAGATGAGCTATATCAAAACCAAGGACGGCGTTGAGATTTTTTATAAGGACTGGGGTTCAGGCCAGCCTATTGTGTTCAGCCATGGATGGCCGCTGTCGGCTGATGACTGGGACAACCAGATGCTGTTCTTCCTGAAGCAAGGTTATCGCGTGATTGCGCATGACCGCCGCGGCCACGGACGTTCCAGCCAGGTCGCCGATGGCCACGACATGGACCACTACGCCGACGACCTCGCTGCCGTCACGGCTCATCTCGATCTCAAGGATGTGATCCATGTCGGCCACTCAACCGGCGGAGGCGAGGTTGTTCACTATCTGGCTCGCCATGGCGAGAGCCGTGTAGCCAAGGCCGCTATCATTAGTGCGGTGCCGCCGCTGATGGTGAAGACGCCGGCGAATCCCCTCGGCCTGCCGAAGTCAGTGTTCGATGATCTACAGGCACAACTAGCCGCGAATCGTTCGGAGTTCTATCGTGCTCTGCCGGTCGGGCCCTTCTACGGCTTCAACCGTCCCGGGGTGAAGTCTTCGGAAGCAATCATCGAGAACTGGTGGCGTCAGGGGATGATGGGGGGCGCCAAGGCGCACTACGATGGCATCGTTGCCTTCTCTCAGACTGACTTCACTGAGGACCTCAAGAAGATCAACGTTCCTGTGCTGGTGATCCACAGCGAAGACGACCAGATCGTTCCCTATGTCGCCGCAGGGCCACTATCAGCGAAGTTGTTGAAGAATGGAACGCTGATCACCTACAAGGACTTCCCACATGGCATGCCAACGACTCAGGCGGATACGATCAATGCAGATCTCTTAAAGTTCCTGAAACAGTAGGACCGGGCGTAGGCGCGAGCAGGCATTGGCTTTGCCTGCCCCGCCTTTTTTTGTTGTGGCTAAAAGTGAACTACGGGGCCGCCCTGCCACGTCCATGAGGTGTGGTTAGTGAAGTTTTCGTGCGAGAGGAAAGACAGGTAGGGCGGTTTTCCGATTCCATCTGGATCGCGCGTGGCCGTGCGATAACGGACGATCGTCGCTCCGAAGGAGGAGCGAATGGCGAGGGTGCGGTTGATCTTGTAATCGTTCGACAGTGTCAGCGAAGCCGCAGTGTGGTTGACGGTGTATGTGAGCGGTTCTGAATACATTCCCCGCACTGTGTCGAGAACGGGAGGTACCTGAATCTGCTCATTGACGAACCCGGGACGGATGGCCAACGAGAACGTATTCTGCGGCCTATCGTAGACCAGGCGTACGCCAAAGCCGGTGATCACCGTGGAACTACTTGCATCGTCCACATCGGGGTTACCTTTGGCGAGGAGATTCTTCGGCGTGATCAATCCCTGCTGCTTGTCGAACGAGAGGCTCGCGCTTATCCACCGGGTGATGGCGTAGTCGGCCTCGAATCCCGCGCCGTGACTTGCCAGGCAGAGGGTGCAGTGGTTGTTCAACGAACCGAACGGCATGGAACGGTAGTGGGCGGCGAAGGAGATACGTCGTATGGCCTGTGCTCTCGCGATGTCTTCATCGGAGGCAAGCATGTGGATGCCCTTGCGGCTGCGGTCCGGCGGAAGCCCATGCTGGAAGTCTCGATACCAAGGCGCCTTGAAGCGCATCGCGTTGGCGAAGGTGCGGCTGGGATTGAGGGTTCCGCGAAGGATCAGAGGGAACACCGACGAGCGATTGTCACCCTGGACGCGGTCGCTGATGTAGCGGTCGACGGTGTCTTCCGCCATCACCCACAAGGCGCCGACGGTCGGGGTGATGATGAAGTCCACCCATCCCGTATTGTTGGTATACGTCCAGGTCTTTGGGTCGTATTGTTTGCAGGGCCGATGGCAATCGCCCCGGGGATAAGTCCAGCCGCCTTCGTTGCCGATGCCGGCTTCGCCGAGAGGACTAATCTCGGAGTGAGCGCTGAAGGCAGTCGACCATAAGAATGCTTTGAAGCGGCTCATCCAGTAATCGCGAGTCGCGCTGATCTCCTGCTGCCGCCCCGTAGGATCGTTCTGGATCTCGATGTAGCCTGCTACAGCCCCCTGCATCGGATGGCCGACGTAGTTGGTCAGGAAATCATCGCCATCGTTCCATCGGTGCATATTGAACTGACGCATGGAAGCAAAGTAATCGTGCCAGAAGGGCTTGCGCGCAACGAGGTGGCGGATCTGGTCGTCATTGGCGAGGCGGAAACTAGTCTCAAACGCATTGAAGAAAAGAGATTGTGCGATGAGGCCTCGCCAGTGATACCTCTCGTAGCGCCAAGGCTCGTCCAGTTCGCGTGCCAGTATGGCGGCGTGGTCGTCATCGTTTCGCGGTTTGTTGTTATGCGAGGGCATACGCACTGCGTTATGGAAAGCCGAAACAGCGTCGGCATTAATGGTGAACTTCGGCGGCTTCAGAGGCTGTATATCTTCGTCAGCATCGAGACTGGTTGAACTGGTCAGTCGTAGAGAGTCGAATGCGGGCACGTTTGGCTGGTTACGCTTTGGCGATTCCGGTAAGCCGATTGGGGTTACTAAAGTGCTCTCCGTTTCGTTGCGAATCGCTTGATTGGACACCCCTGTTACGGCGAGACCGTCTTCAAAGGCATATAGCCTGGGATTTGAACCGGCTTTCTGGGCATAGAGCGGGCAAGCAGCAAGCATCATGCACAATCCTGCCGCCAAGTTCCGCCAAAGATAATGAACGCCGCGACGTCCTTGGGCGCGTTTCATTGCAATTCACCCTACCGTCGCAAAATGACCAGCGTTTTCGCGCAAATCACGATCGACAGTAGCCCTTTGAAGACGTTCATCCCGGGTCGCGCAGGAAAACGCAACAGGAAAAAAATCAATTTCAGCCGTGCTTGTCCGGCCGATCTTTCTGGTCTTATTCAACTTACGATGCGATGGGGGCCGTAGGGGTTTACCCAAGACAAATGATAGCCGCGGCCACGGATCCTCGTAACTAGGGATTCCCCTCATTACCAAAGAGCTATCGCAAATGGCGAAACTTGAGGACTCGGGAGCCATCCAGTTCTCCTCTCTTGGGAGGAATCAGAATGAAT
>Ga0163163_10004350_pt1 | contig 12061 bp, 11 predicted proteins | sample S65metaG_FD_119766 | JGI IMG/M metagenome (GOLD analysis project Ga0163163, IMG submission 119766) | Switchgrass rhizosphere microbial communities from Kellogg Biological Station, Michigan, USA - S6-5 metaG | ecosystem: Host-associated > Plants > Roots > Rhizosphere > Soil | place: USA... | reverse complement strand
GCCAACGTATAGACATCTGCGCAAGTATTCATTTAACTCGTACGCGCGTATGAAGGCCGGCCACCATCAGGCCAACCGTCGCCCGGTCGACGAGATCGGCACCGAGAGTGACGAGTCGCGGGAAGCGCCGGCCCAGCGAACGCGTTCGCAAGCGCAGCCTCAGCCGGCTCCGTGCAGGTCCGAGCGGCTCCACGACCAGCGCCCAGGTGAACTCCAGCGGCTCGCCGCGGCGGCGCGGCCGGACCGACCGGTAGACCAGGGACCGCGGCGGATCGATGGACACCACGGTGAAGGTCGGGTCGCCCGGTCCCCAGTCCGGCACCACGTCTCCCGGCCGCAACTGCTGCAGGCGTGGGTCGACGACCGCCAGTGAACGGCGGCGGCGCGGGACGAGCCACTCCAGCCAGCCCGGCAGGTACCACCCGGCCCGGCCCTTGCCGAGCTGGACGATCCACGGCCAGAGCGCCTCGGCCGCGCAGCCGAACTCGGCGTGACGGTCCAGCACTACACCGGCGTCGGGGATCAGCTCGTCACCGTCCATCTGACCCACCGTACTGAGTGGACAGCGAAGGATCCGACACCGCCACTACCAGCGGATAGGTTGCGTGGCGAGGTCAGCCTGCTACGGTTCTGGGTTCCTGGCCGGGCACCGGCCGGTAACCCCTCGCGAGGAGCACTGCCGTGGCACGGAGATCCTTCCGGAACTGGCTGCGGGCCCGGTTCGACCGGACCATGGACCGCGGCACGCCCGCCCTCATCGGTTGGCTCGGGCTCACCTCGGTGGTGCTGATCCTCGTGGTCAGCGTGCCGATCTACTTCTTCGCGCGCACCGACAACGGCAACCAGAACGGCAGCTTCTTCTACATCGTCTGGGAGAGCCTGCTTCGCACGATCGACCCGGGCACGATCGGCGGGGACCAGGGCAACCGCCCCGCCTTCATCGCGCTGGGATTCGTCGCCACCCTCGGCGGCATCTTCATCGTCAGCACCCTGATCGGTGTCCTGACGACCGGCATGAACACACAGATCGAGGAGCTGCGCAAGGGCCGCGCACCGGTTATCGAATCCGGTCACGCGGTGATCCTGGGATGGTCGGATCAGATCTTCACGGTGGTCGGCGAGATCGCCAAAGCCAACGGCAGCAAGCGGTCGAGCGTGGTCATCATGGCGACCCAGGACAAGGTCGACATGGAGGACCAGATCCGGGCGCGGGTGGGCGACATCGGTCGCACGCGGGTGCTCTGCCGGTCCGGCAGCCCATTGAAGAAGGCCGATCTCGACCTGCTCAACCTGGACGCGGCCCGCTCGGTGATCGTGCTCTCCCCGCCCGGCGAGGACGCGGACATCGACGTCATCAAGATGCTGCTGCTGTTGCAGTACCGGCCGTGGCCGGCGAGGCGGCCGCACGTCGTCGCGGCCGTACAGCAGACCGAGAACCTCGCCGCGGCGCGCCTGGCCGGTGGCCCGTTCGCGCAGATCATCGACGCCGACGACATCGCGGTCCGGCTGGTCGTGCAGTCCCACCGGCAGGCCGGCCTGTCCACCGTCTGCACCGACCTGCTCGACTTCGACGGCAACGAGATCTACATGAGGGCGGAGCCCAAGCTGGTCGGGCAGACGTACGCCGACGCGCTGCGCGCCTTCGACCTGGGCTGCCCGATCGGGTTGCGCCACGCCGACAACTCGGTCTCGCTCAACCCGACCTCGGACACGAAGATCCTGACCGGCGACGAGATCATCCTCATCGCCGAGGACGACCTGCTGGTGCGCCTGGCCACGCACCCGACACCGGTTCACACGGAGGCGATCGTCACCGAGGCGGAGCCGGAGCGGCTGCCCGACCGCACGCTGCTGGTCGGCTGGAACGCGCGGGCCCGCCGCATCATCGAGCTGCTGGACCAACTGGTCGAGCCCGGTTCCACCCTTGACGTGGCGAGCGCGGCCGAACCGGATCGCGGCCAGGTCAACCCGTCCGTACTCTCGCTGGGTTTCAAGGTCTGCCAGCCGACCAACCGCCGCTCGCTCGAGGAGGACCTCGACCTGGGCAGCTACCGGCACATCATCGTGCTGGCCGACGACACCATCGACCCCGACCACGCGGACGACCGCTCCCTGGTGACATTGCTGCACCTGCGCGACATCGAGGTCAGCCTGGGCGACCCGTACACGATCATCACGGAGATGAACGACGACGCCAACCGTGAGGTGGCGCAGGTGACGAAGGCCGACGACTTCATCGTGAGCAACAAGCTGATCAGCCTCCTCATCACCCAGCTCGCCGAGAACCGGCACCTGCACGAGGTCTTCGCGGAGCTGTTCGACCCGGCCGGCGCCGAGATCTACCTCAAACCCGCGAGTGGGTATGTGCGACCCGGCGCGACCGCGAACTTCGCCACCGTCATCGAGGCGGCCCGGCAACGGGGCGAGACCGCGATCGGCTACCGGAGCCGGTCGCAGGGCGAGCAGGCCCCCGGGTACGGCGTCGTCCTCAACCCGTCGAAGTCGGCCCCGCTCACGCTTCAGGCAGACGACAGCGTTGTGCTCGTCGCCGCCAGCTGACCCGACCTCTGGAGACATCGACTAACTGGAATGGATCCAACACACATCGTGATGGATCAATGTCACCTCCCGAGGCTTGCGTCGAGCGTTTGGCATCAGCAGCTGCATGTGCACCTGCACGAAGCAAAGCATTTGTGCACAGTGGACAGTGCTAAACTTGGAGTGAATCCAGTTCTGGGGCCTGAACTCGTTATATTGAGCAACTCCAAACTATTGATGGAAGAATTCACAGGTGATTTCGGTCGCGCCAGGGTTAACATCTGTTAACGTCAATGCGTAAATCCGGGCGCGCGAGCCGAACCCCCACCCGCGCTACGCGCCGTCCTCAGTCTCCGTGAAGGGAGGGCAGCTGTGACGAGCTTGCCCAACACCAGTCCGCCCGAAGTGGACAGTAGCCAACCGACCGGGCTCGCCGGCATCATCGCGCGGGCCGAGGCGATCGGCCAGGCAGCAAGCCGCTACACGGTGCCACTGCTGCGGATCTCGCTGGGCATCGTCTACATCTGGTTCGGAGCGCTGAAGGTAGGCGACGCGACGCCCGTCGGCCAGCTGGTCGCCAAGACCGTGCCGTTCCTCCCCGAGAAGTTCTTCGTGCCGGCGCTGGGCGTCTTCGAGGTTCTGCTGGGCCTCGGCCTCATCGTCGGTCGCTACCTGGGGATCGTTGCCCTCCTGATGGTCGGCCATCTGGCAGGCACGTTCCTGGTGCTGGTGACGCAGCCCCAGGAAGCCTTCCAGCACGGCAACCCACTCATGCTCAGCATGACCGGAGAGTTCGTGGTGAAGAACGTCGTCCTGATCACGGCCGGCCTCCTACTCGCCACTCGACCTCGGGAACGGGAGCCGCGGCACGCCAGGCGCCGGGGTGACGAGGTCGCGAGCGTGGTCGATGTCGTAGACGTCGTTGATGTCGCGCCGGCCATAGAGCACGCCTAGGACTTGGCTCGCCGGCCCTGCCGGCTCCTGAGGGCGCACGACCGTCGCCACGGTCCCCCCGTTTTTGGGGCGGCGGTCGTGCGCCCTCGCCGCGTCCGGCAGACAGGCTATGGACGCATTTCCGCGATCTGTTGCAGAACCTTGGCGTGTCCGGAGACCAGGAACGACGCGTCCCCGCTGCCGTACGCCTGCGCCACCAGGTTGGCCGGGTAGACGAGCACGTCACCTGCCCCGGGCAGGCCGTAGACGGCGAGGTCGACGCCGGCCTCATCCTCGGTGTGCGCCCACTCGAACCCGTCCAGGCTGTCCACCAGCGACTGTCCGAAGTAGACACCGACTGCGTTGAGCACGGGGTCAGGGTCCGCCGGATCGACCGCCTGCCGGTCCAGCCAGGACGCCCATGCGTGCTCCAGGGCCGCCAGGTCCATCGTGCGGGTCGAGCCGTAGTCCGCCACGAACTGCCGCGCCGCCTCCAGCTGAGCCGACACCCAGGTCCGTTCGTCGTCGCTGAGTGGGGTCACCGTCGTATCCACGCCCGCACTGTAGCCGGCCTGGCCGCCCAACCCCATGATCAACGAGATCTTCAGGACGGGATCGGCTCGACACTCGTCGGCGACTCGGTGGTGGGCGCCGGCTCGGTGCTCGACGGCGCCGTGGTCGGCGGCTCCGTGGTCGGCGATGGCGTCGGGGATGGCGTCGGCGGTGGCAGCCCCGGTCCGACCTCCGGAGTCTGCCCAGACTCGTCGACCAGCTTCGTGATGGCGCACGGCACGATGCCGGAGGTCGGCGCGGGCGGTGCGGCCGGCGTGGTCACGTCGGCCTGAGCCGTCTGGCCCGGCTGGACGTTGTCGAGCGGGGCGACCTTCGTCGCGAACGGGTTATCCGTCGGACCCCAGACCACCGTGGCCTGGTAGCTGTGCTTCGCCTTCGTGTTGTTGTTGCGGACCAGGACCGTCGCGTGCAGCGTCCCGTTGTCGACGAAGCAGTCACCGACCACCCATGACGCGTTCGAGCGCTCCGCCGACGGCGATGGCGATGGCGATGCGGTCGGCGACGGCGTCGGTGACGTGGTCCGCGGCGGCGTCGGGGATGGCGTCGGCGTGGCCTTTGGCGACGGACCCGACGGAGATGGCGATGCCGGCGCTACGGGCTGCGGCGTCGGCGACTGCGGCCCGGGCGAGGCCGGCGTCGGCGTTGGTGTGGCCGGTTTCGCGGACGTCGGCGGCTGGCCGGGCGGGGGAACCACGGGCGCACCGGGCGAACCCGGCGGGGAGCCGGGCGGCGCGGTGGTGGTGGGCGGTACGGGTGACGGGGCCGGGCCGATCGGCGGCGGGCCGGTCGTCGACGGCTGCGTCACGTTGGTGTCCTGCTGGCCGTCCGTGCCACGGGGCCGGTCGAACGAGACGTTCGTCGTGGGCTCGACCATCGTGAACTGGTTGACCACGACGGTGGTGGACTGGATGACGGTGATGTTCGTGGTGGAGAACGTGGTCCATCGCGGACCGGTGAAGTTGATGTGGATGAACACGGTCGGCTTGGTCAGCGGGTTGCCGCAGAAGCAGCGCGTGACCGGGAACCCGAACGCGTTCACCAGCACGGCGGTGCCGGCCTGCAGCACCGACGGGACGTCGGTGGCGTGTCCGTTGGCGAAGCCGTGGTTGATGACGAACGTGTCCGAGCGCAGGATCGCCGGGGTCAGCTCGCCGATGAACTTCGGGATGTCACCGGGCTGGATCCCGAGCACCGCGGCCCAGGCGGCCGCCTTGTCGGAGTGAGCCTGCAGGAACGCGATCATCTTGCCCGCGTCGCAGGTGGACTGGTTCAGCGTGCCGCCGAACAGCCCGACCGCGTTCCCTGCGACCGTGCCGCCGGTGTTCGGCGGTGGCGTCACGTTGGTCGAGTTGGTACCGGCCGGCGGCATGAACGGGTCCGCCCCGGTCGAGGAGATCGGTTGCAGCGACACATCCGACGTCCCCTGGGCCGGCGTATGACTTGCGCAGGCCGAGAACGTGAGTACGCCGGCGACGGCGATGACCAGCGACAGCTTCGACAGACGTCCACTCACCGGCCTACCTCCGGACGGTGGGACTTCCTCGTGCGCGGACGCAGGCCAACGTAACCCCGGGCGCCCACCCGCGGGACCGGTTCGCGGACTCCGGATCGGTAGGGTCGGTCGCGTGGTCACCCTCGCCCCCGGCCGGTCGGTCCTGCATCGGCAGTTCACCGGCGACCAGTTGGTGTTTCTGCGTACCGGACGCGTGGTGGCGCACGACGAACGCGGCCTGGTGCTGTGGGTTCCGCACGGCGGTCCGATGGCGCTGACCATGACCGAGGACGGCCGGGGCCTGCGGGACATGCCGTTCCGGGAGTGGGTGACCCACCCGCGCCGGCTGGTGTCCCGAACCTGGTGGGGCCCGAACATCCTCATGCTCGCCCCGCCCGGGGCGGCCCACTCGGTGTGGTGGTTCTGGGACGCCCGCGGCCGCCACGTTGCCTGGTACATCAACCTCGAGGAGCCCGGGGTCCTGTGGGACGACGGCGCGGCGGCCGGGCTGGACAACACCGACCAGGACCTGGACGTGTGGGTCTGGCCGGACCGCAGCTGGCAGTGGAAGGACGAGGACGAGATGGCCGAGCGCCTCGAGCACCCGGAGCACTACTGGGTCGAGGATGAGGCCGCGGTCTGGGCCGAGGGCCGGCGGATGATCGCGCTCGCCGAGGCCGGCGAGTACCCGTTCGACGGCAGCTGGGTGGACTTCCGGCCGGATCCCGCGTGGGTCATGCCCGACGCCCTGCCGCCGGGCTGGGACCGCAACCGCGCCCGCTGAACCCCTTTCCTCTGGCCGCCCTGAACGGATTACGAGCCGAACAGGTTGCCGATCGTGCGGAAGATGTCCTCGTAGAACGTGCCCTCCAGGTGCCGGAAGACCTCGAACGGCTCATCGGGGCTGCCGAAGAACGGGCGCAGCGTCCACGCCAGCTGGGTGCCGACGAACCCGAACAACAGGATCCAGATGTACAGCAGCGCCATGCTGGCCGGTCGCGGCGGCGGTGGCGCGAACTGCGGCCGCGCGACCGGCGGCCCGGCCACCGGCGGCGCCATCGGGAGCACCGCGACCCCACCACCGCCCTGCGCGGTGACGAGGGCGCCGTCGGACTGGGACGCGACGGCCGCCGCCTCCGCCTGGGTCGCGACGGCCGCCATCTCGGCTTGGGCCTCGGCGGCCTGATCGGCGGCGAGCTGCTGCTGCTGGTAGTGGTTGAGGGCGGCCATGCCGGAGGTGAGGAAGCGCAGTCCGACCAGCGCCGACAGCACCAGAATGCTGACATTGAGCAGCTTGATGAACTCGTAGTTGTGCGCGGTGATGAGGAAGAACAGGCTGATCGGGGCGAACGCCAGGGCCAGCACCGACATCACGGTGATGCAGGTCATGATCAGCGTGATCGCCTGCATCATGCTCAGCCGGGAGCCGAAGATCAGGTTGAACAGGTACAGGGTGGGCAGGCAGATGGCCAGCGTGGCGAGGAACAGCAGCGGCAGCTTGATCGCGGACGAGCCGGCCTGTAGGGCGCTGTGGGAGGCGCCCAGCACCGCGCCGTAGATGGCGAGGCTGAGCACCGACGTGATGAACATGCGCAGCGTCATCCGGCCCAGCCGATCCTCGGCGACGACCTGCCGCCAGATGCCGTCGCGGTCCCGCATGATCCGTTCGACGATCGTGCCGCGCTGCCCGGTACTCGTAGCCATGCGGCAGGCTAACCGCGATATATGCATGGACGCCACCCGGCAAACCGGGGCAATAGCCGGATCGTGTGATGCCAGGCGGATTCGCGGATCGCGAGGTGGTTCCGCCGGCAGTAGCCTGACCGCGTGACCTCCATGGGCCAGCGCGCCTCACACGACGACCGGATGCGGGTCGTCGCCGAGCTCGAGCAGCACACCGCGGAGGGCCGGCTGACCCTGGACGAGTTCACCAGCCGGGTCGACCAGGTCTACCGGGCGGCTACCCACGGCGAGCTGGCGCAGATCACCGGCGACCTGCCGCGACCCGTGCCGGCCCGCAACGACCAGCGGCATCTCATGCTGGCCCTGGCGATAGCCATCGCCACGATCGCCGTACTCGCGCTGAGCCTGCGCCTGTGGTAACCCGGCGGCTCTGGTAACCCGGGAAAGCGCCTACCCGAGCAGGTCGGCGACGAGCGCCTTCTCCTGCTGCAACTCGTCGAGCGTGGCGTCGATCCGCTTGCGAGCGGTCGGGTCGTGCTCGAGGCCCTCGACGACCCGCCAGCCGCCGGCTCCGCCCTCGACCGGGAAGCCGAAGCAGATGCCTTCGGGAACGCCGTACTCGCCCTTGCTGAACACCGCCAGGGACGTCCAGTCCCCAGCCGGGGTGCCGTTGTGCAGGGACGCGACCGAGTCGATCGCCGCGTTCGCCGCCGAGGCCGCCGAGGAGAGCCCGCGCGCCTCGATGATCGCCGCGCCGCGCTTCTGCACCTGCTCGATGAACGGGCCATCGAGCCACTCGTGATCGGTGATGACCTGGGTCGCCGGCCGGCCGCCGATGCGGGCGTTGTGCGCGTCCGGGTACTGCGTGGCCGAGTGGTTGCCCCAGATGGTCATGTTGCTCACGCTGGCGACCGGCACCCCGGCCTTGCCGGCGAGCTTGGCCTTGGCGCGGTTCTCGTCCAGCCGGGTCATCGCGAACCAGCGGTCCTTGGGCACGTCGGGTGCGTTGGACGCGGCGATGAGGCAGTTGGTGTTGCACGGGTTGCCGACGACCAGGACCCGCACGTCGGACGCGGCGTGGGCGTTGATCGCCTGGCCGAGCGGTCCGAAGATCCCACCATTGGCCTGCAGCAGGTCGCCGCGCTCCATGCCCTGCTTGCGCGGCAGCGCGCCGACGAGCAGGCCCCATGACGTGCCGTCGAACGCCTTGGCCGGGTCGCTCGTCAGCACCATGTCGGTGAGCAGCGGAAACGCGCAGTCGTCGAGCTCCATGGCGACCCCTTCCAGGGCCTTCATCGCCGGCTCGATGTCGAGCAGGCGGAGCACGACCGGCGTGTCGGGGCCGAACAGGTGGCCGGAGGCGATCCGGAAGAGCATGGCGTAGCTGACGTTGCCGCTGGCGCCGGTGACGGTCACGTGGACGGGCGCGGAAGACATGGTTGAGCCTCCTCGAACCGGTGCGGGTACGCGCCGGTGCGGATGCGAGCCGGGCAAAACGGAGCCTAACATCGGGCCAAACCCGGCATCGCCGGGCCGCCACCTCATGTGAGACGCGCGGCCGCCAAACAGACGCGATAGGCCCGCCACTCGGATGCGAACGGCCGGCCGCCGGGGCCGCCGGACGACGACAAACGCCGATCACAGACCGGTCGGTACGTTAATTGGTGCGTAACGGTGCGTCGATGCCAGTGAACCCGGCCCGACTCTGTCACGATTGACCCGTGCAACGTCCACGCCGGACCGTCCCCGCCGCTGATGGCATGCTCGCCCTGGAGAACTCGCTCTCCTTCCAGGTGAGCGTGCTGGCCAAGCTGCTCGATCGTCGGCTCGCCCGCCTCGTCGTGGACCGGTTCGAGCTGACGGTCGCGGAGTACCGCGTGCTCGCCCAGGTCATGCTCTTCCCGCGGTCCACCGTGCGAGCCATCGCCGAGCGCACATTTGTGGACAAGGCTCAGGTCAGCCGGGCCGCGGCCGCGCTGGAGGCCGAGGCGTACATCACCCGCGACATGCTCGACCACGACCGGCGCTCGCCGGTCTTCACCGTCACCCGTACGGGCAGGGCGCTGCTCAACCGGATCATCCCGCTGCGCCAGGCCCAGGAGGCCGAGCTGGCGGCCGTGCTGGGGCCGGCAGAGCTGCAGGCGCTGCGGATCATCCTGCCCGCGCTGATCGAAACGGTGGGCGACCCCGGTGAGCCGAAGTCGGACAAGGTCGCCAAGGCCCGCAAGCAGGCCAAGGCCGGACGCCCCCCACGCCAGACCCGCCGAGGGTAGGCCGGCAGCCGCTCGCGTTGACCCTGTCCCACCGGGGTGCCTACTGTCGGGACGTGGACGAGGTCCTAGGTGAGCTCCGACGGATCGTGGGCAGTCAGTGGGTCCTCACCGACGCCGGCGAGCTGCGGACGTACGCGTCTGACGGGCTGCTGCAGTACGAGGTGACGCCCCGGGTCGCGGTCCTGCCGGGCTCGGCCGACGAGGTGCGGGCCGTGGTCGCCCTGTGCGCGCGGCACGGCCTGCCCTGGGTGGCCCGCGGCGCCGGGTCGGGGCTGTCCGGCGGCGCGCTGCCGATCGTGGACGGGCTGCTGATCGTCATGTCCCGGCTCACCCGGGTGTTGAAAGTGGACCTCGACAACGGTCGGGTGCTGGTCGAGCCGGGGGTGACCAACGCGTCGGTGTCGGCCGCGGTCGGCCCGCACTTCTTCTACCCACCGGACCCGTCCAGCCAGATCGTCTGCACGATCGGCGGCAACGTGGCGGAGAACTCCGGCGGAGCGCACTGCTTCAAGTACGGGTTCACCACGAACTACGTGCTGGGGCTCGAGGTCGTGCTGCCGGACGGGTCGGCGGTCACGCTCGGCGGCCCGGAGCCGGACGCGGCGGGCCTGGACCTGGTCGGCGCGTTCGTCGGTTCGGAGGGCACGCTGGGCGTCGCGACCGCGGTCTGGCTGCGGGTGGTGCCGCGGCCGGAGGCGGTGCGGACGCTGGTGGCGTTCTTCGACTCGACCCGCGAGGCCGGCGAGGCGGTGTCGCGCATCGTCGCCGCCGGCGTGGTGCCGGGCGCGATCGAGATGATGGACAAGCCCAGCATCCGCGCGGTGGAGGAGATGGCCCACGCCGGCTACCCGGTAGGCCGGGGCGCCGCGCTGCTGGTCGAGCTGGACGGTCCGGAGACCGAGTGCGCCGCCCTGTTCGACGAGGTGGCCGCCCTGTGCGCCGAATGCGGCTCCGACGACGTGCGGATCGCGGCCGACGAGGCCCAGCGCGAGCTGTTCTGGAAGACCCGCAAGTCCGCGTTCCCGGCGATGGGCCGGCTCTCGCCGAACTACTTCGTGCAGGACGGGGTGATCCCCCGGACCCGGCTGCCCGAGGTGCTGGAGCGCATCGACGAGCTGTCCGCCGAGTACGGGCTGATGGTGGCCAACGTGTTCCACGCCGGGGACGGCAACCTGCACCCGCTGGTCTGCTACGACGGGCGGGTCGAGGGCCAGGCGGCCCGGGCCGAGGAGCTGTCGGGCCGCATCCTCGACGTCTGTCTGGAGGCCGGCGGCTCGATCACCGGCGAGCACGGGGTCGGCGTGGATAAGCGCAAGCACATGCCGAAGATGTTCGCGGAGGCCGATCTGGAAGCGTTCCAGCGGCTTCGGTGTGCGTTCGACCCGGCCGGCCTGGCCAACCCGGGCAAGGTCATGCCGACGCCGCGGCTGTGCGGCGAGGTGCCCGGCCCGTACCGGCAGCACCCGCTGGAGGCGGCCGGCCTGGCGGAGCGGTTCTGATGACGGCACCTTCCACTGTGGACGAAGCGGCCGCCCTCATCACGGGCGCCACGACCCCGCTGGCCCCGCGCGGAGCGGGTTCGCGTTGGGGGGCGACCGACGGGACCCCGGTCGACACGAGCGGGCTGAACCAGATCCTGGAGCACAATCCGGGCGACTTCACCGCGGTGCTGCAGGCCGGCGTCTCCCTTGTGGAGGCTCAGGCCCGGTTCGCCACCGCCGGGCAGTGGCTCGCGGTGGACCCGCCGACCGGGCGGAACGAGGGCGGCGGCACGATCGGCGGCCTGGTGGCCACCGCCGACTCCGGCCCGTGCCGGCAGCGCTACGGCGGTCTGCGCGACCTCGTCATCGGCATCACGGTCGTCCTCTCCGACGGCACGGTGGCCAGCTCGGGTGGCAAGGTCATCAAGAACGTCGCCGGGTACGACCTGGGCAAGCTGTTCACCGGCTCGTACGGCTCGCTCGGGCTGATCGCGTCGGTGGCCGTCCGGCTGCACCCGCTCCCCCGCGCCACCGTCACCGTCAATGGCTCCACTGTGGACATCGCGGTTCTGCAGAAGGCGGCACTGGAGCTGAACCGGCGCCCGCTGGAGGCGCTGTCGTTGGACGCCCGATGGAACGGGGAGGGCGGAGGACTGCTGGTCCGGTTCGGCGGGGCATCCGCCGCGACCCAGGCCGCCGCGCTCGGGCCGGTGCTGCAGCAGCTGGGGCTCACCGACGTACGGGTCGAGAACGACGACGAAGCGCTCTGGCAGGCCCAGCGCGACGGCCAGCGCAGCCGGGACGCGGTGGTGCTGAAGGTCTCCGGGCAGCCGGGTGACCTGTCGCGCGTGATCGGGGCGGCCCGCGACGTTGGCGCCTCGGTAGTGGCGCGGGCCGGGCTGGGCCTGTCCTGGATCCGCTGCTCCCCGGACGCCGTGGCCGGCCTGCGGGCGGCGTTGAAGCCCTTGGCCGGTACGGTCACCGACGGCGCACGCCTGGTCGACCAGGTCTGGCCGTCCGTCGAGCCGGGCGTGGCCGCGCTGAACCGTCGGGTCAAGGAGCGCTTCGACCCGGCCGGCCGTTTCCCG
>Ga0163163_10004348_pt1 | contig 12062 bp, 8 predicted proteins | sample S65metaG_FD_119766 | JGI IMG/M metagenome (GOLD analysis project Ga0163163, IMG submission 119766) | Switchgrass rhizosphere microbial communities from Kellogg Biological Station, Michigan, USA - S6-5 metaG | ecosystem: Host-associated > Plants > Roots > Rhizosphere > Soil | place: USA: Michigan... | reverse complement strand
GGTGCCGTCATATCGATCTACGGCGCGATCTACACGCTCGCCGGCGTGATCGCGCCTTATGTGATGGGCAACATCATCGAAGGTGCGGCGACGCCGATCGACGGTTACATGAACGGCTACCGCGTGCTGGCGAGCGTGCTCATCGTCGCGGGCCTCGCCGGCCTCGCGCTGCTCTGGCCCAATCTCGAGCGCGCCCGATTGGGCCGCGCACGAACCGCGATGCGCGTGGCTTGATCATGCGCGCGTTAGTCGCGATATGCTGACGCTCTACTATGCAGCCATCGCTGGGCCGATGATGAAGCAGCGATCGCGGCAATGCGGCGCAAGGTGCCGGACTCCGTCGGCGCCTGCTATGAGCTGATCGAGCATCACATGTTCCGCGGTCCCTGGGTGATGGGCGAATCCTACACGATCTGCGATCCCTATCTCTTTACGATCGCGCAATGGATGGAGGCCGATGGCGTCGATCCAAGCCGCTTCCGGAAGGTGGCCGAGCATCGGCATCGTATGTCGCAGCGCGCCAGCGTGCAGAAAGCCATCGCGGAACTCGCCTGATCCGCGGCGTCACGCCGACAAGCGGCTGCGACAAACCAGCTTGTTCCCGGCATAGCCGCGAAGCTCGATTGCAGCCGCGCCAGCAGGCAGCACGAATTCACGATCGACCGGCAGCTCGAAATCGACGGTCCCATTGGAGACGTTTCCCGAAGCAAGCGGCCGGCCATCCAAAAACGCATCGACATAATCGACCCCGTTCGCCGTGACGTGCAGTTTCAGCTTCGAGCCGCTTCGCGAAGACGTGACCTCGAATTTATAGATCGGCAGGGTTTTGAGAATGCCGGCCGCATGCGCAATAAGGTCCGGATTATCGTTCAGCGTGTCATTGCGCGTGAGCTTGTGCTCGAAATTTGGCCGAACCCCCAAATCCTCGAGCTCGGTGCCGGCTTCATCGCCGACTCGCAAAGTGCGGCGGATTGCCACGCGCATACCGGCGCCCTTCGGTAAGGCCGAAAGCGGCGGCTGCATTCCGCCTGATGTAAAGAATTCACGCAGCTGTTCGAGCGTCCAGACATTGGCACCACCGGCGCCCGTATTGTTATCCGTCCCCAGAATCGGACCAATCTTGTGGTCCTGAAATCCCGCCGAAAAAATATCGGTGGTGCTATAGCAGCGTGCATCCGTGATCAGCAGCACAGGTCCGTAATATCTCTGTCCGATATCGTTGCAGCGCTCAGGCGGCGTGATCGGAAAGCTCGACGAGAAAGCTGCGCCCGTTTCGAGGGCGCGTTCGATCGAGGGGTACCAGGTTTTCAGGCTTACGTTGCCTTTGCAGAGCTGCAAATTCATCTGGGTATTGATGAACTGGACTCGGCAGGGCTCGATCGCCTGAGGCGTGAGCAATTGCAGCAGTCGTTCGCCGGCCCAAATGAGGCCGCCGCCATTCCCCCGCACGTCGATAATCAATCCGTCCTTCGGCATTTCCGGTAGGTCTATAAGACGCAGGAACTCCTGGACGAACTGCACGTCGTCGGCCACGGAAAAAGTCAGAATCCGGACATATGCAAAGGCGCGCCCATCGATGCTGACAGGCCGGGCGCCGAAAACGTCGGGCATGGTGGAGGCGGTGCCTTGCACCGCGTTCGTGACCGCCTGACTTTCAGCAACAGCCGCGGTTTCGAAAGCCCCGTCACCCATTGCCGTCGTACGAGCGCGTGCCGATTCGCGAATATCCTCGAGCCTCCGCTTTTCCGAAACAATGTGTTGAGCAAAAAGCATTTTGTTGATCTGGCGAAACGCTTCGCCTTCAAGGTCCACACCGAATGCCGCGGCGGCGTCACTGGTCAATGGGGGCGTCGGCGGGCTCAGTTCCGCCGGCAAGCCCGTGATCGTCCAATCGGCGCGAAACTCTTGCGTCTGACCGGCACTATCCTTGTAGCCGACGACGACCCATTCCTCATCCGGCGGAGGCGAAATGATCATGGCGCGTTTGGTAAGTCCCGCCACGCCGCGTGCATGACGCGCCGCGGGATTGCTCCCCGCATGGTACTCCGCGGCGATTTCCACGGCGCGCTCGATCGGAACGCCATTCCAATAGATCAGCTCGACACCCGGCATGAAGGTGGGGTGATGAAAGCCAGGGACGGTTTTCGAGACGATATATTGCCGTTTGTCTCCTTCAAAGCAGGCCTCCACCTCGAACGGCAGGAAGGCTCTCATCTTGGAAAAGTGAGCGGGCAAAATGTAGTTTGTGTGCAGGTCGCGTAATGAGGTGAATATCTCCGTCATTTCATGATGAAATGCGATCTCGCTTGTGAGTTGCGGCAGACGGCGCTGAAGGAGACGAAGGCGTTGCAGCGGATCGACGGCGTGCATGGCGCGCTTCAACGGCAAATGTACATAGAAACCCTCGAGAAGCCCGATCGCGTTCTCGACCAAAAGCGCCATTTCAGCCGGCTCAAGCCTATCGATCGTCTGCAGAAATTCTCTTAAGCCTTTGCCGCCGGCCAGCGAGCCCTTAACGCTCTCCTCGGCAGCGGCAACTAGGTCGCCTAGGCTCCCGCCCTCTGAATATTTTGTCATCCTAGGACTCCATCTGAACGGCGGCTCGCAGCGTCGCTCATTTGGTTAGCACAGTAAAGCTCTAAGTTGCAAAAAATCCGCTCAAGCAGCGGAAACACGGCGAGATACTAACGGCTCGGCAGTTGGCACCGGCGGTTCGCGGTTTGGGCTCCCGCTGTGTCCATTCCGCCGGCCGCCCTCGCCCCTCGACAGCTTCGATCGATCGTGCCTCTTTGCTCGGCCCGCTCGACCAGTCTCCGGAGCGGGCGTGCCTCTCGGCGTGCAGGCCATGTCCGACCCGTTTGTTGATCATGCCGAACTGCTGATCCGGACATCCGGCGCGCTCAAGGGAGCGGACGACGCGTGCCTGCGATCCATCGCTGAGGCGGCGATGTGGACGACCATCCGCGGCGGCGAGACGCTGTTTTCGCAAGGCGAGCCGTCGGATGCCATGTACATCGTCATCAATGGGCTGCTCGCAGCCTATCTACGCAAGAGTTCCGGCGAAGAGGCGATGGTGGATCGCATCGGCCCCGGCGAGGTCATCGGCGAGATGGGGGCCCTCATCAACGAGCCGCGCTCCGCGACCGTGCGGGCGCTACGCACGTCCGAATTGGTGGGCGTGTCGCGCGAGTCCCTGGAGCAGTTGGCGCGGCGGCATCCGGCCCTCCTGAAATGGCTTTATGGCACGGTGGTCAAGCGGCTTCGCAATACGCAGGAAGGCAGAAGCACACTTTATCGCCCGCGAACATTCTGCCTCATCCCTAACCTTGACGAGGACACTGCGAACAGCCTGGCGCGTCAGTTCGCCTACGGGCTTAGTGCGTTTGGCACGACCTTTCTCGTAACCAAGGACGCGATGGCCGATGCGACCAGCGATGCATTTGCCGCTTTGGAGGGGGCAAACGATTATGTGGTGTATTTAGCAGAGGCCGCCAAGACGCAATGGTCGCGATTGTGCCTAAGTCAGGCCGACACGATCCTCGTTGGCGCTCGCGGATCGGATGTGCCCCGCCGCGTGGAAGCGCTCGCGGATCGCGGAGGTGCGCATATCCCGATCGAAATCGTCCTCTTGTGGTCGGGTGGCATCGTGCCCGGCAAGACGGCGGCCTGGCTCGAGGCTCTCGATGCGAATGGACATTTTCATGTGCGCTCGCGCGCCGATCTCGGCCGCGCCGCGCGGCTCGTAACTGGGCGCGGATTGGGCCTCGTCCTCTCCGGCGGCGGCGCGCGCGGTCTGTCGCATCTCGGCGTCAGCCGCGCGCTGGCCGATCACGGCGTAGGGGTCGACGTGATTTGCGGGACAAGCGTCGGCGCCCTCATCGGTGCGGCGCTTGCAATGGAAGCGCCGTTCGAGGCGGTGCGCACGCGCATGCACGAGTTCAGCCGCAGGCATCCCTTACGCGAGCTCGTTCTCCCCTATTCCTCCCTGCTATCGGGGCGCCAGCTGCGTCTCTCCATCGAGAAATGGTTTGGCGAGCTCGCCATTGAGGACATGCCCGTCCGCTTTGCCTGCGTGACGAGCAACCTGACCGCGGCCAGTATCGCCACGCATCCTCGCGGCAAGCTCAAGACTTGGATCTACGCCTCGAGTTCTTTGCCCGGCATATTCCCGCCGGCCTTTGCCGACGGCGCGCTTCACGTCGACGGCGGGGTACTCAACAATCTGCCGAGCGACGTCATCCGGCAAATGGGGGCGGGATGCGTCGTCGGCGTCGATGTTGGAATCCGGCCTGTGCCGGTGGGTTATTCCGGCCCGACGGCAATGCCGGTGCTGCCTAATATAATCGACCTCTTGATGCGGGTCGCAACCATGAGCGACGCCGCGCGCGGTTTTGCGGCAAGTGCGCAATGCGATGTTTTGCTCGTGCCGAATGTCCAGCATGTCGGCCTCTTGAACTGGCGTGCCTATGACGAGGCGATCCGCTGCGGTTATGATTGCGCGCTCGCGCATATCGGCGAGATCAAGCGGCGCTCGGCTAATATGGCGCCTCCTGAGCCGGCTCTTGTTTAGTCGGTGACCATCCGGTGCGCCGCCCGGCGCGAATGCCGCCGATCCTCGGCAAATAGCGCGTCATCCTTCGCGGTGGAGCCGCTGAGCGAGGCTCGTTACAGGTTGCCAGCGGAGCCCCAGCATGACAGGTTATTCCCAAGGGGCCGTATTATTCAGGTTGTGTTATTCCGACCTGCCGGTGACCGAGGGAGAGCAGTCACGATGGCTTGGACCGAAACTTATGCTGGGGGCGATCCCGTAAAGGAACTCGAAGAGTTCAAGCAGCTTGCCGACGACATCATGCATGCGCAGCTCAAGGCGCGCCGTGCAGCCGTTAGCGGGACCGCCATCACGGCCGTCGACCGCGCATTTCATGTCAAACCGCTGCTCGCCACGGATAATGCCGAACTGCATTTTTACGCCAATTTGCCGCCTGAACTAAGCGCCGGTTATGCGCAACCCGATGCGCGCTATCCAGTCACCGTGCGCATCTCGAACGCGGCGAACCGGCCGGGCTCTGACAGCGACCCCGATATGCGCGGCATTGCGCTGCGTGTCCGTGTATCGGAAACCGAGCGACACGACCTCCTCGCCACCAATTATCCGGTCTCGCACGCGCGCAATGCGCGACAATTCGTCAACTTCGCCGTCGCGACCGCCGGCGGCACGGTTTCGCGTGTTTTCGGGATTGGCGGACTCTTGTTCAGCGAAGGTCCGGCCGAGACTGTGCGCATGCTCAAGAACGTCAAGGAGGCGCGCCGCAAGATCGACAGCGTCGCGCTCGAGACCTATTGGAGCCGCGGCGCGATACGTTGGGGACCAACGCTTGCGGTGCGTTTTCTGATCCGCCCGCTCAATGCGGCGCCGGTTGCCGGCAATTTCACCGGTGCGGATAGTCTGTCGCAGGAAATTGCGTCGCGACTCGCCAATGGGCCGGTCCAGGTCGAGCTCGCAATCCAACGTTATGTCGACGACCGCCGCACGCCGATCGAGGACACATCGATCGCATGGGAGCCCGGCGTCGCACGGATCGAGCCGATCGCGACGCTGACAATTCCGCAGCAGAACGTCGCAACCCCCATGGCCGGGCAGGCATCCCGAACGATCGACGCGCTTGCGTTCAACCCGTGGAACACGACGGACGAATTCCGTCCGCTCGGCAATCTCAATCGCGCCCGCAAGAACGTCTACGATGCGAGCGCGGCGCACCGCCTGCAGATGCGCTGGCGCGCCGAGCCGCCGCTGCGCAACCGCATTGCCAGCAAGGGCGCAGCAGGGCTCTACACGCTGATCAACCGCCGCTACGAATGGTATCAGCTGCCGCTCGTCTACAGCCTGCTCAATCTCGACATCAGCCGGGCGGTTCTGCGGCGCGAAAACCTGATCGATACCGAGCCGCCGGAGGCGCCGACAAAGGCGCGACCCGTACCGGCGCCGCCGCTGGAAGAACATCGTGCGACGCGCACGTTCGATGGCCAGTGGAACGATCTCTCGGCGCCGAAAATGGGCGCCGTCGGCGCCACCTTCGGGCGCAACCTCAAACCCGATTTTGCGCAGAGCGTCGACGAGCCGCATCCCTATGTGGTCGCGCGCGCGCTCCTCGACCGCAAGACCTTCCTGCCCGCCCGCTCACTCAACCTTCTCGCCGCCGCCTGGATCCAGTTCCAGGTGCATGACTGGGTCAACCACGCCCGCTTCAGGCTCGGCCAAGACGGCGGCAAGCACGACATACGCATTCCGTTGCCGCAGTCGGCGCCGGACTGGTCCAACACCAAGGACGGTCCGCTCGAGCGCGAAATGCGCATCGCCGGCAACATCCAAAATGACGAGACCGGTCACCTCTTCGGCAATGCCGCGTCGCATTGGTGGGATTCCTCCGAGGTTTACGGCGCCGACGCGCAAGCGGCCGCAGCACTGCGCGAAGGCGCCAAAATCCGGCTTCACGACGGCTTCCTGCCGGTCGATACAAGCGGCAGGGTGATCACCGGCTTCAACGAGAGCTGGTGGCTCGGCTTGGGCGCGCTGCATTTGCTGTTCGTGCGCGAGCACAATCTGCTCTGCGACGAGTTACGCGCGCATTATCCGAGCTGGAGCGACGATCGCATCTTTCATACGGCGCGGCTGATCGTGTCGGCCTTGATCGCCAAAATCCACACGGTGGAATGGACGCCGGCAATCCTCGCGACGCGCGCCATCGACGTCGCGCTCAACGCCAATTGGAGCGGCCCCCCTGCCGATGACTGGAAAACCAAGTTCGGCAGTTGGCTGACCGACGTGCATGCCGCGACCGGCATTCCGAAGACCAAGCCCGATCATCACGGCGCGCCTTACGCGCTGACCGAGGATTTCGCCACCGTCTACCGACTGCATCCCCTGCTGCCCGACGAGTACGCTTTCTACCATTATCGCAACGGGGCGAGCCTCGGCACGGCCGGTTTCCTCGATATTCACGGCGACAAGGCCGACGCCAAGATGCGTCAGCTTCGTCTGCACAATTGCCTCTACAGCATGGGCATCGCCCATCCCGGCGCGATCACGCTGCACAATTATCCGCGCTCACTGCAGGGCTTCGTGCGCGACGACGGCAGCAACGAGCGCATCGACCTCTCGGTCATCGACATCGTGCGCACCCGCCGCCGCGGCGTGCCGCGCTACAACGCCTTCCGCACCGGTCTGCACAAACGGCCGGTCACGCGCTGGGAAGAGATGTGCGCCGATCCCGAGAGCGTCAGGATCATGCGCGAGCTCTACCATGACGACATCAACAAGGTCGATACGATGATCGGCCTGTTTGCCGAACCCTGTCCGCAGGGCTTCGGTTTCTCCGATACCGCGTTCCGCATCTTTCTCCTGATGGCGACGCGGCGCATCCAGAGCGACCGCTTCCTCACCGTCGATTTCCGTCCGGAAATCTACTCGCCCTTCGGCATGGACTGGATCGCCAATAACGGCATGACCAGCGTGATCCTGCGCCATTGCCCCGAGCTCGCGGCCATGGTGCCGCGCGACGCGAGCGCCTTTGCGCCGTGGCGGCTCGTCGCCAGGCCGACATGAGCGCCGGCCAGGCCCAGCGCGGCCTCGACGCGCTGAAGCAGCGCTCGCTCGTCGACACGATCTGGCGCCGGCGCACGCATCGTGTGAGCCGCGGCAGCAATATTGCTGTCGGCGAGATGAGCTACCAAAGTCCGCATCCGCGTCAACCGCTCTCGGCGCTCGAGGAGGCGGTGCTGATCGCCGCGACCGGCTGCACCGGATTGAGCATGCCGGACCGGCCGTTCTTCGATCCGCACACGAAGACGCCGATCATGCCGAAGCCGAACGTCAACATGATTGCGCGCACCGCCGGCAGTCCGGACAATTCGCAGCGCACGCATTTCTTTCTGATGGCTGTCTGTTTGCGCGTGAACCGCCGCTTTTGTCGAGCCTGCAACCATTTTCTCGCATGACTCGAGCTGTTCGACGACGCCCAATTGCGAAGCCTGCATCGTGCAATTCTTGTGTCATGCGCGGACTGCCATAGGTTTCGTTTTGCCAGCGGAAAGGCGGAACGGACTTTCGCCAGCAGAATCATGTCCTGGCGCTGTCGACCAGCAAGAGCTAGCGCTCGTGCAGGCTCCAAAAGGCCCCCGACCCGTTCAGTCGGCTTACGCTCCTGCTAGCCTAAAAGTTGGAGAAAAGGGGAACCCACTCACTACGCCTCCAGTTTGCCGTCCGAAGAAAGAAGCGACCGGGAGGTAATGGCCAGGGCCAAATGGGCGATCGGCGTGAGCAAAACCTGGAATATGGGCAGTTTTCTGACTGACAGAACGAACCGTTCTCTGATCTGTGATGGCTGTTGCAGCGCCCAACCGGGCGGTCGGAAGCTGACCCCTGCAAGCCGAGGCTGTGGCCAAGCTCAGTTCTCAGGATAACGCGGAGATTATCTGTGAAAACAATCACAGCATTGACAGCAAAGCGGCTAAGCCACTTTTTGGCAAAGGACTTTCGCCAGATGTTTGGTCATGCGTACGATGAAACTGCCGACCGGCTTGGCTCGCTGGCTCGCAGTACCATCGAATGCCTCGGAAGAAGCGATGCACTTTATCACAACATGGAACACACGCTTCTCGTCACGCTGGTCGGACGCGATATTCTTCAAGGTCTCTCGTTATCCCATCAAATTGAGCCCGACGACTACACCCATCTCGTGTGCGCCTGCCTGTTACATGATATTGGTTACGTCCGCGGCATCTTGAGCGGTGACACCGAGAGCGAATTTGTGATCAACCAGGAGCAAGTAAAGATAAGGCTCCCGCGCGGAGCATCTGATGCCGCATTGGCCCCTTATCATGTTGATCGGTCTAAAATCTTCGCCCTCGAGAGGCTTGGACCTTCACCTTTAGTAGATGCAGTGCGAGTCGCAAAAGCGATCGAGTTCACTCGTTTCTCGGCAAGCGCCGATCAAGCTATCGGCGTCGTTGAATTAGAACCAAAATTGGTCCAAGCCGCCGATTTGATCGGACAACTCGGCGATCCGATGTATCCAAAGAAGGCAAATGCGCTCTTTTATGAATTTGAAGAAATTGGAATGAACCGTCAGCTGGGATATTCATCGCCAGCGGATCTGATTGACGAATATCCCGGTTTCTTTTGGAACTGCGTATCGATGCATATCGAGGACGGACTCAAGCTGTTGAACCTGACCGCGTCTGGTCGGCAATGGATTGCAAACTTGCATCATCATGTCCTTTGCGCAGAACGTTCGGACCGCATGATGGGCCCGCAGCTTGCGGAGTTTACTCCAAACCTTTCATTGGTGGTGAACGCGCCGCAGGCGTCGCGTTCTGTCCGCGGGCACGGGTGGAGAAGGCAAAAAAAAGCCGAGAGTCTTAGAACGAGATTGGATCGGTCGGGAGACGCGCCCGAAGTGAGCACGAACGGCACAAGTCGTCCTAGAGCTCCCTTTTACAATTCGCGCGGTGCGAGCTGGTCACGACATCGTGCTACAGGCTACGTAGAAACAATCGCACGTGATGCCCCGATCAAGTCCGATTACATCGTCGACCGCACAACTAAGCATGCGTGGCTTGGCGAGACGCTGCAGCGGTTGTATGCGCCGGCCGTCAGCCACCCGCCCGATCGCTTCGGTCAGCTGCTCACGCTGCTCGATCAGCGCCTCGGAGAAGCCTAATAAGCACAATAACGACTGCCGCCACGGTGGGAACCTTTCCTGGCGTGGCTGGTATGGGGCGTGTGGCGAATCATGCATGGCGAGATGCTCCTACCGCCGCGCAAGCCGCGTTCAGCAGCTCAAGCAACGTCACCTAAATAAAGCCTCAAGGCGTCCAGATTTTTGGTGCAGCCGGTGATTCGAGCGCGTAGATGGCGTCAAAAACTTTCACTCGGGAGGTCGAGATTGTCAAAGCCCGTGACGATCACCTGTTCACGCCCACCCAGTTTTGCTTTGTGCGACGTGTTCACTCGTCCAAGAAAGTTACGGGGGTGCCCTTCTCAACCCTAGTTGACAAGTCCATAGCGTCCCAATTGGTCAGACGAATGCAGCCGTGTGAGGCAGTCTTTCCGACTTTGTCCGGGTCAGGCGTTCCATGAATTCCACATCCCTCGCCCGTCAGCGCGATCCACACGACCCCGACAGGGTTGTTCGGGCCTGGTTTGATGGTAAACTTCGTTGCGGCGTGAACGCCTTTGAAATGGCATTTTGGATTATACGTGTATGTAGGGTCCTTAGATATCTTTGTCACTTTCAACGTGCCGCTCGGGGCGGGCTTTTCTTCGCTACCAACCGAAGCCGGATAGAATGCAATGAGTTTCCCGTCCCCATCCAGAGCTCGTAAATCGTGGCTTTGCTTGTCAATCTCGATCTTGGTTCCCTTCCGGCTATCGTCCGACGAAATACCCCCGACATTCGCGACAGAAATCGCGGTACCCGCTTGGTCGAACGATTTGTTGGGGTTGAGGGCTTTGAGCAAGCTTTGGCTCATATGGAATCCTTCTCCCAGCAACTCCAGGGGACTTGTGTAGCTCAACGCGTCCAAATCGGCTTGCTCTTCCATTTTTCGCGGAAGTTTACGAACGAACGGACCGCGCAATCGCGGACAGCAGCGTGATCCGGTTCGACAATAGTGTCACCGTCCTTGGGGTTACTCACCTTCAGGCCAGTCCCCTGATCGGATCACTGAGGCGTTGTCCGCTTCCATTCGTAATCGCAGCAGCAAAGCGGGGCGGAGAGACGCTAGCGCGCGCGATCCCTAAGGGTTCTTGCGCCGGAAAGGCGCGGCGGTGCATTAAGGTCTCTGCGGCCACGATTAACAGCCGGAAAACGCACCAGCGGCCATTTATGGAAGCCCTGAGTCATTCCTGCGGCTCCTCTACACCTGCAACAAGGATTAGGTGTTAGGCTTTCGTCATTTTCTTACCGAAAGCTCGTATCTGGCAGCATCTGAGCTGGATGCAAATTCACCCCTCGCGGTGCCCTCTCAACGTGCTAGGCTTCGGTAAAGGCGGCACATGCAACGGCGCGAGTTCATCACGCTTTTAGGCGGCACGGCGATTGGGTGGCCGCTTGCCGCGCGTGCGCAGCAATCGCCTGCGCGCGGCTATAGGATCGGCTACCAGTCGATCGGCTCGCGGGAGAGCACGCTCCATTTCGTTGAAGCGTTTGAAGACGGTCTGCGGAATCTCGGTTACCGCCTGGGGGACAATATCACCATCGAGTACCGCTTCGCCGAGAGCCATATGGAACGGCTGCCTGCCCTGGCCGCAGACCTGGTCCGGCTCGGGGTCGATATCATCGTCGCCACCGGGGTTTATCTGAGCGCGGTTGCCGCCATGAAGGCGACCACAACCATCCCAATTGTCATGACCAGCGTCGATCCGGTCGGCAGCGGGCTTGTCGCCAGTCTCGCGCGCCCCGCCGGTAACGTGACCGGACTGGCCTTTGACACGGGCGGCGAGATTTTGGGCAAGCGGTTTGAGTTGCTGAAGGAAATGCTGCCGAACCTCTCGCGTCTGGGCATCCTGTTCAATCCAGATTTTGCGATCAACGGCACCCGACTGACGTCGATGACGGACACCGCCCGAGCATTAGGATTGACGCTTGTTCCCGTCGAAGCCCGTGGGTCGGACGCACTTGAACAAGCGTTTGCCATGATCGTGAGGGAGCGCGCGCAGGCGTTCGTCGTACAAGGAGACAGCGTGCTGTTCGAAAACCGCCGCGAGATTGCGGCCAGAGCGCTTACAAATCGGCTGCCCGCCTGCGGTATCCAGAGAGAGCTTGCGGATGCGGGCTTCCTCTTGACTTACGGCGCCGATATCCCAGACGCTTATCGTCTTTTAGCCGGCTTTGTCGACAAGATATTCAAGGGTGCGAAGCCTGCCGACCTACCGGTTGAACAACCGACCAAATTTGAGCTGGTGGTGAACCTCAAGACGGCCGAGGCACTCGGCATCGAAGCGCCGAAATCGCTGCTGCTGCGAGCCGACGAGGTGATCGAATGAAAGGCCACGTTGCACG
>Ga0163163_10004346_pt1 | contig 12071 bp, 11 predicted proteins | sample S65metaG_FD_119766 | JGI IMG/M metagenome (GOLD analysis project Ga0163163, IMG submission 119766) | Switchgrass rhizosphere microbial communities from Kellogg Biological Station, Michigan, USA - S6-5 metaG | ecosystem: Host-associated > Plants > Roots > Rhizosphere > Soil | place: USA... | reverse complement strand
CTGGTAGGTCTGGCCGGGGGACGCGAGGTATTGCGGCACGAAATGACCGCTCGACGAATCAGGCGCAGCGAGCGATCTCCTGAAAGCTCACATTTAGATGTTCAATACGCGCCCATAGGCGTCCAACACCGCTTCCTTCATCATCTCGGACAGGGTCGGATGCGGGAAAATGGTGTGCATCAGTTCTTCTTCCGTGGTCTCGAGGTTCATGGCGACCACGTACCCCTGAATCAATTCGGTGACCTCGGCGCCGATCATATGGGCGCCAAGTAGCTGACCGGTCTTTTTGTCAAACACCACCTTGACCAGCCCCTGATCCTCGCCGAGCGCGATTGCCTTGCCGTTGCCGACGAAGGGGAAGCGACCGACCCGGATTTCGCGGCCGCCCTCCTTCGCCTTCGCCTCGGTCAGTCCGACGGACGCAACCTGAGGCTGGCAATAGGTACATCCGGGGATGAGGTCCTTGTCCATCGGATGGGGGTGCAGGCCCTTGATGGCCTCGACGCAGACGACGCCCTCATGTTCGGCCTTGTGGGCCAGCATCGGCGGACCGGCGACATCGCCGATTGCGTAGATGCCGGGAACGTTGGTCTTGCCATAGCCGTCAACGACAATGCAGCCGCGCTCGGTCTTGACGCCGAGCTTCTCCAGCCCAAGGTTTTCGATATTGCCGACTACGCCCACCGCGGAAATCACCCGGTCGAATTCCACCGTTTGCGGCTTCTTGCCGTCATCGATGGTGGCGATGACGCTGTCGGTTTTCTTCTCGAGCTTGGTCACCTTGGTGCTGGTGAGGATCTTGATGCCGTCCTTTTCAAACCGCTTGCGCGCGAGGCCTGCGACCTCCGCGTCCTCGACGGGCAGGATCTGGGGCAAAACCTCAACCACGGTGACATCGGATCCCATCGTGTGGAAGAAGGAAGCGAATTCGATCCCGATCGCGCCGGAGCCGACCACGAGGAGCGATTTCGGCATCTTCTCGGGCACCATTGCCTCGAAATAGGTCCAGACTAGCTTTTTGTCCGGCTCTAGCCCCGGTAACACGCGCGGCCGCGCGCCGGTGGCAAGGATGATGTGCTTGGCCTGATAGGTGCCCTCCCCCAAGGAGCCCTTCGGCGCATCGCTGGCCGATTTCTTGACCGTGATCTTTCCTGGCGACTCGATCGCCGCTTCCCCCCAGATGACCGAAACCTTGTTCTTCTTCATCAGAAAGCCGACGCCGTCGTTCAACCGTTTTGAGACGCCTCGCGAGCGCTGCACCACGGCCTTCGCATCGTAAGAGACCTTCTCGGCCGACAGGCCGTAGTCCTTGGCGTGCTCCATGTAGTGATAGATTTCCGCCGAACGCAGCAGCGCCTTGGTCGGGATGCAGCCCCAGTTCAGGCAAATGCCGCCCAGATAGGATTTCTCTACGATCGCGGTTTTGAAGCCGAGTTGAGCGGCGCGAATGGCGGTGACATAGCCGCCGGGACCGGAGCCGATGATGATGATGTCGAACGATGTGTCGGCCATGGCGGCTCCCGTCTAACTCGAAACGTCGTGAGGCTGCTTGGGTTGAATCAGACCATCATCATGATCGGATTTTCAATCAACGTCCTGAAAGCCCCGATCAGCTCGGCGCCAAGCGCCCCATCGATCGCGCGATGGTCGCACGACAAGGTCACGCTCATGATGGGCGCCGCCTCGATCTTGCCGTTGCGGACGACGGCACGCTCCTCGCTGGCGCCGACCGCCAAAATTGTCGACTGCGGCGGGTTGATCACGGCCGTGAAATGGTTGATGCCATACATGCCGAGATTGGAGATCGACGTGGTGCCGCCCTGATATTCCTCCGGCTTGAGTTTGCGCGCCCGCGCGCGGGCCGCGAAGTCCTTCATTTCGTTTGAAATCGTCGACAACGATTTGCCTTCAGCCTTGCGAATGATCGGCGTGATCAGGCCGCCGGGCATGGCTACCGCAACCCCGACATCGGAATGCTTGTGCTTGATCATGCCGGATTCGGTCCAGCTCACATTGCAATCCGGAATCTGCTGCAACGCGATCGCCATCGCCTTGATGACGAAGTCATTGACCGAAAGCTTGTAGAGCGGCTTTTTCTCCTTGTCCTTCGGCGCGGCCGCATTGATCTCCTCCCGTGCCGCAAGCAGCCTGGCGACGTCACAATCTATCGTCAGGTAGAAATGCGGGATGGTTTGTGCCGCGGCGGTCAGCCGCTGCGCAATCGTGCGGCGCATGCCATCGTGCGGCACGATCTCGTAGCTGCCCGGCTCGAACAGCGCGAGAATTTGCTTGTCGGACATTGCGGGCGCGATCGCAGGCGCAGCGGTGGGCGCGGCTGCGGGTGCTTTCAGGCCCTTGCCGGATTTGGCTTCCTCGACGTCGCGAGCGATCACGCGGCCATGTGGCCCGGTGCCGCTGATACGCGCGATCTCGATGCCGGCTTCCTTGGCGAGACGGCGGGCCAAGGGCGAGGAGAATATGCGCGCGCGACCGTCGATCTGCGCGCCCGGCGCGGCGGCGGCTTGCGCTGCGGGCTTTGGGGCAGGTGAAGGCGCAGCCGGAGCTTGCGGCGGGGCGGCAGGTTTCGCAGCGGCGGGCGGCGATGGGGTTGGCGGTAGCGCAGCCGCGGCGGCCTTTGGCGGCGCGGTCGCCGCGCCTGCAGTTGCGGATTTGAGGTCCTCGCCGTCGCCGGCAAGCACCGCGATCACATCGTTCACCGCCACATCCTGGGTGCCCTCGGGAACGAGGATTTTCGCGATCGTACCCTCATCGACCGCCTCGACTTCCATGGTCGCCTTGTCGGTTTCGATCTCGGCAATCACATCGCCGGACTTGACCTTGTCGCCCTCTTTCTTCAGCCACTTGGCAAGATTGCCCTTCTCCATCGTCGGCGATAGCGCAGGCATCAGAATGTTGATCGGCATACTGACCTCACAGGATATTCTCGTTCGTTGTCTTTCGCCGCACGGAAAGCCAACCTAAAACCGCTTGGATGTCACGGCACTCGATGGAAGACCCGACACCGCTTCAATTCCCGATATCGCCTTGCCACAGACGCTCGTTCGCCGGGACCGATCGCCACGCTTTCATCATGCTGATCGATCGTTCGTCCTCAAGATCGATGTAGGGAATGGCGAACTGGGCGAGGATGTCCTTGCTTCCGGGGAACGTGACGGATTCGCCGATCACAACAAGCGACAGCTTGAAAAGACCGATCGCGCCCGCGCACATCGCGCACGGCGACAGCGTCGTATACATCACCGTATCGTGAAACGAGATCAGCCCGGCGCTGCGCAGGCACGACATTTCGCCGTGCAGGATTACGTTTTTTTCCTGAACCCTTCGATTGTGCCCGCGGGCGATGATTTCCTTGTTCCTGGTCATGACGGCGCCGATGGGAAGTCCGCCCTCGGCAATGCTGGCCTCGGCCTCCCGAATGGCCTCCGCCATGAACTCATAATGATAGGATTCGACGCCCACAGGCGAGGCCTCGTTAGCGATAGCAAACGGCCTTGGCGGCCGCGACCACCTCGGCCACCGAGGGCAATGCGAGCTTTTCGAGGTTGGCGGCGTACGGCATCGGCACGTCTTTGCCGGAGACGCGCGCCACCGGAGCGTCCAGATAATCGAAAGCGTGCTCCATGATCCTTGCAGCGACCTCGGCTCCGACACCGCACGATTGCCAGCCCTCCTCGACCATTACGGCCCGGCCTGTCTTCATTACCGACTCGACAACCGTACCGGTGTCCATCGGGCGCAACGTACGCAGATCGATGACTTCCGCCTCGATGCCCTCCTTGGCCAACTCGTCGGCCGCCTTCAGCGAATAGGTCATTCCGTTCGACCAGGAAACGATGGTGACGTGCCCACCCTTGCGCACTACGCGCGCCTTGCCGATCGGGATCACGTAATCATCCAACCTGGGGACCTCGCCGGAGTGACCGTAAAGCACCTCGTTTTCAAGGAAGATCACCGGATTGGGATCGCGGATCGCAGCCTTCAGCAAACCCTTGTAATCGGCGGCCGAGAACGGTGCGATCACCTTGAGGCCCGGGATCTGCGCATACCAGGCGGAGTAATCCTGGCTGTGCTGGGCCGCAACGCGGGCGGCCGCGCCGTTGGGGCCGCGGAATACGATCGAGCACCCCATTTGGCCGCCCGACATATACAGCGTCTTCGCCGCCGAGTTGATGATCTGGTCGATCGCTTGCATGGCGAAGTTGAAGGTCATGAACTCGACGATCGGCTTGAGCCCGGCCATCGCCGCCCCCACGCCAACGCCGGCAAAGCCGTGTTCGGTGATCGGCGTATCGATCACGCGCTCGGCGCCGAATTCCTGCAGCAGTCCCTGACTGACTTTATAGGCGCCCTGATATTCGGCAACCTCCTCGCCCATGAGAAACACGTCCGGGTCGCGGCGCATTTCTTCGGCCATCGCGTCGCGCAACGCCTCGCGGATGGTCATCATCACCATCTGCGTGCCTTCGGGCACCTCCGGATCGGGCTCGGCAACGGCCTTCGGAGCAAGCGGCGCCTGCGGCGCATGAATCATCGGCTTGCCTTCGCCCACTGGCGAACGCGACTCGACGACTTCCTGTGCAACGTCGGGAGCGGCCGGCGCGGCTTTCGCCGCCGGCGCCGGCGCCTTGGCAAGGTCGGCCGCGCTCTCGCCGTCGGCGAGAATGGTCGCGATCGGAGTGTTGACCGCAACATCGGCGGTGCCCTCCGGAATCAGGATCTTGCCCAGCGTGCCCTCGTCCGTCGCCTCGACTTCCATCGTCGCCTTGTCGGTTTCGATCTCAGCGATTACATCGCCCGACTTGATCGGTTCGCCCTCCTTTTTCAGCCACTTGGCGAGGTTGCCCTTCTCCATGGTCGGCGAGAGCGCAGGCATCAAAACTTGAATTGGCATATCAGCTCCGGAAATTCACTTCTTAGGCCGCCGTGCGTTCATCGATAGACGTCGGTGTATAATTCGGACGGGTCAGGTTCGGGGTCATGCTGTGCGAAATCGGCCGCGGCATTGACGATCTCCCGGACTTCGGCATCGATCTTCTTCAGCTCATCCTCACTCATTTTCGCGGCAAGCAGGCGATTGCGAACCTGCTCGATCGGGTCCTGGTCGTGGCGGACCTTTTCGACCTCTTCCCGGGTACGATATTTCGCCGGGTCCGACATCGAATGGCCGCGGTAACGGTAGGTCTGCATCTCCAGTATGTAAGGGCCGTTACCGGCGCGGCACCAGGCGACGGCATTGTCGCCGGCCGCCTTTACCGCACGGACATCCATTCCGTCGACTTGCTCGCCGGGAATATTGAAGGAGATGCCGCGCTTGGAGAAATCGGTCTGCGCGGATGAGCGCGTCACCGAGGTGCCCATGGCATAGCGGTTGTTCTCGATGACGTAGATTACGGGCAGCTTCCATAGCTCCGCCATGTTGAAGCTTTCATAAACCTGTCCCTGGTTCGATGCGCCATCACCGAAATAAGCCAGGCTAACGAAATCGTTGCCGCGATAGCGATTGGCAAAGGCCAGCCCGGTGCCGAGGGGCACTTGCGCGCCCACGATCCCATGGCCGCCGAAGAAGTTCTTCTCCCGGCTGAACATGTGCATGGAGCCGCCTTTGCCCTTGGAATAGCCGCCGCGACGTCCGGTGAGTTCGGCCATCACGCCCTTCGGGTCCATTCCGCAAGCCAGCATGTGTCCATGATCACGGTATCCTGTTATAACCTGGTCGCCCTTTTTCAGGGTCATCTGCATGCCGACGACGACGGCCTCCTGGCCGATATAGAGATGACAGAAGCCGCCGATTGCCCCCATTCCGTACAGCTGGCCGGCCTTTTCTTCGAAACGGCGGATCAGAAGCATGTCACGCAGTGCGGTCAGTTCCTGTTCCCTGGTAAATGCTGCCGGAGTGACGGCGCCGTTTCCCTTTTCCTGAACTGGTTCTTTCGCAATGCTTTTCTTGGGAGCGGCCATGTCATTTTCCGACTGAGAGAGCAACAGGCCCTTCTCTAGCTCAACTCAAACCGGCATGAAAGCATTGCGTGAGCTTGCGAAACTCCCGCAATACCGCAATGCAATGCGGCGGCATTCTCGATGTCGAGCAGTTGCGGATTCCGAGCTTGGGGATCAGTTCGGAGGGATGGTTCGAACCAGGTCGCGCGGGTTGGCATAATCGAGCTGGTAGCGCGCACGTTCGTCCAGCATATCAGGGTCGACCCGGTCTGATCGCAGCAACGAGACGCGCTTCGCGCCTTCGGCCCGCTCCCGTTTCAAGCGCGCAAGCTCGGAGGTCAACGCAATGATCTCCTGGTCAAGCTCCTGGCGCGCATTCAGCCCATATTTTCCGGTGTACGCGTTGACTCCGAAATAACCGACCATTCCGGCCACCATCGTGTAGAGGGCAACGCCGGTGAGAAACGATTTGAGGCGATTACGCGAGACCATGCGTTTCGAAGATGCGATGGCCCGGTTAACGTTTTCCTAAGGGCTGTTATTTGATATCGGCGTACGGATGATCTGGCTCGGGCTAGCGGCCGCCGGTGTTATCGCCCAGCAGATCCTGCCCATCAAAGGTCCCCGCCGCCATGACCCAGCCGATCACGCCGCGCCGGGTTTTGATGCGAGCCCACCATGAGTATTTGCCGTCTGTGTAGATTCCCGCGCAACGCCTGGCGAGGCAACCGCTATCGGCGGGACCTCGAGCAAAGGACAGATCGAATTCGGGATAAAACCGTCCTTTGAACCAGGCAGAGGCCACCCCTTCGCCTTGGTTGGTATAAACTAGGACCGCATCGCCGCGCTGCAGCCCCGCCTCCGCCAAATCACGATCCATACGAACCACACCCGGACGAATGGTGATGACGACGCCGGTAAGGCCGACAACCTTCTCTCCTTTCGAAAGCTTGGTCACGGACCGACGTCCGGCTTTCCAAGTGTCATACACGACAATCGGCTTTCGCGCCGTCCACTGCCGGTAGGCACAGCCCTCGAACGGGCATGCGTTCCAATCATAAAATGGCAGGGCGGGAGCATCCATTGCTTTGGACCGGTCAGCATTAGGCGCTGGCGCCTGACCATAGGCCGGCGTGAAGATTGCCCAAAAAACCAGAAGGGCAGCAAACCGCCACATCGCTCCCGGCGTCTGCTGTTTTATAGCTGAACAGGCGCTGTATTGTCGGCGGATATTGGCTTGCCAAGATGAGTTCGAATTTATGGGCCGCGCCATTGCGCGCTCGATCCCCCGCTTGATCAGCGGTTGGTTGGCGGTTTGCATCTGCGGCGATAATTTATCGCCATCAGATCGACCGCAGGGTGATTTGCTTATTTGTTGTGCTTTTCGACGTGGGCTGCGAAGGCGTCGATATATTGCTTTAAAATCTTCCCCAGCGATTCCTTGATGAGTTCGCCTTTTTCGTCAAAAGCGTCGCCAACGCCGTTGAGATAAATCTCCGGCTGACCAAGTATCGGGCCCGAAATTCCCGGCAGGATGTTTTGCAGATGTTTGGCCGCGCTGACGCCGCCGAGCGGTCCGGGCGAATTGCTGACAATGCCGACCGGCTTGCCAAGGAAAGAACTCTTTCCATAAGGGCGGGATGCCACGTCGATGGCGTTCTTCAGGACGCCCGGAATCGACCGGTTGTATTCGGGCGTGACGAACAGCACGCCGCTGGACTTTTGTATTTTCTCGCGGAACGCGAGCCAGTCGGCCGGCGGTGTCGGCTCGAGGTCCTGGTTGAAGAACGAAAGGCCGTGCAAGGTGACCACGTCGAGCTTCAGCGAGGCCGGCGCCAATTTGGCCAGCGCATTGGCGATTTTGAGCGTGAAGCTCTCTTTGCGAAGGCTGCCGACGATGAGGACGACAGAGTGCGTGGAGGCCATGGGACGTCCTTGAAAGCGGGATTCCGGGTTGAGGTAGGGCACAACCTAGCGGCATTTGCAAAAGATGCAAGTGCATGGAAAGCGGCGTCTGACGGCGGGTCGATCAAGATTCCGGGTGGACGACGGAGATGATCGGGCTGTTTGTTCGGCCCGATCATCAGCCCGCTCGGATAGTTCATCGCCGTGTTATTTGAGCAGTTCCCAGAAAATTCCGATCACTGCGACATAGCCGAGCGTGAAAATCAGCGTCCGCAGATAGGGAATGCCGAGCAGGTAGACGATGGCATGGGCAAGACGCAACCAAAAGAAAGCCACCGTCCAAAACGCCGTTGTCGCGTTGGCTTTGCCGGCCAGGTGAGCCACGATGACAAGGGCCGCAAAGGGCGCGAAACTCTCCACCGCATTCAGGTGGGCCCGGTCCGCCCGTCTGCCCCAATGGGGGACCGGCCGCGGCTTGGGATCGGCATAGTTCTGTGGCGTCAGCGCGCCATTGGTCATCACTTGGCAGGCGATGTAGGGAATCCACAACGACGCGGTGAGAATTGCCGTAAAAGCAAGATACTTCAGGTCGGTAGACATCGATCTTCACCTCATAAAAAATTGCCTTCAAAAGGTTACTTCGGCGTGACCCGTAAGACGGATCACGCGCCATAATCTTGGAAACTTGAACGCGGCTCGCCCGATTATCTCTTGTTTGGATTGATCAAATATTTCTCGCCAGTCGAGCGCTTGCCGTAAACGGCGATGTGAGACGGCTGGAGCGCCTCCTGCAACGAAACCACTTGCGTGTAGTGACTGGCAAAGGTGGTCTTGAGCTCGTCGACGACCCGTTGGCGCAACCTCATGGCATCTGCCGGACCTATCTTCTGCAGGAAGGGGAAGAGGAGCCAGCCGCCGAGTCCCCAAGTCATCCCGAACGTCCGGACGAGTTCGGTCGGCCCCGTATCGAGGCCGCCGTAGATATAGACCTGCTTGTGAACGTTGGAGCCGTAACGGCTGTAGACCTTGGCGTTCCTGTTCGCCGCCGCTTCCATGCAGGTGAGAATTTGTCCAGCAAGCTTGCCACCACCGATCGCATCGAATCCCAGCGTAGCGCCGGTTTCCGCAATTGCATGGGTGAGATCGGTCATGAATGTCGGCGACGTTGAATCGACCACATATTTGGCCCCGATCTTGCGGAGAATCTCAGCCTGCTGCGGGTTGCGGACGATATTGACGAGGCCGATGCCGTCCTTCAGGCAAATCTTATTGAGCATTTGCCCGAGATTGGATGCGGCTGCGGTATGCACCAGGGCCTTGTGGCCCTCTCTCCGCATGGTCTCGACCATGCCCAGCGATGTGAGGGGGTTCACGAAACAGGACGCGCCCTCCGCTGCCGTGATGCCTGCCGGCAGCACCAGACACTCGCTCGCCCTGATCGTACGGTATTGCGCATACATGGCACCGCCGATCATGGCGACCGTTTTGCCCAAAAGCGCTTTCGACGCCTCTGCCGATCCCGTCTTGACGACGACGCCTGCCCCCTCGTTGCCGACCGGCATGGACTCGTCGAGTCGCCCGGCCATGGCCCGCATCGCAGCTTCCGGAACCTTTGCCGTGATGACCGGCGCATCTCCTGTGCCGGTTGCCTTCGCGGTCGTCATGTCGGCGGCACCTACCAGCAGACCGAGATCCGAGGGATTGATCGGCGTTGCCTCGACGCGAACCACTACCTCATCGGCTGCGGGCTCTGCGATCGGCACATTCACCAGCGATATTTCGAGTTCACCGTTCTTCTTGATCAACGAACGAAGCTGCAGCCCGGTCTTGATATCGGCGCTCATCGAAATCCTCCCGTTCAAAAATGCCCAATTCGGCCGGGAGTGTTCTCGCCTTGACGAGGAAACGCAAGCGTCATGATTGAAACGTTATTCAAAACGATCATGACGTGCCCTAGGTTTTTTCGCCTTGCGGAGGAAATTGCCATGGCCTTGAGCGAGATCGACGCCATTCGTTCCCTGTTGGGTTCAAAACCGCGTCCGGTTGGCTGGCAGGAACGGCGCAGTCGCATCGAGGAAGTCGGATCGGTGTGGCCTGTTGCAAGCGACATCCAATGCCAAAAACTGGACATCGGAGGAATTGGGGGAGAATGGTCGATCGCACCGGGCAGCGATCCCTCACACGTCCTGTTGTACTTTCACGGCGGCGGCTACTGCTCTGGATCGATCCTGAGTCATCGCCGCCTTGTCACCGAGGCCGGACGTGCCGCCAGGGCGCGAACGCTTGCGATTGAATATCGGTTGGCGCCCGAGCACCCGTTCCCAGCAGCGCTGGATGACGCTTTCACCGCCTGGCGCTTCCTCCGACAGAGCGATATTGCCGCCGAACACATCGCCATTGGCGGGGACAGCGCGGGTGGCGGTCTCACGATCGCTTTGATCAACCGACTCCGCGAAGCTGGACAGCAAATTCCCGGCTGCACCTGGCTGATCTCGCCTTGGACCGATCTGACGCTTTCCGGTTCGACGCTAGCCACCAAGGACGACGTCGATCCGATCATTCGCAGAGCCTATCTTGCCGAGTTGGTCGCAGCCTACCTTCCGCCAGGGATCGAAAGAAAGGACCCGCGCGTCTCCCCGCTATTTGCCGATCTTCGCGGCCTGCCGCCGACGCTGATTCAGGTCGGTTCCAGCGAGACCTTGCTCGATGATTCCACTCGCTTTACTGCAGCAGCAGGCGCTGCCGGTGTTGCAGTCACCCTCGAGATCTGGCCGGACATGATCCACGCCTTTCCGATGTGGAACGCCCATCTCGAGGCTGGTCGACGTGCTCTCGCCAATGCCGGCGAATTTATCCATCGCCATACCCGGTCCAAATCGAATAAGTGGTCCAAGTAAAGGAGCTAGGCGAGCGCTTTCAGCGCCGCCCTGCCCGCATATATGGCCTGGCTTCCCAACTGTTGCTCGATACGAACAAGCTGATTGTATTTTGCCGTGCGGTCCGAACGGGCCAGCGAACCCGTCTTGATCTGCCCGCAGTTGGTTGCGACGGCGAGGTCGGCAATGGTGGAATCCTCCGTCTCGCCGGAACGGTGCGACATCACGGCGGTGTAGCCCGCCTTGAACGCCATTTCGACTGCGCTGAGGGTCTCCGTCAGCGTACCGATCTGATTGACCTTCACCAGGATGGAATTGGCGCGGCCGTGCCTGATGCCTTCGGCAAGCCGCTTGACGTTGGTGACGAACAAATCATCGCCGACAAGCTGGCACTTGTGCCCGATCAGATCGGTCAACTCCTTCCAGCCCTCCATGTCGTCTTCCGCCATGCCGTCCTCGATCGAAACGATCGGATAGCGAGCGGCGAGATCGGCCAGATATTTCGCCTGCTCCGAGCGCGAACGGGTCTTTTTCTCGCCGGCGTAGACATAACCGCCATCCTTGAAAAATTCGGTTGCCGCGCAGTCCAGCGCCAGCATCACGTCGTGGCCGGCCTTGTAGCCGGCCTTGCCGATCGCTCCCATGACGAAATCCAGCGCTGCATCGGCGGACGGCAGGTTGGGCGCGAAGCCGCCCTCATCGCCGACATTGGTGTTGTGTCCAGCCTTCTTCAGCTCCGAGCGCAAGGTGTGGAAGATTTCCGAACCACATCGAAGAGCATCGGCGAACGTGCCGGCGCCTATCGGCATGATCATGAATTCCTGGAAGTCGATCGGGTTGTCGGCATGCACGCCTCCGTTGACGATATTCATCATCGGCACCGGCAAGGTCCGCGCCGATGCGCCCCCGACATAACGATAGAGCGGCATGTCGAAGGATTCCGCCGCCGCCTTCGCACAGGCCAGCGAGACGCCGAGAATGGCGTTGGCGCCAAGGCGGCTCTTATTCGGCGTCCCGTCGAGATCAATCATGATCTGATCGATCCGCACCTGTTCCTCGACAGCGATATCGTTGAGGGCTTCGAAAATTTCATTGTTGACCGCCGCAACGGCCTTCTGCACGCCCTTGCCGAGATAGCGCGCCTTGTCGCCGTCGCGCAGCTCGACGGCCTCGTGCGCGCCGGTGGAAGCGCCCGAGGGCACCGCTGCCCGACCACGCGAGCCGTCCTCCAGCACCACGTCCACCTCGACCGTGGGGTTGCCGCGGCTATCGAGAATTTCGCGGCCGATAATATCGACAATGGCGGTCATGAATGCCTCTTTCGCAAAGCTT
>Ga0163163_10004340_pt1 | contig 12079 bp, 10 predicted proteins | sample S65metaG_FD_119766 | JGI IMG/M metagenome (GOLD analysis project Ga0163163, IMG submission 119766) | Switchgrass rhizosphere microbial communities from Kellogg Biological Station, Michigan, USA - S6-5 metaG | ecosystem: Host-associated > Plants > Roots > Rhizosphere > Soil | place: USA... | reverse complement strand
CTTTCGGATTCCTTTTCCTGAATCTCGTTCATGTTGACAAGGTCCGCGGCCACGCGCGCCTTGCCGGCCGAGCGTTCGTAGCGTTTGTTCAGAACCTCTTCGACAGTCTTCATGGAGTCTCCCAGGTCGCCTACCTTGAACGCGACGCTGCTGAGTGCGGCAGCCGCTTCTGCCTGGGCTTCCTTGATTTTCACCTGTGAGAGCTGTTTTTGAAGTTTGTTGATCTTGTCTTCAAAATCCTTCTGAGTGACTTTGGCCTGGCGCAGATTGGCCTGGTACGCGGTTTCGGTTTCCTGAAGCTCATTCGTGTCGTTTGTCAGGTCGGCTTTGAGCTCCTGGAGTTCACGAGCCAGTGTTCCGGCCAGTTCAAGGTTGCCGGCCTGGTGATTTGCCATGATCCTTCGTGTCAGCTCCTGAGCCCGTGCCGTCTTGTTCTTGATCTGGTTCTTCAGTCGTTCCGCAACTCCTGCCATCTGAGCCAGCGCCATGTTATATTGCGCCATCTTGTCCCGGAATTCCTGACGGGCTGCTTCCATCAGCGCCTCTGGATTGGCCTCTTCCAAACCGCTGACAAAGAGCCCTAAAAATCCCCGGAACAGCCTGCCTAAACGCGCCATTACTGCCATAGAGTCCTCAATTCAAGATGGGTGTGAAAATTGAAATGCATTCTAGACCAGTTTCACTCATTCTCGATGGAGATCACGGGCCGGTCGATCAGGAATCCAACAGCGTAGGCCATATCCCGTTCGCGCTGTCGTTTCTGCCCCCGCCAATCCTTCCATCTTTCTTCTTCCGCGGCGATTTCCTTTTCCACCTGCTTCATCCGCGCCGATAGATCGGAAAGCAATTGCTGTTGATCCGCGAGCCAGCGTTGTCTCTTCCTGGAAGCGGATTCTTCAAACGCATCCAATGCCTGATCGCGAAAGATCGCGTCCTTGACAATGTCCGCTGCATCGACGTTTTGTTCTTTCAGCATCTGGAGCGTTGCACGCTGTGCGTCGTCGCGGCTCAGTTTTCGAATTCGATCACTATTCAGGAATTCCTGCAAGCGTTCCACAGTCCATGACGTCTTCTCCTCCTTGTGTCCGGCGGCTTTGAAAATGTCATCAAAGGGAACAGATAAATCGGTGGGACGCTCCGCCAGTTCGTGCACTTCGGAGATCTGGACCGTCATCATCAGCTCGGAAAGCGTAATCGTTCGTGTCTGGATTTTCGTTGGAGTCGATGTCTGCTTTTCAGCGGACGACATCTCAATGATCCCGATGCGATCTCCAAGTTTTCGCAATATGCCGATCAGGTCCATGTCTTAAACAAATCTACGTAATTCTTCGATCCGTTGTTCCAGATCTTCAGGTGTCATTTTCCGGTATTGAGGAGGCAGGAAACTGGAATCGGTGCACTCCTTTACTGCAATTAGATCCATGTATTCGAGTTTGCGCGTATGGGCACTTGGACGTATGTCCTTGAACACGTCTCCAAGGATACCTGTAAGGGACGCTCGCGGCTCCGTCTGCAGTTCAAATAACCGTAGCGCCCGAACGAAGATACCTTCAATTTCATTGCCGCCCAGAACAATCCCTTCGGGAAGCGGCGGGATATCGCGGACCTCGATCGGAAAACGAAGCTTCTTTGCAACCGACAGCAGCAGCGATTGCATTTCGTCGTGAGTCTGGGGAGGAAACAGAGGAATATGGACATCCAGCCGGCCCTGGCGTTTCAAATCAACCTCCAGGAGGTCCGGACGAGAGGTCGCGAAGACCCACACGATGCGGCCCCGATTGCGTGTATCCGACATTTCCTTTGCAAGCATCGAGTAGACACGACCCGATAAGCCGCTGTCGCCGTCTTCCCCACTGCGCTTTCCTGCGGCCTGATCCGCTTCATCGACAAACACCACAACCTGCCCGAGCGCGTGCAGAACCGAAAATATTTTTTCGAGATTGGATTCCGTCGCCCCAACCCAGCGATCCCGGAAATTCTTGAAGACGACGCAGGGAACGCCCAATTCGCCCGCCCAGCATTGGACGACAAAGGTCTTGCCGGTTCCGATGCGGCCGGTGATGAGGTAGCCCATCGGAAGAGCGTTCATGATTCCACGCCGAAGCAGTTCGGTATCATCACGCAGCCAGGTTTTTACCGCATCGAGGCCGGAAACCTGATCGAGCGTGAAGGGCGATTCGAGAAACTCCAGCAACCCCTGGCATTCGCGCTCGATCATCTCCTTCTTCATTCGCATGAGCCAGGCCGCTGTGATCGACTGGCCATTCGTGATTGCGGTCGAAATGACTCTCTTCGCCCCCACACGGCTCAATCCCGTCAGGCGACGCGACAGAACTTCGATGGTGACCTCGCACTTCGAAGGAAGCTCTGGAAACTGCGTCGCGATGAGCGTCTGCAGGTAAGCGAGCATTTCGGGTTCAGACGGCAACGGGATTTTCAGAGTGGCGACATGGGGATTTTCAACAACCAGGGGATTCAGGTCGTGCAGCCCTTCGGTCAGGAGCACGGTGACAATGTTGGACTGGAGTATCGCCGGGTCGTTTGCCCAGCCGAGCACCTTGACGATGTTGGCGCTGAATGGTCCGCTGAGCTGTATGGCGTCTCCTCGCGGTACGACAAATTCCGCAAAGTCGATGATCACCGCAATTTTTCGTGGAGTCCCTTCACGTCCGCGGACAACCTGCAGATTCAGCGTCCGAAGAAGGTAGCGGTCGATCAGTTCGAGGGCGGCGCCGGGTTCGCGCGTTTGCTGTATGGATGCCTCGTTGCCCAGAGCCTTCGTCAGCCAGTCGCCCCAATCCTCGGCGCCCTTGACGGGACGAATACCTCTGCCGCGATCGTATTCCAGCACGACGTCGTAGCTCTCGAACATGACTCCTTCAAGAAACGCCTTCAGCGAAAGAAGCCTTTTACCGGCCGCGTCTTCAACCGGTACGACATCGAAGACATTTCCATGAATCAGGAATTGAGCCACCGAGCCGGAGCGGAACAGGTCGCGCATCTGGGCTGCCCAGTCGGGCAAAGGGTTCGTCATTGGGATTCCTTGGCTCCGGGAACCGTGAGCGGTGGCGGATCCGAGAGAAGATCCTCCATCGCGCCGTAGATCTTCTGTTGATCCTGTATCCACTGATTGGTGCCGCCGAGCGTCGTGGTGACCTGATCGATCCGCTGCGATACGGTCTCCGGATCTGTTGCAAGAACCGATTGCTCTCTTAACAATTCCACCTGCTCCTGAATGCGCGTCAGCTCGGCGTCCAGAAACGCGAGTTTATCCACCGCCTCGCGTTTCTTGGCGAGTCGCTGCTGAAGTATTTCGATCTGTCCGGACAGGCTTTTGCGCAGGTCATCACCAACGGCGGAGTCCTTCAGCTGCTGCTGCAGTTTGCCAATCCGGTCATCCATCTGAGCGTCTTCGTCGGGTGACTTTGAAGAATCATGAAGGATCTTCCGAATCGATTCCCGGGTCAGGAGCAACCGAAGATAGATCCATACCAACTTTCCGAGGCCTGCCCCCTGTTCCTCGGTGCCGGGGGAGATCGCCGTGCCCCGGGCCTGCTGTTCAAGTATGCCCTTGCAGCGGCTCTCGAGAGTTCGGTAGCGCTGCTGATCTTCTGGAGGCAGCTGCCGGGTCAAGTCGATGAGTCTTTCCTGCCAGCGGCGCTGTTCGTCGAGAAGCTGGCTGCCATTGACGAGTCTTTGAAATCGCGGGTGAGTCCCCAGCCAGCCAAGGTATGCGAGTTCGCAGCCGATACCGATAATCCAGAACCCTGGATTCAAAAGGCCGAGGAAACCGAATGCGCCAATTCCAATCCAGTTGGGTGGCACAAACATGCTTGAGGGACGTGCGTTGAAGGCCGCGCGAATGTAATCCCAAAAATCCGTCTTCATAAGGATTTCACTCTGCGTTTCGCTGACTGACCCTCCAACACGCCTCGAAAGGCCTCGGTCACGACCGTGGTAGCCTTCTTGAACTCGGGACGTTCCTGGGCCATCAGCGGTGAGATACCAACAGAGGGTGGAATGGCGTCGCGAATGTCATAGGCAATCTGTCCGGGCGTTTGCGTAAAGATCCACAGGCGTTCTGAAAGATACACCGCTTCGCTCACGCTGTGGGTGACACAAAATACCGTGGGCTGAATGCGGTGCCACAGTCCAACCAGCAGCTCCTGCATCTCCAGGCGTGTGGGTTCATCCAGCGCGGAGAATGGTTCGTCCATCAAAAGGATTCTTGGTTCGGTGGCCAGCGTCCTGGCGATGGCGACGCGTTGCTGCTGACCTCCAGACAGCTGATTCGGATACTTGTCCTCGTGACCTTCCAGGCCGACCTGTTCGATGAGCTCCCTGGCGCGAACCAGACGGGCGGGCGGATCCAGGTTGATGTCGTGCCTGTTGATCTCCAGTCCAAAAAGTACATTATGTAGAACCGTCAAATGTGGGAACGAACTGTACTGTTGAAAGATCATGCCCCTATCTCTTCCGGGTCCGGTCACCGGTTTTCCGTCGACCAGGACATCTCCCTCCGTTGGCTGCAGAAATCCTGCGATGAGATTGAGTATTGTCGACTTGCCGCATCCGGACGGGCCGATCATGGAGACGAATTCTCCCTTGTTGGGTTCGTTTTCGACCTTGAACGATACGTCAAGCAGGGCGGTGAATTGGCCAAATCGTAGTGTAACGCCGCGGAATTCGACGATGGGCGCTGTCACAGAGTGCGAATCACTCACGAGACAATCCGCCGGTAAGGAAATAGGACGCGTCCCAATCGTTCCCAGGCAAGATCGGCAATCCATGCAATCAGGGTGATCACCAGAATCACCAGATACGCGTGTTCGCGCGGGCCGCGGCGGAACGAAATCTGAATGAGAAATCCCAACCCATCGACCATGACCACAACTTCAGTGAGGACGATGTACGTCCAGCCAACCCCGAATGCCAGGCGCATCGCGTGCCAGAGATCGGGCAATGCGATTGGAATAAGAACGCGTCGAATGACGTCCGCACGCGATGCGCCCAGCGTATAGGACGTGCGCAGGTAGATGTCCGGCACCGCTTCGATCGCGCTAACAACCATGGGCAGGAGATATATTCCGAAAGCCATCGCAAGGAACATGACTTTTTGCAGTTCATCGGTCCCAAACCACGACATCGTCAACGGTACGAGCGTCGCAATCGGTATGTAAGCGCTCGCCGTAGCTGTCGGTGTAAAAATTGCGCCGACACTGCCGAACGCCCCCATCAGGATTCCAAGCGGCAACACAACGATCAATGCCAGAAAGTAACCCAGGCCCACCCTGCGAACGCTGGCCCAGACGTGATGTATGAGATCCTTGCTTGTAACGAGTTCTGGAATACTCTGCACAACCTCGACCGGACTGGGAAGTATTGTCGGTCCGATTCTTCGTTCTTCCGGGGCGCCCAACGTGAAAACCCACCACAGCAGGAGAATCGCAACGATTGGAAGTGAGCCAAGAACGACAGACGCTCCATAGGGAATCTGACCACGGATTTTTGCGTACGAACCAGACGCCATGCGCCTGACCTTACGTAAAACGATTCCAACCTGTCAACCGCAACTATATGAGAATGGGCGAAATCATGGCTCCTCGCCTATTTCGCGGCAGGGAAACCAGAAGCCGGAAGATTGGATCGGTGAGAAAGGGCTGCTAGAACAACGGACCAATGAATAGGGGGTATAAGTGGCCTCGTAGAAGTATCCTGGATTGGATTTCGCATAGGAAACATTAAGCTGAAACGTTGCTCGGGGCTCAGATTCCCCTTGATTGCGCTGTTGCAGTGCAAGGACCCGGTATCCGTTCTGGTGGCCGCCGGTTTGATTCTCGCCATCAGCGGACTTGTGCTCCCCCATGCGATGCCAATGCGGCCGGTTTCGGAAAAGCTGTTCATGGCAATCTTTTCTCTGAGTTTCGTTTTCTTTTTGGCAAAAGCCGTTCTGGCCGCACAACGGCGCGACTTCGTCCAGCACCGGGTGTGGATGCTCCGGACGGCCGCACTGGCATTCGGGCCAATGGTACAAAGGATCGTCTTCCCAATTTTTCCAATTGTGCTTGGAATTCCCAGCCTGCCGGAATTCTGGGAATATTTTGTGACGTCGCTATGGCTTTCGGCAGCTGTAGTGATGGTGACTGCCGAATGGTGGATCCATGGTGCGCCGGTGGGAAATCTCACAATGGATCCGATCGGCAAAGCGCTCTGATCGACTGCGCCGAAGTGCAGCGTCTGTCCAGACACTTCGATGCCAGCGGGCGATGGGCTCAGACGTTGCCGCTCAGCAAACACAATTCGTGAAACGCTTTGCCGATCGTGGAGTAAACGATTCGGGACAAGCAGAGTGGGATCTACTGCTGCACTGCTGCTCTCAGTACTTCCTGACCGGCAGGAGCCTTTATGTGGGAATCCTTCTCTCCCGTAACGAACAAGTCAAAACTCTTCGCCGATGTAACTGTTTCAAAGCTTCCCTTAAGATCTTTGCCCATCTTCATCTGTCCCATGTTCTCCGGCCTCTCATTCTTGTCCTGTAACCAGACCACATAAACGGATGCGGTCGGAGTTAAGTTCTGGGGATTGGCGAGATGTTCGACCCTCAAGTGCACTTGCATATTGCCGTTCTTGTCGCTATCGACGGTCACCTCTCCCTTGGCTGCCGGAACTGAGGAACTGGCCGTCACTGGGTATTTCTTGGCTGCTTCGGCTATCGCACAAACAAAAACCAAAACCAAAACCACATACAGCTTTCGCATGGATCCCCCTATTCGTATTCGTTAATTGACTTCATGGGAATCTGAATGGTAAAGCGACCATCCGCAATAAACTGTATAAAACAGACCACTGAGGTATTCTCGATCCTTTAAACAGAAAATGGGTCCTTCCAGGGTGATAGCATCCGTTGAAAAAAATCCGGGATTTCGCTGCAGGCGAGCATCGCACTATCTCTATCTTACGAGCGATGTTGGCTCAGATCTGTGCACGCCGCTGGTGTCTCCTCGGAAGGGAAGTGAACCCGTCGCCATTTGGTAAAGAGGTTACGCCAAACGAAAAGAGGTCCGTGCGCGCGTCGAGTTCCTTCCCTCGAGCTTGCTCCCGTGACATTCACGCCGCGGTTCCCACGACTGCCGCCGGGCTTGCCCTCTGTAAATTGCCCGGCTTCATCATTCATTCGTCTGCGGCCCGAAACTATTTCTGCTTGGGTGAGTACTTTGTAAGCGTGTCCACGAAGGGCTGGCCTGCCTTCGTCGTCGGAACTTTCCCGTTTAGGATCGCCTCGTTTTTCGTACCCTTTGCATAGAGACTATTGTTGGCATCTTCATCCTCGCGCAGTGTAGATCCCTGCAGCGAGAGGCCGCCGAACACACCTTTGGAACGGGACCAGGACAGGATTTCGGCATGCAGCATGGCATCGGTCATCGCCTGACTCTCGCGGCCTACAGGTCCGGCGGCGGCGCTTGCCTCGCCACCGATCGTGAACTTGCTCTTCAATAACTTCTCCATTCCTGACTTGTTCATAACCAGGAGAACAACATCGCTCTCCGCACCGCCGGCCTGCAGACCGACACTGGTACCCTCGATTCGCATACCAGCCGGAGCGCTCCAACCGCCCTTACCGTCACGGCACGATGCGAACCCGCGTCCGTATTTTCCTCCGACAATAAATCCGCCTTTTTTTACGCCGGGAACGACCACGGCGCAAACCGATTTATTGAGCAGGTCCGCAGGAATTCCTTTGTCCGCGGCACCAGCCAGTTCGTTAAGCGTTGTCGTAGCGTCCTTGATACGGTCCTCTTCCTCCGTGGCTGCAAATACCGGCAAAGCAATCACCACGAGGGCAAGTATGGAAACTCTGAAGTTCATGGGGGGCCTCCTTCTTTGCTGATTACGTGGACCAAAGCGTAGGTTCGATGAACTGCACATGGTCCAATGTATGCTTAGGTGCGCCCGGTCGACTCAACCATAGGCGCACCTGTGAGCTTACATTCTTCAAGAAAGTGGAGGAGCCGGGTACTGTGACTTATGTCAGGTGCGAATCCGAGTATTATCAGGGCGTCATGATGAAGTAAGAGACCACCTTCCACTGGTTGTTCTCCCTGGCCCAAACCGTCCATAGGACGGAGGAGTCCCCAATGGTCTTGCGTAGTCGGAACCCGGCAGCGTAGAAGTTTCCATATACTTTTCCAGTTGTGGGTTCTTGAACGTAGAGTTCCTCCCCAGGTTTTCGTCCCTGACATGCTGCTGCCGAGGCCATGTGATCCGGTACGGAAGCCAGAACGAATGCGCTTGAATTGGAGTGCTTCACAAGTCGGACATCCGGATGGTAAACCGCTGGTGCCTCGATTGCTTTATCCAGCTTCTGGACTGGCCCGACAATGGTCACTAGCTTCTGCATTCCCGCTTGTATCAGCTTGCCGGCCTCATCTGGTCCGCTGGGAGCTGGCGTATCGTCGTCTCGATACAGATTTGCGCAGGGATAGGCGCGCGAAGAGAGATACTGAAACGCTTCAGCGGGCTGACCGAGCACGAACCATTTATTGAGGAAGTCGGTAGCACTCCGGGTGAGGTCTTTGTCTCCGTCAACATAAGTAGGAGCGGGCGTTGCCGTAGAGGCCGCCTCATCCGCCGATGTTGTGTCGGGCACGCGGAACTTCTCGAATTCCGGTTCGATATCGTAGGAGATCAGTTTCCAGTAGTCGTTTTGTTTTGCCCACAGAGCGGCGACGGTTTCCGTCTGCTGTCCGGTCAGCTTGAATTTGAAAACAGCGGCGACATACTTGCCGAACGATTTTGAGTTGGCGGCTTTTTCGGTCAGATTCGAAGGGTCTACCTGATTGATACATTTCATCCGTTCCGCAAGGTCTTCGCGGATGTCATAGAGCATGAATTCCGATTCATAGGGCTGGGCAATCCGTTTGCCTCTGGGCCCCGTGAGCCGAACTCCTTCAATGGCATCCGAGACCTGAGCCACCTTCCCAATTCGATTGTTCACATCTCGAAGCGCCATCAACACGGAGAATTTTGCCACTCCCAAATCCACGGGCTTCCCGCCTTCCAGCTCGCGACACCAGAAAGCACTCTGTGCAAAATAGGAAGTCGCCAGATCTGCCCTCTGATCCTGCAGCCATGATTTCAGGAAGTCATGCACTGCGACTTCGGGTTTGGCGTTGGCTTTAATTGCGGGCTCGCTGGAGGGTACATCCGAGGCTCCAGAACTGTTCACAAGCAGTGGCAGACCCAGAAAACCGCGCCACCAATTTGAAAGGCCAGACCACGTCTGATTGTGCCTCACATCATTGTCACCGGCTCGCACATCGGAGTTCGCAGCGGTCAGGTGTCCATTCACCAGAGAAGCGGGAAACTTGTTGGATCGATAATCCACGTCGATGTCGGCGCGCTTGCCATCCTTCGTTGCCGAAACCTGCAGAGACGGAACACCGTTTCGGCTTCGATAGCAGATCGGGTAGCCCTTGTGGAAAGTAACATTGTCTGGCGAGCGTGCGAATTCCCTGCTCCTGGCAAGAATCTCGAGCGCGTTGGGTTTCAATACAACATAAAGTCGAAACTGTTGGTCACTCCCGGCGTCTTCAATTTTCCCCGCAACCGTATCCACTCGCTCAATTACGGTTATGGCCGAAGGTCCCAAAATGGCGCCATTCTGGTCCGTCAGAGTCGTATGTATCAATGCGTGCGTGACAGCGCCGAATGTCGTCTTCGTCGAGACAGGGAGGTTGTTGTAGCCTTCCTCCGCGGTGAGGGGTTTTTTGACAACTTCGCTGAATCTCCGAAACCAATCGTCGACGAGCGCCTTCTGTTCGGGTGCCAGGTCGGCGTATTTGGCACCGGGAATCACCTGAGGATCGGACGGTTGCTGTGCCGAGACAAATCGCAATAAACCTAAGGTGAACACGATGCCAGCCGCAGTCATCACAACCGTACGTAACCAAACTTTTTTCATCGGATTGAATCGGACGAACTGGAATTGAATGTTCAGCATGGATGAAATTTAAGCAGAACCTTTGAATAATTCGAAGAGCAATTTCGCTCAACGGATCATATTTGGAACAGACGCCCTCAGATTCCGATGAACCAGGCGGGCTGTTGGACTCATGATGAAGGTTGGATGAAAAGGTGCAGTGAGTGGCTTCGCAGAAGTATCCTGGCTTCGATTTCGCACAGGAATCGATATGTTGAAACGCTATCCGCAGGGCTCAATTCCCTGAAGGCTGCTGACGTGGAGAGACAGTCTGACGGTCAGCGTAGCGCAGGTCATCGACGACCTGAAAGTCGGCGCGTTTAAGTGCGCTTCCTTATTTCAACTTGGAAGGGCACATCGCGCCGATCCATTTCCCCGTTCCGGAATAGGTTCCGCTCATATTGCCGGCTGGGCCGTTGATAGTAAGCTGCCCCGTCCCTTTGACGTTTTCGGAGTCGCTGGCCACCAATTTCATATTGAAAATAACGTTCCCCATGCCTTCCGGCTTGCAGGTTCCGGTAGCTTCCATCTCGCTACCCGTCGAACTTAGAACCTTCCAGTCGCACTTATCCTTCGGATCCGTGAACGGGTATTTGTCCAAATCTTCTTTTTTCACACACGATTGATAGGTTTGGGTGGTCGGCGAAGGGAGCGTGCTTATTTTGCTGGTCATGGTGACTTGCCAAAGACCCGTTTTGATGTTGAGCGGGTCGAGGCCAGCCGCTACAAAAACTCCCACCCACACCAGAACCGCAGCAGGCACGATCAATTTGTGCATTTCTTCCTCCCTGGTCAAGATTTCCGATTTGGACTTTTACTCGGACATCCTAATATTCCCGGGAGTCCCGACGCAAGAAATCAGAGTGTGGAATTTGCAGAATTCTGTCTCGGCGAAAGTCCGCCGCGGTTCGCTCATAGCAGACCATGCGGGATCGCACTTCTCAACGCCAGGTCTCGAGGATCGCCGTCCATCCTGCCCAATCGATTGGTAACGTATGCGTAGGCCATGCCGATCTGTTGATCGGCGAAGCCAAGGGAACCTCCGGCGCCGGGTGAGCCGAACGCGCCGGAGTGGCCGAATGGCCAGGTCGGACAGGTCTTCATGAAGCCCAGAGAAAACTGCACGTCGCCTTTCAACGCTTCGTCGTAGAAGCCGTGCGCGGATGGAATCGCGGGTGCAATCAATTCCCGAAGCGTTTCCTGCCGGAGTCCGAGTTCCCGGCCTCCCGTTGCAAACACGCTGTATGCCTGAGCCATGGCCCGCGCTGTACCAACGCCACCACCGGAGGGGACTTCAAGGTTGCGCGAATAAATCCGCTCCTTATCGAGTGGCAGCCACGAACCGGGATTCACAATGAGCGCCTTATAGATAGCGGAATGCGGATTGACCGCGGCCAGCATGAGACGGAATGGCAGATTCAGCATCGCCTTTAACGGATTGGATTTCTCGAGCACTGCGAATCTTGAGTTCGGAATCGATTCCGGCAAGCGAATGTAGAACTCCAGTCCAAGTGGCGATGCGATCTCATCCTGGAAAAATTGACCAAGACTGCGGTGCCGGGGATCCACCCGGCGAAGCAGTTCGCTTTCGTAGAATCCAAGGCTGATGGCGTGATAGGCCTGGTGGCTTCCCGCCTCCCATGCGGGTTTCTGTCGAGCGAGCACCAACGCCAGCTTGTCTGGATCCGCAACCACACTCTTGTCGACCAGTTCCGTGAATGCGAACAGGCCGGCCTGATGAGACAGCAACTGCCTCACTGTTATTTTGTCCTTGCCCTGCTGCGCAAACTCCGGCCAGTACGTGCACACCCGTTCGTCGTAATCGAGCCAGCCACGTGAATGGGCCAGCGCCATCGCCATGGCCGCAAAACCTTTGGTCGCTGAAAACACCAGGACCATGGTGTCCTCTTCCCAGGCTTCGCCAGTTTCCAGGTTTCGAATTCCGCCCCAGAGGTCGACAACCTTTTCGCCGTGATGGTAGATGCAGCATGCCGCCCCAAGCTCCTGCCGGAGAGAAAAGTTCTCCGCAAAGGCTTCGCGCACCGCTTCAAACCCAGGTTGTACGAAACCGTGAAGGGCGTGGTTCATTTTGAATTCAGG
>Ga0163163_10004338_pt1 | contig 12080 bp, 9 predicted proteins | sample S65metaG_FD_119766 | JGI IMG/M metagenome (GOLD analysis project Ga0163163, IMG submission 119766) | Switchgrass rhizosphere microbial communities from Kellogg Biological Station, Michigan, USA - S6-5 metaG | ecosystem: Host-associated > Plants > Roots > Rhizosphere > Soil | place: USA: Michigan... | reverse complement strand
CAACCTCGAGATCGCGGACGTCATTCTCAACTGGGTGGGACAGAATGTGCCGCCCAAGCCCAGGAACGGTAAGAACAAAAAATAGGAGCGGCTGCGACTGCCAGCCCGGCAGGGCGCAGCAATTAAGTAAAGTAAAGGAGCGATAAGATGAAGAGACTACCCCTGCTGCTCATAGTTGCCACATTGACGTCGGTCTTCATTACCGCCTGCACAAGCGCGACCGATTCCAGCAAAGGAGCAAGCAATTCAGTACCGGCAAAGGCAGACGACAAGCAATGGACGATGCCAAACAAGGACTACGCATCGACCCGTTACAGCACGCTGGATGGGATTAACACCGAAAACGTCAAGACTCTCAAGGCAGCCTGGTCGTTCTCAACCGGCGTCCTGCGGGGACACGAAGGCGGCCCACTGGTGATTGGAAGCACCATGTACTTGCACACTCCGTTCCCCGACATTGTTTATTCCCTCGATCTCACAAAAGAAGGTGCGCCGGTCAAATGGAAATATGTCCCGAAGCAGGACGCGCAGGTCGTACCAGTCGCTTGCTGCGATACGGTGAACCGGGGCCTGGCCTATTCCGAGGGCAAGATTTTTCTCAATCAGTTGGATACCTTTACCGTCGCGCTCGATGCAGAAACGGGCAAAGAACTGTGGAAAGTCAAACAGGGAGATTACAAGAGGGGTGAAACCATCACCTCCGCCCCAATGGTGATAAAAGACAAAGTGATCTCCGGCATCAGCGGCGGAGAGTTCGGCGTTCGGGGATTTGTAACAGCAAATGACGTCAAGACCGGCAAGCAGATCTGGCGCATGTACAGCACAGGACCAGAGGCAGAAGTTGGCTTTCCAGGATCAGTGGAAACATGGAAGGGCGACGAATGGAAAAGAGGCGGCGGCACAACCTGGGGCTGGTACAGCTACGATCCGGACCTCAACCTCCTTTACTACGGCACTGGAAACCCCGGATCCTGGAATCCCGATCAGAGGCCTGGCGAAAATAAATGGTCGATGACGATCTTCGCGCGAGATCCGGATACCGGTAAGGCGAAGTGGGCCTACCAGAAGACTCCGCACGATCGCTGGGACTATGACGGCATCAATGAGAATGTCCTCGTCGATATCAACTTCAAGGGTCAAATGCGAAAGGTTCTCGTGAATTTCGACCGCAATGGTTTTTCGTACACGCTGGATCGGGCCACCGGCGAGTTGCTGATGGCGGAACCCTTCGTCAATGTGAACTGGGCCTCCGGCGTCGACCTGAAGACGGGAAAACCCATTGAGAATCCTGAAAAGCAGACGAGCTCAACGAAGAACGTGAAGGACATCTGCCCATCCGCGATGGGAGGAAAGAACCAGCAGCCGGTCGCATACTCCCCGAGAACCAATTTCTTCTACGTCCCCACGAACAATCTCTGCATGGATTATGAAGGCGTCGAAGTCAAATACGCTGCCGGCCAGCCCTACGTTGGTGCAATCGTCGTGAGCCATGCCGGCCCTGGTGGCAACCGCGGGGAATTCATTGCCTGGGACCCGACAACAGGAAAGAAGGTGTGGGGAATCAAAGAGAGTTTGGCGAACTGGGGAGGCGCCCTCGCCACGGCAGGTGATGTGGTCTTCTACGGAACCATGGAAGGATGGCTGAAGGCTATCAATGCCAAAACAGGCGCCGAATTGTGGAAGTTCAAAACGCCTTCCGGAATCATCGGGAATCCAATGACGTACACCGGGCCCGATGGAAAACAGTACGTCGCCGTACTCTCCGGTGTCGGAGGATGGGCCGGTATCGGAGTAGCCGGCGACATTGGTGGGGAGGATCCTACGGCAGCGCTCGGTGCGCTTGGCGCCTTTGCAGACGTCGGTGCTTTCAGTAACCAGGGTGGTGTGTTGACGGTGTTTGCGCTTCCGTAAGATGAAAAAAAGACGACTCCTGATACTTTCGGGTTTGGTGCTCGCCGCATCCTGTCTGCCCGGCGCGTCCGCTGTTGCCGGGCAGCAGAAGGCGCAATTTCGCGTGTGTGCGGATCCGGAGAATCTACCATTTTCCAACCGCGCGCTGGAGGGATTTGAAAACAAGATCGCGAACGTGGTTTCGAAGGAATTCGGTACGACTCCGAGCTACATCTGGTGGGGACAGCGGAGAGGTTTTATCCGAAACACGATGTTTGCGACGCTGAAGGAGCAGCGTTGCGACATCGTGATCGGAGTTCCTGAAGGATACGACCTGGTTCGTACTACCAAGCCGTATTACCGGTCGACCTATGTATTTGTTTACCCCAAAGGCAAAGGACTTCAGATCAAGTCTCTCGACGATCCGATTCTCAAGAAAATCAAAATTGGCGTTCATTTGCTTGGCGACGATTACACCAACCCTCCTCCCGTTCACGAATTGGCAAAACGGGGTATTGTCGATAATGTGGTCGGATTCGACACGTTTTACTCTGCACAGAATCCGCCGAGCAGGATTATCGATGCGGTCGCGGGAGGCCAGGTCGGCGTCGCCATCGTCTGGGGACCTGCTGCTGGATATTTTGTAACGCACCAGCGTGTTCCGTTGGAGATGGTTCCGATACCATCCGGGAATACGGACCTGCCGTTCGCCTTCAACATGGCCATGGGTGTCAGACCGGAGGATACGGCGTTGAAATCCCAGTTGGAGAAGGTGCTCGACAAAAAGCGGGTTGAGATCCGGCAGATCCTGCTGGATTTCGGTGTGCCTCTTGTCGAAAGTAAATCCGATGGAAAGGCAGTTGCGAAATGAGGTCGCGAATACTAAAAATTTCGCTCATTGCGCTTACCGCGATGGCAGGGCTCTCCGCACTTCACCGCGAATCGGCAGCGGCCGTTCAGAATAAGGCGGATGTCTATAAGGATGTCTATAACGGCTGGAAATGGTGGCATGTGTACTGTTACCGATGCCACGGAATGAACGCGGTGGGCGGCAACCTCGCACCCAATCTAATCGACCCCAACGAGAAAATGCCTCTTCCACAATTCCTGATGATCGTTCGCAACGGCAGTGCCGACAAAGCCATGCAGGCCTGGGACAAGCTTCTCGACGACAAACAGATTGCGCAAATATATACCTACGTCCGCGCGAGGGCCGATAAAGTGCTGCCTCCGGGAAGACCGGATGAAGTGGGACCGAAGGGCGGTCCATGGATCCCGCCTGAAGGTTGGCCGAAGCAGAAGTAGGTTGGAGTGTTCTTTGGTGCAACACCACTTGCGGTTGTGCTCAACTGGCACGCCGGCCTGAAGAAATAAAGGTGCGGATCGCTTATACTTCGAGCTTATGAAAATCGCGCTTGGGGTCAGCGGCGGGATCGCCTGTTACAAGGCGGCGGAAATACTCCGCCGGCTCCAGGACCACGGCCACGATATCGTCGTCGTGATGACCAAAGGAGCCACGCAGTTTGTGACTCCCCTGACGTTTCGAGCGCTTTCCGGACACAAGGTATACGTCGATATGTTCGAAGCGTCGACCGCCGGTGGCGATTTTGATGGCGCTTTCGATCACATCCTCCTTGCCAGGTCGGTCGATCTTTTTCTCGTTGCCCCTGCGACGGCGGACTGCATCGCAAAGCTTGCCGGCGGTTTCGCCGGCGATTTCCTGACGACATTTCATCTCGCCGTAACTTCACCGGTAGTGATCGCACCGGCAATGAACACACGGATGTGGGAACACGCTTCCGTGCAGGCAAATCTTCGAACCCTCGAAGCACGTGGAGCGCGAGTCATTCTTCCGGAATCCGGGTTGATGGCGTGCAAGACCGTTGGTCCGGGCCGGCTCGCTCCAGTTGAAATGATCGTGGATTACGTCACCTCCATTCTGTCGAAGAAGAAAGATCTTCATGGCCGGCGGATTCTGGTTACCGCAGGCCCCACGGTGGAGGATATCGACCCGGTCCGGTTCATCAGCAATCGATCCACGGGGAAAATGGGTTTCGCCATCGCGCGCGCGGCAATGGACCGGGGCGCAGAAGTCACAGTGGTTGCCGGGCCCACTGAAGTGGAATTTCCGAACGCGATTCGCGTGCGGTCGACAGAGGAGATGCGCCGGGCAGTGGTCGAGCGATTGGATACCGTGGACGTGGTGATCAAGGCGGCCGCACCGTTGGACTTCCGTCCGAAGGCAGTGTCCACCCAGAAAATCAAGAAGGGGCAGAAGGAGACCTTCCTGGATATGGAAGCCACGCCGGATATCCTGCTCGAACTGGGGAAGAAGAAGAACGGAAAGGTTCTGGTGGGCTTTGCCGCAGAGACTGAGAACTTTTCGAAGAACGGACTGGAGAAACTCAAAGCGAAGAACCTGGATCTCATCGTGATCAATCCCGTGGGTGGTCCTGATTCGGGATTCGCGAGTGATACAAATCGAGCCACAATTTTGGATGCAAAGGGTGGAGTCCAGGAAGTGCCGCTCGTCAGCAAACCGCAAATGGCGGATGCGATTCTGGATCGCGTGGTGGGGTTGCTGGAGAAGAAAGTAAAAGGAACTGGGAATTGAGCCAGGCAATCCCTATTTCCCCCTGTAGGCGCGGTCTATGACCGCGCGGGAAGTTAGATTTCAGAGTGTTTTGAAATGAGGAGTGCGCGCGCGGTCACAGACCGCGCCTACAAAGGGACCCAATTCTGTTCTCTGCGGTAAATCTTAACCATGTCCCGAGAAGAAATCATTCAACAACTCGAATTCTTTCGAAATATCGGAATAACGTCGCTTTCCATTGAGGTCCCACCCCCACAAATGGCATCACCCGCTGCTCCAACTCAACGTCCCGCAAATCCGGCAGACAGTCTCGCCATCATTCGCGAAGACATCGGAGACTGCCAGCGCTGCAAGCTGGCGCCCTCGCGCACGAATATTGTTTTTGGTTCCGGCAACATCAATGCCGAACTCGTGTTTGTCGGCGAAGCACCGGGTTCCGACGAAGACGAACAGGGTTTGCCATTCGTTGGCCGTGCCGGTCAGCTGTTGACGAAGATTATCGAAACCTCCGTCGACCCGGGACGCATTACGCGCGACGATGTCTACATTTGCAACATCCTTAAATGCCGTCCTCCGAATAACCGCAATCCGGAGTCCGACGAAGTCCTCGCCTGCAATCCGTTTCTCAAACGGCAACTGGCCGTCATTCGTCCAAAAGTGGTGTGCTGCCTCGGCACATTTGCCGCACAGAATGTGCTCCAGAGCGACGTCACGATTTCAAAACTTCGCGGCAGGTTTTTCGACGTTGACGGAATGAGGGTGATCGCCACGTTTCACCCGGCATACCTTCTGAGATCCCCGGAGAAGAAACGCGAAGTCTGGGAAGACATGAAAATGATCGGCGCTGAGCTCCAACGGCTGCGCTCGTAGTTTCATGTTTGCCGAAATCGCCGTTTGTCTCCCGCTCGCCCGGACGTTTCTCTATGAGCTGGAAACTCCGGCCGCAATCGGCTGTCGCGTTCTTGTCAAATTCCGAAATCGAGAAGTGGAGGGCTTCGTCGTTGGGCTGAACCGAAAGGCTCCCGACGGTCTCAAGATTCTGCCGGTTCTCAAAGTCCTCGATCGTGAATCGCTTCTTCTTCCCGACATTCTGGACCTCTGCGGCTGGATCGCCGAATACTACATGGCCCCTATCGGCGAGGTCCTGAAGTCCGCACTTCCTCCAGGGATCACGCAGAAACATGTGGACCGGTTTGACGGTGCACATAGCACGGAAGTTCCGCCTTCCGCGCCGTTTCTACTGACCACCGATCAATTGACGGCACTCTACGCGATTCAGGAACCGAAAGGATTTCGTACCGTTCTTCTTCATGGCGTGACCGGCAGTGGAAAAACGGAGGTGTACATTCAGGCAGCGGAGAACTCGATCGCTCACGGAAAGACGTGTCTCATTCTGGTGCCGGAAATCGGACTAACTCCACAGCTCGTGGAACGATTTGCCGGCCGATTTCCCGGGCGGACCGCAGTCCTACATAGCGGCCTCACCAAAAAGCAGCGTATCGACGAGTGGCTGCGCATTCGTAGTGGGTTTGCGCCGATCGTGGTGGGAACGAGATCGGCGGTGTTCGCACCCCTTTCCAGTCTGGGCCTGATCGTTGTGGATGAGGAACACGAGACCAGCTACAAGCAGGAGGAAACCCCGCGTTACAACGCGCGCGATGTTGCCGTTGTCCGCGCAAAGAAAACGGGCGCCACTGTTGTACTGGGCTCGGCCACGCCATCGATGGAATCGTTCCAGAACTCCGAGTCGAAGAAGTTCACCTACGTGCACATGGCCAATCGTGTGGAAGATCGTCCGCTGCCGGCGGTGGAGATCGTCAACATGAGGGAAGAATATGCCACTGCCGGCAAGCAGACCGTTTTCTCCCGCCGGCTGCTGGAGGCCATTGAGCAAAGACTGGAGTTGGGCGAACAATCCATGGTTCTGTTGAATCGCCGGGGATTCGCGGCGTTCCTGCTGTGCCGGCACTGTGGATTTAACTTCCAATGCACATCCTGCAGCGTGGCGATGACCTATCATCGCGGAATCCACAGGCTGCTATGCCACTACTGCGGTCAGGCCCGGCGGCCGCCGGCGAAATGCACGGAGTGCGGCAGCGAGTATGTGCAGTTCGTGGGAGAAGGCACCGAGCGTATTGAATCCGATTTGCGGGAGCTGTTTCCCGCTGCGCGAATCGGGCGCATCGACCGCGACACCATGCGGCATGTGCGCGACTTCGAGCGCGTACTCGGAGGTTTCCGGCGAGGAGAAATCGATGTGCTGGTGGGGACGCAGATGATCGCCAAAGGACATGACTTTCCGCAGGTCACCCTGGTTGGCGTTCTTGCCGCCGATGCGGCGCTTTCCATGCCGGACTTCCGCGCCGCCGAACGGACGTTTCAGCTCCTGACGCAGGTGGCCGGCAGATCGGGGCGAGGAGATCGACCCGGTGAAGTGATCATCCAGAGCTTTTTCCCCGATCACTACACATTTCAACTGGCATGCACTCAGCGATTCGAAGACTTCTACGCGCGCGAATCACGATACCGGAAGGCGATGTTCTATCCTCCGTTCACAGCGCTCGCCGGCATCGTGGTCACAAACCGGGATAAGGAAGCAGCCGCTGGCGCCGCGCGCGGCGTCGGCGAGTATCTCAACCGTGTGCGGACAGATACGGTAAGGATTCTGGGCCCTGCCCCTGCTCCTCTGGAGCGGGTGAAACAGTTACACCGCTATCAGTTGTTGATCAAAGCGTCATCCCGCCCTCCGCTGCATCGCCTGCTGGAGCAGCTGCGCACTTATCTGGATGAGCAAAAGCTCGGCAGCACCCGCGTCTTCATCGACGTCGACCCTGTCTCTTTGCTTTGAAAAAGGGGGCAGGAGGGAAGTCCCTCTCCCGAAGGGAGAGGGTGGCTCGAAGAGCCGACAGTGACGGTGCCGTTTCTTCACCCCTCACCCGCTGCTTCGCAGCACCCTCTCCCTTCGGGAGAGGGATATCGCCCTGACACATTTTTTATTCACCGATGATTTTGATGAGAACGCGTTTCTTGCGGCGGCCGTCGAACTCGCCGTAGAAGATTTGTTCCCATGGACCAAAGTCGAGTTCGCCGTGAGTCACCGCAACCACGACTTCCCGACCCATCAATTGACGCTTGATGTGCGCATCCGCATTGTCTTCGCCCGTATCGTTATGACGATATTGGTCGATAGGTTCATGGGGTGCCAGTCGCTCGAGCACTTTGTCGTAGTCGGAGAGCAGACCTGGCTCATCATCGTTGATGTAAACGCTCGCACTGATATGCATGGGATTGACCAGACAAAGACCTTCCTGAATTCCGCTCTTCTTCAATGCCGCCTCCACCTGCGGCGTAATGTTCAGATAGGCCCGTCGGGTTCTGGTTTCGAACGTCAGTTCTTCTCGATAGGACTTCATGACAGCGAACAGTCTCGCACATATTCAATGTCGGCATGCTGTGGTATCCTTCGGCGGAAATCGGGGGAGGTTCTCTAATGAATTCATATAAATGGCTGGTATCCGGTCTTATGGCGCTCACGCTCTGGCTGTTCGCCGTTGATGCCCGCATTCTCGCCGCTCAGACACCGGCCGCAGCGACACGACAAATTGACGGAACAGTATTGGACCGCCAGGGGTTGCCGATCGATGGAGCCACTGTGACGATAACTGAAAAGCAGGGAAATCTTAAGACATCGGCGCAGAGCAGTACGGGCAACTTCAAAGTGGTTGGCCTCGCAGCCGGCCTGTACAACGTGAAGGTTGAAGCCAAGGGGTTCAATGAACAGACCATGGTTGTCGATCTTCGAACTCTGACATCGGCTCCTGTTGAAGTCCGCCTCGAGCCTGCAGGGCCTTCGGAGGAAGTCAGCGTTGCGGCGACCCGCAGCGAGCAAAGACTGAGCAGCGTGCCGGAAAGTGTGAGTGTCCTGAACGAGGATGAAATAAAGAATTCGCCTGCGCTTGTCGCGGACGACGTCTTGCGCCAGATCCCCACGTACAGCCTGTTCCGCCGCTCCAGCAGTCTTGTGACTCATCCGACCTCTCAGGGTGTCTCGCTGAGAGGCATTGGCCCGAGCGGTGGTGGACGCACCCTCGTCATGTTTGACAATGCTCCATTCAATGATCCGTTCGGCGGCTGGGTTTACTGGACCCGCGTTCCATTGATGAATGCCACCAAGATGGAAGTCGTGGATGGAACCACATCCAGCCTGTACGGCAACTATGCGCTGGGCGGTGTCGTCAGCATCGATTCGAGAACTCCGCAGAAGCGCACTCTTATTTTCCAGCCGCAGTTCGGCATCTTCAGCAGCAAGGTCCCCGGCCAGTACGACCACCTCTACACTCCGAAGGCGGATTTCTATGTCAGCGATGTTTACGGGAAGTTGGGAGTATCGCTGGAAGGTTCCATCATGAACAGCAACGGCTACCCCGTTATCGCTCCGGATGACCGCGGTGTCGTCGATACGAAGGCGAACGTCCATTATTCCAATTTCAACTTCAAGGCCAACTACGCGGTGACGAGTAAGGTGAATGTCTATTTCAATGGCGGGCGTTTCACCGAGAACCGGAACAATGCGAAAGTGGCAACAACGGTGACTCCCGGTGTACCTGAAGGCAACGATACTCGTTGGTTGTCCGCCAACAGTGGCGTTCGCGCCACACTTTCTGATGGGAGTAACCTGCAGGTGGCGGTTAATACCAACTTCGAAGAATTCCACAGTAACTTCCTCGCGGTGCCGGCCGCAACACCTCCGCGATCCGTTTCTCGCCAAACCCTGACACAGCGCGTGCCAGTGAACTCGGTTAACGGAATGGTGCAATGGACGAAAACGATTGGAGGCAGAAACATTCTGACCGCGGGCATGGACTCGACCTGGGTCGAAGGCTCCACCAACGAAACGGCATTCGCTGTTAATGGAACACCGACTTTGACCCGCGTTGCCGGCGGCAGGCAGCAGTACATTGGTGGATTTGTGCAGGACATGATCGCCGTGACGCCGAAACTGCGGGTCACCTTGAGCGGACGTCTCGACCACTGGAAGAACTACGACGCGTCCAGAGTGGAAACCGATCTCAATCTCGCCGACACGGTATTGCCGATCAATGCCGTCTATTCCGACAAGAAAAACAGCGTCGGAAGTCCGCACGCCGCGGCGTTGTACAAGTTTTCAGATCGCGTCTCGGCATGGGGTGGAATCAGCTGGGGATTCCGAGCGCCGACGCTCAACGAGTTGTATCGTCAGTTCTCGGTTGGTACCACCTTGACGACCGCCAATGATCAGCTTGGACCGGAGCGGTTGTTTGGATGGGAAGGCGGAGTGAATGTCGAACCCATCCGAAATCTGACATGGCGGAATACATTTTTCGACAACGACTTCAACCATGCCGTTTCGAATATCACCATTTCATCGACACCCGCTTTAATAACGCAGCAGCGCCAAAACGTTGGTCAGGCGCACGTCTGGGGAATGCAAAGTGACGCCGAATACAGGATGTTCACGTATTGGAAAATCAACGCCGCTTACATCTATGATATTGCGCGTGTCGCGAAATTCGACGCCAATCCTGCGCAGATCGGCAAATTCCTCGCACAAGTGCCGCGGCACCGCGGAACCGCGGCGCTGACCTACACCAACAAACGATTTGTCGACGTGGGAGCGGCGTATCACTACACCAGCGCTCAATTCGATGACGATACGAACGATCCCACCAGACGACTCGGTGGCTTTGCGACGGTGGATCTCACCGTTTCACGCCAGGTGCATGAGACAACCGATGTGTTCTTTAACATGCAGAATCTTCTGGATAAGGAATTCGTTGTGCAGACCCTGCCGCGAACGATAGGCGCTCCGCGACAGATTTCGTTCGGGTTCCGCTTCCATATTTAGAATGAAGAGGTGCCCCCTCCGGGCTGGCGCCTCTTTTACCTTTCTTAACATTTCGTCGCGAAACCTTCCTGTCTAACCGATACGAGACCAGAAAATTAAGGGAGGTTCAAAATGTCAGCCTTCAAAATCCATCTATTGGTATTGTTCGCTTTAGCCGCCCTGGTGCTGCTTGCCCCAAATACGGCCAGTGCGCAGGGCCTGGTTACGGGAACTCTTGCGAGCTTCGATCAACCCGTTGAAATTCCGGGACATGTGCTGCCAGCCGGAACATATGTCTTCGTGGAGAAGGGAAGTACCATTGTTCAGGTTTGGGACAAGGATCAGAGCAAGCTTTTCGCTACTCTCATCACCAACGCCGCTGAACAATCTCGGTATTCGGATGAGCGCCAGGAATTTGAATTCGAAAAGGGCGCCTCGGATGCGCCAATGGAATTGAAAGCCTGGTTTATCGATAGTGGCTCGCGCGGCCATGAGTTCATCTACGAGAAGTGAATCATTCGGGGGCCGGATCGCCCCTCCTGGCCAGGAGGGGCGCCGTAGGCGCAGACGGGGTGGTGGGTCAGGTTCGAAGGATTAGTGTTTTGCGTCTGAAATAGTAACGGTTATCGCTCCGGCATCGTCCTTACAATTGGAGGGACGATTCGATGCGTGTTGCTCGACCAGTGGTGCTGGATAAACAGGAACGGGGAGCGCTGGAGCAATTGGCGCGCGGGCGTTCTCTTCCAGCGCGTCTGCTTGTCAATGTTCTGAATTGATGAGAATGGACCAAATCCGCAGGCTGCTGATTCGAATGTAGATAGGAGATTCTCAAGGGGCAAAGTTATTCCGATATCGTGAGAATTATTCTCTATTCGTGCGAATGTTTTCGTGCCAAACGTCACCCAGCGCTATCGTGCCCGATGCCGTTCCGAAGGCCGAAACGGACGTCAGCCTCAGTAAGAGTTCGCGTGATTGAGCCGCCGGCTAACGCGGGGACTGCCGCAACGACTGCTCCAGCCGAGCCTCAGATTCTCATCAATTGGTAATAACAATGGCCGCAGTTTTCAGATTCTCACGAATTGAGAATATTGACAGCCGGCGCAGCTCCTCGATCAGCTGCCACTGCTCCGCGGCGCTCATGGAAATCCAGCGACCGATTTCCGCACCCGTGCGTAAGCATCCGGCACAGAACCCGTCCGCGTCCAGTGTACAGACCTTGGTACAGGCTGCGCTGGGCGCCGCCGGATGATAGGCTTCGTACATGTCGAAGCTTCCATCCAACCTCGCTCAGCAGGTTGCAACTGCTCTCGCCGAGGACATAGGCAGCGGTGATATCACCGCCGAATTGGTCCCCGCCGCGCAGCGGGTCACGGGCAAAGTCATAACTCGGGAGGACGCGACACTGTGCGGCCGCCCCTGGGTTGTCGAGGTATTCCGTCAGCTGGACCCCTCAGTGCAACTGAAATGGCATGCCGACGACGGCGACCGCGTCACTGCGAATCAAACTCTCTTTGAAATCGCAGGCCTGGCGCGCCCCGTCCTCACGGGTGAGCGCAATGCCCTCAACTTTCTCCAGTTGCTCTCGGCCACGGCGACCGCGACGCGAGGTTATGTCGACGCAATCGCGGGTACGAGCGCTGCGATTCTGGATACGCGCAAAACAGTCCCCGGACTGCGAACCGCCCAGAAATACGCGGTCCTGTGTGGCGGCGGCCAGAACTACCGGCTCGGCCT
>Ga0163163_10004337_pt1 | contig 12083 bp, 12 predicted proteins | sample S65metaG_FD_119766 | JGI IMG/M metagenome (GOLD analysis project Ga0163163, IMG submission 119766) | Switchgrass rhizosphere microbial communities from Kellogg Biological Station, Michigan, USA - S6-5 metaG | ecosystem: Host-associated > Plants > Roots > Rhizosphere > Soil | place: USA... | reverse complement strand
GAACCTGCAGCGGCTGATCCTCGCGCGCGAGATCGATTCGGCGCCGAAGGTGCTCGTCGCGGTCCAGCCGACCCGGGGTCTCGACGTCGGCGCGATCGAGGGCGTCCACCAGATGCTGCTCGACCTTCGTGCCAAGGGGACTGGCATCCTCCTGATCTCCGAGGAGCTCGAGGAGCTGCTCGCGCTCGCCGATCGGATCCTGGTCATGTACGAGGGACGAATCGCCGCGAGCTTCGACACACCGTCCGGAGCGGACGTCGATGCGATCGGGCTCGAGATGACCGGCGGCGAGGGAGCGGGCGCCGGTGAGACCGTGAGTGCCGACACATGATGGCCAGGCTCGAGCCGCGCGGTCAGCCTCCGCGCTGGCTGTCGCCACTGCTCACGGTGACCGCAGTCGTCGTGGCGTTGGTGATCGGCGCGATCGTGCTGGCGCTGGTCGGCGGCGACCCGGTCAAGTCGTACCTCCACATCGTCAAGGCGGCGTTCGGCGACATCGGTGTCCTGTCCGACACGCTGGTCAAGGCGACACCGCTGATCCTCACGGGCCTCGCCTGTGCGCTGGCCTTCCGGATGCGGCTCTGGAACATCGGCGCGGAGGGCCAGTTCCTTCTCGGAGCGTGGGGCGCGAGCTTCGTGATCCTTGGCCTGGGTCTGCCCGAGGGCACGCCGGCGATCGTGCTGATCCCGGCCATGATGCTGGCGGGGGCCCTCGCGGGCGCCATCTGGGGCATCGTCCCTGGCGTCCTCCGGGCCCGGCTCGGCGTCAACGAGATCATCACGACGTTGATGCTCAACTACGTCGCCCTGGCGTGGGTCCAGTTCTGGGTCTTCGGTCCGTGGAGCGAGGGTGGCTTCCAGCAGACCGCGACCTTTCCCAAGGAAGCGTGGCTTCCACGCCTGACGGACTTCGGCACGGAGATCCCGCTGCTGTCCGGGCTCACGACACACCTCGGGATGGTGTTCGCGTTGATCGCGACGGCGATCGTCTGGTTCGCGGTCTCTCGGACGCGCTGGGGCTACGAGATGCGGCTCATCGGTGACAACGCCCGGGCCGCGCGCTACGCCGGCATCGATATCCGGCGCTACATCGTCGTGGTCTTCGCGATCTCCGGCGCACTCGCCGGGCTCGCCGGCATGAGCGAGGTCGCCGGCTCGGTCCACCGACTGCAGGACCGCATCTCACCCGGCTACGGGTTCACCGCGATCATCATCGCCTTCCTCGCCCACCTCGGGCCGTGGCGCGTCGTCGTCGCGTCGATCCTGTTCGGCGCGCTGATCCTCGCCGGCCGCGAGATCCAGCCATCGGGTGTCCCCGCGATGATCCAGGGCGTCATCCTGTTCTGCCTCATCGTCGCCGACGTCTTCACCAGGTACCGCCTCGTGATCGCGCGACGCGCGGCGGCGACGACGTGATCGACTTCACGCTCGTCCTGGCAGCCGGCGTCGCCAGCGGGACGATCCTGCTCTTCGCCGCGGTCGGTGAGATCTTCGCGGAGCGCGCCGGCGTCCTGAACCTCGGCGTCGAAGGGATGATGCTGATGGGGGCGGTGGCGGGGTTCTCGGTGGCCGCGTCGACCGGCAACCCGTGGGTCGGCGTCATCATCGCGATGCTCGCCGGCGCCGCGCTGAGCCTGATCCACGCGGTCGTGACGATCCATCTCCGCGCCGAGCAGGTCATCTCCGGGCTTGCGCTGACGTTCCTCGGTTCAGGCCTGGCCCGCGTTCTCGGCGATGGGCTATCGAAGGCGGGCGCGATCGAGACGCTGCCGCGGATCACGATCCCGGTGCTATCGCAGATCCCATTGCTCGGCCCGATCCTGTTCCGGGACCAGAGCATCATGACCTACATCGGGTTCGTGCTCGTTCCCGTGGCGTGGTACTGGATCGACCGCACACGCCCCGGTCTCAACCTCCGGGCCGTCGGCGAACGACCCGCGGCGGCCGACGCCCAGGGCATCGATGTCATCCGCGTCCGGTACGCCTACGTGCTGGTCGGAGGGCTTCTAGCCGGCCTCGCCGGAGCGACCATCACCCTGGCGATCTCGCCGGGCTGGTTCGGCGATCAGACGGTCGCGGGACGTGGCTGGATCGCGGTCGGGCTGGTGATCTTCGCCCAGTGGAGTCCGATCCGTGCCGCGATCGGCGCCTATCTGTTCGGCGCGATCTTCCGCTTCATCATCGACCTGCAGGGCGTCAAGACGATCTTCGGCTTCGACAACCCGTTCCAGGCCGGGCGCTCTGCGACGTTCTTCCTCGAGATGCTGCCGTACCTGTTCGTCGTGGTGGTCGTGATCATCGGCTCACGCGAGGCACTACGTCGACGGGTCGGCGCGCCAGCCGCGCTCGGGATCCCGTACGTGCGAGGCGAGCGCGGGGCGTAGCCCCGGAGCGTCTTACTCGTCCTCGGATGACTCGAGCCCGAGCAGCTCCATCTGGACGTACTCGGACGTGTCGAACTCGAGCTGGCGCGGCGCGAACGGCGAGGTGCTCTCGGCGTCGGCGCCGATCGGCGCGAACTCGACGATGACGCGCTCGTCGCCTTGGACCAACGTGTAGACCAGCAGCTGGTCCGGCCGTGTCTCGAATTCGAGATGCTCGAACGAATCGATGTTTAGTGTGATCGCCAGCGGCGTGAAGTAGGTCGACGTCTCGGGCGCGTCGGTGACGATCCGTTCCACCCAGCCCGTGCCATGCGCGACGACCTCGCGGCCCCGCATGTAGCGGTAGGAGATCGTCTGCTTCAGCAACGGCTTGAGCAGGTGGAGCATATCCGTCGGAGAGGCGACGACCCCCTGGTTCACGAAGAACTTGGCGGGCGGCGACGTCGACACGTTCGTCTCCTGCGGTCGATGGCTGGGGGCGCCTCGGGAGGACGGGGCGATGGTACCGCAGCAGCCCGGGCGCGGGAACGCCTGTCACCCCGGTCGAGGGGCGTCACGCCGGAGGGCCACGATGGCGCCGCGTATCATCCCGGCCATGTTGCTGGCCCTCGATATCGGCAATACGAACATCACCGCCGGGCTGCTGCGAAACGGCGCCCTGATCGCGACGCGGCGCGCAGCGACCGCACCACGCGCGACCTCCGATGAACTGGAGGTGCTGCTCGATGAGCTCCTCCATCTGGACGGCGCCTCGTTCGGTGACGTCGACGCGATCTCGTGCGCGTCGGTCGTCCCGGCGCTCACCGCCCATGTCGAAACGATCGCCGCTCGCCGCGAGCGGCCACTGACCCTGGCACTCGCCGGAACGGTCCCGCTGGCGATCCGTACCGAGCGGCCGGGCGAGGTCGGCGCCGACCGGCTGGTCAACGCGCTTGCCGCCGGACGGCTCTACGGCACACCGGCCGTCGTCGTCGACTTCGGGACGGCCACGACCTTCGACTGCGTGGCCGCCGACGGCGCGTACGTCGGTGGGGCGATCGCGCCGGGGCTCGAGCTCGGGCTCGAGGCGCTCGCGGCACGGACCGCCAAGCTGCCCCGGATCGAGCTTCGGGCGCCGGACCGCGCGATCGGCCGTGACACCGTGAGTGCCATGCAGGCCGGGACGGTCTTCGGGTATCAGGCACTCGTCGCCGGCCTGCTCACGCGGATCCGACGGGAGCTGGCCGATCAGGCCGGGACCGGCATCGAAGACGTCCGCGCGATCCTGACCGGCGGGCTGTCCGCCGCACCGTGGGCGCGCGACCTCGAGGGCATCGACGCGATCGACCCGGACCTGACCCTCAAGGGTCTTGCGATCCTCCACGCGGAGGTGGCCGGTGGCGAGCCGCTGGAGCTCGGGCTGCCGTGACCGGTCGTCTCGAGGGGCGGCTGATCGGGCTCGGCGTCACGGGCTCGATCGCGGCATACAAGGCCGTCGAGCTGCTCCGCCTGCTTCGCGCCGAGGGCGCCGACGTGGTCGCGATGCTGACACCGGCCGCGACCGCGTTCGTGGGGCCGCTGACGTTCCAGGCCCTGTCGAGACACGCCGTCGAGACCGACGTCCTTGCTCTACTCCCCGACGGTCGCATCGGCCACATCGTCGTCGCCGACACGGTGGATGCGATCGTCGTCGCCCCGGCGACCGCGCACTGGCTGAGCGCGATGGCGAGCGGGCTGTCCGGGGACGTGGTGACGGCCACGGCACTGGCGTCCAGTGCGCCGGTGGTCGTCGCCCCGGCGATGGACGGCGACATGTGGACGCACCCGGCGACGCGAGACAACGTCGCCCGCTTGCGTGACGCCTTCGGCTACACCATCGTCGAGCCTGCGGCGGGCGAGCTCGCGTCCGGTCAGTCCGGTATGGGACGACTCGCGGAGCTGCCGGCCATTGTCGACGCGGTCGTCGGGGCGATCGGCTCGCGGCCGGTCCGCGCCGCCGACGCCACCGCGCGCCCACCCATGGTCGAACCCGTCCGCGAGGCGGACCTCACCGGCCGTCACATCGTGGTCAGCGCCGGCGGGACGCGCGAACCCATCGACCCCGTCCGGTTCATCGGGAACCGTTCGACCGGGAAGATGGGCGTCGCGATCGCCGAAGCGGCGCTCGCCCGTGGGGCGCGCGTGACGGTGGTCGCCGCGAACCTCGATGTCGCTCCCCCATCGGGCGCGTCGACCGTCGTGGTCGAGTCGGCCGCGGAGATGCGCGCGGCGCTCCACAAGCTCACCCACGCCGATGACGGACGCGCCGGCTTCGACGCACTCGTCATGGCTGCCGCCGTCAGCGACTTCCGGCCGTCGACCACCGCGGACCGAAAGCTGGAGCGCGGCGGTTCACTGACCCTGGAACTGGAAGCGACCCCCGACATCCTTGCCCAGATCGCGCGGATCGCCCGCGGCACGGATCGCGAGGGTGGCGTGACCTACGAGCCGATGTCCCCGTCACCGTTCCTGGTCGGGTTTGCTGCGGAGACCGGATCGCTGGATCGCGCCGCCGACAAGCTGCGGCGCAAGTCGCTGGATCTCCTGGTCGCGAATGATGTTTCGGAACCCGGCTCAGGCTTCGGGACCGACACCAACCGGGTGACGATCCTCGACGCCGCCGGAGGTCGCGCTGAGCTGGCGCTGATGTCCAAGCGAGCGGTCGCGGACGAGATCCTGGACCGGGTCGCTCGCGCGCTGGACGACCGTGACGCCGCAGCGCAGACTGGCTGAATGAGCGTCGCCACCGACTCCCCTCGCCGACTCACGGTCGCCGATATCGCGAAGCGCTACGCCGATGGCGAGCGGTTGGCGATGCTGACCGCCTACGACTATCCGACGGCGCAGATCCTCGACGAGGCTGGGATCCCGATGCTCCTCGTCGGCGACTCGCTCGGACAGGTGCTGCTGGGCTATGAGTCGACGGTCCGCGTGACGATGACCGAGATGCTTCACCACACCAAGGCGGTCGTACGCGGTTCGCGGCAAGCGCTCGTGATCGGCGACATGCCGTTCCTGAGCTACGCATCGGTGGACGAGGCGCTCGAGAACGCCGGTCGTTTCCTGCAGGAGGCCGGCGCCCAGGCGGTCAAGGTCGAAGGCGGCGTGCGCTCGGCGCGGATCATCGAGGCGCTCGTGAAGGCCGGCATCCCCGTCCAGGGTCACATCGGTTGGACACCGCAGGCGCAGCACGGGCTCGGTGGCAAGGTCAAGGTCCAGGGCAAGGACCGCTCGCAGGCGCGCTCCCTTTTGGCGGACGCCCTTGCCGTCCAGGAAGCCGGGGCCTTTTCGATCGTCCTGGAGCTGATGCCGGCACAGCTCGCGGGCGCAGTCACCGACCGGCTGCGGATCCCGACGATCGGCATCGGGGCAGGTCCGCTGTGCAGCGGCCAGGTCCAGGTCGTGACAGACCTGCTCGGCCTGGGTGACTTCGTGCCGCGGCACGCGCGGCCGTACGCGAACCTGCGCGAGACCATCGGCGACGCCGCGCGCGCATACGCGGCGGACGTGAACGCCGGCACGTTCCCTGGCGACAAGGAAACGGTCCGGATGGACGACGCCGTGCTCGACGAGGCGTTGGGGCGCGGCGCGTCCGATCGAGCCGCGACAGAGATGCCATTGGCCGGCATCCCGCTCGACCGCGACCTCTAGGACTCCCGCGGTGGCGCAGCCGCAGCCCGCTGCCTCGACGCGCGTCGTTCGCACGAGGGCCGAGCTGCGCGAGGCGCTGTCGAACGTCGCACGACCGCTCGGGCTCGTGACCACGATGGGCTGGTTGCACGACGGTCACCGCGCGCTGATGCGTCGAGCACGAGACGACAACGCCACGACGGTCGCGACGATCTTCGTCAACCCGCGGCAGTTCAATGAAGCGTCGGACTACACCCAGTACCCGCGCAACGAGGCTCGCGACATCGCGATCTGCGCGTCTGAGGGTGTCGACATCGTCTTCGCCCCGCCCGTCGAGCAGATCTACCTGCCCGGGTTCGATACGACCGTGTCGGTCGGGGCGGTCGCCAGACCGCTCGAGGGGGCGGCCCGTCCGGGACACTTCGATGGCGTCGCCACGGTCGTGGCCGTCCTCTTCGATCTCGTGGGCGCCGATCGCGCGTACTTCGGCCAGAAGGACGCGCAACAGGTGATGGTCATCCGCCAGATGGCGCGCGATCTCGCGATCGGGACCGAGGTCGTGACGTGCCCCACCGTGCGCGAAGCCGACGGGCTCGCCCTGTCCTCGCGCAATGTCCACCTCTCCCCCGAGCAGCGGGCCGCGGCCGGGATCCTGCGCCGTGCGCTCGTCACCGCGCGCGATGCATGGGATAGCGGCGAACGATCTGCGGATGCGCTTCGCTCAGGGATGCGGGACGTGCTCGCGACCGAACCGCTGGCCGACGTCGAGTACGTGTCGGTCGCCGACGGCGTGACGCTCGAAGAGCTCGAGGCCGTCGATCGGCCGGCCCTTGTATCGATGGCAGTGCGCTTCGGCGATACTCGGCTGATCGACAATGAGATCCTCGACACCGACTCCGAGCCGGATCCGGGAACCGAGGTGCGACCACAGGTGTACGGAGGCTGACAGCCACCACTCCGAGGTCACGATGATGTCGCGTCGAACCGCCACGCTCAGCCCCCTGCTCGGCCTCGTCGCCGTGCTCACCCTCGCGCTCCCGGTCATGGCGAAGACCGGCGCGGAAGCCAAGCTCGATACGACGCTGCATCGCGATGCGACGCCTGGCTCGACCATCGCCGTCGCCTGGTCGCTCTTCCAGGTCGTCGATGACAAGGAATCGCCGTTCTCGGCCTCGGGTGTGTACATGCGGCTGAAGGGCGCCGACGGCAAGAGCGCCACCGAGGTCCTCGGCACCGAGTCGCCTGTCGGTTCAGGCCACTACACAGCCACCATCCAGGTCCCGGACAGCGGGATCGCCGAGGTGGAGGTCGGCTTGCGAGGCGAGCAGTGCACCGCGACCGAGGGCTGCTCAAGGTCCGACATCATCTTCCCGCTGAACGACGACAAGCTGGTCACGGGCTCCGCAGCAGTGGTGAAGCCCGCCCCGAACCCCGTGGCGCCGGTCGCCTCGGCGGCGCCTGTCGCGACGTCCGTACCTGCGCCGGCCGCGGCCCTATCGACGACGTCGTCGGCCTCGGCGACGTCGCAGCTCACGCCGCTGGTCGGGATCGGGGTCGCCATCGCGATCGTGGCGGGAGCCGCGGCCCTCGTCCTTGGGCGTCGTCGGACGGAGGACGCGGCCGCCCGTCGGTAGACGCTCTCGGGTACCCGGCCCGATCGACTGACGGCGGCGGCGCGGGTCGCGGCCCCGGCCCGCGCCGACCGGCCGGCCCTCCGGGCGAACTCGGACAGGGCTCGGCTAGGCCGCTACCTCGACCTCGCTTGCGACCTCGAGCACGCGGTCGATGAATAGGTGCTCCCAGACGAGGGCCTTGATCTCCTCGATCTTCTCCCGGTCAGCGATATGCGTCTTCACGAGGAGGTCGTGGATCTCCGATGCGACGGCGTACGTGTCCTCCGGGACGATCGTCGCGAAGATGTCGGCGTGGCGGATCGCATCGATGACGGTCTTGCGCGGTTGATAGCCGCCGGTCAGCACCAGGCCCAGCGCGTCGCCTGCGGCCGGTGCCCCGATCAGGTGCGCGTGGACGATGGCCCCGATCACGTCCTCGCGGTCGCCCGGGACGATGACGAGTGAACGCTCGCCGATCCGCTGCAGCATGTGCTCGGGCTCCATCGCGCCGATGGCGACGCCGCCGATGACCTGGTCGAGGTCGGGTCCGGCGTGGATCGTCTCGCCGTGGATGCCCTCCAGGACCATCGCCAGCGTCGGGTTCGACAGGATCTTGCGGTACGGCAGCACACCGAGCAGCGGGATGTCGTGGCGAGCGAGTCCTCGCTCCAGGGTCCGCGCGAGGTCAGGCTTCGCCGCGAGATCGACCTTGTTGACGATCGCTCCCGCGACCCTGACGCCGGCACGCTCGAAGAGCGCCTTGTTGAGGACGATCTCATCGATCGGCCGGCCGACGCCGCCCTCGGAGACGATCACGGCCGGCGACCCGAGCATCGAGGCGACGACGGCGTTCGATAGGCCGATCACCGCGCCGACCCCGGCGTGTCCGGTGCCCTCGATGAGGAGGATGTCGCGGTCCTCGGAGAACCGGGCGTGGGCCGCATGGATCCTGGCCGGCAGGTCCTCGACGACCTTGCCGTCGATGTAGGCCTGGGTGAAACCGCGCGGGATGTGGACCGGGCTCATCTGCCCGAGCGGCTCCCCGAGCTTGAAGACCGTCTTCATGAGCACGGCGTCTTCGTCCGCCGGGACGCCCTCCTCGATGACGGTCCGCTGCCCGACCGGCTTCATGAACCCCGTCGAGAGGCCGCGCCGCTGGAAGCCGTCCATGACACCGAGGCTGACCGTGGTCTTGCCTCGGTTCTGGCCGGTCGCGGCGAGGTAGAGGTGCTTCATCGGGGTCGCGCGCGCCAGGTGGTCCGTATCGGCGAACGGCCGACCCGCGGCATGGGCAGGTTCTAGCCGTGCGCGCCGGTCTTGCGCTCGACGAGGCTCAACGCGTCGCGCAGGCGGGCGATCGTCTCGGCATCGACCGCATCGGACTCGAGATACGGGCCGAGCCGTTCGAGGATGTCGGTCACGAGCCCGAAGAACACGCTCGCATCGGCGACGAAGAACTGCGGCTCGTTGTTGTAGCGGACGAGCGTGAGGCGACCTTGGAGGACGCGCCGTTCCTCCACGTGCGCGACCTGCGTCGCGAAGTTGTGGCCCTGGATCCCATCGGGGTTGTTGAGGAAGTTGAGCGCGTTGTCGATGGCCAGCCCGAACCGCGCGCGCCACGCCACGAGGCGCTCATGTACCTCGGACGGGATGCGTACCTCGGCGACCTCGTCGAAGACCTCGGGCGCGACGGTGAGCAACCCGACGAGCGTCGTCCCCGCGCGCGGACCGAGCATCACCTGAAGGCTTCGCTCGAGCGTGAACACCTCGGAATCGAAGCGCGGGCTCGTGATCACATCGGTCAGCAGGTCCTCGACGTTGTCCAGGACGCCGGGCTCCGCGACGGCGTTCGCGAGGTGGAGGATCTCCTCCTTGAACAGGAACTTTTCTTCGTGGTCGAGCATGGGCGCCACTCTAGCATCGGCCACTCGGCGTCTCGGGTGACCCGACGGTCCTGCATACTCGCGCCGATCCGCAGGAGGGTCCCGTGCACAGGCGCTCAGCGACCACCGGCGACGTGGACACTATCGCCAGCTGCATCGCGCTCGCATTCGCGACCGATCCGGTCTGGGAGCCGGCCCTGCGGCGGTCGGACGGCCGGATCGACCATCACGAGCCGTACTGGCGCCGGTTCGTCGCGGCCGCGGTCGACCAGGGAACGGCGTTCATGACCGACGGTGGCGAGGCCGTCGCCATCTGGGTGCCACCGGGCGGCGACGAGCTACCGCTGGAGGGGGTCGAGGCCCTCGATGCCTTCCTGGAGGAGCATCTGGACGCCGACGCGGTCCGCGCCATGCACACGCTGTACGAGCGATTCGAGGCCAGCCGCGCCCCGCTCGGCCCGCACTACTACCTGAGCCTGCTCGCGACGCACCCGGACCATCGCGGCAAGGGCGTCGGCCAGGCGCTCTTGGCGGACAACCTTTCGGCCTGGGATGACGCCGGTGCCCCGGCGTACCTGGAGTCGACGAACCCCGCGAATGACCACCGCTACGCCCGCGCCGGCTTCCGACCGATCGGCGGGTTCGACACCGTTCGCGAGCCAGCATGGGTGACAGCGATGTGGCGCGACATCGATAGCGCCCCGCGTCGCTTGTGACCGCCAGCGGGAGGGAACTGCCCAGCAGCAGGCGGGCTACGTACCGTGGCAGCGACCGATGGACAACGGACAGCGCGGCGGCGCATCCTCCGCGTCAAGGGAGGGACGACCCGGTAGAGTCACCGCCAGCGTCGTCGGCCGAGCACGACGGCATCGCAACAGCCATGGCGCAGCCGTTTGCGGAACAAGCGCATCACGGCGATGTGGCGCAACGTCGCCCACGGGCGCGGCGCCGAACCGATCCATCGCGACCGCTCGTCGCGACCCAGCCGTCCCCGCTACGGAGGTGACGACACCGGCGGTCCGGTTCGCACGCAGCGGTGACGTCGACGTCGCGTACCAAGTCGTCGGGGATGGGCCCGTCGACCTCGTGTGGGTCGAGGGGTTCATCACCCACCGTGGCGTCATGTGGGAGCTACCCTTGTACCGCCACTTCTGCGAGCGACTCGGCGAGTTCTCAAGGGTGATCCTGTTCGACAAGCGCGGCATGGGGATGAGCGACCGCGTCCCGGGTGCCACGCCCCTTGACGAGCGCATGGACGACATCCGGGCTGTCATGGACGCGGTCGGCTCTGAACGGGCATATGTGATGGGCGAGAGCGAGGGCGGGCCGCTGTCCATCCTGTTCGCGGCGGCGCACCCGGAGCGGACCATCGGGCTCATCCTTCAAGGCGCCGAAGTGCGGGAGCGGAAGGACAGCGAGTGGCCCTGGGGAGAGGCGACGGAAGACGAGCACCTCGGGTACATCGCGACCCTCCCTGACCGCTGGGGCTGGCCCACTGAGGAGACGATCCGCCAATTGGCGCCGAGCGTCGCGCCCGATCCCTACCTCATCGACTGGATGGGCCGGATGGAAGTGAACGCTGCAACGCCGGCATCGGCTGCCGCGTTCATCGAGCTTGCCTTTGGGATCGATGTCCGGGCACTGGTCCCGAGCATCACAGTGCCGACCCTCATCATCCACGCCGTCGAGGACCAGGTCTGCCACGTCGAGAACGGGCGTTACATCGCCAGGATGCTGCCCGACGCGAGGTACATCGAGCTTCCGGGCGGGGATCACCTGGCCTGGTTTGACCCGGAGCCGGTCCTTGCGGAGGTCCGTGAGTTCATCACTGGCGAGCGCGAACCCGAGGTCCCCCACCGCGTCCTCGCGACTGTCCTATTCACCGACATCGTCGGCAGCACGGATCGGCTGGTCGAGGTAGGTGATGCACGGTGGAGCCACCTCGTCGAGCTCCATCACGCCGCGATCCGGCGGGAGCTGGTCCGGTTCCGGGGCCAGGAGGTCGATACGGCCGGCGACGGCTTCTTCGCCAGGTTCGACGGACCGGCGAGAGCCATCCGCTGCGCTCAGGCGATCGTCGCTGCGACGGCGCCGCTCGGACTGTCCGTACGTGCCGGACTGCACACCGGCGAGCTTGAGGTGGTGCCGGGCGGCGGCCTCCGAGGACTGGCCGTCCACATCGGGGCCCGAGTCGGTGCACTGGCGGGCGGCGGGGAGATACTCGTGTCCCAGACGGTGCGCGACCTCGTGGCAGGATCCGGGCTGCAATTAGTCGACCGTGGTACGCACGAGCTGAAGGGGATCCCTGGCGAGTGGCGCGTGTTCGCCGTGGCCTGAATCGACGAGACGTTCGGTGTCGTCAAGGCCGCGACGGCAAGCCGCAGGATCTGTTCGAGCGCCACGCTCGTGCCGGCACCGACGAGGCACTGGGCCCGGTGAAATTCCGGGCCTGAACGAAGCGCGACCGTGCCAGGCGCTAGGGGTAGAGGCCGCGCATCTCCATGGCGTCCGCAACGCGTCGAACGGCCAAAAGGTAGGCCGCCGTGCGCATGTCG